>ERZ826016.876-NODE-876-length-32715-cov-6.561788_pt1 | contig 32715 bp, 30 predicted proteins | sample MGYA00519872_ERZ826016 | MGnify/ENA primary metagenome ERZ826016 (study PRJEB31778, sample SAMEA3449218) | human gut metagenome | biome: human gut; feature: human-associated habitat; material: faeces | place: United Kingdom | collected 2010/2012 ... | reverse complement strand
CGCTTGCGCGATCGAAAGCCATAACAACAAAATTAAGAGAATTACACAGGTATAAGTTATACCCTTTTCAAACAAAAAAAGCAAGTGTTGAAATTAATTTTTTTTCATGGAATTTCAAACACTTGCTGAATTTTTAGCGCAGTTATATCCGAAAGAAGCCGAGATTTTTCGTTTGAAAGAAGTCCTTTAGCGATTACTGCAGGTTCGCACGAATATGTGCAGCCACCGCTTCATCATCTGTGGACGTCACTTCAATATGCGTAAAGCCAGCTTCTTTTAAGCGTCCCACAATACGAGGATGCAACGTAATAGCTGTCCCCTTCGTTAACCATTCACGCACTTCAGAGATAGGACGAATCGCATGGAATAGCGCATCGACTGCGTCGGTACTCGTGATGTAAACAATAGGAGACGGACCATGCATAGCCATCAAGATGTCATTACGCTGATCTGGCGTTAACTCAATCGGCACGCGCACATAGGCACACATCGTCACGACGTCTGAACCCATGCTTCTAAATTGCGTCGGCAACCATTCGCGCCCTGTTTGACCTCGAAGAAAGAGGACTCGAGACGGTGCACCACGACTCTTCAAGATTTCCCAGAGTGCTTCGCTACCCGAGCTTTCGGCATCCCCTTCGGGATAGATCAAACGAACATCAGCCCCCCAAGCCGCACGAATAACTTTCGCGGTACCCTCACCTACGGTCGCGAGCGTAATATGCTCAGGCCACTCACGCACCCAATGCGCGGTCGCAGCGACAGCCGCAGGACTAGGCAAAATCACCATCTCAACATCATCGAGATTCGCGAGGCGCTCTTGCACCATTTCGCACCCAGACGACGCAGGCAACTCAATGCGAAACGCTGGCCAACGCCAACTTGCAATACCTTCCTTTTGAAGAGCAACGGCAAGACGATTATTCGCCTCGCCGGGACGCATCAAAATGACAGGCCTTTGTAAAGCCATAAAAGCCTCTTGATTGAACGAAAATTAACCGAGAACAGCCTTCAGTATAGCGTCAGCACCCTGACGGCGGAGTTCTTCGACTGCCTTGGCCGCGATCGTTTCAGGATCCTTCCAATCGCCACGAACTTCAGCACGGATCGCTTCACCCGTCTTGTGGTTACCAACGAGCGCACGAAGCCACAATTCTTCGCCTTCAACAATGGCATAGGCAGCCAACGGCACCTGGCAAGACCCACCCAAGGCACGAGAAACAGCACGTTCAGCCGTGCAGCAAGCACGCGTATGCGGATCGTTAATGAAAGCCAACGCCTCATGCATTACAGCATTGTCAGCGCGGATTTCGATCCCAAGCGCACCCTGCCCCGGAGAAGGTAAGCTCACTTCAGCTGGAATGATTGAACGAATACGGTCATGCAACTCAAGACGCTTAAGACCAGCAGAAGCCATCACAAGCGCATCAAATTCACCGGCATCGAGCTTACGAAGACGCGTACCCACATTACCGCGAATCGGAAGCACTTCAAGATGCGGATAATTCATGCGGATCATGAGCTCGCGACGCAAACTCGCCGTACCCACACGGGCACCCGCGGGCATTTCGTCAAGGCTTTGATACTTCGGAGACACGAAGGCGTCGCGCGGGTCTTCGCGTTCGCTCACAGCCACAAGTTCGAAACCTTCGAGCAATTCCATCGGAACGTCCTTGAGGGAATGCACAGCCAAATCTGCTTCACCTTCCATCATGGCCACTTCAAGTTCCTTTGTGAAAAGACCTTTGCCGCCCACCTTGGAAAGCGTACGGTCAAGGATTTGGTCGCCACGCGTCGTCATACCGAGGAGATCAACCGTCGCAGACGGATAGCGTTCGCGAAGAACAGCCTGAATATGTAAGGCCTGCCACATGGCCAGGGGACTTTCTCGGGTAGCGATGACGCAACGTTCAAAATTAGACATGATGCTGAATCTAAGGATCTAGGTCCCACTGTAGGGACAACAATAAAAAGGAAAGCCGGCATCAAGATTCCGGCATTTTTTGGGCATTTTAACAATAGAACTTTGTTTAACCCTTAACGATACGCCAACAAACTTTAAGGCCTTCAACAAGGTCACAGTATTTTTTGTTCTTTCACTTGCACTTACGCCTTCAATCTGACATAATCATCCGCTTCCCAGTTGGCACGTGGGTAGGCATGCCTGTTGTAAGACCCGACATTTCGGGCGAACTCGTAAGGCCACCAGGGCGACCGACAACAAAACTAGGAATTATTTAAAAATGAAGAAAGGCATTCATCCCGAATATCGCGAAGTCGCTTTCGTCGACCTCTCCATCAACCAGACGTTCATCATCCGTTCCGCCGTTCAGACGCGCGAAACGGTTGAAATCGACGGCGTGACCTACCCGATGTTCAAGCTCGATACGTCCTCTGCTAGCCACCCGTTCTACACGGGCGCTCAGACCCGTATCGTTGAAGCCGGCCGCGTTGAAAAGTTCCGTGCCAAGTTCGCTGCCAAGCAGCAGGCCATGAACGCCGCCGCCGAAGCCGCCAAGGCCGCCAAGTAATCTTGTGCGTTTGGCCATGCGGCAAAACGTCGCATGTCGCTTCTCCGAAAGGGCAGTTTCCGATTTATCGGACTGCCCTTTTCATTTGTCCTAGAAAAATGGACAATGTCTAAAAATCTTCTATAAAGGATCCCCCGTGCTCAGTCAGCGATCCACACCCGTCAAGATGACTCAGGAAGCCGCCAACAAACTCCCACGCTGGAGTCTTCTTGCGCTGCTTACCCTTTTTGCATTCTGCGGTTTTTGGGCTACAGGCCTTTGGACGTTGCGCGATGCCCTCAGTTTTGGCACCGCGATGAGTATGCTGGACGGCTCTTTTTCGTCGTGGCTCATGCCCGTCATTGCCGATGCCCCTGTCACCGATGCAGGGCCTATGACGGGGTGGCTCACCGCAAGCTTGATTGCCATTTCTCGTTGGACTGGCCTCATGGGAGATATCGCTGCAACTCGCTTTGCTGCGTGCCTCCTCTTTGCACTCACCACTGCTGCTCTCTGGTACGGCACCTGGCATCTCGCTCGCCGCCCCGAAGCACAGCCTATCGCCTTTGCCTTTGGCGGCGAAGCATGCCCTCGCGACTACGGTCGAGTCGTGGCTGATAGCGCAGTTCTTCTTTTCGTGTCGACCTTTGGCATTCTCACACGCCAACACGAAGCACTCCCAGACACAGCCCTTCTCACAATGGGCGCCTTGGTTTTTTATGGCTTGACCTTTGGTTTACGTCGTCCATTGCTCGGTGCCTTTATTGCAGGGGTTGCCTCAGGTGCTGCCATTGTCTCCACCACACTGTTTGCTGGTTGCTGGCTTTTGGTGCTCGCGTTGGTCACCATTCAACTGTTACGTGGCTTTAAAGTGCATCGCCGTCAACGTCTGATGCTAGCTTGCATCGGTGCCTTGGTCGGCTTTTTGCCTTGGCCTTTGTTGTCGTTCTTGCTTTACCCGCAAGAAGCCTCCGTTTGGTTTGGTGAATGGTTGCCTACCCAATTGAGCCACTTCAGCTTTGCTGGCATTGATACCTATCTCTGGTTTACTAAAAACGCCCTTTGGTACCTTTGCCCGATTTGGCCATTTGTTATTTGGGCAATCTATGCTTGGCGCCACCAAATTCGTCAAACCCATATCCTCTTGCCCTTTGGCGCCTTGTTGGCTGGCATTCCTGCTGTGATTTTCTCGTCCTTCCAGGCTTACGACACGGTCTTCTTGGTTTTCTTACCCACGCTGGCTGTGCTTGCCGCCTTTGGCTTAGTCACGATTCGCCGTGGGTACGAAAACATTTTGGACTGGTTCTCCCTCAACATTTTTACGCTCGGCACCGTCGTGCTCTGGGCTTATTGGTTTGCCTGGCTCACGAACTTTGCCCCCAAAATGGCAGCCTCATTGCAACGTCTCGCCCCAGGTACCACCCCTGTCTTTGACGGCGGCTTTACGTTAGCACTGATTTCGTCCCTTATTTGGCTCATCTTTATCGGCTGGCGTTTGACGCATCGTCCTGTGGTCATTTGGCGTGGTCCTTGGTTATCTGCAGCAGGGATCACCGCGTTTTCTGCCACGTTGATCGGCCTTTACCATACGGCTATTGACCTCAATCGTTCGTACGTGCCCGTGGTTGAAGCAGTCGCTACTGAGCTCAAAGTCAAAGGATTAACACCGGAAGACTGCGTTGCTGGCGTTGGTTTTAATCATGGCCTTCAGGCACTCTTTAAGCACTATGCCGACCTTCAAGTCTTGACGCGCGAAGGTAGCCAGCGTTGCCGCTTTGAAATTATTCGTTCTCGTGGTGACCACAACGGCTTTAGCCGTCCGCACACAGACGAAACCTTTACTGTCTATCAGCGCTAATCATGTCGCACCTACAGCCTCCAAAAACTTCCTTTAAGGCCCTTGCTCGTCTTGCTGGCCCCATCTTTGTTGCCAACGTTAGCATCATTGGTAGTGGCACGATCGACACCATCATGGCAGGGCAATTAGGCAAAGACCATTTAGCGGCGATCGCCTTGGGGCTTGCCGCCACTGTCAGTGTTGTGATGGGATTGGTAGGTATTTTGCAAAGTCTCTCGCCGATTGCCGGACATCATTACGGTGCGCGCCGCTACCGTGCCATTGGCGAAGAGCTTCAGCAAAACATTTGGCTCGGCATTTTTCTCTCGTTTATTGGCGTACCTCTCCTTCTTTACTCTGACCTTTGGATTTCCATGGGGCAGGTCACAGGTGAGGTTGCGCGCATGGCGGGCTTATTTCTCTTTTTCACTGCCTTAAGCCTTCCAGCCAACCTCTTTGCGCGTACTTTTGTCTCAGTCAACGCAGCGCTTTCTCGACCACGCATTACGATGTGGGTCTCAGTCAGCATGCTTATCCTCAAAGTGCCCCTCAACGGCATTTTCATGTACGGTTGGCTTGGATTCCCTGCTATGGGTGGCGCGGGAGCTGGGTTATCCTACTGCGTCCTCAATTTTCTAGCGTTTGCTTGTTACCTCCTTATTTGGTTGAAGGATCCTTTTTATAAGCAAATGCACGCCGAGTCGATTTGCGGTCCGCGTTGGGCGCTCATGAAAGAACAATTGCATGTCGGCATCCCAATTGGCTTAAGTACGTTTTTCGAAGTATCAAGCTTTACGTTGATGGCCATTTTCGTGGCTCGATTCGGAGCTGAAGCTGTCTCAGCCCACCAAATTGTGGCCAACATCACAGCCATGTGTTACATGCTTCCACTCTCGATCGGCATTGCCTCATCGGTGTTAATTGCCCAGTGCTTAGGTGCACGTTGGCCCGCGGTTGCCCTGACAGTCTTAGTGCGTACACTGAAGCTCTCTACACTCCTTGCGGTCATCATCGTGACGGTGCTCTTTTTTGGCCGCGGCTTCTTCGTCTCGCTCTACACCAATGACCCAGGCGTCCTTGCCATGGCAGCTTCGCTACTCATCTTTGGTTGCATGTACCACGTCTTTGATGCGATGCAGTGTGTGAGTTCTTTTGCTTTGCGAAGCTATCGAGTCACCCGTGTACCCATGATCATTTATGGCATCATGCTTTGGGCCGTTGGTTTGGGCGGTGGCTATTTGCTTGCCTTTGGTTGCGAATGGTTAGGTGGCCCCTATCAGGCGTACGGCTTCTGGGGTGCAACCGCTGCAGGTTTAACGCTTACCGGGATCACGTTAGCCGTGATGGCTGTTTGGGTCGCCAAGCAATTTGCCGCTGATGACGGTCATACAAAGACAGAAATCGAAGAAGCCATTCGAGTTTCTCAAAGTTAATTTTTTGACGATGCGTTGCTCTCTGCGGGGCAACGCATTTTGTTTTAATGGTCACTCATCCTACGCGCAAAGCCATTTCGGGGTTATGATTGCCCAATACAATTGACCTTTTATGGCTTATATTCATGTCGACGATTCTCTTTCCTAGCCCGATTTTTGGTCCCATTCATAGCCGCCGCTTAGGCATCTCTTTAGGCGTTAACTTATTACCGCCTGACGGCAAATTATGTAGTTTCGACTGTATCTACTGTGAATGCGGTCTCAATGGGAACCACCGACCTGAAGCCAAGATGCCAACCCGTCAAGCCGTGAAAGATGCGCTTGAAGCAAAGCTACAAGCGATGGAAGCTGAAGGTAGGCTTCCAGACACCATTACATTTTCTGGTAACGGCGAACCCACTTCACACCCAAACTTTGAAGGCATCATTGACGATACTCTGGCCCTACGTGATCGCTATGCCCCAAATAGTCAGGTGAGCGTGCTCACCAATGCAACCCATATTCTGAAAGACGGCGTATTTCATGCCTTGATGCGAGTAGATAATCCTTTACTGAAGTTGGATACCGTGAACATGGACTACATTCGCCTTGTTGATCGTCCAACTAGCCATTACGATCTACCAACACTCATCGAACGCATGAAAGCCTTCAACGGTCGTTGCATTATTCAAACAATGTTTATGGGTGGCACATGGCAAAACCAAAGCGTCGACAATACATCTGATGACTTCGTGCTTCCTTGGTTAGAAGCGGTCAAAGCCATTCAACCCAAACTTGTCACGATTTACACCATTGATCGAGAAACCCCCGCTAAAGGCCTATTAAAAGCCTCGAAAGCTCGTCTTGATGAAATTGCCAAGCTCGTTGAAGCGATGGGTATCCCCACGACCGTCAGCTATTAACCAGTCTTCTGACACGGCTTAAGCAGATGCTCCTAAGCAATAAACCCATCTTGGTTTGCATCAAAACAGACTTCCTCACTTCTCTCTAAAGAAATCGTGACTCAGGGTTCCATAAGTCCGCGACGCATGCCATACTGTTTTTAACGAATCGCGGATTAGCCGCAATACGACACAAATTCCCTTTTGGAGTAGTTCCATGCTTATGAATTTCCTTCGCCATCATCATCACCATCGTTAGGTCATCCCTCGGGCGTTTACGCTGTTCGGGAGGATGTACGCATACTTCCGATGGCGAGGAGATTTACTCCAAAGGAAAATTCACGCAAGCCCTCGGAAGTCGTCTTCCGAGGGCTTGTTGCATTTGGAAGACGTCATGGTAGCAAAGCATTCCTTTGCCAAACTCAATCCTAAAGCTTTTAGTAGGACAAGATACATGACTGACACCAACCGTCTGAGAATTGCCATGCAGAAGTCGGGCCGCCTCTCTGACGACTCACAAGATCTTCTTGAAAGTTGCGGCCTCAAGGTTCGTTTTCACTCGCAACGCCTTTTAGCTGTCGCTGAAAACATGCCAGTCGAAATTCTTCGTGTTCGTGATGACGACATTCCTGGGCTTGTCATGGACGGTGTTGTAGATCTCGGCATCATCGGCGAAAACGTCCTCGAAGAAACTCTGCTTGCACGCAAGAATCAAGGTGAAACGCCTCAATTTCGTCTCTTGCGTCGCTTTGACTTTGGCGACTGCAGACTCTCCATTGCCATTCCTACTGATGAAACCTGGCAAGGCCTTGAAAGCCTCAACGGTCGCCGTATCGCAACGAGCTATCCCAACCTTTTAAAGCGCTGCTTTGACGAACGTCAGCTTCAATTTTTGCCCTGCTTATTAACGGGTTCAGTCGAAGTCGCGCCACGTGCAGGCTTAGCCGATGCCATCTGTGACCTTGTGAGTACTGGCGCCACACTCGAAGCCAATGGACTCAAAGAGGTCGAAGTGGTCTACCGCTCTAAAGCCTGTCTGATTGCAAAGCCAGAACCACTAAGTACAAGCAAAGAAGCGTTGGTTGAAAAGTTACTGGTTCGTATGCAAGGGGTTTCTCGTGCGCGTGAATGCAAGTACATCATGCTGCACGCCCCAAAAGATAAGTTAGATCAAGTGGTTGCCCTATTACCGGGCGCAGAACATCCCACAATTTTGCCGCTCGCTGGCTCTAGCGACCATGTCGCTCTTCACATGGTGAGCCGAGAAAGTCTCTTTTGGGAAACGATGGAACAACTTAAGGCACTAGGCGCAAGCTCGATTCTGGTCCTACCGATTGAAAAAATGATGGAGTAATTAATCATGACGGAACTCAATTTCAACGACATCATCGAATGGAATACCCTCAGCGAAACGGAACGTACTGACATTCTGCGTCGTCCTGCGGTCTTAGCTGGTGACAAAATCGCAACGGTGGTCTCAGGCATCATTCAAGAAGTCGAAACCCGTGGCGACGATGCTTTGCGTGAATTTAGTGCTCGCTTTGACCGAACCGAAGTCAAAAAATTCCGTGTAACTCCTGAAGAAGTCGATGCCGCCATCGCTCGATTGCCTGACGACTTCATGAATGCCTTGCGTACCGCTGCTGACAACATTAAAAAGTTCCACACTGCTCAAGTGCTTGAACCAGTCACTGTTGAAACCATGCCCGGCGTTCTGTGTCAACAGGTCACGCGCCCGATCGACGCTGTGGGGCTCTATATTCCTGGCGGTACCGCCCCTCTTTTTTCGACTGTCTTAATGTTGGGGATCCCTGCGAAGATCGCTGGTTGCGAGCGTGTGATTCTATGCTCACCACCTCCGATCGCAGATCCGATCTTAGCAGCGGCCAAACTCTGTGGCATTGATCAGATTTATCAGGTCGGCGGCGCACAAGCCATTGCTGCCATGGCCTTTGGCACCGAAACGATTCCGTCGGTTTCCAAAATCTTTGGTCCAGGCAATGCCTACGTAACTGAAGCCAAACGTCAAGTGAGCGGTCGCCCTGACGGTGCCGCCATTGACATGCCAGCCGGTCCATCCGAAGTCCTTGTGATTGCGGATGCCGAAGCCAACCCCGACTTTGTCGCTGCCGACCTTCTATCGCAAGCTGAACACGGCCCCGATAGCCAAGTCGTCTTGGTCACCCCGTCCAAAGCATTAGCTAAAGCAGTCGCTCAAGCCGCAGACCGCCAACTCGCCGACTTACCGCGCAAAGACATTGCTGTCAAAGCACTATCAGCTAGCCGACTCATCGTAGTCAAGGATCTCGACGAATGTGTTGCTGTTTCGAACCGCTATGCGCCCGAACACTTGATTATTCAAACGAGAAACGCACGCGAATTAGTCGACAAGGTCCAGAACGCAGGCTCTGTCTTTGTGGGTGATTGGTCACCAGAATCTGGCGGCGACTATGCCACGGGCACGAACCACGTGCTTCCGACCTATGGCTACGCTGCGACTTACTCAAGCTTAGGCTTAGCTGACTTTACAAAGCGCATGACGGTACAAGAAATGACGCCTCAAGGCTTTACTGCTTTGGGGCCCGCCATTGCACTCCTCGCAAACACTGAAAAACTTGATGCACACCAACGTGCAGTTCTGATTCGTCTTGCCCAATTGAAGCAATAAGCGGAGTGTACTCATGAACGATCTTAAAGCGCTTGCTAAAAAGGATCCCGCTCAGCTCGCTCGCCCTGATGTGCAGGCACTCACTCCCTATCAGAGTGCCCGTCGCATTGCGGCGGCCGCAGGCATTCAAGGCGACATTTGGCTCAATGCCAATGAATCGTCTGACGCTGATCCTATGGCACCTCTTGAGCGTTTTTTTAACCGTTATCCTGAACCTCAACCCGAAGCGGTCGTGAAGGCCTATGCAACCTACGCTGGTCTAAATGAAAATCAAGTTTTGGTGACCCGAGGCGGTGACGAAGGCATTGAACTCTTTGTGCGTACATTTTGTCGACCCGAAAAGGAAGCCATTTTGCAGTTTCCACCCACGTACGGCATGTATAGCGTCTCTGCGCAAACCAATGGGGCTGAAGTCATCAATTTAGTCACGTCGCCAGAAAATAACTGGGTACCTAATGTTGATGTCGCCATTGAGGTGCTCAATCAGCGTCCTGAGATTAAGGTCGTCTTTGTGTGTTCACCAGGCAACCCAACGGGTAATCTTGTGCCTAGTGACGTGCTTGAAACCCTTGCCAAAGCTACACAAGGCCGCGCCATTCTTGTGATTGACGAGGCCTATATTGAATTTGCGCCTGAGACGACAGCCGTCAACCTTTTGGCTCAATACCCACACGTAGCCCTCATTCGCACGCTCTCCAAGGCTTTCGCTTTAGCGGGCTTACGGTGCGGTTTCGTATTGTCTTCTCCGAGCGTGATCAATGCCCTCAAGAAGGTGATCGCCCCCTATCCCATTCCGACACCAACGGCTGATATCGCTCAGCAAGCTTTATCACCAGTAGGCATTGAAGTCATGCGTCAACGCGCCAAGGCTTGTGTTGCTCGTCGTGAAGCCTTACGTACCGCTCTATCAGCCTTACCAGGCATTCTGGCTGTGGTTGAAAGTCAATCGAACTTCTTGCTCGTCAAACTTAACGACGCCAATCCAATTTTTAATGAACTTCGCAATCAGGGCATTGTTCTTCGTGACCAAAGCCGTCAACCGACTTTAGACAACTGCATTCGTATCACGGTCGGCACAGAAGCAGAAAATCGTCGTCTTCTAGATGCCTTGCTTACCCTATTAACGGAGACTTGCTAATGGAACGCATTCTTTTCGTCGATCGAGATGGCACGATTCTTGAAGAACCTGATGACTATCAAGTCGATCAGTTCACCAAGATGCGCTTCGTTAAAGGCGTACTTCCTGCGCTAAAACGTCTTCGTGAAGCTGGTTGGAAACTTGTCATGGTCTCCAATCAAGATGGACTCGGCACAGCTTCCTTTCTCACAGAGACCTTCACAGGGCCCCATCAACTCATGATGCAGATCCTAGAAAGCCAAGGAGCGCCCTTTGATGAAGTCCTAATCTGTCCGCATCTGCCAGGCGACAACTGTGACTGTCGCAAACCAAAAACGGGACTCGTTGAAAAGTATCTTGTACCAGGTAAGCTCGACACGGATCACTGTTACGTCATCGGTGACCGTGAAACCGATCTGACGCTCGCTCACAATATGGGGCTTCAAGGGCTTCGCGTGGGCGCCGATGGAGAATCTTGGGACGTCATTACTCAAAAGATTTTGGAAGCAGCTTCGAACCGTTACGGCATCGTTGAACGCAACACTAAAGAAACTCAAATCAAAGTGGCCGTGTGGTTAGACCAGTCGGGTAACAACAAGATCAACACGGGCATTGGTTTTTTTGACCACATGTTGGAACAAATTGCTGTGCACGGTGGCATTCGTTTGAACATTGAGGCGACGGGTGACCTACATATCGATGACCATCACACGGTGGAAGACGTTGGCTTAGCTTTAGGCGAAGCGCTTCGCAAAGCACTAGGTGACAAACGCGGCATTCGGCGTTTTGGTTTCTTACTGCCCATGGACGAAACACTGGCTCGTTGTGCGCTAGACATTTCTGGTCGTCCTTATCTCACCTATCGCGCCAAATTTAAGTACCGAAAAGTGGGCGACCTTTCGACCGAAATGATCGAACACTTTTTCCGCTCTCTTTCTCAAACCATGGGTATGACACTCAACCTCAAAGCCAAAGGTCAAAATGATCACCACATCGCTGAAGGGTTATTTAAATCATTTGGTCGCACGTTACGTGAGGCTGTCCGTGTAGAAGGTATCGAACTACCATCCTCCAAAGGAGTGCTTTGATGCGTGTTGTCATTTTGGATACAGGATGCGCCAACCTGTCGTCTTTAGCGTTTGCCGTAAAACGTCTGGGCGTTGAGCCGCTCATCACCTATAACCCAACAGACATTAAAGCGGCCGATCGTCTCTTTTTACCGGGCGTTGGAACGGCGCGTGCAGCGATGGAAGCTTTAGCTAATCGCGGCTTGGTGGATTTGGTTCGCGAAGCCACTCAACCCTTGCTAGGGATTTGTTTAGGCGAACAACTCCTTGGGCGTTCGAGTGAAGAAACCGGCGGCGTGCCACTTCTTGGTCTTATTAACGCTGAAGTACGTCACTTAAAGGCGCAAGATCTGCCGTTGCCGCACATGGGCTGGAATCGCGTTACACCGGCCGATACACCTGAAGCTAAGATGCTCTTTAAAGGGATTGAATCTGGTGAATGGTTCTACTTTGTGCATAGCTATGTCATGGCCATGAGCGACGCAACCCTTGCAACATCGACCTATGGCGAAACCTTTACAGCGGCCGTTGCCTATAAAAATTTCATGGGCGTCCAATTTCACCCAGAGCGTTCTGGTCGAGCTGGCGCACGTCTTTTAGCAAACTTTTTAGGAGTCGCTTCATGATCATTCCCGCCATTGACCTCATTGACGGGCGCGTCGTCCGACTTCATCAAGGTGACTATGGCGCTGAGCGCCGCTATGGGGACGATCCGCTTGCTCGTTTACAAGCCTATGAAAAGGCTGGTGCCAAGCTCTTACACATCGTTGATTTGACAGGAGCCAAAACGCCTCAAGCGCGTCAAATTCCTTTATTGAAGTCCTTGCTTCGCGACCTCAACACCCCTGTGCAAACGGGTGGCGGTGTGCGCACCGAAGAGGATGTCCGTGCGCTTTTAGAGGCTGGCGCAAGCCGCGTCGTGGTTGGCTCTACAGCCGTCAAAACCCCCGAGGAAGTCTTCCGATGGTTTAAATCGTTTGGCGCTGACCGTCTGGTCTTAGCGCTCGATATTCGTATTGACGACCAAGGCCTACGTCGCATTGCCGTAAGTGGCTGGCAAGAAGACTCAGGCATCACGATTGAAGATCTCATGCGTGCTTATGAAGCCGTTGGCTTACGCCATGTGCTCACAACGGATATTTCTCGAGATGGCACATTAGCTGGCCCAAACACCAAGCTTTACACCGAGCTCGCCCAACAATTTCCAAACGTACAAATCCAAGCTTCTGGCGGTATTGGTGACCTCGAAGACATTCGCGCCGTCTCTCAAACGGGCGCAGTTGGCGTGATTGTGGGTCGAGCTTTACTTGAAGGTCGTTTTACTGCAGAGGAGGCAATGGCATGTTGGCCAAACGTATCATTCCGTGTTTAGATGTCAAAGATGGCGTTGTCGTCAAAGGGGTTCGCTTTCGCGGTCACGAAGTAATGGGCGACATTGTGCCATTAGCCAAGCGCTATGCCGCTGAGGGCGCCGATGAGCTCGTCTTCTATGACATCACAGCCTCATCAGACGGGCGTGTGGTAGATAAGAGTTGGATTAGCCGCGTCGCTGAAGCCATCGATATTCCCTTCTGTGTCGCAGGTGGCATTCGTTCTATCGAAGACGCAGGCCGTTTACTTGCCTACGGGGCAGATAAGATCTCGGTCAACTCGCCTGCACTTTCAGACCCCACGCTCATCTCTCGCTTAGCCGATCGCTTTGGCGTACAGTGCGTGGTCGTTGGCATTGACTCCTATCACGATGAAGCCACCGACGAATATTGGGTCAACCAGTTTACTGGAGATGAGAACAAAACACGAACGACGCAATGGCATACGCTTGAATGGATCAAAGAAGTACAAAACCGCGGTGCCGGTGAAATTGTTCTCAACATGATGAACCAAGATGGCGTACGTCAAGGCTATGACCTTAAGCAGTTGGCTGCAGTACGTGACATCTGCCGGGTTCCATTAATCGCAAGTGGGGGCGCGGGAACCATGGAACACTTCCTCGATGCCTTCATCAAGACCAATGTAGATGGCGCTTTAGCTGCATCCGTCTTTCACAAGAAACTCATTGACATTAGAGAACTCAAGCGTTATCTCCAAACAAATGGAATTGAGGTACGAACATGCTAACCAAAGACGATATTCCTACACTCGACTGGGCCAAAACCGATGGTTTGATACCAGCCATTGTTCAAGATGCAACTTCTGGTCAAGTATTGATGCTCGGTTACATGGACCAAGAAGCCCTTGCAGTGACTTTAGACACAGGTAAGGTAACCTTTTTTTCTCGCTCTAAAGGACGAATTTGGACCAAAGGCGAAAGTAGCGCACACTGGCTCCACCTCGTGGATATCTCAACGGACTGTGATAGTGACGCGTTGCTTGTATTAGCCCGTCCAGATGGTCCGACATGCCACCGAGGCACCGTGAGTTGCTTCTCTCCCCTTGAACACAAGTGGAACTTCTTACGCAGTCTTGAAGTATTGATTCAAAGCCGTCGTCATGCTGATCCCGATACGTCCTACACCGCGCAACTCTTTGCGCGTGGCACCAAACGTATTGCTCAAAAAGTGGGCGAAGAAGGGGTTGAAACGGCTTTAGCCGCCACGGTCAAAGATAAAGAAGAGCTTAAAAACGAAGCCGCAGATCTGGTCTATCACCTCCTTGTTTTGCTTGCGGATGCCAATCTCGAACTCGCTGATGTGATTGACATTCTCCGCGCACGCCACAAGTAGCCACGGTCTCGTACCCAACAAAAAACTCCGCCTAAAGCGGAGTTTTTTGTTGTCTATAGATGAAGACAAATTAGTAGCGGTTGCTTTCCAAAGCGGCGATACGGTCTTCGATGGACGGATGGGTTGCAAAGAGCGAACCGATGCCACCAGAGATACCGAAGCCCTTCACAGCGCCTGGCAATTCATTGGGTTCCATGCTACCCAAGCGACGCAAGGCATTGATCATCGGCTGATTGCTACCCATGATTTCAGCGGCGCCAGCGTCGGCATGGTATTCGCGCCAACGAGAGAAGTAAGCCACCACGATACCAGCCAAGAAGCCTAGGCAGATGTCGAGAACCAAAGAGGTCACGTAATAGCCAATGCCCGGGGCGTCGTCTTCGTTACGAAGGATCTGACGGTCGACCACCCAACCAATAATGCGAGAGAAGAAGACCACAAAGGTATTCATCACACCCTGCAGAAGGGTTTGCGTCACCATGTCGCCATTCTTAACGTGAGAAATTTCGTGAGCCAACACAGCTTCAACTTCGTCACGGTTCATCATGTTGAGCAAGCCAGTAGACACAGCCACGAGAGAGCTCGACTTAGATGCACCCGTCGCGAAAGCATTGGGTTCTCCATCATAAATACCGACTTCAGGCATCGGAATACCAGCCTTTTCGGATTCATAACGAACGACATCAACCAAGTACGCTTCGAGACCCGGCTGAGGATTGTTGGTATCAATCATCTGAAGGCCCATGCTCATCTTGGCCATCTGCTTACTCATCAGAAGCGAGATGAAGGAACCACTAAAGCCGACCACCATCGAGAAGATGAAGAGCGTACCGAAGTTCAGGGAGGTTCCTGCCATCGTGCCAAAGTTCACGCCGAAGACCATCTGCACCACGGTGAGAATGATCGAAAGCATGATGAAGACCGCCAGATTGGCAAGCACTAACAAACCGATGCGCTTAAACATACTGTTCTACTTTCCTTTTTTTTCTGATAGGACAGAGTGAGCGATGTGTAGACAAAAAACGGTAGACGTTCCATCGCTCATGCATCTACCGTTCTTTTTTAGACATTGTAGGGATCTCAAACTTTAAATGAGCTTAGGAAGCCTACGCTAATTGTAACAATCCATAGGAGTGATCACGAATTAACCACGAGGCTTAGAGTCTTCTAAACGACGTGGCGGGAAACTATCCCATGCCCCACAACCCAAACAGTGCCACGAAAAGCTCGAAGCCAAGAAGCCACAGCGCGTGCACTGATACTTAGCAAAACGACGAGAATGGCGCTGTAAGAGCGTACTCAGCAATTTCGTCTGCTCATCAGCTGGATTTTCTTTTTGACGTAAAGTCATTAAAGTCGAGAATGCAGAAAGACTCGGATGGCTTGACAATAAAGTCACCATACTTTCCTTAGCCGCATCCATACCTTCCCAGTTAGCGATGCGATTAATCGCTTCTTCCATCACGTCAATGCCACCATTTTCGGCCAGCGCTCGATGTAAGAGTATCAACGCTTCTTGTTGCTGACCTTGAGCATTTAAAGCGTCAGCCACACGACCAATCACCAAGGGCACATATTGAGGCATATTCGTCATCACTTCGTTCCAGAGACGAAGCGCGCGCTCAGCGTTGCCAAGTGCAAGTGCGACCGCCCCCGCAGCGATACCTGCTCGGGCCGAGGTCGGGCACTTTTCTAAGGCACGACGCACATGGTCATCAGCTAATTCAAAATCTTTACGGCGAACAGCTTCTTCAGCAAGTTCGCAATAGTAATGCGCGATTTCAGCAGCACGATCCTCACCAGCTTGCACTTCTAGCTGACGCGACACGTCAATCGCAGCGGTCCATTCGTGCTCAATGCAATAAATCTTTAAGAGGGCGCGTAAAGCATCTAGGTGTTCGGTAGGATTACGCAGTAAACGACGATAGGTCTCTTCAGCTCGGTCAAACAAACCTGCCGTCATATAGTCTTCGCCTAAAGCCTTTAACGCCTTAACACGATCAACTTCAGGAATATCAGCACGATTCACTAAATGGTTATGTAACTTAATGGCGCGCTCAAACTCACCTCGGCGTCGGAATAAGGAACCAAGGACATGATGAAGTTCGATTAACTCCGGGTCGAGTCGAACAACTTCAATAAATGGGTCGATAGCTTTTTCAGGATGCTCACTCATGAGCATCGCCACACCACGTGAATAGGCTTCTGGTAATTTTCTTGAGTTTTCTTCACGCTCTCTGGCATCGAGCCCGCGGGCCCACCAGCCTGCAGCAAACAGTATGGGAATTAATACCAAAAACCAGAGTTCGGATTCCATAACTCGCCTTTATTGAATAAATCACTTCTGCGGTGACATTGTTACACGCTAGACATCTTTTGACCAGTCAGACATCTTTTTTCGCGTGTCATCTACTTAAGCAAAAAGGCTACGGCATTTACCATGCCGCAGCCTTTAATTTTTTTCCTCTAAACCCTTCACTTTGAGATGAAGGGCTTTGGGCTTTAGCAGGTCACAGAATTACTTCTGTTCGAGCTTGGCCTTGAGGAGAGCGCCGAGGTTCGTCGTGCCAGTGGCAGCGGTAGCGTCGGCGTTGAGACGGTCGAGAGCGTCACGAGCTTCGGCAGCGTCCTTAGCACGGATGGAGAGCTGGATGCTGCGGTTCTTGCGATCGATGTTCGTGATGAGAGCTTCAACTTCGTCACCAGCGTTGAGACGCGTCGTAGCGTCTTCAATGCGATCAGCGGAGATTTCGCTAACGCGGAGGTAGCCTTCGACATCGTCGCCGAGATCGATAACAGCACCCTTGGCGTCAACAGACTTCACCGTACCCTTGACGAGCGTGTTCTTGTCGTGCGTGCCAACGAAGTTGGAGAACGGATCGCCGCCCATCTGCTTGATGCCGAGGGAGATACGTTCACGTTCCGTATCGATAGCGAGAACGACAGCTTCGAGTTCGTCACCCTTCTTGTACTTGCGGACAGCTTCTTCGCCCGGTTCGTTCCAGGAGAGGTCGGAGAGGTGAACGAGGCCGTCGATGCCACCAGGAAGACCAATGAACACACCGAAGTCGGTGATGGACTTGATCTGACCGGAGACCTTGTCGCCCTTCTTGTGGGACTGAGCGAAGTCTTCCCACGGATTCGGCTTGCACTGCTTCATGCCGAGGGAGATACGACGACGTTCTTCGTCGATATCGAGAACCATGACTTCAACTTCGTCGCCGAGCTGGACAACCTTGCGCGGATCAACGTTCTTGTTCGTCCAATCCATTTCGGAAACGTGGACGAGACCTTCGATACCGGCTTCGACTTCAACGAAAGCACCGTAGTCGGTGATGTTCGTGACCTTGCCGAAGAGACGGGTACCCTGCGGGTAGCGGCGAGCGATGCCAACCCACGGATCTTCGCCAAGCTGCTTGAGGCCGAGGCTGACGCGGTTCTTGTCCTGGTCGAACTTGAGAACCTTGGCTTCGAGTTCCTGGCCAACCTGAACGACTTCGCTCGGGTGACGGACACGGCGCCAGGCCAAGTCGGTGATGTGGAGAAGACCGTCGATACCGCCGAGGTCAACGAAGGCACCGTAGTCGGTGATGTTCTTGACGATACCCTTAACGATAGCGCCTTCCTTGAGCGTTTCGAGGAGCTTAGCGCGTTCTTCGCCCATGTTGGCTTCAACAACAGCGCGGCGGGAAACCACAACGTTATTGCGCTTGCGATCGAGCTTGATAACCTTGAATTCGAAGGTCTTGCCTTCGTACGGCGTCGTATCCTTAACCGGACGGGTGTCGACGAGGGAACCCGGGAGGAAGGCACGGATGCCGTTGGTCATGACGGTAAGACCGCCCTTGACCTTGCCCGTAACCGTACCGGTAACGAGTTCACCGGTTTCGAGAGCCTGTTCGAGGTTCATCCAGGCAGCGAGGCGCTTGGCCTTGTCGCGGCTGAGGATGGTGTCGCCGTAGCCGTTTTCAACGGATTCGATAGCAACGGAGATGAAGTCGCCCGGCTGGACGGTCACTTCACCGCGGTCATCCTTGAATTCGTCGATAGGCACATAGGCTTCGCTCTTGAGGCCGGCGTTAACGACGACAAAGTTGTAGTCAACACGAACGACTTCAGCGGTGATGACTTCACCCTGACGCATTTCCTGGTGAGCGAGGCTTTCGGCAAAAAGCTCAGCGAAGGATTCGGGCTTGTTGGTTTCGTTGGTCATGTTTAAAAAGAAAATACACACCCGCGGGTGATCCCTTGGGCGGAGTTGAACAAAAACCGAACCGCCTTTATGGGCGGCTCGATGAAAAAAGGAACGCCTATTCTACGACAACTTATCGTGCCTCGTCCCACCATGAGAGGACTTTTTTTACGACTTCTTCGATTCCCATCTCAGAAGTATCCAAAACGCGAGCATCCTCAGCAGCTTTCAAAGGCGCTGTTGCGCGTTTGCTATCACGACGATCACGTTCTTCAAGATCTGCCGTCAATGCAGCCAAGTCCGCTTCTTCCCCACGTTCGAGGAGCTGACGATAACGTCGTTCTGCACGAACTCGAGCAGTCGCCGTCAAAAAAACTTTAAGCGGTGCATCAGGGAACACAACCGTCCCCATATCGCGCCCATCAGCGACGAGCCCAGGCAATTGAGCCGCATCCTTTTGAAGCTCAAAGAGTGCGGCACGTACACCAGGCACCACGGCCACGCGGCTCGTTGCCGCACTCACTTCTTCAGCTCTGATGGCCGTCGTGACATCTTGACCTTCTAAAAAAATTCGCCCCTCTTTAAAGGTAGGCGCAATTTTTTGAGTCGCCACTGTCAGCGCTTCCGCGTCATCGAGACAAATACCCTTTTGTAACGCATTAAGGGTGGCAATTCGGTAAAGAGCACCACTATCTAAATAATGAAAACCCAACGCCTCTGCAACACGCGCAGCAATCGTCCCTTTACCACTAGCGGCTGGGCCATCAATCGTAATGACTGGAATGCTATCTGTCATATTTCTAGTCTCTCTTTTAAATAGAAGTCCATTACGCCTCAAAAACGGGATACATACCGAGCACTCGCCAATGTTGCGCTTGAGCACGCATAGCATCTAATGCCTGAACCACATGAGGGTCGCGCTCGCTACCTTCAAGATCAATGAAAAAGTTGTACTCCCATTGACCGTTACGTGCAGGTCGACTTTCGATACGCACCATCTGCACCCCATTTTCGGCTAGCGGTATAAGCATACGATAGAGCGCACCAGGTTGGTTAGCTACACTAAAAACAATACTGGTTTTGTAGGGTAAATCGCATGGTTCCCATGTTTGCGCAAGGGTAGCCATCACCAAAAAGCGTGTTTTATTCCCTTCTCCGTCCTGAATACCCGCCGCGACTGTTTTTAGGTCATATAAGTCAGCAGCTTCTCGTGGCGCAATCCCAGCCGCATCAGACTCTACCGAGGCACGTCGAGCGCCTTCTGCGTTAGATGAGACGGCGATTAACTCAGCCTTCGGAACATGTCTTTGCAACCAATAACGGCATTGAGCTAAAGCCTGAGGATGCGCGTAAACCTTAGAAACCCGACCAAGTTCTCCTGCTTGCGTTAAGAAGTGATGAATCACGGGTACCGTCACTTCGCCAACAATGGAAAGTTGTCGCTCCAAAAGTAAATCCAACGCATGCGTGACAGTCCCATTGGTGTTATTTTCAATCGCAATAACACCAAACTCGACCTCTTGCGCTTCAACGGCATCAAGTACCGAGTCGAAGCCAGGTTTGGGCACTGCACACACCGATTTCCCAAAAAAGGCCTTGACAGCCTGTTCTGAAAAAGTACCTGCAGGCCCAAGATAAGCCACTCGACGATTAGCGGCCTTTACCATAGCGACCCGCAAAGTCACGCATGAAAGCGGTGAGCTTTTCGACCCCTTCCATTGGCATCACGTTGTAAAGAGAGGCGCGTAAACCGCCCACAGAACGGTGACCAGCTAGATTCGTCATACCCTGAGCCGCAGCTTCAGCCACAAAAGTCGGAATCAAAGACTCATCGGCCAAATTAAAGACCACATTCATACGACTACGGACACCAGGGGCCAACTTGCAGACATAGAAGTCAGACATATCGTCAATCGCCCCATAAAGCATGTCTGAACGGGCCTTGGCACGACGGTCCATTTCTGCAACGCCACCTTGTTCGTCCACCCAACGCGCCATCAACATAGCCGTATAGAACTGCAGCACCGGGGGCGTATTTTGAAGACTATTGTTCTTCGCATAGACAGACCAGTCCAACATGGAAGGCACTGTTTCGGCCGCACACCCTAGCATGTCACGGCGAACAATCACGCAAGCAAGCCCCGCCGTTCCAAAATTCTTTTGCACACCAGCCCAAATGGCGGCATAACGCGTAAAGTCAATCGGACGACTCATAAAGTTACTCGACATATCCGAAACAAATCGGACTTCATCGTTGTCTACCATCGGCAGACCCGTAAATTCTGTCCCATCCACTGTTTCGTTGTCGCAGAAGTAGACATAGTCCACATCATTTGGGACGCGAATCACATTGGTTGGCAATTCACACCCATTGCCCGCCCAAAGCGTGACTTCACGAGCGACGCGTCGAGCTTCTTCAGAGGCCATACGAGACCACGTCCCCGTCACCACATACCCACCACGGCAGCCTTGGGTAACCAAATTCAAGGGCACCATCGCGAACTGCATCTTGCCGCCGCCCGGGCAAAAGAGAATCTCGAAATCATCGGGTACATTCAAAAGTGACTTCACGCGGCTCTTGAGCTCAAGCAACACTGCTTCAAAGGCAGGCTTACGGTGCATCATTTCAAGAATCGAATAGCCCTGACCTTCGTAATCAGCAACAGCGGTCTGTACCTGTTGAATAACCGTTTCCGGCAACATGCTCGGACCCGCCGCAAAGTTGTAGCCTCGTGCCATTTACTCTTCCCCCATCAGCAATTCATTAAGTGAACAGTATGTATAAAAAAACAGATGCGCCGAAAATCGTACGCATCTGTTTATCTTATGCGATCTCACTCACAAATGAGAGAGGACAAAACTGCCATCATTCTTGATCAAGGTCAGTTGTTGTGTCTTCCGTATCCTCATCATCGAGCACTTCCTGCTCTTCAACAGGATCTACTTCCGTACACATCAAATCTTCTTCAGAGGCTTCAATCTGGAGACTTTCGAGTTCATCCTCATCGCTACTGACAGCAACTCGACGTACCGAAGCCAAAAGATCGTTACCCGGATTGATCAAGCGTACGCCCTGAGCACCACGACTCAATACGCTGACCTCGCCAGCACGCGTACGCACAACCTTACCCCCCGTCGTCAGAAGCATGATTTCGTCTTCGGTCTGAGTGAGAACAGCCGAAACCAAACGACCGTTACGTGCCGATGTCGAAATCGCGATTACACCCTTACCACCACGACCATGGCGCGGATAGTCCACAACAGACGTGCGCTTACCATAACCATGCTCAGTCGCAGTCAAGACATCCTTAGTGTCGTCATTCGTAATGATCAAAGCAATCAACGATTGATCATCTTCAAGACGCATCCCTCGAACACCATGAGCCGAACGCCCCAATGAACGCAAGATGGATTCGTTAAAGCGAACACACTTACCTGCATCACTAAAGAGCATGATGTCACTCTTGCCATCAGTGATCCCCACGCCGACTAAGGTTTCGCCTTCTTCGAGTACCGTTGCGATAATCCCGCGTAAGCGAGCATTCTTAAAGGCCGAAAGCGGCGTCTTCTTCACAGTTCCGCGGTTCGTAGCCATGACGACAAAGTGTTCATCATCAAAGCCCTGGATCGGAAGGATGAATGAAATTTGTTCGCCCTCTTCAAGCGGCAACAAATTCACAATCGGACGACCACGCGTATTGGACTTACCTTCTGGCAACTCAAAGACATCAATCGGATACACTCGACCGGCCGTCGAGAAGCACATGATGATGTCATGCGTATTGGCGATGAATAGTTCAGCAACCTCATCGTCCTTCGTCATTTCTTGGACTTTGCGGCCCTTGCCGCCACGCGTCTGAGCGTCATAATCAGCCAAGTCCTGACTCTTGATATAACCGCCGCGCGACAAGGTTACGACCATGTCACGACGAGGAATCAAGTCACGCTTATTGAAGTTAGGATCGCCCATCAGGTCAATCGTAGAACGACGTTCATCACCATACTGTTCACGAATGTTTTCGAGTTCAGAGCCAATGATCGCGTTCACGCGTTCAGGACGAGAAAGGATATCCAAGCAGTCCGCAATGCTTTCCATCATCGCTGCATAATCCGCGCGAACCTTATCCTGTTCAAGCCCCGTCAATCGACGTAAACTCATCGCCAAAATATTGTCGATCTGAACACGCGTCAGGTAGTACAAGCCATCGGGCTGAATACCACGAGATGGATCCATATCCTCTGGATAGTAGCGATGCATATCTTCAACGCTACGGCTAGCCAACTCTTCAGCCATTGCCGTCGGCCAACCGCGACCATAAAGCTCTTCAGCAGCCTCTGCAGGCGTTGCAGCACCGCGGATAATGCGGATAAATTCATCCAAATTAGACAATGCAACCGTTTGACCTTCGAGCAAATGCCCCTGAGCACGGTACTTACCCAAACGGAAGACGGTACGACGGGTCACCACTTCACGACGATGCGACAAGAAGTAATGGATCATCTGTTGCAAATTCAGCAAGGTCGGCTGACCGTCAACAAGTGCCACCATATTCATGCCGAAGCTTTCTTGCATTTGCGTCATCTTGAAGAGGTTATTGAGCACCACTTCTGGCATGACGCCTTGCTTCAGGTCGATACAAATGCGGATATCCTTCGAGGATTCATCACGCATTTCGGCAATACCTTCGATCTTCTTTTCACGCATCAACTCGTGCATCTTTTCGTACATGACACGCTTATTGACCATGTACGGAATTTCATCCACGACGATACGAGTACGCTCGCGACCAAACTCTTCAAGGTGAGTACGCGCGCGCATCACGACACGACCACGCCCCGTTCGATACCCCTGATGAACATCAGAAATACCAAAAATGATACCGCCAGTCGGGAAGTCCGGCGCTGGCATCAAGCGAATCAAATCCTCAATCGAGCAATCCGGATTATTGAGCTGATACAAGCAGGCATCCACCGTTTCACGCAAATTATGCGGCGGAATATTGGTGGCCATACCTACAGCGATACCCGAAGAGCCATTAATCAACAGCTGCGGCAAGCGCGTTGGTAAAACGACAGGTTCTTTTTCGGAGTTATCGAAGTTCGGAACAAAATCGACCGTATCTTCATTAATATCGGCCAGCATTTCGCTTGCGATCTTTTCAAGGCGCACTTCGGTATAACGCATAGCAGCTGGGCTATCACCGTCAATCGAACCAAAGTTCCCTTGACCAAAAATCAACGGGTAACGCAACGAGAATGGCTGAGCCATACGAACGATCGTCATGTACGCAGCAGAGTCACCATGCGGATGGTACTTACCGAGCACTTCACCCACCACACGAGCCGCTTTTTTGGTCGGATTGTGGTGAGTGTTCTTGATCTCATTCATGGCATGGAGCACACGGCGATGTACAGGTTTCAAACCATCACGTACATCGGGAAGCGCACGTCCAACAATCACGCTCATCGCGTAATCAAGATACGAACGCTTCATTTCCGACTCAAGCGAAATCGGAAGGAGCTCTTGGGCCACCGATAACGAAGACCCCTGCAATGGAGTTTCGTCATCACCCCCAGTGACATCATCCGTCTCAGTCACCTGCGGCTCTTCCTTTTTATCCTTTTCGTCCATGCCGTTTTTTCCTTTGGGTCGAGGCGAGTCACTATCCTTAGTCACTCCACCTTTCACAATTCAGTTCAAATAAGATCACCTTCAGAGGCAAAATTTTGATTGTCCCCTGCTTTTGAACGAAAGTACAGCGTTCGCTCAACGTGATCTAAACCCTTAATTCTACCAGTTATTCACTGAAAGAAAGGCGGCTACAATACTTTGAACGTAACGGGATTTTCCCTCCGTTCTAATGCTTGATCACACGTTTTCGAGCCTTATTTCTCTTTTTTCGTGGATGATTCACCATGACTGTCGACTCTATTATCGAAGCCCGCTGGCTTATTCCCATCGTGCCAAAACGAGTGGTTCTCGAAAACCATGCCCTTGTCGTTGTCAACGGTCGTATCCACGACATCCTACCTGCGACATTGGCTCACTCAAAGTATCCAGACGCCAAGGAAGTCGTTCAGCTACCCCAAAGCGTCCTTATGCCCGGTCTCGTTAACCTGCACTCGCACGCTGCCATGAACCTACTTCGCGGCTTAGGCGCAGATTTACCCTTGATGGATTGGCTCAGAACCAAAATTTGGCCAGCAGAAGGTAAATTCATGAGCGATGCCTTCGTGCACGACGGCGCACTGCTTGCTGGTCATGAAATGGCACTGAGCGGCGTCACATGTACGTCGGATCAATACTTTTTCCCTGAAGCCACAGCACGCGGACTACGAGAAGCAGGATTACGTTGCGCGGTCTCTGGACTTGTCATCGGCTTTCCATCCGCTTGGGCACAAAACGATGATGAATACCTCAGAAAAGCCGAGGAACTTCTTGAACGCTATCAAAACGATCCTTTTATTAAGGCAACCATTGCTCCTCACGCGCCATACACCGTTAACGACCAAGCATTAAAGCGTTGCGCCGAACTCAGCGAGGCCTATGACGTACCCATTCACATTCACGTCAATGAAACTGCAGGAGAAGTCACGAACTCTCTAACCGAACATCAAATGCGTCCGCTCGAACGCCTTGCTCATCTCGGTTTAGTCAACGAGCGCTTAATTTCAGTCCACAGCGTTCACTGCAATGACGAGGATATTGAACGCCTAGCTGAGGCAGGATGCTCCGTTTGTCATTGTCCTTGTTCGAATCTCAAATTAGCCTCTGGCTTTGCCCCTGTCGCCAAATTTATGAAAGCTGGCATCAATATTGGCATTGGCACTGACGGCGCAGCCAGTAACGATAAACTTGATTTACTTGAAGAAACACGTATTGCCGCCATGTTGACAAAAGCAGTCGCCAATGACACGACGACCGCTCAAGTGCATGACATGCTAGAAAGCGCCACATTGGGAGGTGCCAAAGCACTCCATTGGGATCATGATATCGGGTCACTCGAAGTGGGCAAAGCCGCTGACATGATTGCTATCGATCTTTCACACATTAGTTGCCAACCCACACTTGACCCTGCCGCTCAAGTCCTTTATTCAGCAGGTCGAGAAAACGTGACCCACACCTGGGTAGCAGGCGAACTCATTGCCTCACGGAAAAACTCAGCAACGTTTATTAACACGCTCAAACCAAATGATCTCATTAATATGGCAAAAGAGTGGCAAAATAGAATGTAAGGAGGCTACGTTATATAACTAGTAGCATTCCGTCAAAAAATCTGACAGAATACTTCTGAGTGACCATATTGTTGCTGTTAGTACGTATTAACCGTGGGATTGCTCCCTTTTTGAAATCTTTCGGTGTATCCTGTCTGACGGTAACGGGTCTCGTATTTGGGTGATCTGTTTGTAAGCCAGCCGTGTTGTTGGTAACAAATCGTCCATCCCGTTTAAGCTTCCTGAATTTTTTGAGGATAAAAACAATGAAGACTTCTCTGAAGATCGGCGGTCTCGTTGCCGCTATGATGCTGGCGGTGTCGGGCGCTTCTTTCGCTGCCGATCAGGTCAGCCCCTATGTCCATTCTTCTGATGCCAAGGTCGTTAAGTCTGGCTTTGGTCTTTGCTGGCGTACCGGTTTCTGGACCCCGGCTCTTGCTGAAGCTCAGGGCGTTGGTGGCGAAGGTTGCCAGTGTGACGCTGACATCCTCAGCGCCGCCGCTTGCACGGCTAAGCAGGCTGCCGCTCCGGTTGCCAAGGCTGCTGAAAAGGTCACGTTCTCTGCTGACATGCTCTTCAACTTCGATAAGTCCACGCTCAAGGATGAAGGCAAGGCCGTTCTCGACGACCTCGTCTCCCGTCTCGCTGGCGTTGACGTCGAAGTGATTCTCTCCACGGGTTACGCTGACCGTCTCGGCCGCGAAGCCTACAACGAAAAGCTCTCCGCTGCTCGTGCTGAAGCTGTTAAGGCTTACCTCGTCTCCAAGGGCGTTGACGCCAACTTGATCCAGACGGAAGGCCGTGGCGAACTTGACCCGGTTGTTGACTGTCCGGATCCCTCCAAGAAGGGTCAGGTCAAGAACTTCCGTGAACTCGTTCAGTGCCTCGCTCCGAACCGCCGCGCTGTGGTCGAAGTTGTCGGTACCCGTCAGTAATCTCTGACTCTGAGTTCCGAACAGGGGGCTAATCCAGTCCCCTCCAACAAACCCTCGAACTCCTTGTGATTCGAGGGTTTTGTTTTATGACAGTTGTTGCTATGCGCTATCAGACCTTTCTTTTCGACCTCGACGGTACCTTAGTGGATACCGCACCCGACCTTGCCGCCGCCGCAAACCGAGTGAGAACGGTTCGAGGCCTGCCGCCTCTCCCTGAAGCTGAACTTCGTCCTTACGCCAGTCAAGGAGCTCCCGGCCTTCTTGGCAAGGCTATGAATGTCAGTAACACCGATCCAAGCTTCTCAGAGCTTCGCGCTGAATTCTTAGCCAACTATCAATCGGCGATGACTGTTCACTCCTGTACATTTACTGGCGTCATCGAGCTTTTAGATCGATTGCGCGCTCATGGCATCAAAACGGGGGTCGTGACAAACAAATATTTCCATTTGGCCGAAGCCCTCGTGAAAGATCTCGGCTTATCTGATCGGTTAGACCTCATTCTTGGTAGTAACAGCGAGGGTTGTGCCATGAAACCCGCGCCTGACTCATTATTGACCGCGGCCAGACAGTTGCAAGTGCAACCACAAACCATCCTTTATGCGGGAGACGATCCACGTGATATTCAAGCCGCACATCATGCAGGCATGCTTGCCGCAAGCATTCAATGGGGATACGGCCTGACAGACCCGCACACTTGGGAGGCCGACTTTGTCGCAGAAAAACCTTTAGATCTTTACCTTTGGATCTTGCAACTCAACAAAGTTGATATATAATCATTGATCTACATACATCGGGGGCGCCTTGGCTTCGACGGGGACGCGGACGCTGTATGGGGCATGTCGAGGTGCAGTCACCTCGTAAACAACTGCAAAAAATTAAACGCCAACAACAAGCGTTTCGCTCTCGCTGCTTAATAGCGGGATGCTACACCGGTTTGTCTTTGGGCCGGGTCGGGTAACCGACAGTAGCATCATTTGACACTGACTAGGATGTTCGGTTGTCGCCGACGAATATCCGAAACTTAGGTGACTGGCTGAAGGCTGGCCCGCTACTCGGCAGGGCTTTCAGTGAGACTCAAATCTTGTAGCTAAGCATGTAGAACCAACAGAAAAAGGTTTCCGGACGCGGGTTCAACTCCCGCCGCCTCCACCAATTCAAGGCATCGAATAGCTTTTCATGGCTTTCGGTGCCTTTTCATTTATCCACGCCTCACCTACTCGCACAACGGGTTTTAACCCTTTTATGGCTCTCTATGCCTCCCCGTGCCTCTCCATTAGTTTTGGTGTATCCTCGATCCGTATGGTATCCGAGATGGTATCCGCGCAAAAAGGGCGCTCTAAAAGGCTCTCGCGGATACCATAAAACACGCTAAAACGACCTACACGGATACCATAGACACCCAAAACACTTGCAACACACCAAAACAGGTTAATCCTTATGCCCAAGACTACAGCGCCGCTTACGTGGAGAGCGGTAAAAGCTCTAAAAAAGACAACCTCATTAGGGGGCGTGCCGGGCTTTACGTTACGTATCAGAGAAAACAGAGACGGCACCACATCCAAGACATACATACTGCGCCCAGTACTGCCCGACGGCACTAGGCTCACCGTTACCCTAGGCGCATTCGACGCACTCACCTATGCCGAGGCCACACAGAAAGCGCACAGCGTGCGAGCGGCTATCCTCAAGGGAGAACACATCAAAGAGGAAAAGCCTAAGCGCAAAGAACAAGAAAACGGCCTTACAGTGGCCGAGCTTTTCTACACTTGGCAGGATGAGCAGGCCGCCCGTGGCGTATGGAAAAACCCCGCTAAAGAAGTTAGAGACAATAGAAGCCGTTTTAACTCCTATCTGCCCTCACTGGTTAGGGATGCACAGGCCGTTACCCTTACAGCCGATACCCTAGCCGAAGGCATTAGAGAAGCATGGACGGAGCGCCACGAATCGGCTACACGAATGCTGAAAGCCTTAGAGTGCGCTTACGAACACGCCATAGACCTAGGCCGTATTCCTGCAATGGTGAACCCTGCTAAGGCTAAAGCGCTTTCTATCCGACTACCAGTAATAGACAAAGACCAAAACGGGAAGCATCACGGGGCGCTACCAGTAGAGGAAATACCCGCTTTCTTTGCCGCACTCCTAGACCGCCCTGCCCTATCGCCTGCCGCTGGGGTAGTAGCGTTCGCCATACTGACTGCCGCACGATCAGGCGAAACACTGCCGATTAAGTGGGAAGACATAGACCTAGAGAAAGGCTTACAGCGCATCCCCAGAGAGAACACAAAGACAGGCGGCGCCCTAGACCGATACATCCCCCTTAGCTCTCAGGCTGTGGACGTACTCAAGCGTATGCCGGACTACAGAGGGCAGGGCGTGCCGTATGTTTTCGTCAATATGCAAAACCCCACAGCGGGGCATATATCGCCTAACGCATATTGGAATCTCCTCAAGCGTATGCATACCGCACGCCAAAAGGCCGAGGGTTGCCGTTGGTTAGACCTACAGCTATCCAAGCAATATGGCTATGAAGTGCCTATGACAATACACGGCACAGCACGCGCCACATTCAAGGCATGGGCTAAGGACGGCAAAACCTACGGGCATCCACACTACCCAGAATCACTGCTAGAACGGTGCCTAGATCACGCCGAGAAGTACGGCGGCGCCTACGATAGAACGACACCTAAAGGCGATATGCGGGAAGTTTTCGAGGAGTGGGGGAAGTATTGTTTTAGTTTAATCGCGCCTAAAAAGTGAAAAAACCACTGACCACACTGACCACAGGCCGTTTTTTCTTATATTAGATATATAAACACTACTCTAACAGGGAATCCCTTATTAAAGATTGTGGTCAATAAATTGTAAAACCATTGACCACACACTGACCACATTGACCACACATTGTGGCAAATAGAGGGAGAGGAAGAACGGCCAATAAAAAAAAACTGTTTTGGGATCCACCCCAAACTACCTTGTTTCGCCTGTGGCAGTAGGAGGCAATAGCCTAAATTGGCCTTTTTGGGTGCAGGGGGCTATAGGTGCGTGCTTTTTGGTGTTACTGCTATACTTTTCGTGTCTACTATCCATAGACACTATTCCAATCGCGGCCGCTGTTGCTCCTTCGCATTAGTGGCCGTTCTCTTATCTGCGTTTACTGGTCAGACCACTTTTTTAAACACCATAGCTAGACCACTTTAGGGACTCACCAGACCCGCAGAACACAAAAAGCCGTGGGAGAACCTACGGCCATTAACCGCAGACGCATACATACATAAAAATAAGCGTTGTTACCCTTTATTTTCCTGTGCCACAGGCAAAGGGGAGGGGCGGGATAAAAGTAAAATCCAAATGAAAATCTAGACCGCGCCAATAGTTAATTTTGTATGGGTGCATTTCGCAAAGTTTTTAGCGTTTTTCAGACAACGCTGCGTCTTTGCTGCTGGATCGCTTTTGACTGTGCCGCAAGCAAAACAATCGTAATGGTAATTATCTATCATTAAAATAAACCACACTAAAACGGCCACGCAAACCAGCAAAACCTACATCAAAACGGGCGCCCCTCGCGCGCGCGCGTGAAGGCGTGTTTTTAGTACCGGAAATGCTCCTTTCCATCCCCTATCCTTCGCGCTATCGAAAAAAGGGGGAGTAACAACGGGTAAGGGCATAGAATGGACTCAAGCGCACAGGCACGGGAATAGCTAACCAGTGCCGAGGGGTAGCCTCTCTTTCTACCCCTCACGCGCTTCACGCTGTGACAAACAGCGGCCAAAACACAAAGAGAAACAAGAGAGAACACACACAATGCACGTTGACCATAACGCCGAGCTATCTACGCCGCCCACAGCATTAGACACCGCTCTAAGTAACTACATCCTAACCGCTACAGCTCTAAAAACCCGTCCTAGTCCGCTATGGACAAATCAACCAGAGGCCGAAGAAAAAATATTAGTGGCGATACTGTTAGCGCCAATACATGAAGGGGAGGCCGTCCCGCTTAGTTTGAATTTTGATGAAAGTAGGTGCCTTTACTGGTTAGCCGCACTTGGCGCCGTGCTTTCACTTTCGGGGTGCGAGGTAACCGGCAAAGAGATAACGGCCAATGATGCGGCGCCTACGCTTCACTGCCTAGAGCGTCAATTAGACTTAATGCACGAAAACATAACAGCCGCCTTACTCAAGTTCTCCAGTGGCGCCCCCACTGGGTTCGGTATGACTTTACTAGAGGATGAAACAGCGCTAGAGACGCCCCCGGGCTTACTGTGGACGCTTCACGCTTTAATGCACGTCCTCCCCGAGCACCGAGACAACAAAACAGCGGGGATGGCCTACTACGTCGACCCCGCCGAGGTAGGAGGAGCAAAACAAGCTAAACGAGAAGTAAGGGAAGCCATAAACACTGCCGCGCGTGACCTAATCCGAATGAGTCTACACACAGACGGCCTAGCCTTGATCCTGCATCAATCCCTCAAGCTACCCTCAATAGATACAGGCTTTATAGCCGCTCTAGTTAGTGCCGTGTGTGACGCCTCTAGCCGTACTGCCGCCACACTGGTTAACCTCACTCACGCGATAGAAACAGCAAGAAAAAACACGGCCAATGGGAAGCGAGGGGCGAGGAGCATAGAGGACGAACTATCCGTTTTAGGCATTGCCCGGGAGGAGTTCGCCGAGGAGTGTCTAGAGACATACAACGACATTCACCTACGTGATATGTGTAGCGATAGTGACGCCTACATAGAGGCGGCCAAGGAATTAAAACGAAAATACACATTAACCAGATTTAGTGCTAAATCCTGTAAGGAGTACTGCACGATAGGACGTAAAAACAGAAAGGATAAGCAAAACAAAAACCCCTAAATTAATTTAAGGGCTTTTTCTCCTCTTAATTGTTTTAGAGGAGGGATAGCCCTTTTATTGTTTTAGAGGAGGACGATTAAAAACCCTTCACGCATCATTACCGCGAACGCCATAGAAAGGCACTGACACCCACGGGAAGGCATTACACGCCTACCAGTGGCCTAACCCTAACGAGTAGCAGTAATGATGAAAGAACAATCACAGTTCACACCTACAGCCGATACTTTCACGGTGGACGGGTGCGCCTTTTGGGATGTAAAGGCTGTGGCCGCTTTCCTTGGCCTCTCCCTCTCCGCAACCTACAAACTATGCGCCCGGTGCGACTTCCCGCCGCGCTATAAATTCGGCTATCGCTGTGTACGTTGGAAACGTGCCGAGGTCGAACAATGGGCTAAAAGCCTCCAGCCCTCTCAACTCACCGCCGAGGGCTAAAAATGAGAACGGCCAAATACACGCGCACCCCGGGCGCCCTTTACTGTGCTAATATGTCCTCACCTAATCGCAAGATTAGGGGCAGGCGTGGAAACCTGCACAGTAGCAACAGGCGGACTGCCGCCGCGCCCTCTCTTTGCGAGAACGTGGCGTTTTCTTTTGGTGGTAGTCCAATTTATGGCACCATTGCGCCCTCAGTTTTTACGGGCGTATTCCGTCCTCAGATTTTGACGGGTAGCCGTGCGGGAGGCTTTCGAGCCTGCCGCTACCTGTTGCGCGGTATTTCCACCCCGCACGGCCTGCCCTCCCCGTGGAAAGGGAGCGCAGTTCTAAAAGTCGCAACAGGAAAAAGTGCCATGTCCTACGTTACTGGTAGCAGTGTATCTACTGCACCCCTTCCCGCTTTTCTCGATCCTAAACGCTCCTACTGCGCCCCTATCGTGCCGCCGCCTGATACTGGTTTTATCGGTATTGCGGATGACATCGAACGCATCATTAATGCGTGCGCTGATCGTGCCTCATTCATTAACCGCACTATGCCCGAGGGCTATCGCAAACAAATAGCCTTTAACGTCCTCCAAGGCTTCGCCGCCGAAGTGCTTGAATTTATCGACGATATGGAGCGCCTAGCGAACACTGCCGGGCATCCTGAGCAAGTCGAACACGTCCAGATTGTCAACGCAAGGGGCGCCCTATGAATATCGAACTACCCGAATGCGTTGAAGGGCTAGAGGATTTAGCGCCGCTTTACGCCGTCCAGTTACAGGCCGTTCATTCTTTGCCCTCAGATTACCTAGCCTGAATTTTGCACAAGGTTATCTTCAAAAGAAAAAATTAGTATTTACTGG
>ERZ826016.871-NODE-871-length-32818-cov-5.636877_pt1 | contig 32818 bp, 33 predicted proteins | sample MGYA00519872_ERZ826016 | MGnify/ENA primary metagenome ERZ826016 (study PRJEB31778, sample SAMEA3449218) | human gut metagenome | biome: human gut; feature: human-associated habitat; material: faeces | place: United Kingdom | collected 2010/2012 ... | reverse complement strand
ACTTCTTCCTTTGCTACTTTCCATTCTTCTTTGGAGAAGAAGGAAAGTAGCGACCGTGGAATCGCATTCCTAAAATAGAACCATTCGTAAATGAGAGGCACGTACGGATAGAGTATGTGGGGCCGCTCCCCCCATGAGCCGATAACCCCTGCATCGAAAATGCATCCCGCTTCTCCTTGCGCAGACACGTCCAGCATCGCTCATGCTCCCGCACGGGCAAGCCTGCCCGGCTTCATCCCCCCCTGTTTTGGCGCACGCAAAAACCGCCCCGCGAAGGGACGGTTTCTCTTTTGTTTCAGAACGTATCGTAATGGATGCGCGACGCATCGAAATGATTCAGCCGGATGGGCCGGTCCGCCGGATACCCCACGGGGATGATGCAGAACGGCGTCACCTCGAGCGGCAGATCGAAGAGGCTCCGGATATGGCGGATGCGGTCCGCGTGGGGATAGACGCTGATCCACTGGGTGCCGAGGCCGAGATGCTCCGCCTCGATGAGGATATTCTCCGCCGCGGCGGCCAGATCCATGGTCCAGCTCTCCGGGAAGGACAGCCCCCGTTCGTCTCCGAGGAGCACGAGGACGACCGGCGCCTTCCGCACGGGGCCGGCGGTCATGCTGTTGTGGGCGAGGGCCTTGATGAGCGCTTCGTTCCGCACGACGATGAAGTGCCACGGCGTCTGGTTGCCCGCGGTGCGCGCCTGCATGGCCGCCCGGAGCAGGGTCTCCACCGCTTCGTCCGCCACGGGCGCGTCTTTGCCGTCCTTGAATTTCCGCGTGTTGCCGCGCTTCATGATTTCATCCATATCCATTCCTCCTTCTCACTGCAGTGCCGCATTTATTTTTCCTTTACATTTTTATTATAACATGATTCCCGCGCCCCGCCCGGCCCCGGAAGGGGCTATAAAAAATACAAATAAGCGGGCCGGGCCGCCCTCTCCCGCGGCGGGCGCGTTTCCTCCGGGCTTCCGCCCGTCCGCTGCCCATCTCCTGCAAAAACACCGCATAGATTTGCACTGCTTCCGAAAAAAAGGTAAAATGAAATTGTATGCATTATTGCTCTGAAAGGAGCCTCAACTTGGAAAGAAAACAACAGACCATCGGCAGGGCGGTCACTTACGAGGGCGTCGGCCTCCATTCGGGCCTCCCCGTGAAGATGACGCTCCTGCCGGCGGCCGCCGATACGGGCATCGTCTTCCGCCGCACGGACCTTCCGGGCGCGCCGGAGATCCCCGCCAGCTCCGCGTACCTCGCGGGCACGAACCGCGCCACCACCCTCGCGAAGGGCGAGGCGCGCGTCACCACCATCGAGCACGTGCTCTCCGCGCTGTACGGCATGCAGATCGACAACTGCACGATCGAACTCAATATGCCGGAGCCGCCGGTGGGCGACGGCAGCGCCGCCACCTTCATCGGCATGATCCGCGACGCGGGCGCCGTGCCGCAGGACGCAACCGTCCGCATCTTCTCCCTGCCGCACAGCCTCGCGGCGTACGAAGGGCAGAAATTCGTGGCGGCCCTCCCCTACGACGGGCTGCGCATCACCTACACGTCCATGAATCCGCATCCGCTCCTCGGCACGCAGGTGCTGGACGTGACGGTCACGCCGGACACGTACGAAGCGGAGATCGGCTCCGCGCGGACCATCGGCTTCACCTGGGAAGTGGAAGCCATGCGCAAGATGGGCCTCGGCCGGGGCGGCACCACGGAAAACGCCGTGGTCTACTCCGAGACGGGCTGCCTCTCCGTGCCGCGCTGGCCGGACGAGCTGGTGCGCCACAAGATCCTGGACATCCTGGGAGATATCTCCCTCATCGGACCGCTCCACGCGCACATCATCGCCGTCATGGGCAGCCACCGGCTGAACGGCGAGCTGTCGGAGCAGATCCTGGCGCTCAAAGAAAAAGCCTGAGCATTCCCGCCCCTCTCCGGAGGTGCAGAAATAGACCGAGTATTACAAAGGAGGAAATCATCATGGAACTCGACGTTACTCAGATCAAGGAAATTCTGCCGCACCGCTATCCGATGCTGCTCGTGGACCGCATCATCGAGCTGGACCCGCTGAAATACGCGGTCGGCATCAAATGCGTCACCACCAATGAACCGTTCTTCCAGGGCCACTTCCCGGAGAAGCCGATCATGCCGGGCGCGCTCATCTGCGAAGCCATGGCACAGGTCGGCGGCATCGCCCTGCAGTATCCGGAAGAGAACCGGGGCCTGCTCCCCTTCTTCACCGGCATGGACAAAGTGCGGTTCCGTTCCCCGGTGACGCCCGGCGACGTGCTCATCACCCGCGCGGATATCAAGAAGATCATCGGCCGCATGGGCAAGGTGCACTGCGAAGCGAAATCGAACGGCATCCTGAAGGCGGAAGCGGATTTCCTCTTCTACCTCGCGGACCCGAAGGAAAACCTGAAAAAATAAAGAAACCGCCGAAATCAGTCTGATGCGGGAGGATGCGGGAGCATTCCGGGGAAAACCCGGGGATTTCCCCGCTCTTCCTTCATTCCGGCGGTTTCAAATCGGGCATGTTCCCCCGATTATATAAATAAAAGGGCAGGGTATACACCGCTGTCAGGACATAAAAATTACGGAGGAGTAAGGATGATGGAATTAAAAATCGTAGAAACGCTGGACCCGCAGATCCATCCCACAGCCGTCATAGATCCTACCGCCGTCATTCACAAAAATGTCATCATTGGACCCGGAGCGGTCATTGGTCCCAATTGTGAAATCGGTGAAGGCACGATCATCGGCCCGCACGTGGTCATCGCGAAGAATGTCCGCATGGGCCGGGACAACCATATCTATTCGGGCGCGGTGATCGGCGAAGAACCGCAGGACCTGAAGTTCAAGGGCGAAGAGAGCACGGTCGTCATCGGCGACGGCAATCTCATCCGGGAGTGCGTCACCATCCACCGCGCCACCGGCGAGAACTGCGAGACCCGCATCGGCTCGCACACCATGCTGCAGGCGTACGTGCACATCGCGCACAACTGCAACATCGGCGACCATGTGGTCATGTCCGGGTATTCGGGCCTGGCGGGCCACGTGGTCATCGAGGACCACGTCGTCGTCGGCGGCATGGCGGGCATCCATCAGTTCGTCAAGGTCGGCGACGGCGCCATGGTGGGCGGCATGTCCAAGATCGTCCAGGACATCTGCCCCTACGTCATCGCGGACGGCAACCCCGCGCACATCGTGGGGCTGAACAGCGTGGGCCTCGCCCGGCGGAACATCTCCCCGGAAGTGAAGAGCGCGCTCAAGAAGGCGTACCGCCTCATCTTCCGCTCCGGCCTGAAGCTCGTGGACGCCATCGCGGAGATGGAGCAGGAGCTCCCGTCCACGCCGGAAATCGAACATCTCCTCCGTTTCCTCCGGAACTGCGACCGCGGTCTCTGCCGTGCGAGAGAAAGATAATCCCGATGAAAAAAAGACCTCCTCTGCGGGGTCTTTTCTTTTTGCGCCGTTTCCGCGCAGCACAAAAGCCGCCCGTACGGGCGGCCTTTTTTATTGTCAGCGCTTCCGCAGGAGGTACGCGAGCCCCTCTTCCGAGAGATTCAGGAGCTGCGCTTCCGGGAAGTCCGCTTCGCGGAGCACGGCGAGGCCCTCCGTGAAATTTCCCACGTCGCACCAGATGTGGGCGTCGCTCCCCAGGACGGCGTACGCGCCTTTCGCGGCGGCCTTCCGGGCGAGCTCCCGCACGAGCTCGGGGCCCCGCAGGCGGCGGCACGACGGGCGGAGCGAGCTGTTGTTGATCTCCAGCGCCACGCCCAGTTCCTTCGCCGCGTCCACGACGCGGTCCAGGTCGAGCGGGTACCGGCCGTCGTCGGGATGGCCGATGATCTTCACGCAGGGATTCCGCATGGCCCCGATGACCGCGCGGGTATTCTCCTCCACGGAGCCGGCGCGGATGCAGTGGGAGTGGAGGCTGGCGATGACGTAGTCCATCTCCCCCATCACGGCGCCCCCGTCGATGGAGCCGTCATAGTCCGTGATGTTCGCTTCCATCCCGCGGAGGAGGCGCACGCCGTAAAGCTCCCGCGGCAGGATGCGGTAGTTCTCGAAGAACGTCTTATCCGTGCCGCCGGGCATGCCCGGGCTGTGGTCGGACGTGCCCAGCGCGAGGAGCCCCTTCGCGGCGGCTTCTTTCAGATTCTCCTGCAGCGTGCCGTACGCGTGGCCGCTCGCCACGGTGTGGGTGTGCAGGTCGAAGAGCGGTCTCAGCGGCACTGGAGGTACACCTCGTCTCCGATGGCGTAATTCTCCGCGGCCGGCGCGTACACGGTGAAGAGCTCATCGCCGGACGCCACGGCGTAGTGGATCTCCCGGCCGTTGTACTGCTTCTCCTGCACCACGCCCGCGAGGCCGTCCCCCTCGCCTGAGAGACGGAGCTGCTCCGGACGGATGGGGCAGATGTGGTCTCGGCGGAACGCGTCCGCCACGGCGGCGCCGCGGACGACGAATTTCCCTTCCCGGGTGTGGAACACATCGCCGTCCCAGTCGCCCTTCACGAAATTGCACCGGCCGATGAAGGAGGCGATGAATTTCGTCTGCGGGTGAAGGTAGATGTCCTCCGGCGTGCCGATCTGCTCGATGCGCCCGCCGTTCAGGACCATGATGCGGTTCGAGAGAGACAGCGCCTCGCCCTGGTCGTGGGTGACGAAGATGACCGTCGTACCCGTGAGACGGTGGATGCGGCTGATTTCCTTGCGCATGGAGATGCGCAGGTCCGCGTCGAGCGCGGAGAGCGGCTCGTCCATGAGGAGGAGCGCCGGGCCGGACACGATGGCCCGCGCGAGGGACACGCGCTGCTTCTGCCCGCCGGAGAGCTCGTCGGGATAGCGGCCCGCCAGATCGGAGAGGCCGGTCACCTCGAGGGCGTGGGCCACCTTCTGATCCTTCTCCGCCTGGGACAAGTCCTTGGCGCGGCACTGGAGGGGAAATTCCACGTGCTGGCGGATGGTCATGTGCGGCCACAGCGCGAAGGACTGGAAGACCATGCCCATGTCGCGCTTTTCCGGAGGCACGCTGTGGGACGGGTCCGAGTAGAGCGCGCCGTCCAGCAGCACCCGGCCGCCGGTGGGCCTCACGAAGCCCGCGATGATTTTCAGGAGCGTCGTCTTCCCGCAGCCGGAATGGCCCAGGATGGACAGGAATTCGCCGCGGCCGATCTCCGCCGAGATGTCGTGGAGGACCGCCGTTTTTCCATAGGACATGGAAATATGATCAATCACAAGACTCATACAGATCTCCTTTGATTAAGCTCTGCGGATGCCCGCCCTGCGGGCGGACCGCCTCACTGTTTCCGCTTCTCGAAAGCCCAGCGCACGGCGCAGCAGAGGATCATCACCGCGAGGATGACGGACGACACGGCCGCCGCGAGGCTGTAGTCGCCAGCCTGCTGCAGATTGAAGATGGCGAGGCCGATGGTCTTCGTCGAGGCGGACGACATGACCGACGACATGGTGAGTTCGGTGAAAGCAGAGAGGAAAATGAAGAAGGAACCGGCCAGCGCGGGTGCGGCGAGCTGCGGGACGATGATCTTCACCCACATGCGGAGGAAAGAGCTCCCCGAGACGAGGGCCGCCTCTTCCGCCGCCGCGCTCATGGACGCCATGGCAGTGGCGCTGTTCTTGATCTGCACGATCATGTAGCGGGTCGCGTAGCCCAGGATGAGGATCGTGTAGGAGCCGTAAAGGCCGGTGGTCACGCCCGGCACGGGCTGGCTCCAGTAGAAGATGAGCGCCAGCGCGAGGACGATGCCCGGCACGGAGTACGTCATGGACGCGCACCCTTCGAGGAAGCGCGCCGCGCGGTTTTTGCTGCGGACGATGCCGTAGGCGATGACGGTGCCGAGGACGAGGCAGGCGGCGGTGCCGAGCCCCGCCATGAAGAGGCTGTTCAGCGCCGCTTCGCGGATGCCGTCGTTCGTGAAGACGAAGGCGTAGTTCTCGAGCGTCATGTCCGCCGGGTCGAGAGAGAAATTGAACGTGCGGAGCAGCGCGGAGACCGCCATGTAGCAGAAGGGGACGACGCTGAAGAAGATGAGCGCCCCCGCCGTAGCGAGTTCCACCGTGCGGCGTACCGCCGGGGAGAAGGCGATACGCACGTCGCGGCTCTCGCGGCCGCCCTCGCCGGTGTCCGTCCGGCCGCCCAGACGGGCCGCGATGAGCGTGCCCGCCAGCGCGATCACGGAGAGCACCACCGACAGCACCGCGCCGTAGGCGAAGGAGTCCGGGCCGAAGCTGATGACCTTCTCATAGATGTACGTGCTGAGCACGGGGATATTGGACGAAATGCCGAGGAACGCCGGCACGGCGAAGTTGTCCACGTCCGCGAGGAACGCGAGCACCGCGCCGCTGGCGATGGCCGGAGCCGCCATGGGGATGTCCACCTTCCGGACGGCGCTCCACGGGGAGCATCCGGACGTGCGGGCCGCCCAGTCCGCCTCCACGGGGATCTTGCGCAGGCGGTGGATCACCGTGACGTGCACCACGGACATGTGGCAGATGCCCAGCATGGCGATGATGCCGCCCGGCGTGTACAGGTCGAGCGCCGGCAGGCCCGCCGCGGCGAGCAGCATGGTGAGCGCCCCGCCTGACGAAGTGAGACCCGTCCAGGAAATGGTCATCACGTACGCCGGGATGACGAAGGGCAGGAAGACCAGCCCCTCGATGAGCTTCTTGTACCGGATATTCGTATACGCCGTGAGGAACGCCGTAGCGGTGCCGCACACGGCGGAGATCGCCGCCGCCGAGACGGAGATGTAGATCGTATTGAAGATCGCCGCGCCGGCCCGCGGGTCCTGGAGGAGCGCTTCGTACTGCGCCGCCGAGAGCGACCCATCCTCCGCGGTGAGCGACAGGAGGATGAGGCGGATCAGCGGGAAGACGAAGAGCAGTACGGCCAGTACGGCGAAGAGGACGCTGCCCCCGGAGAGCGACAGATGTCTTGTCTTATGAAGTACCGCTTCCATGATCACTTATTGAAGAGAGCGGAGAATTCTTTCTTGTCTGCTTCTCTGCCCGCGACCAGTTCGGCCAGATTGCCGCTGATGATCTTGATCTCGTCGATGGACTTCATGCCTTCCGGCGCCTTGATGCCCTTGCGGACCGGGGTGTAGCCGATCTCGGCGGTCACTTTCTGGCCGTCTTCGGAGAGGACGAAATCTTCGAAGAGCTTCGCCCGTTCCTCATTGGCCGCGCCCTTCACGACGCCGATCGGTTCCGTCACCACCGGCACGCCTTCCGACGGATAGACGAATTTCACCGGAGCGCCCTTGGCCGCCGCGCGGGCCACCATGTAGTCCACCACGATGCCGATGCCCTTGTTGCCTTCGCTCACGGCCTTGAGGATGCCGCCGTTGCCCTTATCCACGGAGATGCCGTTGTCTTTCAGCGCTTTGTAGAAATCCCAGCCCAGGCCGTCCGTGCGGGTGAGGAGGGAGAGGTTGTACGCCGCCGCGCCGGAGTAGAGCGGGCTCGGCATGATGCCGATATCCTTGTAGATCGGCTTCGTCAGATCCATGAAGGACGCAGGGGCTTCCTTCACGAGGTTCGTATTGTAGATGATGCCCGTGGCGATGACTTTCGTGCCCGCATAGGTGTGGTCCTTGTCCACCAGTTCCGCCGGGAGCGCTTTCATTTCCGGCGACTCGTAATTGTCGAGGATGGCCTGTTCCTTCAGCTGCTCGAAGGTGGCCGCGTCCGCCACGAGGAGCACGTCCGCCTGGACCTGGCCCATCTTCTTCTCCGCCATGACCTTGCTGATGATCTCTTCCGTGCCGGAGCGGAAGACCTTCACCTTCACGTCCGGGTACTTCTGATTGAACGCCGCCACCAGCTTCTGCGCATCCGCTTCCGGCTGGGACGTATAGAGATTCAGCTCGCCCTTCGGCGCGCCGGCGGAAGCGCCCTTATCGGAAGAACCGCCGCCGCATCCGGCGAAAAGCAGGGCTGCGGAGACGCAGCACGCAAGAATCATTCCCTTTTTCATCTTGTTCATCAGTGTCCATTCCTTTCTTCCGCGCTTTCGATCCAGCGCAGCGTACGATGCAGCCTTTCGGCCTGCGGGGAAGGGTCGAACCCTTCGAGGATCATCGGGAGGCCGTATGTCTCCAGCCGGGCGGCGACGCGGGGGAGATCGAGATCGCCGTGCTCCACGTCGCCGATGTGGCGGACCGTCCCTTTTTTATTGCTCACGTGAAATTCCCGGATGCGCCCGCGGAGCGCCTCTGCCGTGCGGAAGATCTCCTCTTCGCTGTCGCAGTGCGCCGTGTCCTCGGTGTAGCACCACAGGATCTCGCGTCCGGCCAGTTCCTCCATGCGGAGCGCCGCCTCCGGCGTGGTGAGCCGTTCCTTCGGAATCTTTTCCATGATCTCGAAAGAGGCCCGCGTGCCCTCTTCGGCGGCGTACCGGGCGAGCATGACCGCCGAGCGCGCCAGCTCCCGGTCGAAATCCGCGCCGGGGATGCCGAGGCCGTCCCGCCCCGGGTGGATCGTCACCTGCGGCGCGTGGAAATACGACGCCAGGTCGATGCCCTTCTTCGTGAGCGCCACCGCCGCGTCCCGCATGGGGCGGGAGAGCGAAATCAGATTCAGATCCCAGCTGTAGCTGTGCACCGTGAGCGCCGCGCCGCAGCGGAGCGCCAGGCGCCGCACCTCTTCCGCGGCGATGCCCTGCGTCTCCAGCTGCTGCGCCCACACCTCGATGCCGGCGAGACCTTCCTCCTTCACGGTGCGGAACCACGCTTCCGGCGAGAGGCCCCACATCATGGTGGAGGAAACAAAATAAAGCGACCGATCCATACCTTTCCTTTCTTCAAAACGACCCGATCCATAACTTTGACTGAATTGACAAGATTATTGTAAAAGGGAGCTGTCAGCCCGCCGTATGGCCATCGTATGGAATCTTTCAACATTTCCTGAAAATTTCATGAGAAGCCGCACCGCCGTCCGGGCGCGCAAAAAGCCCCGGGAGAGGGAATTGTCCGCGTTTCGCGGTCCCTCTCCCGGGGCTTCTTTCTGTCATGGGGATTTTACAAAGTCAAGCGTCCCCGCCGCTCCCGCCGTCACAAGGCTGCCGGTTCATCTCGTCCAGCGTGAGGGCGAAGCTCCCCGCGAAGTGCGCGAGGAACCAGTCCACTTCCTTCATGTCCAGGCGGCGGAGCTTCTCTTCCGTCACGCGGGCGGCCTCGTCGAATTCGTGATTGCCCGCCTGCCGCTCCTCCATGCACTTGAGGTACGCCGAGAGCGTGTCCGCCGCTTTCACGAGCGGCCACAGCGGGTCGTCTTCCATGTCCGCCACGAAGGGACGGTACGCGCCGCGCAGCTCGGGGGGCAGCGTCTGGAGGAGCCGCTCCCGCGCCATGGCCTCGATGGCGCCGTACTGGCCGCGCAGGCCCGCGCTGAAATATTTCACCGGCGTGGGGAGGTCCCCCGTGAAGACTTCCCCCGCGTCGTGATACAGGGCGAGCACGGCGCACCGCCCGGCGTCGCAGGGCTCGCCGAAGATCTCCTGCCGGATGAGCGCGAGGCCGTGGGCGATCTCCGCCGTCTGGAGCGTGTGCTCCGCGTCGTTCTCGGGGACGCTGTTCCGCATGAGGCCCCACCGGCGGATGTATTTCAGCCGGGCGAGGTACGCGAAGAAATGATTCACTGCATGCGCCCCCATTTCTCCCCGTAGAACCAGAAGTGATCCACCGGACCGTGGCCGTGCCCCACGGAGCCCTTCGCCGCGCTCCGGAGCGCCCCCGTGAGGTACGCCTTCGCCACGGTCACCGCGTCCGCCGCGGAGAGCCCCCGCGCGAGGCACACCGCCAGCGCGCTCGAGAGGGTGCAGCCCGTGCCGTGGGTATTCTCCGTGTCGATGCGCTCGCCGCGGAAGCGGTGCACGCCCTCTCCGTCGCAGAGCACGTCCAGCGCGTCCTCCACGCGGTGGCCGCCCTTCACGAGCACCGCGCCGCAGCCGTACTCCATGAGGACTTCCGCCGCGCGGGCCATATCGCGGATATTCTCGATCTTCATGCCCGTCAGGACCTCCGCCTCGGGGATGTTCGGCGTGATGATCGCCGCCTCCGGGAAGAGCTCTTTCTTGTAAATCTCCACCGCTTCCGGCTCCAGCAGGAGACCGCCGGACGTGGCCGCCATGACCGGATCCACCACGACGGGCGGGCCGCGGTGCGCCGCGAGGAACGACGCCGCGGCGTGCACGATGGCCGGCGTGGAGAGCATGCCCGTCTTCACCGCGTCCGGCGGGATGTCCTCGTAGATGTCCTCGAGCTGGGCCGTCACCATGTCCGGGGTGATGTTCTGCACCGCGGAGACGCGGGTCGTATTCTGCGCCGTCACCGCGCAGATGCAGCTCATGCCGTACGCGCCGAGGGCGGCGAAGGTCTTCAGGTCCGCCTGGATGCCCGCGCCGCCGGAGGGGTCCGAGCCTGCGATGGTGAGAAGTTTTTTCATGCGATTGTCCTTTCTATGAAAAAAGAGGCGGCGCGGGGCCGCCCCTTTCAGCGTTTGCGGAGTTTCTTCAGGTCCGGCGAGAGATAGCCGATGAGCCGGCCCTGCCGCCACTCCGGATCGTAATCGACCACCGCCGCCGAAGCGGGCGCGAATTTCACCGCCGCCCCCGCCACGATCATGAGGTAGCTCTGCAGGAAGGGCTGATGCCCCACCAGCAGGATGGGGCCGTCCCCCGTGATGCAGTGCGCCGCGATGGGCCCCCACGCGCTCTGGAGCAGCTCGTCCGCCGCCTGGATGGAGCCGCCGCAGATCTCCGCCGCGATCTCCGCGGTCTGCTTCGTCCGGCGGTAGGGGCTCGTGAAGATGGTGAGCCGGTTCCCTTTCAGAAAATGCCGGAGCATGTCGGCGGTCTTGCCCGCGCCGCGGATGCCCTTGTCCGTGAGCCGCCGGTCGCGGTTCTCCACGGCGTCCGATTCGGGCTCCGCCGCGCCGTGTCTCATATAGATGATGTACATACCGTCCTCCCTGCCTTTCGCAGGCTGCAATCAGGTATTGCTCCCCATCGGGATGAATTCGTCTTTCTCTTTGCCGCTGGCGGCGTACTTCACATCGGCGATCTCGCCGACCGTCGTGTACGACGCCGTCACCGGGCTGCCGTTCACCAGCAGGTCCTCGATGACCGCGCGGCCGTCCTTCACGCGGAGCTTCGCCGTGAGGACGTTCTTCATGCGCGTCTCCACCTTGTCCGTGTCGGGATTGCGCACCTGCACCCGCTCGGCGAGCTCCGTCACGGAGATCCGGCGGATGTCCGCCGCGTCCATGTACAGCCGGTCCGCGGGGAAATCGAAATGCAGCACGTCCCCGTCGAGCTTCTTCGCCCGCACGAGGAGGTAGTCGCCCTGCGGCGGCTGCTCGGGCTGCGCCCGCAGGACCTGCATTTCCTTATCCTTCCCGCCGCTCACGGCGAGGTACACTTCTTCGCCCTCCGCCGGGGCCGCCGCGCCCGTCCACTGCGCCTTGTCGATCGGCACGTGGAGAGAGATGTAATTCTGTTCGTAGAAATTCTCGCTGAAATTGACGGACACGGGCACCGTATACTCCCGCCCTTCCGCGAGCACCGTGCGGTATTCGCCCCGCACCCACGCGAGGAGGAAAAGTTCCGCCGCCGCCGCGAGGAGGAAGGCGATCCACAGCCAGCGGCTACGCTTCATCATCATCGCCGCCTCCTCTCTCTTCCGTCAGAGGCGCGCGCCCCCGGCGGCGCTTCCGGCCGCGCGGCCGGAGGACGAGGCACAGGAGCGCCGCCATGACGCCCGCCGTGAGGAAGAATGCGCCCCGCTGCCCGAAGGTGAGGGACGAGTCCATGAGCCGCACCGCCCCGTCGCCGAGGAGGAGCAGGAGCCCCGCCCCGATCTGCCACTGCCGCCCTTTCTGGAGCCCCCGGGCGATGACCGCCGCCGCGAGGAACACCATGAAGCACGACACCAGCACTGCCGAGGAGACGCCGCTCCCGTCCCACAGGGCGAGGAGCGCTGCCGCCGCCATGACGAAGGGCACGAGCCCCGCCGTCACGCTCAGCCACTCCCGCCGGGCCGCCGCCCGCAGGAGGAGCGCCGTATCCGCCCCGAGGAAGAGAACCAGGAGCAGCCACAGGAGCCAGCTCCCGTCCGCGCCGCGCCAGGCCTGCCCGAAGGCCGCCACGAAGAGCACCGCGAAGACCGCCGCCCCGCCGAAGAAGCGGAACGCCGCGCCGATCCAGCCGTACGGGCGGAGCGCCGCCCCACCGAGCCAGGTGAGCGACGCCGCCACGGCGAAGAAGACCACCTGCCACATCTGCGCCGACGCCGTGCAGAAGGTGAGCGTCAGCACCGCCGCGACCCAGCCCCACGCGAAGGCCGTGCCGCCCGCTTCCCGCCGTCCGCTCACGAGGAAGAAGAAAAAGGGAAACGCCGCCGCGAGGAGCGCCCACGCCGCGCCGTCCACCCAGCCGCCGGGCGAGAGCCACGCCGCGCACGCCGCGTCCGCCGCGAAGAGGAGGCCCAGCCCCGCCGAGCGGAGCACGTAGAGCATCACCAGGAGGCACCCGGCCGCCGCCGCGAGAAGCACGGAGAGATCCCCGCCGAGCCGGAAGGAATCGTACACCATCCACACCGCCGCCGACACGGCCAGCCCGTGGAAGATCCCCACGCCCTCCCGGAGGAAGACCGGGAGTCCTTCCCGCCGGGGCGCTTCGCTCTCCGCCGCGGGATGCCGCCGCCGGAGCCGCCGCGCCGCCGCGTCCGCCAGCAGGAAGAGCGCCGCCGCCGCGAGAGACAGGACGACCGGCACCACCGCGAGGAGGAAGCGCTGGTCCTGCGAGAGCGCGCTCCACACGCCCGCCGCGGAGAACGCCGCCCCCGCCGCGAAGCAGAAGAGCGCCGCCGCGAAGAGCGGCCCCGTCCACGAACGGATCGGCAGCCGGCCGTACCGCGCGCGGAGCGTCTCCGCCGCCTCGTCCGTGATGAGGCCTTCCGCCGTCCACTCCTCCAGCCTCGCTTTCAGCCACTGCCCGTGTGTGTCCATAGCCTGCCCCCTTTCCCCGCCGGGGTCCGTCCCGGCAAAAAAGAAGAGGCCGCGCTGCGCGGCCTCCCGTCCATCATTTCACAATCAGCACCGGGCATTTCGCACGGCTTACCATGTAGCTCGACACGGAGCCCATGAAAATGCCTTTGAGCGGTCCGAGGCCCCGGCTGCCCATGACGACCAGGTCGCACCCGATCTCGTCGGCCAGCTGCAGCAGCACCGGTCCCGGGGACCCCACTTCGAAGCGGGACTCCGCCTTCACGCCTTCCGGCACCATCGCTTCCGCTTCCGCCAGATCCGCGCGGCACTGTTTTTCCAGATCCTGAGACAGCTGGGTGGTGAGGCAGCCCTCCGCGATGGACACCTGGTCGAAGTTGCTCATCACAGAGACGATATTGCACACGCTGGCGATATATAATTCCCCGCCGCCCGCTTCCGCGAGGTCAATGGCCTGAGAGAGCGCCTTCTTCGCGTGTTCAGAGCCGTCATAGGGTACGAGGATTTTCTTGTAACTGATCATTCCATGCCACTCCTTTCCGGGTTCAGAGAAGTTCTTTCTCCTTGTATTATATCACAGCAGCCGCTCCGCCCGCGCCCGGTCCGGACGCTCCGCGGCGTCTGCCTGCAAGAAAAAATTTATTACCCGCGAAGCACTTTTCCTCTAAGTGCTTTCCGCCCGCTCAGAATTCATAGAGGAGCGCTTCCGGCTTCCGCCGCGGGTCGTGGAAGGGGATGCACCGGGCGAACCGGTTCGCTCCGGCGAGCGCCCGCATCTCACCGTACGTCATGTGGTTCGGCCAGAGGACCTGCTCCGCCCGGCCGGACTCGACGTACTCCTTCGCCCGGCCGTAGCCGTGGACGCTCCCCGAGAGGAGGATCCGCGCCTCCGGCGCGCTGTCCGCGAGCTGCCGGCTCTCCGCGTGGGAGAGCTGCGCGTCCGTCAGGAAATACGCCCCGGGCCCGCCGATGTGCGTGCCGTCCCACGGGCGGAACGCCTCCACCGGCACGTCCCAGACGGAGGGCTTCACGAAATATTTCCGCCGCGCGAAGGTGCGCCACTCCCGCAGGAGCCGGTCGTCCATGGCCATGGCGTACCGGCCGCCGGTCCGCGCCCACAGCGCCGCCGCGATGGACAGGCCCCGGCCGAAGCGGGGCACCGGCAGGATGAGCGGCCGCCCGTCCGCGAGCAGCGCCTCCGCCCGCGCGAGGAAGCGCTCCCGCATGGCGTCTCCGGTCTCCTCCGTGGGGTACGCCGCGTCGATCACCGCGATGTCCGCCGCGAGGTCCCGCACCGGGTCGTTCCGGTAGAACGGGTCGCCCTCGCGGTAGTCCCCGGAGAAGAACGCCGTCTTGCCCTCGCAGGTGATGGCGTACCACACCGCGCCGCAGCAGTGGCCCGTGCGGCCCCAGTGCAGCACAAAATCCGGCAGGAGCTCCACCTCGGGCGCGGTCGAGTCCATGATGACCGCGTTCTTCGGCTTGTACGAGAGCTGCCGGTAGGTCTGCGCCGACATCATCACCTGCCCGGCGAAGCCTGCCTCCTCCGCGAACTCCACGGCCCCCGTGTGGTCCCGGTGAGAGTGAGTGAGGAAGAGGTACTCCGCGCTGCGGATCTCCTCGGCGGTGAGGTCCGGTACGCGGTCCATGCCGTCCGTGGACGTGCCGCAGTCCACGATGTAGGCGTGCTGGTTTCCGGATATAAAAAAGCAGCTGCGCCCAAAATCGCCGCAGCCGCCTGCTATGCTGAGTTTCATATGCATTCTCCATCGATGCTTCTGTTTACTTTTGCTTTGTGCTTAATGTATCATATTTCCCCTGTCCTGTCCAGCACGTGAAAACTCCCCGGACAGGGCCGGGGAGCGCGTCTCAGAGGCAGCGGTACAGATAGAGATAGATGTCCTGCGCCTCGCCGGTGAGCGCGAAGGACTGCGCCTCGCCCGCCTGCGGGGCCACGTCGGCCGGCCGTCCGTCCCGGTCGAAGATGCCGAAGAGCCGGTTGTCGATGTAGTACTGGAGCGGCCCGTCCGTATCGCCCATGCGGTGCACCGCGAGGAGCTTCGTGTGGTACGCGAAGACGTACTGCACGAGCTCGCCCGAGGCGATGGTCTCATAGGTCGGCATGGGCTGGTAGCTCTCCATGTACAAGTCCGCCTGGATGAGCGGGAGCTGCCCCTCCACAGGGTCGCCCGTCTTGATGCTCGAAAGATCCGCGTAGAGCGTGCCCGCCTCGCTCATGTACACCGGGCGGTACTTCGCCGTGTCGGCCAGCTCCGCCGGGCTCACCGCGCCGGCCGCCGCCGGGACGAGGAGCGCCGCCAGGAGCGCCGGGATGGTCCATCGTTTCATACGATCCCTCCTTCTTGGAAATCAACGGTTTTCTTTCATTGTACCACACCGGCCCCGGCCGGGAAAAAGGCAAAAGACAAGGCGGCATCCGCCGCGCCCGTTCTCCGGAGACTCCTCAGTCGGTCTCCTTCATCATTTCGCCCACCGCCGCGTACGTGCGGAACATGGACTGCGCCGCCTCCTTGCGGCGGCTCTCCCGGCCCGCGCCGGCTTCCTTTCCGGCCGTCTCGAAGGGGATCTTCTTTCCGCGGACCACTTCGCGGGCAAACAGATTGAACGCCCGGGTCATGGACAGATTCGCCGACTTGCAGTACGTTTCGAATTCATTTTTCAGCTCCGCATCCATGCGGATGTTCACATTGACATACGATGCCATTTCGTCCCTCCTTTTTCTATCAGACTCATTATATCCTATTTTTTGAAATTTCAAAGTTTTTCGGCATGAAAAAAGCACCGTTTCTCCCGGTGCCCTTTCCTTTATCTTATTCCGTGTCCATCACGCGGACCAGTCCGCCGCCGAACTTCGTGCGCGACAGCCACGCTCCGAGGTCGAAGACGACGGCTTTCCCCTCGTCGAGCGCCGTGGCGAGGACCGTGCCGTCCTCCCGCTCCTCCAGCGCGGCGAGCGGCATCCAGTGCCAGCTGTAGATGGCTTCGATCCCGCCGTTGTGCAGATTGAGGAACCCCAGCGGCGCGTCCGCCTCGAGCCCCTCCCGGACGTAGCGCGCCACATCGGAAAGCGGCGGCCGCAGGGGCGCCAGGAGCGGCACCGCCATCATGTCCGCCCGCCCGCGGAGCCGGTGGTCCGCCAGGTACGACGCGAGCCCCTCCATGAGCCACCGCGCCTTGTACAGCCCGTGCATGCGCGGCGTGGCGTACGGCCAGAAGGCGAGCATCTTCGCCAGCGCGTCCTCCCGCGACGCGATCACCCGGCCCGTCTCCTTCGCCTCGAGATACGCGGCGATCGCCGCGCCCGTGGTGGGACCGCAGCCGGCCAGCCGCTGCCACCGGTCCGGGTACCACTCCTGGTCGTACCCGTAATGCGGACGTCCGTCCACCGTGAGCGTGATCCATTCCGGATGACGCAGCCCGTATTTCATAGCGATTCCTCCCCGAGGATCGACCGCACCGCCAGCCCCGCGAGGATCATCCCCGCCGCGGGCGGCACGAACGACACCGATCCCACCGCGCCGGCGCCGGTCTTCACGGGATTCTCCCGCGACCACACCGCCGTGAGGCGGGCGACGCCCCGCGCGCGGAGCTCCCGCCGCATGCGCCGCGCGAGCGGGTCCACCGACGTGGCGTAAATGTCCGACACCGTGAGCAGCTCCGGACGGAGGCGGTTCCCCGTCCCCATGGACGACGCCTCCGGGATGCCGAGGCGCGCGCAGGCCTCCGCGAGCGACACCTTCGCCGGCACGTCGTCGACGGCGTCGATGACGAAATCCGGCGCGAGCGCCGCGAGCCAGGCCTCGTCCCCCGGCGCGTACCGGCGCACGAGCGCCTCCGCCCGGCAGTCCGGATTCACCCGCGCGGCCCGCTCCGCCATGACCTCCGCCTTCGGCCGGCCGAGCGTCGAGAGGTCCGCCACGAGCTGCCGGTTCAGGTTCGTCTCCTCCACCGCATCGCTGTCGATGAAGAAAAGACGCCCCACGCCGGCCCGGACGAGCGCCTCCGCCGCGTACGAGCCGACCCCGCCGATGCCGAAGACCGCCGCGGACGCCCCGGCGAGCTTCTCCGCGCCCGCCTCGCCGACGACCCGCGCCGTCCGCTCAAAGAGCGGCTTCATGCCTTCTTTTCCGGGACGATCTCCAGCCAGTAGTTGTCCGGGTCGTGGATGAAATAGATGCCCATGGCCGGATTCTCATAGCAGATGCATCCCATCTTCTCATGGAGCGCGTGCGCCGCGTCCATGTCCGGCGTAATGAACGCCAGATGGAACTCGTTGTCCCCCAGATTGTACGGCTCCTTCCGGTCCCGCAGCCAGGTCAGCTCCAGGCGGTGCTTCGACGCGCCGTCGCCGAGGTAGACGATGACGAACGCCCCGTCCGGCCCGTCGATGCGGCCCGTCTCATGAAGCCCCAGCGCCTCTTCGTAAAACGCGAGGCTCTTCTCCAGGTCGAGGACGTTGAAATTGTTGTGGTCGAAACGGAAATCCATGGCCGTCACCTCACGCCTTCACTTCCAGCAGGAAATAATTCTTCTTGCCCTTGCGGACGATGATGTAGCGCCCGTCCGTATTCGGATGCGCGGCGATCTCCGCCTCCGTGTCGCGGATGGCCGCGCCGTTCACGCGGATCGCGCCGTTCTTCACATCCTCCCGGGCCTGCCGCTTCGATTTCTCCACGCCGCCCTCGATGAGCGCCTCCACGATATTCATGGGCGCGGCGGAAATGACACCGCCCGCCGTATTGCGGAACGCCCCTTCGATCTCCGCGCCGGAGAGCTCCGCCACGTCGCCCGTGAAGAGCGCCTTCGTCACGCGCTCCGCCTCCGCGAGGCCTTCCTCGCCGTGGACGAAGCGGGTCACCTCCTCCGCGAGGCGGCGCTGCGCCGTGCGGTGCTCCGGATGCTCCTTCGTCTCCGCTTCGAGCGCGTCGATCTCCTCGTGGGAAAGGAAGGTGAAATATTTCAGGTACTTCACCACGTCCCGGTCATCCTGATTGAACCAGAACTGGAAGAATTCATACGGCGACGTCTTCTTCGGGTCCAGCCACACCGCGCCGCCCGCGGTCTTGCCGAACTTCGTGCCGTCCGCCTTCAGCATGAGCGGGATTGTCAGGCCGTACACGCCCGTGATGCCTTCCTTCTTGCGCATCATCTCGATGCCGTTCGTGATATTACCCCACTGATCCGCGCCGCCGATCTGCAGCTGGATGTGGTACGTCTTGTACAGCTGGTAATAGTCGATGGACTGGAGGATCTGGTACGAAAACTCCGTGAAGGAAATCCCCGTCTCGAGGCGGGACGCCACCACGTCCTTCGCGAGCATGGCGTTCACGCTGAACAGCTTGCCGTAATCGCGGAGGAAATCGAGGAGGGAGATCTTCGAGAGCCAGTCATAATTATTGACGATGGAAAACGTGCCATCCCCGCCGAAGAGCTTCTGCATCTGCGCCGTGAGGCACTCCGCATTGTGGCGCACCTGCTCCGCCGACTGGAGCACGCGCTCCGTCTTCCGGCCGGACGGATCGCCGATCGCCCCCGTGCCGCCGCCGATGACAATGTACGGATGATGTCCCGCCATCTGGAACCGCTTCAGGATCATGAAAGGGATGAGGTGGCCGATGTGCATGCTGTCCCCCGTGGGGTCGATGCCGCAGTACAGCGAGATCGACTGTGAGCCCGCAAGCTCGTAAAGCCCCTCCTCGTCCGTCTGCTGATTCACCGCGCCGCGCCACTTCAATTCGTCAATAATGTTCATCAAACCCATCCTTTCTTTTATGACAGGAAGAAAAGCCGCTCCCGCGGCCCCTTCACCGGTGTACTTTGTATAAATATAGCATATTTCCCGCCAACTTTCACGGCGCCCCGCCCGGCGCCAACGGGCCGTCCACGCATACAGGCCTGCCGCCCCTTCCGCCCTCACGCCGGCACAAGGGAGCATGCCTGCATGCGACACAAAACTTCCACGGCCATGAAAAGAAAGGCAAGCGCCTCTATGTGGCCCCGCATCGGTGTGTGCGGGAACCGTTCGCATCGAAAATGAAGTCCGCACCCTATGCACGATATAAGCTCAGCACTAGTGCAGCTCCCCGCCCGTTGGAACGGAGGCCGGCCCCGCAGGGGTAAGATTTGACGGCCCAGAGCGCCCGGACGGAATGACTGTCTGAGCGAGCGCAGCGAGCGAGTTTCATTCCGTCAGCGGAGGGCCGGCAAATCTTAGGCCGCAGTGACGGGGCGGCATTTTCTTCCTTTGGCGACTTTCCATTCTTTTTTGGAAAAGAAGGAAAGTCGCAGACCATGGAATCGCATTCCAAAAATGGAACTATTCGTACATGAGAGACACGTACGACCTCTCTATGTAGGCCCGCATCGCCTGCGAAGGCATATTTTCATTGTGATGTGGGCCGCCCTGACACGCCTGTGATTGATTCAGTGGCCAGTTTCTTTAGTGACTCCATATCCTTGCGCTGCGGGAAAATTTAATTTATAAATTTCTAATCGAATACAGAGAAAACAGAATGTTATTTTCAGGAAAGAAAAGAGGAAACCGAAGAGGGTATGGGGATGGATAAGAGAGATTTTATGCGATGAAATCTGGTAATTTAAGGCTCTTCAAAATAAGAATGTCTGTTCTATTTGAAAATCAAAAGATTGGAAATTTAGAAAATTATGAAAAGAAAAATAAGAATAAAAAGGAGGAGAGCAGGGCCTTATCGCCGGATTGTAACGCATGATAGATACGGGTACAATGAAATCAGCCGCATGGCCGCCCGCAGGGAAAGGGGCGGTCGTTTGACTGCGGCTGGAAAGAGAGGAGATTTTCATGAAAACAAAATGGATTCTGCTGACCGCTGCGGCGGCGTTCGGTCTGGGAGGGACGATTTCGGCGGCCAATCCCTTCCGCGATGTGCCGGCGGAGAGCTGGGCGTATCAGGCGGTGGCGGACTTGTCCGATCAGGGCATCGTGGAGGGGTACCCGGACGGCACGTTCAAAGGACAGACGAACATTACGCGTTACGAGATGGCGCAGATCACGGCGCGCCTCATGGCGAAGGAGGACCAGTACAGCGCGGAGCAGCGCGCGGCCATCGACAGGCTCGCGGCGGAGTACGCGGAGGAGCTGGACGCGCTCGGCGTGCGGGTGACGAACCTTGAAAAGCAAGCGGGCACGATTTCCTGGAGCGGGGACTCGCGCATGCGCTACAAGGAAAGCACCGCCGGCGAGGGCACGTGGGATGGCCGTGTGCGCATCACGGCGCAGGCGGCGGTGAATGATCGGACGACGGTGACGGGGCGCTTCACGTCGGGCAATGTGAATTTCAAAAAGGACAGCGGCGGCGACGTGAAGATGGACCGCATGAATGTGCGCCACGATTTCGGCGGCGCGGCGGTGGTGCTCGGCCGGTATGAGCTGGATATGGGCACGCAGGCCACGTGGCTCGAGGGGAGCGCTTTCGACGGGGCGGAGGCGGTCTTTGCCCTGGGGAAGGACGCGTCTCTCAAAGCGGGGTTCGGCCGCTTCAAGGACGCCGCGCCGGACGATCCGGCGGGGACGTTCGACGAGGCGGAGGCGTTCTATGCGCAGGCGAAGGCGGACTTCCATGCGGTGCGCCTCGGCGTGGATTATTTCCGCACGTCCGATTTCACGGAGGACGGCCTGCGCCGCTCGGCGAATGTGCTCGGCGGCAATCTCACGGTGCCGATCGGAGAGTTCCGTCTGTTCGGCGATTATTACCGGGATACGGAGGCACCGGGCGATCCGCAGATCTGGGCGGCCGGCTTCGGCTGGGGCGCGGTGAACCGGAAGAAGCCGGGGACTTTCGGCATCGACGCGGCGTATTACGAGGTGGAGAAAGGGCTGTATCATCAGTACATGACGGGGCTCGACATCGACGATACGATCTTCCTGCAGGACGGCCATTTCTGGCTGGCCACGGGAGACGTGACGCTCATGCCGAACCTGATGCTCCACGGGGAGTGGGCTTTCGCGTACGAGCCGGAGGGGAGCGCGTCCCGGGATCTGTCCGACGCGTGGGAGCTGTCGCTGGTCTATAAATTCTGACTGCAAATAAAAAAGAACGTCCGTCATGGACGTTCTTTTCGTTTGCCTGTCACTGGAAGAGTTCCGGCGGCAGGACTTTATTTTTTCCTTCTTCGAGGGTGAAGACCGAGGCGGTGAGCTTCCGAGCGTAGGCGGATTTCGCCTCGCGGAGGTCATGGATGGTCTCCACTTCTTTTCCGTGCTGCATGACGAGGATGCGGTCGCAGAAATTGTTGGCCAGGAAGAGGTCGTGGCAGATGAAGAGGTAGGCGATGTGCCGTTCGCGCTGGAGCCGGCGCAGGAGGTCGATGATGCGGGCCTGCACGGACACGTCGAGGGCGCTGGTGGCTTCGTCGAGGACGATGAGTTCCGGCGCGAGGGCGACGGCCCGGGCGATGGCCACGCGCTGGCGCTGGCCGCCGGACATGTGGTTGGGGAAGCGTCCCGCGAAGTCTTCCGGGAGGTCGACGAGGCGGAGGAGCTCCCGCGCCTTCGCGTCTGTCTCGGAGGCGCGGATGAGGCCGAAGTTGAGGAGCGGCTCGCAGAGGATGTCCCGCACGCGCATTTTCGGATCGAGCGCGGTGGACGGGTCCTGGAAGACCATCTGCACGGCCCGGCGGTGCTGCCGGAGCGCTTCGCCGGAGAGATGGGTGATGTCCTCGCCGCGGTAGAGGATGCGCCCTTCGGTGGGCGTCTCGAGGCGGGTGAGGATGCGCGCGAGGGTGGATTTGCCGGAGCCGGATTCGCCCACGATGCCGAAGGTCTCGCCGGGACGGACGGAGAAGGTGATGTGGTCGCACGCGGTGAGCGTGCCGCCCCCTTCGAGGGGGAAGACTTTGGTGATGCCCTCCATGCGGAGGAGTTCTTCTGATGGTCCGTTCATTGTACGCCTCCCAGTCTCGGTACAGCCGCGAGGAGCATGCGGGTGTAGTCCGTCTGCGGCCGGTGGATGATGTCTTCGGCGGGGCCGTATTCCACCGGGCGGCCGTCCTTCATGACGAGGATGCGGTCGGCCATGTAGGCGGCGACGCCCAGATTGTGCGTGACGATGATGATGGCGGTGCCCATGGAGTGGGCCGCGTCCATCATTTCTTTCACGATCTGCGCCTGCGTGGTCACGTCGAGGGCGCTGGTGGGTTCGTCGGCGAGGAGGAGCTTCGGCCGGAGGGCCATGGCCATGGCGATGCCCACGCGCTGGCGCATGCCCCCGGAGAGCTCGAAGGGGTAGCTCGCGAGGATGCGCTCCGGGTCGGGGAGGCGCACCATGGCGAGCATGGAGGTCATGAGGGCGTGCGCTTCGGCCTGGTCCGCCACGCCGTGGATGGCGAGGTAGTCCCGGAACTGCGCGCCCACGGAGCGGATGGGGTTCATCATGGCGCCGCAGTCCTGGAAGATCATGGACACGTCCCGCCCGCAGAGGGCGCGGTGTTCCGCCGGGGTCTGCTTCTGGGTGTCTTCCCCATCGAAGAGCACCTGCCCTTCCGCGATGTGCCCGCCGCCGGGCAGGATGTGCTGGATGGACCGGATGACGGTGGTCTTGCCGGAGCCGGATTCGCCCACGATGGCGAGCACTTCCCCCGCGTCGAGGGTGAAGGACACGTGCCGCACGATGGGCGGCCGCTTCCCGTAGGCGATGCCCAGGTCTTTTACTTCAAGAAGCATGGAAGCCTCCTTTGTCATGCGATACAAAACAGCCGGCGGCATGGCGCGGGCCGGCTGCATGGGAAATCAGACGCCGGCGGGACGGATGTCCTTCGTGATCCAGTAGTAGTCGGCGGGGAGGATGCGCGCGCCGGTGACGCGGGTGCTGGACACCATGTTCGTCTTCGGATAGCCGAAGATGATCGTCGCCGCGTCGTCCAGGAGGATCTGCTGCATCTGGATGATGAGGTCGCGCCGGCGGGCCGGGTCGAATTCCACGGCGAGCTGGTCGGAGAGCGCGTCGTACTGCGGGTTGCTGTAGCCCGAGCCGTTCTGCGGGTTCGAGCCGTCCACGTTCGTCTTCCAGTACCAGTTGAGGTAGATCTCCGGGTCGCCCGTATTGGCGGTGAGGATGTTCGAGATGATGAGGTCGTATTCGCCGCGCTTGGCCATGCCGTCCAGCACGTTGTAGTCCACGGACTGGAGCTGGATGTCGATGCCCACTTTCTTCGCATCGGCCTGCGCCGCTTCGGCGAAGAGCGGCAGCTCCGCCCGGCTGGAGTAGTACACGAAATCCAGGGAGAGTTTCTGTCCGTCCTTGTCGCGGATGCCGTCGCCGTCGGTGTCCTTCCAGCCTGCTTCGTCGAGGAGGCGCTTCGCCCGCTCGGGGTCGTAGGTGTTCGGGTCTTTCAGCTGGTCGAAGCTGTAGTCCATGGAGGGCGGCACCGCCGGGCCGCCGGGGATGAAGGTGCCCTTCAGGAGCACGTCGCAGTAGGTCTTGCGGTCGCACGCGGAGATGAGGGCTTCGCGCACGCGCTTGTCGTTCAGGATGCGGCCGGGGGCCGAGTTCAGCCGGGCGAGCACGCTCCGCAGGGAGGACATCTCGGAAATATTGTATTTCTCCTTGTCCTCGAAGAGCGGCAGGTCGCCGGAGGCGACGTTCACGATGACGTCCGTCTCGCCGGACTGGAGGGACATGGCGCGCGTATTCGGGTCGTCGATGGAGGGCACTTCCAGATGCGGGAAGGGCACCTGGCCGTCCCAGTAATAGGGGTTCGCATCGAGGGAGGCGTGGGACCGGGAGAAGGATTTCACCATGTAGGGGCCGGTGGCGACGGGGCCGTCCTTCCGGTAGTCGCGGTCCTTGACGGAGGTGTCCACGATGAGGAAGAGCGGGTCCGCCAGCATGCCCGGCAGCGTCGGCACGGGGGTCGTGGTGTGGATGGTGAGCGTCTGGCCGTCGGCGGTGATACTGTTGTAGGTGAAGAAGGTCTTCGCCCGGTCGGACATGGCGAAGACGCGCTCGATGGAGGACTTCACCGCATCGGCGGTGACGGGATTGCCGTTGGAAAATTTCACGCCGTCCCGGATCTTGAAGGTCCAGCTGAGCTTGTCATCGGAGACGGTCCAGCTCTCGGCGATCCACGGCTGGGGCCGCATCTGGTCGTCGAAGCGGGCGAGGCATTCGCCGATGCCGTAGCGCATGACGACCCAGGCGAAGTAGTTGTCCGTCGGTTCGAGGCTGTCCGCGAAATTCGTGACGCCCACGCGGAGCGTGTCGGCCGGAGCGCTGCTTCCGCCGCCGCAGCCTGCGAGGCCGAGGACAGAGGCGGCGAGAGCCGCGGAGATGAGCAGTTTGCAGTTGCGTTTCATGAGAGACTCCTCTCTTTATTTATTCCTGATCGTCCCGGGGGTCCAGCACGTCGCGGAGGGCGTCGCCCCACAGGTTGAAGATGACTACGGAGATGAAAATGGCGAGGCCGGGGAAAATCATGAGCCACGGCGCCGTCTGGAGATGCTGCCGCCCTTCGCTGATCATGGCGCCCCATTCGGGGGCCGGCGGCTGCACGCCGAATCCGAGGAAGGAGAGCCCCGCCAGCTCGAGCATGAGCGCGCCGATGTCGGCCGCCGCGGTGATGACGAGGAGGGGCAGGATGTTCGGCAGGATGTGCCGCCGCAGGATGTGGAAGGGCGTGCCGCCGTTCACGTAGGCCGCGGCGATGTATTCGTTCTGTTTCACCTTGAGCACGAGGCTCCGCGAGAGGCGGGCGTACTTCGGCCACGTGGCGCAGGTGAGGGCGATGATGGCGTTCACCATGCTGCCGCCGATGATGCCCGCGATGGCGATGGCGAGGAGCACCCCCGGGAAGGAGATGAAAATATCCGCCAGGCGCATGATGACCGCGTCCGTCTTCCCGCCGAGGTAGCCCGACACGATGCCGAGGGCCGTGCCGACGGTGAAGACGAGCGCCACCAGCAGGAGCACGCTCGCGAGGGAATTGCGCGCGCCGTAGAGGACGCGGGCGAAGCAGTCGCGGCCGAGCTTGTCCGTGCCGAAGAGGTGCTCCGCCGACGGGGGCAGGAAAGCGTTCTTCATGTCCGCCGCCGTGGGCTGGTACGACGTGAGGAGCGGCGCGAAGAGGGCGGCCGCGAGGAGCAGCAGCGCCAGAACGGTGAAAAACGCGAAATTCTTATGGGTGCGGAACCCCTGAATGAGCTCACCCATGGCGCACCTCCTTTTTCCGGAGGCGCGGGTCGAGCAGGGCGTACGACAGGTCCACCAGAATATTGATGATCATATACATGCCGGCGATCCACACGACGATGCCCTGCAGCAGGCGGATGTCGCGGTACTCGATGGCCTTCACGGCGAGGAGCCCGAGGCCCTGCCAGCCGAAGACGATCTCCACCACCGCCGCGCCGCCGAGGAGACTGCCGATGGAGAGGCCGTAGAGCGTGATGAGCGGGAGCAGCGCGTTCGGCAGCACCTCCCGCGTGAGGATGCGGAGCTCGCTCATGCCGCGGGCGCGCGCCCCCATGACGTAGTCCTGTCCGAGCTCCTCGAGCACGGCGCTCCGCACCTGCCGCGTGTACTTGGACATCATGCTGATGGCCAGCGTGAGCGCCGGCAGGAAGATCGTATCCCACCGGATGGTGGAGGACACGATGGGGAAGAGCCCGAGCTTCAGGCCGAAGAGCCACAGCAGCATCAGGCCGAGCCAGAAGCCGGGGACGGAGATGCCGAAGAAGGTCACGCCGCGGATCAGGAAATCCAGCGGCTTATTTTTGTGATACGCCGCGAGGATGCCGAGCGGCACCGACAGCAGCGTCATCAGGAAGAGGGACAGCGCCGCGAGGGACACCGTCGCCGGGAGACACTCGAGGATCTTGTCGATGACGGGTTTCTTCGCCATATACGAGAAGCCCAGGTCCCCCTGCGCGGCGTTCACGAGCCAGCGGCCGAACTGCACGAAGAAAGGCTGGTCGAGGCCGAGCTCCCGCGTCACCGCGTCGATCTCCTCCTGCGAGACGATCACGTCCTCCGCGCCGGTGATGAGCTGGCGCGCGAGGTCTTCCGTGCCGATCATGGTGATGGAAAACATGATGAAACTGATGCCCACGAGCGTGACGAACGCCTGGGCGAGATATTTGCCGAATGTGCGGAGATGCAAGCGCATCCCTCCTTTCCGATGGGCAGCGGGCTTTCTCCTCAGAATGCGCGCCGCCATGAAGAATGGCGAAACGGGGCCGCCGCCCCGCCCGCAGGCGTCCGTGTCATTTCCCCCTGGACGGACGCCGGTGATGCCGGTATCACTGAACGTATTATAGCATAAATTAAGAATGGATGATATAATATTTTAACGTAACGCCAAGAAAACTGTTTCTCAAATTTATTTCATTTCAGGAAAAGTTTAGAATACCCATAGGGGTATATGTTGGGAGGCAGCAATATGACAACACACACCGCAGGGAAGCGCAGGACGCTCGCCGCCGTGCCGGGCGGCCGGGCCATCCTGCCCGTGACGGAGATCACCGGCGCCGCGCCGGGTCCGCGGGCGCTCATCACGGCGGGCATACACGGCGGGGAGTATCCCGGCATGGCCGCGTCCATGGAGCTCGCCGCGGCGCTCGCGCCGGAGGACGTCGCGGGGACGCTCACCATCATCCACGCGGCCAATCCCTGCGCCTTCTGGGCGCGCCGGCCGGAGCTGAACGAGGAAGACGGGAAGAACCTGAACCGCGAATTTCCCGGCGATCCCCGGGGCACCTCCACTGAGCGGCTGGCGCACCTCCTCATGGACCGCTTCATCCGCCGGGCCGACTTCTACATCGACTGTCACAGCGGCGACATCCACGAAGACCTGTGCCCGCACGTGTACTACTCGAAAGCCTGCGCCGAATCCGTGAGCCGCGCCTCGCGGGACATGGCCCTCGCCGCCGACGTGCCCTACATGGTGCCCTCCATCGCCCAGGGCGGCGCGTACAACTGCGGCGCAGCGGCGGGCGTACCGTCCATCCTCATCGAGCACGGCGGCAACGGCCTCTGCACCGAAGACGACGTGGCCGCCTTCCGCCGGGACCTCGTGCGCGTCCTGCGCCGGACAGGCGTGCTCACTGGGGAACGATTCCCCGCCGAGCCCATGAAAGAGACGCCCCGGGAAGTGAAGAAAGTCCTGTACGTCATGGCCGAAGAAGACAGCTGCTGGCGCACCGCCCTCCGCCAGGGCGATCCCGTGAAAAAAGGAGACATCCTCGGCCGCACCACCAACCTCTTCGGCGACGAGCGGCGCACCTACCGCGCCGAAGAAGACGGCGTCCTCCTCTACATCAACACCTCCTTCGCCCTATTGAAAGGCAAAGTCGCCGCCGCCTACGTCGTGATGTGAATCCGACAGAACCCCCCTGTCTGTAAAAGACGAGGGGGGTTCTTTTTTATCATCATCACAGATAGCCGCCGAAGTAGCTCTTCTTGAGCTGGCTGTATTCCGGCGTATCCATGAAAGTCGCAAGACCGGCATTGAGCGCTTCGAGAAGGGCGGTGTCCTCTTTCCGGACTGCGATGGCAAGATCCGAAGGGACATTCAAATCGATGTCGGAGTGGAGGGTGATGTCTGATCCGTAGCCGTTGGCGGCAAAGTAGGCGGCCATGTACCGGTCGGAGATGAGGACATCGGAAGCACCGCTCACGACATGGCGGAGGGCGTCTTCCGCCGTCGCGCAGGGCTCGACATTTTGGGAAAGCGTGTGGGCGATAGTCTCGGCGACGGAGCCCGCCTTGACCGAGATTTTCCGGTTTGCGAAGTCATGGATGGAAGAGAGGGCCGTATTGGGGGCGGTGACAGCGATGTAGCCGCTGTGCGCGTAAGGCTGCGTGAAGGCGGCCTGGCTCCGTCGGTCTTCAGTGATGCTCAGACAGGAAATGACCGCATCGTAGCGCCCGGCGTTGAGGCCGTTCAGGAGCTCATCCATGTCAGCGGAGATGAACTCTGTCCGGGTGTAGCCTGCATTTTTGGCGACCTCTCCGATGAGTTCGATATCAAAGCCGGTGTAGGCATTGGTCTTCTTCTGATAATACGAAAACGGCGGGAAGGCCGGGTCGGTGCCGATGGTCAGCACGCGTTCTTCTTTTGGCTGCGGTGCGCCGGCGTCTTCTCCCTGCGGACCTGCGCAGCCGGTGAGCATGGCGGCGCAGAGCCCGGCTGCTGTGATGATGGCTCCCTGTTTCATGATGTAGACTCCTTTCTCTTATAAATATGCTTTGAATTTCTAATGAACAAAATTTAATAACTCATTAAAAACTCATCAAATACAAAATTACCAAAAGAGATCACTCATGTCAAGAAAGAAGACCATGAAAATTCAATGACAGGGAAATCTGAAGAAATGAAGGACCGCGGGCTTTTCTTTGAAACCGTCCATAGAGGGAGGGCTGGCATGACGGAGGGCGATCCCCCGGCGGGTATGGAAGGCGTTTCTTCTCATGAATTCTGCCTGAGATGGGCCGGAGCGGACGCCTCGCCCTGTGCCCGCCCGCAAAGGGTACAAAAAAAGGCCGCTGCGTTCAGCGGCTTTTTATGTGCCTTGTGCCGGCCGGATGGCCTCCGTGACCCAGTAATAATCCGCCGGATAGATCTCCGCGCCGGTCACGCGCGCGCCGGAGACCATGTTGCTCTTCGGGTAGCCGAAGACGAGCGCCGCCGCGTCGTCCAGAAGAATCTGCTGCATGCGCACGATGAGCGCCCGCCGCCGCGCCGGGTCGGCTTCGGAGACGAGCGCGTCCGCGAGGGCGTCGTATTCGGCGTTCGCCCAGCCGGTGACGTTGCCCTCCTCCCCGCTCTTCCAGTAACTGGCGAGGTAGCGCGCGGGGTCGCCGGTGCTGCCGGTGAGGATGCTCGTGGCGAGGAGGTCCCACGACCCTTCCCTGCCGCGGCTCACGAGGACGTTGTAGTCCGGCGTCTCGATGTCGATGCGGATGCCGATCTTCCGCGCGTCCGCCTGCACCGCTTCCGCGAGGGCCGGGAGGTAGGGCCGGGCCGTGTAGGTGAGGAGCGTGAGCGCGAGGGGGCGGCCGTCCTTGTCGCGGATGCCGTCGCCGTCCGTGTCGGTCCAGCCCGCCTCGTCCAGAAGGCGCGCCGCCCGGGCGGGATCGTACCCGTTCGGATCGGTCAGCTCTGCGAAGCCGCCGTCCATGGAGGGCGGCACGGCGGGGCCGCCGGGGAGGAAAGAGCCGCCCAGGAGGACGCGGCAGTAGGTCTCCCGGTCGCACGCGGCGATGAGCGCGGCCCGTACGCGGCGATCGGCGAGGGGCCGTCCGGGGGCGGCGTTGAAGCGGGCGAGCACCGCCCGGAGGGAAGCGGTCTCGGAAATGTGGTACCGCGCGCCGTCCCGGAAGAGGGGCAGGTTCCCCGGGTCCACGTTCGTGAGGAGGTCCGCTTCGCCGGCTTCGAGGGCCATGGCGGCCGCGCCGGGGTCCGGCAGGACGGGCACTTCGAGATGGCGGAAGGGGACGGCGCCGCGGTAGTGCGGGTTCGCTTCGAGGCGGAGCACGTCGGGCGCGGCGGACACGAGGCGGTAGGGGCCGGTGCCCGCGGGGCCGCGCCGCCGGATGTTCTCCGTGTCGTCCGCGTCGATGAGGAGAAAGAGCGGGTCCGCGAGGAGGCCGGGCAGGTTCGGCACCGGGCGGGCGGTGCGGATGAGGAGGGCGGAGCCGTCCGCCTCGATGGATTCCGGCGTGAAGAACGACGCCGCGCGGGGTGACCGGGCGAAAACGCGGAGGAGCGACGCCCGGGCCGCCTCGGCGGTGAGGGGCTTCCCGTTGGAGAAGCGGAGGCCGTCTTTCAGGCGGAAGGTCCACGTGAGGCCGTCCGGGGAGACGGTCCAGCGTTCGGCGAGGCACGGGCGGGGCGTCATGGCGCGGTCGAACCGGGTGAGGCATTCGCCCACGCCGCAGCGCATGAGGTCCCACGAGGCGTACTGGTCCGCCGGGTCGAGGCTCCGGGGCGCTTCGGTCACGGCCAGACGGAGCGTTTCCGGCGGGCGTTCCGGCGCGCAGCCCGCTGTGCAGAGGAGCACCGCCGCGGCGAGGAGGGCGAGAAGGCGGGCGCGTCTCATGGGCGGGCCTCCTTCCTGGATAGGCGCGGGTCGAGCCAGTGGAGCAGGACGTCCGCGGCGAAGTGCAGGGCCGTGCAGCAGCCCGCGCCCCACACGGCGATGCCCTGCAGGAGCCGGATGTCCCGGAATTCCACGGCCTGCACGGCGAGCTGCCCCAGTCCCGGCCAGCCGAAGACGGTCTCCACCACCGCCGCGCCGGACAGGAGGGACGCCGCGGAGAGGCCGAAGAGCGCGATGAGCGGGAAGAGCATGTTCGGCAGCACCTCCCGGAAGAGGATGCGCGCATCCGTCATGCCCCGGGCGTGCGCGCCCATGACGTAGTCTTTCGAGAGCTCCTCCAGCGCCGCCGCGCGCACCTGCCGGACGTATTTCGAGGACATGCCGACGGCGAGCGTCACGGAGGGGAGCACGAGGGCCGCCGCGCCGCCCGTGCCGGCGGCGATGGGGAAGAGCCCCAGCTCGAGGCCGAAGGCCCACAGCAGGAGGAGCCCCAGCCAGAATCCGGGAAGGGACAGCCCGGCGAAGGTGAGGCCGCCGATGAGCCGGTCCGCGAAGCCGCCCCGGCGGGCCGCGGCGAAGAGGCCCAGCGGCACGGAGACGAGTGCGGTCAGCGCGAGAGACGCCGCGGCGAGAGCGAGCGTCGCCGGGAAGCGCGTGAGGAGGACTTCCGTCACGGGGGCCTGCATCATGTACGACCAGCCCAGGTCGCCCGTGAGGGCCGCCGCGAGCCACCGGCCGAACTGCACGAAGAAAGGCGCGTCGAGGCCCATCTGCCGGGTGACGGCAGCGATCTCTTCCGGCGAGACCGGGCGTTCCTCCGCGCCGGTGATCATCTGCCGGGCGAGCTCGTCCGTGCCCAGCATGACCAGCGCGAACATGAGGAAGCCCGCGCCGAGCAGAGTGAGGGCCGCTTCCGCGAGCCGCGCCGCCGCATACCGCATCCTGTTCCCCTCCTTTCTACTGTTTTCCCACTATATCATTGAAAGCCCGGTTGAAGTCAAGCCTTGACGGCGCGCCGCCGCGCCTGCTATACTGCACGTACAACACCAACGCATCGGGCGCTGACGGAACAGTGGAAATGACCACGTGTGCCCCCTGCGAACAGCAAGCCGACCGTCTGGGCAGGGACTCATGCCGGGCGCGTCCGGCGGAGCCCCTTTTTTGCATTCGCAAAGGGGGATTTTTTTATGAAACGAAATCGCTGGCTCATCGCCCTCTCCGCCGTGGGCATCCACATCTCCATCGGGAGCGTGTACGCGTGGAGCGTGCTCACCCGCCCCGTCATGGACGCCATGGGGCTCTCGCTCCCGGAGGCCACGTGGGCCTTCTCCATCGCCATTCTTTTTCTCGGCCTCTCGGCGGGCTTCCTCGGGCACGTGGTGGAGCGCCTCGGGCCGCGCCGGTCGGGGCTCCTGTCCATGCTCTTCTTCGCGACGGGGCTCCTCGGCACCGCGTGGGCGGTGGAGCGGCAGAGCCTCGCGCTCCTCTATTTCTTCTACGGCTTCATCGGCGGCATCGGCCTCGGCACGGGGTACATCACGCCCGTGGCGACCCTTGTGAAATGGTTCCCGCGCCACCGGGGCTTCGCGACGGGCCTCGCCATCATGGGCTTCGGCTTCGCCGCCTTCATCGCCGGACCGGTCATGCAGCGCCTCACCGCCGCGTACGGCCTCGCGGAGAATTTCCTCTTCATGGCCTGCGCCTACGCCTTCGTCATGGGCGCGTCCGCATTCTATCTCGCGCCGCCCCGTCCGGGCGAAGTGACTGACACCATCGACGCCGTGGTGAAGGAAGAGCTTGCCGCCGCGCCCGCGCCGGCCCCGCAGAAGCAGTACACCCGCCGGGAAGCGGTGAAGACGCCGGAATTCGCCGCGCTCTGGTGGATCTTCTTCACGAACATCACTTGCGGCATCGGCCTTCTCGCCGTGGCGTCTCCCATGGCGCAGGAAGTCATCCGCATGAGCCCCGCCGGGGCCGCGTCCCTCGTGGGCATCATCGGCATCGTGAACGGCGCGGGGCGCATCTTCTGGTCCACCGTCTCCGACTGGATCGGCCGCGGCGCGGTGTACATCCTCTTCTTCACCATCGAAGTCTTCGCCTTCTGGCAGCTCGCGGGGACGTCCGATGCGGCGGCCTTCGCCGCGTGGGTGCTCCTCATCATCAGCTGCTACGGCGGCGGCTTCTCCTGCATGCCCGCGTATCTGTCGGACCTCTTCGGCGTGCGTCACCTCTCGTCCATCCACGGCGTCATCCTCACCGCGTGGGGCATGGCGGGCATCGCGGGACCGCTCCTGCTCTCCGTCATGAAGCGCGAGACCGGCGGCTACGGCGCGACCCTTCGGCTTTTCGCGGGGCTTCTCGCCCTCGCCTGGCTCCTCGCGGCGTGGCTCTATCTGCGGAAGAAGCGCCGCGATCCCGCCTGCGCGGAGGGAGAGGCGTGATAAGAAAATAACGCCGGGCTCCGGCAGCTCCCTTTGAAAAAGCAGCTCTTTCGGGGGCTGCTTTTTGCGTGGATCGGGGGAGCTTCTGTGGAAGCTGTCGGGGCGGGTGCATCATGATGCATGCGTATCGGCTCATGGGGAGCGGGCCCACATAGAGAGGCCGTACGTGTCCGGCCATTTACGGATGGTTCCGTTTTAAGAGCACGAGCTCCATGGTCACTACTTTCCTTCTTCTCCAAAGAAGAATGGAAAGTAGCAAAGGAA
>ERZ826016.868-NODE-868-length-32849-cov-3.125907_pt1 | contig 32849 bp, 27 predicted proteins | sample MGYA00519872_ERZ826016 | MGnify/ENA primary metagenome ERZ826016 (study PRJEB31778, sample SAMEA3449218) | human gut metagenome | biome: human gut; feature: human-associated habitat; material: faeces | place: United Kingdom | collected 2010/2012 ... | reverse complement strand
GTCCGAAGACGACTCTGAGTACAACCATACGCATGGTTCCATTTGCAGGGGCCAGAACGATTACAGTGCATTTCAATACACTGACGGTAGGCGGACGGACTGTGAACAACAACACCGAAATCACGTCCACCCAAAGTGTACAGTTGAAGGAAGGGAAAAGCTATACACTAAAAATACAGTTTAAAAAGGGTCCTGGAATTAATGTACCCGCAAGTAACATTAATCTTACGCAAAATGGGTGTACAGAAAATGACAAAACCATCTTATCAAAACTCCGATGGGCTGAAGGTAATCTCAATTCCCAAAGCAACTATAATCTGACATGGGCTTCTTCTACTACCGATTACGGTTATTATTATATATGGAAGAATGTATATGTATCATCTGGGTATACAGGCTATGGTGCTGTTGATCCTTGTACACGTCTTGACGAAAGTATATACGGTAGTGGTTGGCGTACTCCAACAAGAAGTGAATTCATAAGTCTCTCCCGCTGTAGCAACAAGCAATTGGTAAAGTATAACGGTATCCAAGGTATGTGGTTTATGAATAGCTCGACCGGTCTATTTTTGCCTGCTGCAGGCTATCGAGATGGCGACAAAGGCAGTGGTACTACTGCTACCGCTTATACCAATGGTACAGGCAGCTACTACTGGAGTAGTGACCTCAACGGTAATTCAGCCTACGGTCTTTACATCCTTAAAAATGACGTCTTCGTAGACGCTAACGGTAACAGGAAGTCCGGTGTTTCTGTCCGATGTGTTCACAATCTCTAGCGAGTTTGCCAGATGAAGTCAGAAGCCAGTAAGCCTGACACCTTAAAGAACGGGCTTTCTGGGCCTGCACAAACACCCATACTACAAGATATTCAGTAAATGTCTTTAAAAGTAAGATGGCATATGAAGATGACTTGCTAATACCATCTCATATGCCATTTGTATTATAGTTTCTCTCTCTGACCTAAAATCTTATCCGTTTGGGCATGATGTTCCGGAAGAAGCCTGACAACTTCTTCTAATAGATTCTTTATAATCATACTATGCAGTTTCCCTCTGTCTGTTTTTGATTTTGTCAATCATTAATATGGCGTTTGCCGTATGTATTCCAAAGAAAATCCACAGGATTTCTATTTTCCTGTTCCGTGCCTTGATTTTTGATAGCGAGTAATGCTGTTTTTGCGTACCGAAATTGCCTTCGAGCCCGGTAGCTCTTCCCTTGCGTACAAAGGATGTTGATATCCCATATACTTTCCAGTATTTATCTGATTGATAAACAGTAATTGAAAAATAACAAGTTGTCGATAGCGATTTGACAAAAGTCAGACAGCATTAATATTCTGTACTTTGCATACCTCGTAAGTTTTCACCATCAGACCAATGATTTGGAAATGGTGTGATTCAAATTATATGTGAGCTTAGAACTAAACATAAGATCCTCGTACCACTAATCAGTTTGGGTGGTGTCACCTTCCAATTTCCCATCTTCCGAGAGTATTTCTTTGCCATTTTTCTCTACAACAAGAGTGATGTCCGCGATCCCCGACGCGGCTATTTTATTATGGAACACCTTGTATTCATAAATATTATTTTTAAATGTAATCACGTGATTTCCTCCACTTCCACTAAATTCTATTTTTCCATTTTCCAAGACTAAATCCGGCTTGGTCGATTCTGGGTTCTCTTTTTTCCAACAGGCATACCGGTACATGCCGTTTTTCAGTTCATCTATCCTTATAAAATAATTTTTTGTCTTAAATTTATATACTTCCCCTTTGAAGTTATGTCGCAAATCCGAGGATAGGTCACCTTTTACTTTGGAGGTAAGCTTCTTGGCAAGCTTTTTCTCGTATTTGCTTTGATAATTCACAGCTGTAATTTTTCCGTCGTAATCCATCCAAAGTATGCCATCGTCCAGCATTATTCCTCTCCATCCCATTTCCGACCATTGATCAATATCCGAACTCGTAATAATACGGATTAAGTCTTCATCGAAGATTGAATCGAATCTTTCTTTCAATTCCTCTGCATTCTCAACACTCGGTATAGGGGATGTTCTCTTCAACGGATAAACTATATTTTCGGATATTTCGTCGACAGCTTTTTGCCGAAACATTTTTTTGAGATATTCGATGTTTTGTATATTAGGATTCCGCCCATCGTTACGTTGTACATTCTTGTGCATCGTATCAATTTTGGATATCGACCAAACGACCGCTTTGCTACCGCCTTGTCTCTCTGCCTTGTAACCGTACGCTGAAAGTCCGATGAAACTGAACAGGGAAATCAAGATATACGGTATTACTTTTTCCTCTATTACTATTTTCATTGATTCGGTTATTCTTTTTAAACGATTTATATTTTATCTTCGGGTGCTACAAAAACGACTTGATCAGTACTGTTAAGCAACAATCTTCCAAAAGTTGCTCTTAGCTTCCGTATTTTGCTTATCTAAAAGGCTTTCTATCTCATTTATCCTCGGGGTACTACTCTTTATGCAATTTTTCTCCTTAGGAATTCCTGATCGTTTTTGATAAGGGCATTCAGACATTCAATAACATCCTCTTTCGTTTGACCAGTGATCTCACTGACATAATCCTCCACGACCGTTTGCGGTTTACGAAAAAACTGCTTCTTCACCACGCTTATGGGACGTTTGTAAAAAATATAAAACTCAGGATCTTCCGGATCGCCGACAGCAGAGATCGTAAGCCCGTTTTTATTCGCTTTATTCTCCACTTCCAGCGAGGGAGAAAAATAAATGTCCATTTTCCTCGTTTCAGCGACTTCTATCTGCTTTAAATATTTCACGATTTTCCTCTATATCACTTTTGCTTTTCGGAGCTTCGGTTATATTGGCAAACAAATAGTGTCTGAAAATCATAGAAATCAGTTCTTTGAAAACGATCCTAACCACTACCAACCCAAGGAAGTAACGGAACAGTGTAGTTTAAACCGCTATTCATCAGCCTTATTACTGCAATTTGCGCTTATCCTCAATTAAAATTCTTATCTTTGTCTTTGAAAAAAAGAAATACTTTTTTTAAAGTACATCGGAAGCATGGTAACTCTCCCGAAAACTGCGTATTCCGATCATTATTAAAAATCAAATAATATGGCTATAACTTATCAGACAGAGGGTATCAAAATGCCCGATATCAAAAAACGTGAGACTACCGAATGGATCAAAGCCGTAGCCGCCACTTATGAAAAAAGAATCGGTGAAATCGCCTATATTTTCTGTTCGGACGAAAAAATATTGGAAATGAACCGCCAATATCTTCAACACGATTACTATACAGATATCATCACTTTTGACTATTGCGAGGGCAATCGTCTTTCAGGTGATTTATTCATTAGCCTGGAAACAGTGAAGACTAACTCGGAACAGTTCAACACTCCTTATGAAGAAGAACTCCACCGGACAATTATTCACGGTATACTCCACCTTTGCGGAATCAACGACAAGGGTCCTGGAGAACGTGAAATTATGGAAGCTGCAGAGAATAAGGCACTAGCTATGAGAAAGCAGTAATTCTCCCTCAAATAAAAGATGGGATAGGAATCATGCATGGCAATCATTCCATCCCATCTTTATAGTTAAATATAGAGCCTGTCAGAGATTAATTCTTCTCCTTTGGGACCGATTGGGCACGGACTGCATAAAACCGTGTTACGAACTGGCTTCGCAGACCAAAGAAACGGATAAGAAGAAGACAAGACAGCCCATTGTTTAGGTTATTTTCCAAACGCAGATTTCGACAAAGGAATATAAACAGAGAACTGCCAGTTTGAGAAACGGCTATCCTTAAAAGGCGAAATCTTATTATTCTTCACCAGCCCTTGTTTATAAGAAAAGGCAAGTTCGGCAAAGCCCAAATTATAACCGACTTTAGCCAATACCGGAATATCGAATGTTTTTGTTTCCCAAATATAATAGGTTGGTTGTAGCCCTACACCTATATGGAGTCCTTTCACAATTCGGTAATTACATGTTCCAGCCAATGATAAAGATAGATTTTGCCGATCGCCGGACGCCTCACCATATGCCGTATTATTATCTGTAGACAGATAATTGATTTTATAATCACTTTTACTATATCCGAACAATGCGTCCACATCATAAAAGAAACGTCCTTTCCGGGGAACTAAACGAAAACGATACCCAGCCTCCATAACAACTTTCTGATCTAAAGAAGAGTTGTTTTTATCAACTGCCAAATCACCATATATACTTGGAGTATGAGACGAAATATGTCCTCCTCCTATCCCCACAATGATACCACTTCCTTTTGATGCCTGTTGTCCGAAGACAGCCACAGGCAAAGATAAGAACAATAATAAAATTAATTTTTTCATAATCTGTAATTGGTTTCTATTTAACGATTTGATCTGTATCCACTGTTAATCGATATTCTCCCTCAATTCCTTGATAACGTATTTTCATATCATAACCATAACAACGAGTACCGGATGGGGCATTACGATCTACTGCATCAAAAGTAACCACCCCCTTACCGCGTTTAGTAGACGTCACTGGGAGTATGGTTTTATAACCAGAGCATATGTCAATGTACCTATTAAAGTTGCTTCTGAACGATATTTTTCCATTCTCCCATAGCCGCAGACTTATTAAAATGTATATTCACAGTTGTAGCGAAAATCCCCCCTCATACTAACGGAAATATCAACCCACATTCGTCTATGATTATCTATATTATAAACCTTTGGAATTTGAAATATAAATGTCAAAACTACCAGAATGCCTATCCAAAAAGATAGAAAAAGAAGTACCTGTTATAATATCATCAAAAACAGTCTGCCCCGTTTCAGAATCCACAACTCGTATCTTCGTGTTTTTCAATGAAGAACTAAAACTTAAGAATAGCTGATCCTCTTCAATATAACCGCAAACAACAGGTAAAATATCTCTTCGATTCTCTTCTGAAAAATGCGTGTTCGTATGCACATCATGCTTTTTCTTCATAACAGCCATAACTGCATGATCCATGCCATATACCTCTCTAGGTAATGCCAACACCTGTAGGAGTATAAGTCCTACAAATAGAATGATCTTTCTTAGTTTCATTGTCCTATCGTTTTTATTTTGACTGCAAAATTACCCCTTTTCTCCTTCTAAAAAGAAGAAACGAGATAACATTCACAAAACTATAAATAACAGATTTACAGACAGAAAGCAATCGACCATGATAACATTTAAACTTTATCTAGCTTCCACAAAGCTTCCAAAAGGACTTTATTCAATTAACTTCAGCCATTTTCTTCTTCAATCGTAAACGCCGCTGCGCCACAATCTGCCTACTTACATTACCAAAACAATAAGCTATGGTTTGATCGTCAAATTCACAAAGTTTCAAACAACAATAAATACAGTCATCATCGGTTATTTTAGGATAGGTATCCTTAAGGTATCGGATATAATCATCATAAATATCAAATAACACACCTTTCAATTTCTCCTGTTCTTTGATAAGAAGAACTTTCGGATCCTTTTTCACTCCATCTTGTCCCGGCTTAGCCTGACTACTCAATTCTTGAATACGCTTAAAAATAGAAGTCTCTGTAAACAGACAGTTACGCAAGCGTGCTTTTTCATCAATGACACGGCACAATTCTGCCTGTTTCAAAGCTATTTCCTGTTCACGCTCCATGCCAGACAGCTTTAAAGCAGAGATTTGAGCCTCCAAACGTTCTATTTGTAATTGAGATAAAGCTGTTTGCTCATTTAAATGAGCTATACGCTGTTCGTACTGCAACTGGGCTATTCGACGTTGCCTATAAATACGTTGAAAAATGATAGCAATAACCAGCACAAACAAAACTCCTCCATAACAAAGCTGCTGAACTAAAAATCTACGGCTTTCCTTTTCTTTTGCTACCTTCGCTTCTGAATCATATTTATACGCCAAGCGTTCAATATCGGAGGCTTTGTTTAACGAAAAAATAGAGTCTATATTATCGCCATAATAGGACTGATATTCAAAAGCCCGCTCATAGTTACCCCTAATCTTCTCAACCTCAGCCAAAGAATACGACGCTAATATCTTCCTTTTAAAATCAGCAATATCAAGTGTACGCTTTAAATAATATTCTGCAGAGTCTAACTCTTGTTTATCCAAATATAGTTCCCCAAATGTTAACCACAAACTATAGTAACTAATAGAGTCATTCTTCTCCGTCAGATAATTTCCGGCCAAACGAGCATACATAAATGCAGAGTCAACGTTTTCACAATTTAAGCTCATACGTTGGTATATATCACTCATAAAAATAGAATCTTTCAAAGCCAATGCTAACTCTAAGGCTTGATCGAGATAAAACAAAGCTTCCTTTTCTTTTCCTTCAACAACACGCACCCATCCCATATTCGAAAGAGAATACATTAATACTTTATGGTCATTCAGTAAAGAATCACATTGATAAGAGCGATAAAACGCATCAAACGCTTTCTGATAAAGAGATTGATGTAAATAAATCGATCCCATATCTTCATATAGCATTCCTTTCAGTTTTAATTCCTCCCCGGTATTTCCTTCAACTCCCTGCAGAGCAGTAAAGCAACTCTTCAAAGCCTGTGCAGTCATATTCATTTTTTTTTGAATCCGGCCTTTATAAAGCCAAGCTTTAGCCCAATTGACACCATCTTTTTTAACATAATAATCTAGTGCAGTATCAATCAAAGAGTCACATGGAAGAAGAGAAAGCATATTTTTATCAGTAGCCTGCGTGAACAGTAAGCTAAAGTATGCCCTGTCACCCGCTGAATAAGTAGAAACATCAAGTTTACGAAGATAAGCCAACGTACGTTCAGGAGATATCTCCATCAAAGAATCGGCATATCTCAAAGAATACGGATACGGTGACGAGGAACGTTGACAAGAAACTACTCCGCCCACTAAAAACAATAAAAAGATAAAACCGACAAATGTCTTATTCATAATTAAAATACTTTATGATGACAAACTTACGATTCTTTTCAGCCACTTCCAAATTTTTCAAAGGAAGACAACTGTCTATCTGTCATTCTGTATTTTCAAACCGTTCTAAAACGCTCTATTTCCGACCAACCGGAAGACTCATTAAAAAAAATGCCTGTATTTCGATTTTCGTAATATCAATAAAACAACAATTTGCCATTTACACGAACAATATATTCGATATAAACGTAGAATAATGACATTATTAAAAACAAAAAGTACAAATTCAACACATTAAGACACACAAAAGTAAAAACACTTTTGATATATTCTGGAAATGAAAAAGGTATTTTATAGGATAGCAAACAACTCTTTAAGGATAAAAGCTAATTCCCCCCAACCCAAAGCGCACTTCGTGCCAACAGGATGTTAACTTCATATTTGGAAAGAATTAATATCCTCTCGACAGAAGGTTAACTTCACAGAAGTATGAAGTTAACTTCATTTGGTCATCTATGACAAAAGATGCATAAAATACCTCGGAACCCGGTCTATTAAGAACATTCTATTTACAATTCAAGTTTTCAAAATACTCAAGTTACAAACATTATGTAAGTAAGTGCCCCCGATCAGCCGCTTATTGACAAAACAATCCTGCAATTGGCGATCCCTATAAACCCTTAAAACTTATTGCATAAAACCCGCAACTGGCAACTTTTTCGTAACTTTGCGCGGTTAAGAAATAAACATTGATTCAATGGATTTTAAGTACGACGTTATTGTAATTGGTGCCGGACATGCAGGCTGCGAAGCAGCAGCAGCGGCAGCAAACTTAGGCTCAAAAACCTGCTTGATCACTATGGATATGAACAAGGTAGCGCAAATGAGCTGTAACCCCGCCGTAGGAGGGATTGCTAAAGGACAAATTGTACGTGAGATAGACGCTTTAGGCGGATATATGGGATTGGTAACAGATCAGACAGCCATCCAGTTCCGCATACTAAACCGCTCGAAAGGACCGGCCATGTGGAGTCCCCGCGCCCAATGTGACCGAAACAAGTTTATCTGGGCCTGGCGCGAAATATTAGAAAATATCCCGAACCTTCATATCTGGCAAGATACTGTAAAGGAAATCATCGTTGAAAACGGTGAAGTTGTGGGATTAAAAACATTTTGGGATGTGACGTTTCACGCCAGATGTATTGTATTAACAGCAGGAACCTTCTTGAACGGATTGATGCATGTAGGAAAAACTCAACTCCCGGGTGGACGCATGGCAGAACCGGCATCGTATAAATTAACCGAATCCATCGCAAAACATGGCATTGAGTACGGTCGGATGAAAACCGGAACCCCCGTACGGATTGACGGAAGAAGTGTACACTATGAGCTGATGGATACCCAAGATGGAGAATGTGACTTTCACAAGTTTTCATTCATGAATACCAGCGTGCGTCACCTTAAGCAATTGCAATGCTGGACATGCTTTACTAATGAAGAAGCACATAATGTTCTTCGTAACGGATTAGCGGATTCTCCCCTTTTCAACGGACAAATACAAAGTATCGGCCCGCGCTATTGCCCTAGCATCGAAACGAAGATCGTCACCTTCCCCGACAAAGAGCAACACCAGCTATTCCTTGAACCGGAAGGAGAAACCACACAAGAATTATACCTGAATGGATTCTCTTCTTCATTGCCAATGGAGATCCAAATAGAAGCACTAAAAAAGATCCCTGCTTTTAAAGACCTGGTGATTTATCGTCCGGGATATGCCATCGAATACGATTATTTCGATCCAACGCAACTAAAACATACGCTGGAATCGAAGAAAATCAAAAACCTCTTCTTCGCCGGACAAGTAAATGGTACTACCGGATATGAAGAAGCAGGAGGACAAGGTATCATTGCAGGTATCAATGCTCACATCAACTGCCACGGTGGAGAACCTTTCACTTTAGCAAGAGACGAGGCATATATCGGCGTATTAATAGACGACTTGGTGACCAAAGGGGTAGATGAGCCTTATCGTATGTTTACTTCACGAGCAGAATATCGTATTCTACTTCGTATGGATGATGCGGACATGCGACTTACAGAAAGAGCCTATAAACTGGGATTAGTAAAAGAAGACCGCTATGCTCTATTAAAGAGTAAAAGAGAAGCAGTCGAAAATATCGTAAACTTTACCCGCAATTATTCGATCAAGGCAGCATTAATAAACGATGCACTTGAGAATTTAGGAACGACTCCCCTGCGTCAAGGATGCAAACTGATCGACTTGATTAACCGTCCACAGATTACAATAGAAAATATCTCCGAATATGTACCGGCATTTAAACGGGAACTGGATAAAATCACAGATGAACGAAAAGAAGAGATTCTGGAGGCCGCTGAGATTTTAATCAAATATGAAGGCTATATTGGACGGGAAAGAATTATAGCAGACAAACTGGCACGATTGGAAAGTATTAAAATAAAAGGTAAGTTCGACTATGACAGCCTTCAATCACTTTCGACCGAAGCCCGGCAAAAACTGAAGAAGATCGACCCCGAAACAATAGCCCAGGCAAGCCGCATCCCCGGCGTGTCACCAAGCGACATCAATGTATTATTAGTGCTTTCGGGACGATAGACTGCTGCGTTTCACGTGAAACAAAACATTTAAAGAAACAACATAAAAGAATGATTATGAGCAAAGAAAAGCTTATCAAAAGCATCCGTGAGATACCCGATTTTCCAATCCCCGGAATCCTGTTCTACGATGTAACCACACTATTCAAAGATTCGGAACGTCTTCAGGAACTTTCGGATATTATGTACGAAATGTACAAGGATAAAGGAATCACCAAGGTAGTAGGCATCGAATCGAGAGGCTTCATTATGGGACCGATTCTTGCCACCCGCTTAGGCGCAGGATTTATCCCCATCCGTAAACCCGGCAAACTCCCTGCCGAAACAATGGAAGAAAGCTACGATAAAGAATATGGCAAAGACACCGTGCAGATACACAAAGATGCATTGAACGAGAACGACGTCGTATTACTGCACGATGACTTACTGGCTACCGGAGGTACTATGAAAGCCGCCTGCAACCTCGTGAAAAAGCTCCATCCGAAAAAGGTATACGTAAACTTCATCATTGAGTTAAAGGAACTGAACGGAAAACAAGTATTTGAAAACGACCAAGACGTAGATATACAATCAGTATTGTCGTTATAAATAAAATGAATATATTTGCAGGGCATAGCGATAATCGCTATGCCCTTTTTTCATGGATACAAATCAAGAACTTAAAACCAGCGAATATCTAAAAGGAATTGTTTCAAATCTTCCTGAGAAGCCCGGCATTTATCAATATCTGAATGCAGAGGGAACTATCATCTATGTAGGGAAAGCCAAAAACCTGAAACGGAGAGTCTACTCCTATTTCAGCAAAGAGCATCAGCCCGGAAAAACCCGGGTATTGGTAAGCAAGATTGCAGACATACGTTATATCGTGGTAAACTCAGAAGAAGATGCACTACTGCTTGAGAACAACCTAATCAAAAAATATAAGCCGCGTTACAATGTCTTGCTAAAAGACGACAAAACCTATCCGTCCATCTGCGTACAAAACGAATATTTTCCAAGAGTATTCAAGACCAGGCGTATTATCCGAAACGGCTCTTCGTACTATGGCCCGTACAGCCATAGCCCATCCATGCACGCAGTGCTCGATTTAATAAAACACTTATACCCTCTGCGTACATGCAACCTCAACCTCTCACCGGAGAATATCCGTGCGGGAAAGTTCAATGTATGCCTTGAATATCACATAAAGAACTGCGCCGGCCCGTGTATCGGCCTGCAATCACAGGAAGAATATCTAAAAAATATTGCCGAGATAAAAGAGATCCTGAAAGGGAATACCCAGGAGATAAGCAGATTGTTATACCAGCGCATGCAGGACCTTGCCGCAGAAATGAAATTCGAAGAAGCGCAAAAGGTGAAAGAAAAGTATGCATTAATCGAAAATTATCGTTCAAAGTCCGAGGTTGTCAGCTCCGTATTACACAATATAGATGTATTTTCCATCGAAGAAGACGGCGAAAAGTCAGCCTTCATCAACTATCTGCATATCACAAACGGAGCCATTAACCAAGCTTTCACTTTCGAATACAAGAAGAAACTGAATGAAACAAAAGAGGAATTGCTGACACTGGGAATTATAGAAATGCGGGAACGCTACAAGAGCGCTTCACGCGAAATCATCGTCCCGTTTGACATCGAGATAGAACTGAATGATGTCACTTTCACCATTCCTCAACGAGGAGACAAAAAGAAGCTGTTGGAATTATCTCTACTCAACGTGAAACAGTACAAAGCAGACAGGATGAAGCAAGCCGAAAAGTTGAATCCGGAACAGCGTAGCATGCGCCTGATGAAAGAGATTCAACAGGAATTACACTTGGACAGACTGCCTATGCAGATAGAATGTTTTGATAACTCAAACATCCAGGGAACAGATGCGGTAGCAGCTTGTGTTGTTTTTAAAAAGGCGAAACCATCGAAAAGCGATTATCGGAAATACAACATCAAAACGGTTGTGGGCGCTGATGATTACGCCTCAATGAAAGAGGTCGTCAGAAGGCGTTATCAGCGCGCTATAGAAGAAGAATCCCCCCTGCCCGACCTGATTATCACCGATGGCGGAAAAGGGCAAATGGAGGTGGTCAGACAAGTAATGGAAGAGTTACAGTTAGATATTCCAATTGCAGGACTCGCCAAGGATCGCAAACACCGTACATCTGAAGTTCTTTTCGGGTTTCCACCTCAAACCATCGGCATCAAACAACATAGCCCCCTATTCCGCCTATTGGAACAGATACAAGATGAAGTACATCGCTTTGCCATTACCTTCCACAGGGATAAACGAAGCAAACGACAAGTAGCATCTGCCCTGGACAATATCAAAGGAATTGGCGAGAAAACCAAAACCGCCCTGCTGAAAGAGTTCAAGAGCGTAAAACGTATCAAAGAAGCCACCATAGAAGAAGTGTCCGCCATAATAGGTGAATCAAAGGCAAAAATCATAAAAGAGGGTCTCGATAATCATTAAAAATAGCTATCTTTGCAATAACAAAGATTAAGCAATATAATTCGAATGAGAGTAGTTATACAACGCGTCAGCCACGCATCAGTCACGATTGACGGGCACTGCAAATCGGCTATTCAGAAAGGAATGATGATCCTGGTAGGCATCGAAGAGACGGACAGCCGGGAGGATATCGATTGGTTATGCAAGAAAATCGTAAATCTCCGTATTTTTGACGACGAAAACGGAGTTATGAATAAATCAATCCTTGAAGACGAAGGTAACATATTGGTTATTAGTCAATTCACACTACATGCGTCTACTAAAAAAGGAAATCGTCCATCCTACATAAAGGCTGCTAAACCGGAAATTTCAATCCCACTTTACGAACAATTCTGCAAAGATTTGAGTTGTGCATTAGGGAAAGAAGTGAAAACAGGAGAATTCGGAGCCGACATGAAAGTAGAGTTATTGAACGACGGACCTGTAACTATTTGCATCGATACCAAAAACAAGGAATAATGACATTAGAAGAAGCACAGAAAGCCGTTGATGAATGGATACACAAATACGGTGTACGTTATTTCAGCGAATTGACCAACATGGCAGTTCTCACCGAAGAAGTAGGCGAACTGGCACGTATCATGGCCCGTAAATATGGAGACCAATCTTTCAAGGAAGGTGAAAAAGACGATATCAGCGACGAGATAACGGACGTACTCTGGGTACTCCTTTGCATCGCAAACCAGACCGGGGTAAACCTCACAGAAGCATTTGCACGAAATCTGGAAAAGAAAACCCAAAGAGACAACAAAAGACATATCAATAATCCAAAACTGAGTGAACATGGAAATGAATGATACCCCTCAAGACAAGTACCTGACCGCATTGGCCAAGTATGACACGCAACTGAATGATGCTGATGTACAGGTTCAGGTTGCTGCATTAATCGAGAAAAAGGTTCCCGAAAACAATACGGAAGAAGTGAAGAAATTCCTTTTCAACTGTATTGACCTGACCACTCTCAATACAACAGACAGTGATGAAAGTGTCATGAGATTCACAGAAAAAGTAAATCGGTTTGATGATGAATTCCCTGACCTGAAGAACGTTGCAGCTATCTGTGTATATCCGAATTTTGCACAAGTAGTAAAAGACACACTTGAGGTAGAAGGTATAAACATTGCCTGTGTATCAGGAGGCTTTCCCTCTTCTCAGACATTTACCGAAGTAAAGATAGCAGAAACAGCTATGGCATTGGCTGACGGAGCCGATGAAATAGATATCGTAATTCCCGTAGGGGCATTTCTGAGTGGCGACTACGAAACGATGTGTGAAGAAATCATGGAATTAAAAGAGACTTGCAAAGAACACCATCTGAAAGTAATCCTCGAAACAGGCGCTTTAAAGACTGCCTCTAACATTAAAAAAGCCTCTATCCTATCCATGTATTCCGGAGCCGATTTCATCAAAACATCCACCGGAAAACAGCAACCGGCAGCAACCCCGGAAGCAGCTTATGTAATGTGCCAAGCTATCAAAGAGTACTACGAACAGACAGGAAACAAAGTCGGTTTCAAACCTGCAGGCGGCATCAATACCGTAAACGATGCATTGATTTATTATACCATCGTAAAAGAAGTATTGGGTAAAGAATGGCTCAGCAACGAGCTGTTTCGCTTAGGAACCAGCCGTTTGGCTAATCTTCTTTTATCTGAAATTAAAGGTGAAGAGCTGAAATTTTTCTAAAGGCTACATTAGCAATCAAATATGTCATGCCGTGTCGTCCTCTTTATTCATGTGGGGTGACACGGTATTTTTATTTAAGAAAAACTAAAGTTAGCTACAGAGAAGTCAGAAGATTTTTCTATCTTTGCGCAGATATTAGCCCACAGAGAATAGGCTAATTCATTGTATTAGAGAACGTTTCAATTATTATCTTTTTCCTGGAATTCGGCAAAATTCATGTTATGAAAGGTAATAAGCAAACGGGTCTCACGCACCTTCACGTATATACTCTTGTTATATATCGAATGGAGCGTGAGACTGTTGCTTGTATCATCATAACGGCTTGCCGAAGCCCCAGGAAAGATACAGAGCAACAGTTCTCACGCTTTTCGGTTAACAAAGAATTAAAATAAACAAGAGTATGGCAGAACAAGCATTATTTCAACCATTCAACCGGAACCAACAAAGGGAGAATTTAGAGAGCACAAAAGAAACGGGTCTACTAATCAGCCTGATTCCCAGTTTACAGGAAGACTTCTACGTAGACAGCCTGACAACCGGAGCAAGCAAAGAAACCCTATCCAAACTTCTTTTAAGAAACCCCGGAATCAAAAATGAAACGGCTGTTATTGAAATGATTCATTTCCTGCATGATGAAGGCGACCGCATTTCATTCAGCATTCTCCTACCCTTTTTAGTGGCCGAATATGATCCGAAAGAACTGGAAGAAAAGATACGCGAACGTTTTTTCGGCATAGAACTTTTCATCCGCAAATGCAATAATCTGCACCATTTCATCACTTGTATAAAAGCCGATCAAACCTTCAAAATAGGAGAAGAGGAGCTAAAAAGAGGGGTACTTGCATGGGATATGGGAAGAATGGTGTGCCTGACACGCATAGCTTATGATGCGGGATTTATAGATGAAAGCCTTGCATGGAACTATATTTGCTCGGCCGGACAACAATGCATACAAGCTTTTAATGATTGGACTGAGCTAGGAAAAAGTTTCTTATTAGGACAGGCAATGGAAGCTACTGAAAAAAGGAAGCAGGAACTATACATCCGTCTTTACCGTCAGGCCACAGAGAACCCAAACAGTCCATGGAAAAAGAGAACACTGAAATAGATAAGAAACTTATTTATCACGATCGACCACATAATCCAAGTAGGTAATCAAGGAGGTCTTTACTGCCGAATCCGGCAAAGTGCGCAATAGGTCAAGAGCACGCTCTTTGTATTCATACATCACTTTCACAGCATATTCTATTCCCCCGTTTTGCTTGATAAACTCAATTAAACGGGTGATTTCGTCTACTGTAGCCGTACCGGCTTTTACCCTAAGGGCCATTTCCTGAGCCCACGCATCAGTCGTGGTATTCAGTACATATAAAGCAGGTAGAGTAAGCTTACCTTCCAGCATATCATTTCCGGTCGGTTTTCCAATCTCCTTACTCTCAAAATAATCGAATATATCGTCTTTAATCTGAAAGCAAATTCCGATGTTCTCACCAAAAAGACGTGCAAATTCAGCCTTTTCATCGGTAACTTCTACCGAAAGAGCAGCAGCTTTAGTACATGCGGCAAAAAGGGCAGCCGTCTTCTTACGGATCACATCGAAGTAAATAGTTTCAGAGTATTCCCGGTTACTGACATTAGAGAGTTGAAGTATCTCCCCTTCTGCCAAATCTTGTCCCAAACACGCTACCACACCGATTATATCATGATTACGAGTACGTTCGGCATGCACCAGACTTGTTGCCAAAAGAAAATCGCCTACCAGCACTGCTACTTTATTATTAAAAATAGCATTCACTGATAACTGTCCGCGACGTTCTGTACTTTCGTCTACCACATCGTCGTGCACCAGACTTGCCGTATGAAGAAGTTCAAGGGATACTGCCGCATGTAATGTCTCAGGCTTTATTTCTCCGTAAAGCTTTGCTACAAGCAACACAAGGATAGGGCGCATCATCTTACCATTCCTCTGCCGGATGTGAGCAATCACATTATTAAGCAAAAGATTTGAACTGGACAGAGAACTATCAAATAGATTTTTGAAATCTTCCAGCTCCGTAGTAATCGGGGACTTTATTAAAGATAAGCTATCCATGCACACACTATTTGAGCACAAAAGTAATAATAAAACGGTTAATACGGTATTTTTTTGTACTTTTACCATGAAAAAACTGAAAAATATGAATCAAAACAGCAAACTATTCCTCTTGGATGCTTATGCTCTTATCTATCGGGCGTACTATGCGTTCATTAAAAATCCCCGCATTAATTCCAAGGGTTTTAATACTTCAGCCATACTGGGATTCGTCAACACCCTGGAAGAGGTGCTGAAGAAAGAGAACCCCACCCACATTGGAGTTGCATTCGATCCACCGGGACCCACATTCCGCCACGAAGCTTTTGAACAGTACAAAGCTCAACGAGAAGAAACTCCGGAAGCAATCCGTCTTTCGGTACCTATTATAAAAGATATTATCAAGGCTTACCGAATCCCCATCCTGGAGGTAGCGGGATATGAAGCGGACGATGTAATCGGAACTCTGGCAACAGAAGCCGGCAATCAGGGTATCACTACTTATATGATGACTCCTGACAAGGACTATGGTCAGTTGGTAACGGATCATGTATTTATGTATCGCCCCAAATATGGAGACAAAGAATTTGAAGTTATGGGGGTAGAACAAGTAAAAGCTAAATTCGATATTCAATCACCGGCACAAGTGATAGATATGCTCGGACTGATGGGCGACTCTTCCGATAATATTCCGGGGTGTCCGGGTGTGGGAGAAAAAACTGCCCAAAAATTAATTGCCGAGTTTGGGAGTATAGAAAATCTGCTTGAACATACCGATCAGTTGAAAGGAGCACTGAAGACAAAAGTCGAGACGAATCGGGAAATGATTATTTTCTCCAAATTCCTGGCAACAATCAAAGTGGATGTACCTATCCGGCTCGATATGAACTCACTCGTCCGGGAACAAGCAGATGAGGACACGTTGCGTAAAATATTTGAAGAGCTGGAATTCCGCACACTGATGGAACGGATATTCAAAAAAGAATCATCACCCGCCTCCCCTATCGCCGGTACATTATTTAATCAGGAAAACGGCCCGGTTCAAGGCAATCTCTTTGAAGAATTTACGCCCGATCATACGAATGAAGAAAAAAAATCAAATCTGGAAAGCTTAAATTCATTAAGCTACGACTACCAATTAATTGATACAGAGGAGAAAAGAAACGAAATTATTAAAAAACTACTTACATCCGAAATTCTTGCGTTAGATACGGAAACCACCGGAACGGATCCAATGGATGCAGAATTGGTTGGAATGAGTTTTAGTATTACCGAAAATCAGGCATTTTACGTTCCGGTACCTGCCGAACGGGAAGAGGCAATCAAAATCGTTCGGGAGTTCGAACCTGTCTTCAAAAACGAGAAGTCACTCAAGGTCGGTCAGAATATAAAGTACGACATGCTCGTTCTGCAAAACTATGGGATTGAAGTCCGAGGTAAACTCTTCGATACCATGGTAGCACATTATGTCCTCCAACCCGAACTCCGTCATAACATGGATTATCTGGCCGAAATCTATCTGCATTATCAAACCATACATATTGAAGAGTTAATAGGGCCAAAAGGCAAAGGGCAGAAAAATATGCGCGACCTCTCCCCTCAAGAAGTTTATCTGTACGCCTGCGAAGATGCAGACGTTACACTAAAACTTAAAAATATACTGGAACAGGAATTAAAGAAAAATGATGCCGAGAAGTTATTCTATGAAATCGAAATGCCTCTGGTCCCTGTTCTTGTCAATATCGAGAGCAACGGAGTGCGTTTAGATACGGAGGCTCTGAAACAATCGTCGGAACACTTCACTACGAGACTGCAAAGTATCGAAAAAGAAATTTATACTCTCGCCGAAGGAGAATTCAACATTGCATCTCCCAAACAGGTAGGAGAGATACTTTTTGATAAATTGAAAATAGTAGAGAAAGCTAAAAAAACAAAAACCGGACAGTACGTCACCTCAGAAGAGGTATTGGAGAGCTTGCGAAATAAGCACGATATTATCGGTAAGATTTTGGAATACCGGGGACTTAAGAAACTATTAAGTACTTATATCGACGCTCTGCCGCAATTGATCAATCCCCAAACCGGACGTATACACACCTCCTTTAACCAGACCGTTACCGCAACAGGAAGATTGAGTTCAAGTAACCCTAACCTGCAGAATATCCCGATCCGGGACGAAGACGGTAAAGAGATACGCAAAGCTTTTATTCCGGATGATGGTTGCAGTTTCTTCTCCGCCGACTATTCACAGATTGAGCTACGCATAATGGCACACCTGAGTGAAGATAAAAACATGATCGATGCTTTCCTCAGTGGCTATGATATTCATGCGGCTACAGCTGCCAAGATTTATAAGGTAGATATAAAAGAGGTTACCGCCGATATGCGCCGTAAGGCCAAGACTGCCAATTTCGGCATTATCTACGGTATCTCCGTATTTGGCCTGGCGGAACGCATGAATGTCGACCGCAAAGAAGCCAAAGAGCTGATAGACGGTTATTTTGAAACCTATCCGCAAGTAAAATCCTATATGGACAAGAGTATCCAGGTGGCACGCGAGCACGGTTATGTGGAAACGATTTTCCATCGCAAACGCTTTTTACCGGATATTAACTCCCGTAATGCCGTAGTACGCGGATACGCAGAGCGAAATGCCATCAATGCTCCGATACAGGGAAGCGCAGCTGACATAATCAAAGTTGCTATGGCACGTATTTATGAACGTTTCAAAGCAGAAGGCCTGAAAGCAAAAATGATTTTGCAAGTACACGATGAGCTGAATTTCAGTGTACCGGCAAAAGAGAAAGAAATAGTAGAGCAAGTGGTTATTGAGGAAATGGAGAAAGCCTATCGTATGCATGTTCCCTTAAAAGCAGATTGCGGATGGGGTACAAACTGGCTGGAGGCACATTGATAACAATCATTAACCATTCGTACAGAAAGCTATGAAAGATCCATCTAAAAATGCTTACTGTTTATATAAATATCCGGCAAACAATCTGCCGGATATCTTTTTGTCAGCATACTTATCAAAAAGAAAGTAACTCGAAGGTCCTAACACTGACAATATGATAAAATTCTTTCGATTTTATGCATTTATATCCGTTTAATATGTAACTTTGCCACCGTTAAAGCCAACAAATGGTAGAAATATGACAATTTAAAGACTTAAAAACAGATATCATGAAAACAACAGGATTTTTAAAAACAGTAGCATTGTCAGCAGTTCTTTTGGTAAGCAGCGTTGCAGTTTCCGCCCGGAACTATGATAACAATCTTATTTATAACTCCGAAGAAGAAAACGGCATGTTAATAGGACAAACCGTTTATAAGAAAGAAGGTTCTTCCCTAGCCAATTATATGAAATATAACTATAAATACGATGACAATAAACGCATGATTGAAAGTCAGACTATGAAATGGAACAGCAATAAAAATAATTGGGAGAACGATTTGCTGGTTCGCTATACGTACGAAGGCAAAACCATTACCACAAACTATTATAAATGGAATAACCGGAAAAGTGAATTTATACTGGCTCCGGAGATGACCGTTACAATGGATAACCCTAATCTATAATCTCCAAACACTTTACTCTTTCTTAAAGATCTAACACATTAAATACTCTAAAAAAGACCGTTGCTAACAGCTTCGGTCTTTTTTTGTGTCACGTGAAACATAAAGAAGAAATAAAAAAGATTATTTGAGATAACAACATCATAAAATAGCCGGAGTTTTTTCACAAAAAGCTCCGGCTTTACCCAACCAGTTAACTATCAAGAGAGTTGTTTAATTGTTTAACACTGTTCATCTCAGTTGTTTTTAAGAGTAATCGTACCTCACAAAGATACAATCAAAGTAAAAGCATAGCAACCCTTTTTTATCTGAAAGCCGATTATATGGTTACAGTCAGAGTATAAGCGGTAAAATAAGAGTCTATCCGACAGAAAAACTTCAAATTATACAAAAGCGCTCTTGTAGTTCTTTCAAGAATCCGCGTGAAATAATCAAGTCTTCTTTATCACTAAAAGGAGGATAGAGTAAGCACTGTTTGCTCTTTATCATTGCCAGATAATTGATGTTGATAATAGCCGACTGACTGATTTGTACAAATGCGTCGGAATAGCCGATTATATCACCGGCAGTCGTATTTTTCTTCAGACAAAGTTTCGTTTGATTAAAAAGTTCCACTTGCCACAGCCTCTTATCTTTCAGATATTCAAAATAACCTATTTCTTCAAGACGAAGAAATCTAAATCCCGTTACTGTACTAATCATAAACAAATCTCTACCGGGCATCAAAGTACCCACAGCAGAAGCAAAAGAAGGCAGAGGCTGAACAGAAGCCATCGTCTTGCGGTAACGTTCAATAATCAAATTCAGTTCATCTATATCATAAGGCTTCAGTAAATAATCAAAAGCCGATTCGCGCAAGGCCTGCAACAGATATTTATCATAGGCAGTATAGAAAACGACTTTCATATCCCACAACACCTGTTCACGAATCTCACTAAGCAAACGGATTCCCTGAATATCGGGCAACTCTATGTCCAGGAACAAAAGATCGGGATGTATATCCATAATAAGTTTCTTCCCTTTTGCCCCATTGCCGGCAGTCCCTTTTATTTCCAGATCAGCCTGCACCTCCAGATCCCGGCGTAAGGTCTCAATAGCCGCCTTCTCATCATCTATAATGATCACCTTATACATAATTTCCTATCTTTATAAATTGTAAGAATAATCCAATGGTATATAGATTAGAACTTGTGTTCCGGTCTGTCCATTATTCACCAGATTCTTGATTTCAAAACGTATTTTCTCGCGATTCTTATCATTCAATAGCTGAATAGTCTGATAAAGCACTTTCAACCCTGTTCCTGTTCCACGTGTAGATGATAAAGTTTGTGGGGAATATCCACGTCCATTATCGCAAATATCAATAAGGATTCCACTTCCCTTTCGGCAAACAGATATACCAAGTAACTTCAAACCGTCAATTCCGGCCAATCCATGTTTCAATGCATTCTCCACCGGTATCTGTACTACCATTGAAGGAATGACAACCTGCTGAATATCCAAGTCTTCCTCGATCTTCACATCCATTGAAAAATCACTTCCGAGACGTCCTTGCTCAAGATGGATGTAAGTCTTCACAAATTCCAGTTCATCATAAAGAGAAATACTGAGTTTCTCTGTCAATTCCAAGCTCTTACGAAGTAGTTTCACCAATTCTGTCAGATCACCACACAACGTTTTCCCATCCCTAAACCGACTGATCTCACGATTCAATACATTAAATGTGAAATGCGGTGAAAGACGATTCCGGATATTCTCCATACGGAAACGGCTGATCTGGTTGATATGCCGTTCCTGAAGAAACATGCGTTTCTTCTTCATATACCAATAAACAAGTCCCGCTACGATAACAGATACAATACCGATCAAAGCCCATATATAGGTTGTCAGTTTCAGCACCTCCATCTCTCCTTTTTGTTTCTCGATCACCAATTCTTTCCGCATCACAATCGTATCCTGCCGGTAACGCATATCCAGTTCGGCTACACGCGTCCTGACACGTTCATTACGGATGGAATCATTAAGTTGAAGATCGTGTTTCTGATATTCATAAGCCTTTTTATAGTTTCCCACCTGCTCGTAATAATGCTGTAGATAGTGATTACGGATATTGATCATATTGGCATCTATATGCCCGTAATCGGCTGATCGTCTGATCATATCTCCGGCAAGAGCGACATTTCCCTTTTTAAGTGCAAGCTCGATCATTTGAGTCTCTATGTAATAAAGCGCCGATTGATTCCCGATTCCGGAAAAGAAGCGATAGCTCTCGTCCAGATATAATTGCGCTGAATCCAGTTTATTGGTAATCACATAAAGTTCTCCAAGATTTGCCTTACACAGATTCTGTTCAAAAACCATTTGAGGATAAAACTTCACGACCTCTAATGCACGCCCAATATAATGAACAGCCTGCGGATAGTCTTTTTTATAATAAAAATGGTTTCCCCGGTTATTCAGGTAAGTCCATTTCTCAGACACGCTCATCTGAGGAAAAAAGTTTCCTGCAAGTTCATAATAATGATTGGAAAGCTCAAAATCACGTAATTCCATATAAGTCTGTCCGAGACCATAGTAAACCGGAAATTTATTACGATCGGGCAATCCGAGAGAATCACAAATGAACAGTGCGCGACGATAATAATAAGCGGCATACGCATAATCTCCCTTATGCACATTGGCATCAGCCAAATTTATGCACAAGTCCGGTAGATAGTCCGTTTGTTGTCCTTGAAGCCTTTCTTCGTAGGCTTTTTTATAGGAGATAATAGCCGAATCGGGCTGAGTGCGCTGCATCAAGACGTTGCCTTCCATATTATAAACAGTCGAAAGCAGATCATGAACTTCCGCAGAAAGCTCCACTTCATTACAAAAGCGCTTCACAAGCCGATTGTAATACAAGACTGAATCAAAGTCTGCCGTAACAAAATAAGATTTGGAATAAAATGACAAAAGGTAATAATAAGACAGGCTATCCGGAGCATCCGCCATGGCGTGTCGCAACAAAGAACGTGAATATCGGGTATTACTAAACAATGAATCCTGAGCACAACGTTCCACAGAGTCTATGCTCATACCCCCAAAAGCGGAATCAGAACGGTTTATTTTTTGCTTACAGCCTGTTAACGGTAATAACAAACAAAAAAATACAATTGCCAGGTTTGCTCTATGCCTCATTGTTTTGATTTATCGTGTAATACCCAACAAAAATACATCCTTTTTTTAAATTCGATAACAAACGTACTACTTTTTATGCGCAATTATTCATATCTTTGTAGCCAATATAATTAGAATAGTCTCATAATGAGTCCACTGAACTTCACTCACATCCTGACACAGACAGTCGATGAGCTATCGGAAAGCGAATCATACAAAGGACTGTTTCACCAACATAAAGACGGTGAGCCATTACCCTCGCCACGGGTATTGTGCGATGTTATCGAATTAGCGCGTTCCATTCTCTTTCCCGGATATTACGGAAACTCAACAGTCAACAGCCGGACTATCAATTACCACATTGGTGTCAATGTAGAAAAGCTGTTCAATCTGCTAACAGAGCAGATTCTCGCCGGTTTATGTTTCGGTAATGGTGACCGGTGCGATGAATGTACCGAGGCCAAACGTGAAGAAGCAGCGCGCCTGGCTGCCAAGTTTATCAGCAAACTACCGCACTTGCGCCGTGTCCTGGCTACAGATGTGGAAGCTGCTTACAACGGTGACCCGGCTGCACAAAGTTTTGGTGAAGTGATCTTCTGCTATCCGGCCATCAAAGCCATCAGCAACTATCGCATCGCCCACGAACTTCTGGAATTGGGTGTACCGCTTATCCCCCGTATCATCACCGAAATGGCACATAGCGAAACCGGTATCGACATACATCCGGGAGCAAGAATCGGCACACATTTCACGATCGACCATGGAACCGGTGTAGTGATTGGTGCGACAAGTATCATCGGTAATAATGTGAAACTCTATCAGGGAGTGACATTGGGTGCCAGAAGCTTCCCCCTGGATGCTGACGGCAAACCTATTAAAGGCATTCCACGTCATCCGATTCTGGAAGATAACGTGATTGTATACTCCAATGCCACCATTCTGGGCCGGATTACCATCGGGCGTGATGCGACCGTAGGCGGTAACATCTGGGTGACAGAGAACATACCGGCAGGGGCAAGAATCGTACAGACAAAAGCGAAAAAATAATATAATTAACAACATTAAAGCGCCGGTCGCCCGGTTCATTACCGGAACATTAGCATACTGGCATGTTATCCATTTTTATGAGCGAACAATTTGAAATGATTGCCAAAACCTTTCAGGGACTGGAAGAGATACTGGCTGAGGAATTGACAACACTTGGGGCAAACGACGTACAAATAGGCCGCCGCATGGTCTCGTTTACCGGTGACAAGGAGATGATGTACAAAGCAAATTTCTGCCTGCGTACCGCAATCCGTATTTTAAAACCAATTAAGCACTTCACCGCAAAAGACGCTGATGCTGTATATGAACAAATCAAAGCCATCCGTTGGGAAGAAATCCTGGATGTAGACAAAACCTTTGCTGTCGACGCAGTAGTATTCAGCGATGAATTCCGCCACTCCAAGTTTGTCTCATACAAAGTAAAAGATGCCATTGTCGATTATTTCCGCGAATTGAATGGAAAACGCCCTTCTGTGCGTATCAGCAGACCGGATGTACTACTGAATATACACATTGCACAGACTACCTGTACGCTTTCACTCGATTCATCGGGCGAATCGCTCCACCGCAGAGGTTACCGTCAGGAAGCCGTAGAAGCTCCATTAAATGAGGTTCTGGCCGCCGGTATGATTTTGATGACCGGATGGAAAGGCGAATGCGACCTGATTGACCCGATGTGCGGTTCAGGTACTATTCCCATTGAAGCAGCCCTGATTGCCCGTAATATCGCGCCGGGAGTGTTTCGCAAAGAGTTTGCTTTTGAAAAATGGGGAGATTTCGATCAAAACCTGTTCGACCGGATCTACAACGACGACAGTCAGGAACGTGAATTTATCCACAAGATATACGGTTATGACAACAATCCCAAAGCCAACGAAATCGCAACGCACAACGTGAAGGCAGCAGGGGTATCAAAAGACATTATCCTGAAGTTGCAACCGTTCCAGCAATTCGAACAGCCGGCTGAAAAATCGATCATTATAACCAATCCCCCTTACGGAGAACGCATTTCGACCAACGACTTGCTGGGACTGTACAATATGATCGGCGAACGCCTGAAACACGCTTTTGTGGGTAACGATGCATGGATACTTTCTTATCGTGAAGAGTGTTTCGATCAGATTGGCCTGAAACCAAGCGTAAAAACTCCCTTATTCAACGGTCCTTTGGAATGTGAATTCCGTAAATATCAGATTTTCGACGGTAAATATAAGGAATTCAAAAGCCAGGAAGGCGGTGATGAAAACGGTGAACGTGCTCCGAAGGAAAGAAGAGAGTTCAAGCCGCGCCGTGAGGAAGGCGGTTTCAGAGGAGAAAGAAGACCACGCGAAGAACGTAATTCGGAATACGGAGACAGAAGACCGAGAGAATTCAAAGGCAACCGTGAGCCCAAAATCAAAAAGCCCCAGGAGGACTAAACCGTTCCGAACACAAATATACAGACGGATGAACAGGCAGTCATAGAAGATAAACGATACGGTACCAAAGTATGACGCTGTCATCCGCCCGGAAACGACGAAATCAGACAGAGTATAAATCAAAGGATTTAAATAATGATAAAGCAAATCATGAAAACCAACAGTAAACAAAAGAGTGCTTTGTTAGTAATGCTCTTATCTTTACTAATACCAAACATTATGGCACAAGAACCGAAAATGCCGACCTTGGAGGATCTGATTCCGGGTGGAGCTACCTACCGTTCTGCCGAGAATATATCCGGGCTGCAATGGTGGGGTGACCAATGTATCAAACCGGGAATAGAAGCAGTGTTCATGATAAACCCTAAAAACGGAAAAGAAACACCGCTCACCACCCGCAACATAGTAAACAAGGCGTTGGAAGCCGGAAATCACGGTAAGTTGCAACACTTCTACAATGTCAGTTTCCCATGGCCGAAGAAAAGCCTTATGCTGATCACCCTGCCGGATAAATACATCGTATACGATTTCGACTACCGTGAGGTTATCAGCACACGTCCATTGCCAAAGGAAGGTGCCAATAGAGATTATCACCCTGAAACGGGACATGTAGCCTATACCATAGGCAACAATCTGTATGTGGACGATCGGGCCGTAACCAACGAACCGGAAGGTATCGTATGCGGCCAGTCTGTTCATCGCAACGAATTCGGAATTAAGAAAGGAACTTTTTGGAGTCCCTCGGGCAATCTGCTCGCATTCTATCGGATGGATCAAAGTATGGTAGCCCAATATCCCCTGGTCGATGTCACAGCTCCCATTGCCGAAGTCAACAACATCCGCTACCCGATGGCAGGGATGACCAGCCACCAGGTAAAAGTAGGCATCTACAACCCCACTACCGGCAAAAGTATCTATCTCAATGCCGGAGACCCGACCGATCGCTATTTCACTAACATCAGTTGGGCGCCGGATGAAAAGAGCCTTTATCTGATCGAGTTGAACCGCGATCAAAATCATGCCAAGTTGTGCCGGTATGATGTTGAAACAGGCGAATTGACGGCCACTCTTTTTGAAGAGAAGAACGACAAGTATGTAGAGCCGCAGGACCCTATCATTTTCCTGCCTTGGGATAACAGCAAGTTCATCTACCAGAGCCAAAAAGATGGCTTCAGCCACCTTTACCTGTACGATACGAACGGCCGGCAAATCCGTCAGTTGACCGAGGGAGACTGGCTGGTAAAAGAGGTTCTGGGCTTCGACACCAAGAAAAAAGAGATTATTATTGCCAGCACAGAGTTCTCGCCATTGCAGAACAACCTGTTCCGCCTGGATACAAAAACCGGAACACGTACTCCCCTGGGCAGTGCAGAAGGCGTACACAGCGGCCAGTTGAGCCCTTCGGGACGCTACCTGATTGACCAATACAACTCACCGACTGTTCCGAGAAGTATCAATATCATCGATGTGCAAAGTGGTAAAAGCGTCAATCTGCTCACAGCAGCCGATCCTTTCACCGGCTACAAGATGCCGGGTATCGAGACAGGTACCATCAAAGCAGCAGATGGCAAGACGGACTTATATTACCGATTAATAAAACCGGCCGATTTCGATCCGAACAAGAAATACCCGGCTATCGTATACGTATACGGCGGTCCTCACGCACAACTGGTCACCAACGGCTGGCAGAACGGTGCACGAGGCTGGGATATCTATATGGCCAACAAAGGTTACATCATGTTTACCGTAGACGGACGTGGAAGCAGCAATCGGGGACTCGATTTTGAGAATGTTACTTTCCGCCAGTTGGGAATCGAAGAAGGAAGAGACCAGGTGAAAGGAACCGAATTCCTGAAAAGCCTCCCCTACGTCGATGGGAACCGTATCGGAGTACACGGCTGGAGCTTTGGCGGTCACATGACCACTGCCCTTCTCCTTCGCTATCCCGAGATATTTAAAGTGGGCGTGGCCGGCGGTCCCGTCATTGACTGGGGGTATTACGAAGTGATGTACGGAGAACGCTATATGGATACCCCGCAAAGCAATCCGAAAGGATATAAAGAGTGTAACCTGAAAAACCTGGCAGGCATCGACAAGGACGATGACCACGACGACACCTGCGTGCCGCAGCACACCCTCTCGTTTATGAAAGCGTGCATCGATGCCCGCACGTATCCGGACCTCTTCATCTACCCGTGCCACAAGCACAATGTGTCGGGCCGCGACCGTGTACATCTGCATGAAAAGATAACCCGTTATTTCGAAGACTATTTATAAAGATATAAATCCTCAAAAGACATGAAGATATTACTATTAGGTTCGGGCGGCCGTGAACACGCCCTGGCATGGAAAATCGCCCAAAGTCCGAAAGTAGAGAAGCTGTTCATTGCACCCGGCAATGCCGGAACCGGTGAAGTAGGTGAAAACGTGAATATCAAAGCAACCGACTTCGCCGCTTTAGGGGCATTCGCTCTTGAAGAAAGTATCGATATGATTGTGGTAGGCCCCGAAGACCCGTTGGTAGAAGGTATCTATGACCACTTCCAAAGTAACCCCTGCCTGAAAAACATCGCCATTATCGGCCCGTCGAAAGAAGGAGCCAGGCTGGAAGGCAGTAAGGAGTTCGCGAAAGAATTCATGCACCGCCACCACATACCGACAGCCCGCTACCAAAGCGTGACAGCCGATACCCTGAACGAAGGACTGGCATTTCTCGAAACACTTGAAGCTCCTTATGTGCTGAAAGCAGACGGACTTTGTGCCGGAAAAGGAGTATTGATTCTGCCGACTCTCGAAGAAGCCAAGAAAGAACTGAAAGAGATGCTCGGAGGTATGTTCGGCAATGCCTCGGCAACCGTTGTCATTGAAGAGTTCCTGAGCGGTATCGAATGTTCGGTATTTGTACTGACAGATGGCGACCACTATAAGGTGCTGCCCGTAGCCAAAGACTACAAACGCATCGGCGAAGGTGACAAAGGGCTCAATACCGGCGGTATGGGCAGTGTGACTCCCGTTCCGTTTGCCGACGAAGTGTTTATGGAAAAGGTACGTACCCGCATCATCGAACCGACTGTCAACGGACTAAAGGCGGAAGGTATCACCTATAAAGGATTCATCTTCCTGGGGCTGATCAACGTGAAAGGCGAACCGATGGTAATCGAATACAATGTCCGTATGGGTGATCCCGAAACCGAAAGTGTCATGCTGCGCATACAGAGCGACCTGGTAGAACTGCTGGAAGGGGTGGCCGAAGGTAACCTCGACGCCCGATCGCTTGTCATCGATCCGCGTACAGCCACTTGTGTGATGATGGTCAGCGGAGGATACCCCGAAGCCTATCAGAAAGGATATGCCATCAACGGACTGGAAGCAGCCCGGGCAACGGACAGCATTCTGTTTCATGCCGGAACAGCCATGAAGGACGGACAGGCAGTGACCTCCGGCGGACGTGTGCTTGCCATCTGCTCGTATGGCAACGACAAGGCCGACGCACTGGCACAATGCTACAAAGTGGCCGACATGATTGACTTCAAAGACAAGAATTATCGCCGCGACATCGGCTTCGATTTATAATGAGGAATCAAAGATTACAAGGACGGATAACGGCGGGCAGATTTACGCTGCCCATCGTTATCTTTACGTGTATTGCCTGTTGGGTGCTGACCTCCGTTCTCCTGCCCGGACTGGAAGTTAAGGAGTCGTCCTACCCGCTGTGGAATATCGTGAACATACCCGCATGGGCCAACCGCATTGTCAGCTTTTTGCTCTTTGCCGGTATCGGCTATTTCCTGATAGAGCTGAACAATACGTTTGCCATCATCCGCATGAGAGCATCCGTACAAACCTCGCTTTACTTTCTGCTCATCACGGCCTGCCCCGGCATGCACCTGCTCTATGCGGGCGACGTCGCTGCTGTAACCTTTCTCATTTCGCTCTATTTCCTGTTCAAAAGCTATCAGCAGCCTCGTCCTGCCGGTTATCTGTTCCATTCGTTTGCTTTGCTGAGCGCCGGCAGTGTGGCGTTTCCTCAGCTGACGTACTTCATCCCCATCTGGCTGATGGGTGCATCCGGTTTTCAGTCGCTCACGTTCCGCAGTTTCTGCGGTGCCATAATAGGTTGGAGCATCCCCTACTGGTTCTTATTGGGACATGCCTTTTTTCACAACGAAATAGAGCTTTTCTACCAACCGTTCATCCATCTGGCCGACTTCCGGGACATTGACTTCGGCCGTGACTTCCAACTATGGGAAGTCGTCACGCTGGGCTATCTATTCATCCTCTACATAGTCAGTTCGATACATTGCATCGTGGCAGGATATGAGGACAAGATACGGACACGCGCTTATCTGCACTTTCTTATTTTCCTCAACTTCTGCATCTTCCTGTTCATTGTGTTGCAACCCGCCCTGAGCATGAATCTGCTTTCGCTGTTGCTGATAGGCATCAGTATATTAGTGGGACACTTGTTTGTACTGACCAACAGCAAATCGTCCAACCTCTTCTTTATCGGTTCGATGATTACCCTTATCGCTTTATTCTGCTTTAATATATGGACGCTTTTATAGAAACCGTTTCACAGATACTTATCGACTGGGGATATCCCGGTCTGTTCATTTCAGCACTGCTGGCCGGAAGTATTGTCCCGTTCAGCTCGGAGATCGTGCTGCTGGGACTGGTAAAGTTGGGACTCGATCCTACCCTTTGCCTCATTTCCGCCTCGCTGGGGAACACCGCCGGAGGGATGACCTGTTACTATATGGGGCGCTTGGGCAGGATAGACTGGATCGAGAAATACTTCAAGGTCAAGAAGGAAAAGATAGACAAGATGCAACGCTTCCTTCAGGGGAAAGGCGCTTTGATGGCGTTCTTCGCCTTTCTGCCCGCCATCGGTGAAGTGATATCCATAGCCCTCGGATATATGAGGAGCAATGTATGGCTGACCACGGCTTCGATGTTCGCCGGAAAACTGATACGCTACATCATCCTGCTGAAAGCCATGCAGGAAGCCCTGAACCTGGTTATGTAAAGAAGAATATGGAAAGAATCATTGAATATACGGCCGACGGAAGTGCCACCCTCTTCGTTCCGGAGCTGAACGAGCACTACCATTCCGTGAAAGGGGCTCTGACGGAGTCCTCTCATATCTTTATCGACATGGGCCTGAAAGCCTCTGCTTCTCCTGCACCCCATATCCTTGAAATCGGTTTCGGAACGGGGCTGAACGCATTGCTCACACTGATTGAAGCGGAAAGATCGGGCAGACAGATCCATTATACGGGCATCGAGCTTTACCCGCTGCCATGGGAAACGGTAGAGAAACTGAGATATAACGACCGACCGGGAGGGGATGGTGAACAACGATTAACGACCGACGATGAACAGGCCGCGCAATGGATGAAAGCCCTCCATACATCGCCCTGGGGAGAAGACGTGCGGATCACTCCGCATTTCACCCTGAGGAAGATACAGGGAGACTTCACAATCATGGACCGTTCATCATTGATCACTGATCGTACATCGTTATTCTCCCTCCTTTATTTCGATGCCTTCGCACCGGAGAAACAACCTGAGATGTGGACGCAAGAACTATTCGATGAGCTGTACGTTATGATGGAAGAAGAAGGAATACTGACCACTTATTGCGCTAAAGGAGTGGTAAGAAGGATGTTGCAAGCGGCAGGATTCATCGTTGAACGTCTGCCCGGACCTCCGGGAGGCAAAAGGGAGATACTGAGGGCAAAGAAGAGATCCCAGGATTCTCCGGCCGTAACGCAATGTAACGCGCAACCCACATTAAAACAGAAAGGATAAACATTATGAGAATGAATCGAATACATCAGTCAATAGTAACCCATATCCCCGGGAGAGGAATGAGAGGACAGACTGTTCTCTTCCTTTTCCTCCTGCTCCTTTCCGCCTGTTCCGGCCGCGGGAAAGGCGATGCGGGAGAGCGGATCATCACCGTCACGATGGAACCGCAACGGTACTTCACCGAAGCCATTGCCGGAGATAAGTTCACCGTACGCAGCATGGTGCCCAAAGGCAGCAGCCCCGAGACTTACGACCCCACCCCGCAGCAACTGGTATCGCTGGGTGAAAGTGAGGCATATCTGCGCATCGGCTATATCGGATTCGAACGCTCGTGGATGGACCGGTTGATGAACAATACTCCCCATATCCAGGTGTTCGACACCTCAACAGGGGTGGACCTGATCTTTGAGTCCGCCTTCGATCACGGCGACCACCGCCATGAAGGAGGTGTGGAGCCGCACATCTGGAACTCCACCGCCAACGCGTTGATCATAGCCGGAAATACATTCAAGGCGCTCACCGTACTCGACAAAGGGAACGAAGCATACTACAAGGCTCGCTATGACTCGCTCTGCCAACGCATCGAGCAAACAGACAGCCTGATCCGGCAAACGTTGTCGATGCCCGGCGCCGACCGTGCCTTCATCATCTACCATCCGGCACTCTCTTACTTCGCCCGCGACTACGGACTGCATCAGATCAGTATCGAAGAGGGAGGCAAAGAGCCGTCGCCCGCCCACCTGAAAGGGCTGATGGATCTCTGTAAAAAGGAAGGAGTACGCGTCATTTTCGTCCAACCGGAATTTGACCGCCGAAACGCCGAAATCATCGCGAAGCAGACCGGTACCCGGGTGATCTCCATCAATCCCCTTTCGTACGACTGGGAAGAAGAGATGCTGAATGTGGCGAGAAGCCTCCGTGGTGAATCCGGATACTAATAACCAACCTCAAGCAATTCATGGATAAAGAAAGAAAACCCCACAAGCATACGGAAGCAGCGACTTCCTCCCCCCTCCTCTCCATCAGAGGACTCTCCGCCGCCTATGACGGACGCACGGTGCTCCACGATGTCGATCTGGAGGTCTACGAGCACGATTTCCTCGGCATCATCGGACCCAACGGCGGAGGCAAGACAACTCTTATCAAATGCATTCTGGGACTGCTTCGCCCCACAGGAGGAGAAATCATCAAATATCACGAACCACTCACGACGGGCTATCTCCCGCAGTACAACTCGATCGACCGCTCCTTCCCCATCTCGGTTCTCGAGGTAGTCCTCTCGGGACTCAGCTCCAAGAAGTCGCTGACCGGCCGTTTCAATGACCGTCACCGCGAGAAAGCCCGACAAGTGATCCACCGCATGGGACTCGAGGGACTTGAACACCGGGCCATCGGACAGCTGAGCGGCGGACAACTGCAACGCGCCCTGCTGGGACGAGCCATCATCAGCGACCCGCAACTGCTTATTCTCGACGAGCCGACGAACGATCTCGACATCATGACGCTGAACGTGTTGGAAGATTATCTGAAATCTTTCCAAGGCTGCCTGATCATCGTGTCGCACGACCGTTTCTTCACGGATAAAGTGGTGGATCGGGTGTTCGCTTTCGAGGGTGACGGCGTGGTGAAAGACTTCCCCGGTAATTACACCCAGTATAAGAATAAAAAAGAAGAAGAGGAGCTGCTGCGGAAACAGGAAGAGAAGAAAATCCCTGTCGCACCCAAACCCGTGAGAGAAAAGGAGAAAGTCCGTAAACTGACTTTCAAGGAAAGACTGGAAATGCAACAACTGGAATCCGACATGGAAAAACTGAACACGGAAAAAACAGAGCTGGAAACAGCCTTGAACTCCGGGACTCTTGATACGGATGAACTGGTGAGATCTTCCCAGCGAATTGCCGAGATCATTGATTTGTTGGACGAAAAGGAAATGCGCTGGCTGGAACTTAGCGAGATTGAATAAAAAGACATTAAAATAAACTCCTCCGGCCTTCGGCCACCTCCTCTATA
>ERZ826016.864-NODE-864-length-32903-cov-4.194685_pt1 | contig 32903 bp, 30 predicted proteins | sample MGYA00519872_ERZ826016 | MGnify/ENA primary metagenome ERZ826016 (study PRJEB31778, sample SAMEA3449218) | human gut metagenome | biome: human gut; feature: human-associated habitat; material: faeces | place: United Kingdom | collected 2010/2012 ... | reverse complement strand
GACCAACTGAGCAAGCTGTTCCTGAGAGAGGTCCTTCGCGGCTCTTGCCGCCTTTAATTTCAGATTTTTCAAAGCATCACTCCTAAATGGTGTTTTTCGGATATCCTTGGGAGTGCTTTCCGGAGAGCACTCCTTATGCTTCAGTTATACAGCATATCCTTCTTAATGTCAACTATATATTGCATTTAATATAAAATAATTTGCAGAAAAAACGAAACAGAGGTATTTTTTATACAGAAAAACGGCTTATTTTTTTCGCTCCATGGCATAATTGTTCCAATGGGAATCTGCTTCCTCGAAATATTCTGTTACCAGAAAGCCGAGCCGCTCATAGCAGCGGATGGCAGGCAGATTGAAGCAGTATACACGCAGGGAAAGTCGCTCCAGCTCCGTTTCGGCAAAGACCTTTTCGCAAAGGGCGGAAAGCGCTCTGTGTGCAAGTCCTTTTCCTCTCGCCTCCTCTGCGAACAGTACGCGGCAGATGCGCCCCGTTTTTTGGACAGGGTCTATATCGCAAAGCTCCATCGTGCCAATGGGAACCTCGTTTTCGTATGCCATGAAAACCGTAACGCCGTCCTTGGCAGACTGACGCATGAGCTGCTCCTTCGTCAAGGGGTAGCGGTAAGCGGCTGTGCCTGCCCATTGGAACAGAAAAGCCTCATCCTTGCCTGCGTTCCAGCGCAGAATGGCATTATAATCGGGGGTGGGTTTTATAGTCAGCATGGAAATCCTCCTTTGGGTTGATTTGCGTTGGGTTGGTTCGTGCTGCGGTGCGCCTTCTGTTGTGGCGTGGTGCGCCTTTTTATGTTACAATCAGTATATCACGAAAGAAAAAAGGAGAAAACAAAATGCTGACAAAAGTTTATAACGAACCCCGTATTTTTCAGATAGATGTCCCCCTGCCCGATAACCCTCTGCGGAATCTCAACTGCTATGTGGTGCAGGATGGCGGCGAAACCCTTATTATTGATACAGGCTTTAACCGCCCCGAATGTCGGGAAGCGCTTCTGGAAGGGCTTGCAGAGCTGGATGCGAATTGGGAGAAAACGAACCTTTTCCTTACCCATCTGCACTCTGATCATACAGGTCTGGCCCCTACCCTGATGGAGGATAAGCCGGGCAAAATCTATATCAGTGCAACCGATCATCGGATTCTGTGGGAGCACATGAAGGGCGCACGTTGGCAGGAAACGGATGCACTTTTTCATCGGGAGGGCTTCACGAGAGAGCAGCTTGCAGAGCTGCGGCTTTCAAACCCTGCGCGTGGTTTGGAGCCAACCCGTTATTTTGAAGCGGAGCATGTTGCGGATGGGGATGAAATCACTGTCGACAGATGGAAATTCACCTGTGTGTCCGTTCCTGGGCACACACCGGGACAGATGTGTCTGTACTGCGCGGAGAAAAAGCTGATGTTCACCGCAGATCATATTTTGTTTGATATTACGCCGAATATTACTCAGTGGAAGGACATGCGCGATGCACTGGGGAATTATCTGGACAGCCTTGTCAAAATCCGCGGCTATGCAATGGAAACGGCATTGCCTGCCCATCGGAAAAACGAAATGGATGTATACGTCCGCATTAACCAGATTGTGGAGCATCATCTGACGCGGCTTTGCGAAACGGTCAACGCACTGGAGGCACAGCCGAACAGCCATGCAACAGCGATTGCGGCGCACTTGAAATGGTCGATGCGCGGCAAAACATGGGAGGAGTTCCCCTTGTCGCAGCGGTGGTTCGCCGTGGGGGAAACCATTGCGCATCTGGAATATCTGATGGAGCGCGGTCTGGCAAAGCGAGAGGAGGGCGGCGCGCAAAGAGCCTATCGGCTGACAGTCTCCGCGGCGGAATGTAAGGAAGAATTGAACAAAATCTGGGAGAATTACCGTTAAACCCTTGCAGGGCTTTGCCCCTGCACCCTACAAGCCTTTGAAAAGGCTTGACCGAAACTTTTTATTTGCCTGCGGCGCAGTTGCAGAAGCGTATGCTTCTGCGAATGGGGGTACAGGGGAATCATTCCCCTGTCAGGGTGTGGGACAGAGTCCCACAGAGAAGGAGAAATCGTATGGATATTATAAGGAAATTACAGGAAGAATTTGGAATAACGCAGAGTCAGGCGGAAAATACCGTAAGGCTGCTGGATGAGGGCAACACCGTCCCCTTTATCGCCCGCTACCGCAAGGAAATGACAGGCTCTCTGGATGACCAGATTATTCGGCAGCTTTCCGAGCGGCTGACAGCCCTCCGCAATCTGGAGGACAGGCGGACACAGGTGCGGACAGCTATTGCCGAGCAGGGCAGGCTGACAGATGCACTTGCGGCAAAGCTGGATGCCGCCCAAACACAGACGGAAATCGAGGATATCTACCGCCCGTTTCGCCCGAAACGCCGCACCAGAGCGTCGATTGCGAAGGAGAAGGGCTTGCAGCCTTTAGCGGATATTATTTGGGGGCAGAAGCTGATTGGTACGCCGGAGGAAGCGGCAAAAGCCTTTGTGGACAGTGGACAGGGAGTGGACACCGTTTTGGACGCAATAAATGGCGCAATGGACATCCTTGCGGAACAGATTTCGGATGATGCCGATTTACGAAAATTGCTGCGCGAGGAAACGATAAAATGCGGCGCGATTGTTTCCAAAAAAACGAAGGACGAACCCTCCGTCTACGAAATGTATTATGACTATCGGGAGCCGCTCAAAAAAGCGGCGGGGCATCGCGTTCTGGCAATGAACCGCGGCGAGAAGGAGGGCTTCCTTTCCGTGAAAATCGAAGGGGAGGAGGAAAAGCTGCTGCAAAGGATGGAGAGAAGGCTCATCCGCAGAAGCAGTGATACCGCCGATATTCTGCGCTGGGTTATCGCGGATAGCTACAAACGGCTGATTGCGCCCTCGCTGGAGCGCGAAATTCGCAATGACCTGACGGAAAAAGCGGAGGAAGCCGCCATTGGCGTGTTTCGGGAAAACCTCAGACAGCTTTTATTGCAGCCGCCCATCAGCGGAAAGGTTGTGCTTGCGCTTGACCCTGCATACCGCACAGGCTGTAAGATTGCGGTGATTGATACAACGGGCAAGCCCTTGGAAACCACTGTGGTTTATCCCACGCCGCCGCAGAACAAAACCGCCGAGGCGGAGAAAAAGCTGCTCGCGCTGATTGAGAAATACGGCGTGGATTTAATCTCCATCGGCAATGGCACAGCCTCCAGGGAATCGGAGCTTTTTGTGGCGGAAATGCTGAAAAAGACAAGCCGCAGGGTGCAGTATATCATTGCGAATGAGGCAGGGGCATCGGTGTATTCCGCATCCAAGCTGGGCGCGGAGGAATTTCCCGATTATGATGTTTCGCTGCGGAGCGCGGTTTCCATCGGCAGAAGAATCCAAGACCCTTTGGCGGAACTGGTGAAAATCGACCCGAAATCCATCGGTGTGGGACAATATCAGCATGATATGAACCAAAAGCGTCTCGGCGAGGCACTCAGCGGCGTGGTGGAGGATTGTGTAAACAGCGTTGGGGTGGATTTGAATACGGCAAGCCCGGCACTGCTTTCCTATGTGGCAGGCATTCACGCAACAGTGGCGAAAAATATCCTTAAATATCGGGAGGAGCATGGGAAATTTACTGCCAGAAGGGAGCTTTTAAAGGTAGCAAAGCTTGGCCCGAAAGCATACGAGCAGTGCGCCGGCTTTTTGCGGCTGCCCGAAAGCGAAATGCCACTGGACAGAACAGGCGTGCATCCTGAAAGCTATGCGGCGGCGGAGGGCTTGCTTGCGTTGTGCGGCTATGGCTTGGCAGATGTTGCGGCAAAGAGGGTCGGCGGTCTGGCGAAGAAAATCAAATCTCCCGAAAAAACAGCGGCAGAGCTGGGAATCGGTGTGCCAACCTTGGAGGATATCATGCGTGAACTGGAAAAGCCTGGACGAGATCCCCGTGAGGATGCCCCCGCCCCCGTCCTGCGCAGTGATGTGCTTTCCATGGAGGATTTGCAGGAGGGCATGGTGCTGACGGGAACGGTGCGGAATGTCATTGATTTTGGTGTGTTTGTGGATATTGGGGTGCATCAGGATGGCTTGGTGCATATTTCCCAGATTTGCGATAGATTCATCAAGCATCCGCTTGAGGCTGTGCGGCTGGGGGATGTGGTGCAGGTGAAGGTGCTGTCGGTGGATTTGCAGAAAAAGCGGATAGCGTTGACGATGAAGGGGATTTGAGAAGGGGAGAATTAGCGGCGCAAGCGCCGATTGGGCGCAGTCGCGCAAAGAATAGCAGTGCTTCGCACTGGTTGAGCGCATTTGCGCAAAATATTTCTTGGACAAGATTAGTTGTTCGCCCGTTTGGAACTTTCTCGGCGAAGCAGGGGTGTTCTTCCTTACTTTTTATGCTAAAAAGTAACAAAAACTTGGAACCCGTTTCGCAATGGGTTCCAAACCTCCGCACCCGAGGAAAGGGCAACAAGGTTTCCCTTTCCAAACCCTTCCCCACAGACCCGAAAGGGTATGGAGAAAAGCGGCGCAGGTGCGCCTGCAACCTTTCCTCTAAAGTTGAAGTGCTTTTATCAAATCCAATATACGATTCTGATTTTTTTCGCTTAATTTCTGAAATTCGTGTAAAAAACATTCTTCTTTTTTCGATGGATTTTTTCCAACCAATTCATCTAAAGAAATATCCAAAATAATTGCTATTTTTATCAAATCATCAATCGAAGGCTCATTTCGACCGCTTTCATAGTTCGCAATCGTCATATGTCCGTAATTTAATTTCCTTGCCAATGTAGCCTGTGAATATTTTTTTCTTTTTCGGAATTGCTTCAAATTTGCCGCAAGCTCGGACATATCATCACCTCTCAAAATCCATTTAATAATATTTTAGAACAAATTATTCAAAATATCAATAGAACAAATCGTTCAATCTATAGTAAAAACGGTGATGAAAATGATTTATAAAAGAATCCGTGATTTACGAGAAGATAACGATATGACACAGGCGCAGGTTGGCGAGAAAATCAATGTTCCGCAGAGAACCTATGCCTATTATGAAACAGGCGAGCGTATGATTCCGCCCCATGTATTATGGGCGTTGGCGGATTTATATGACGTTTCTATTGATTATCTGTTGGGACGAACAGATGATAAAAAACGATGAAGTTTTGCCGAAAAGGCACTTTATACTGCCCGAAGGGGCTTGTGGGGAGGGGATATCCAAGGGGAACATCGTTCCTCTTGGACCTCCTGTGGGGGTCCGGGACCCATTGAGGAGGGGTCCCGGGTTTTTGTTACTTTTTAGCATAAAAAGTAAGGAAGGAATCCTCTGTTTCGCCGAAAAGGTTCTAAACGGGCGAATTTCTTATCTTCACCAAGCCATATTTTTTGCGCAAATGCGCTTTCTTACATCCTTTTATCCTTTTCCAGAACGGCATCGAAGGCCTTTGTCAGTGTTGCCTCAAAGCCATTTGCCTGCAATGCGGCTACACCCTCGATGGTTGTGCCGCCGGGGGAGCAGACCTGATCCACCAGAGACATGGGATGCTCGCCGCTTTCGAGTACCATTTTCGCGCTGCCCTCTACGGTTGCCGCCGCGATTTCCAATGCCTGCTTTTTGGACATGCCTGCCTTGACTGCGGCGCGCGCCAATGCGTCCATATAAAGATAGGCGAACGCAGGGGCAGAGCCTGCCAGAACGGTGAAAATGCCGAATTGGCTTTCCTCCACCTCGATAACCGCGCCAATAGTTGCAAACATTTCCTTAACAACGGCTTTTTGTTCCGCCGTTACCAGTGCGTTGGCACAAAGACCACTGGTTGCTGCGCCGATTTTTGCATTGATATTCGGCATAATACGGACAACCGGTGTCCCTTCGGGCAATAGCTCCGCCAGATATGCCAGCTCCTTTCCTGCCGCAATGGAAACCACCAAGGGCTTCTTTGCCGCAATTTCCTCCTTTAACGCAGGCAGAACAGCCGCCAGAATATGCGGCTTCACCGCAAGCACCAGTACATCGCTCGCCGCTACAACCTCCGCCGCCGTTGTCACCGCAGTTGCGCCGCAGGTTTCTGCCAGCCTCTGGGCAGAGGTGCCGGATTTACTTGTGATGAAAATATCCTTACCGTCATAGCTTTTTGTACCAATGGTCATGCCCCTGATGATGGCGCTTGCCATATTGCCTGCGCCGATAAACCCGAATCGCATGGAATCTCCTCCTTCGCTTCTTCCTTTATAAAAAATATAAAAAGAAAAGGTCGGGAACACCGACCTTTTGTCTTTGTGACTTCCTAATGTAACGGTACTATAAACTACCCTTTCTGTCAATCACGGAAAATATATATTATTCGTTTGAAATCTTAATTTCTGATGGAAATTGAAATTTCGTATCGGGTTCCAAGGGAATGATTCCCTTGGCAGGGGAATTGGGGACAGCGTCCCCAAGGTTTTAAGCTTAGTAGATTACATTCTGGGGCTTGCCATCCTCCCATTTCAGGATGTTTTCGCTCACAATCTGTGCTCTGGTAAACAGCGCTTCATGAGACGCGAATGCAACGTGAGGGGTTACCACAGTGTGCTTGCTGTGCAGCAGAGGATGCTCCGCAGGAACGGGAGGTTCCATTTCAAATACATCAATGCCTGCGCCTGCAATCCTTTCTTCATTCAAAGCCTTTGCCAGTGCTTCGCTGTCCACAACAGGGCCGCGCGCAGTATTCAGCAGGATTGCGTTTTTCTTCATCAGCGCGATTTCCTTTTCACCAATCAGACCCTTTGTTTTATCATTCAAAGGCACATGCAGGGAAACGATATCGCTCACCTTCAGCACCTCCTCCAGAGACAGATATTCGATGCCTGCACCCTGCATCTCAGGCTTTACGGTTCTGCTGTACGCAACAACCTTGCAGCCGAAAGCCTGTGCGATTTTTGCAACCTTGCTGCCGATGGCACCTGTGCCGACAACGCCGAAGGTTTTACCGAACAGCTCGCAGCCAACCAGACCTGCCTTTGTGCCTTCCTTACGGCAAACCGCATCACACGCAGGGATATTTCTCAGAACGGAGATTGCCAGACCGAATGCCAATTCTGCAACGGCATTTGTGGAATAGCCTGCCGCATTGCAAACGCAGATGCCTTTTTCCTTGCAGAAATCCACATCAATATGGTCTACACCTGTGAAAGCAACGGAAAGCAGCTTCAGATTCTTGCATTTTTCGATAACATTTTTACGGAAGGGCTGATTTGCGATGATGATGATATCGGCATCCTTGCCGCGTTCTGCCAGCTTATCCTGATCCTCCTCCTTTGTGTCATACGCCACAATTTCATGACCTCTTGCCTTCACTGCTGCGGTTGCTTCTGCCAGCTTTTCGGGTGTGATACCCAAGGGTTCGATAATAACGATTTTCATTGGAACAAGCCTCCTTATTGGGTGTGTTTTTTTATAGTAACTGCAATAAATTTCACTGTATAATGGTATGATAACGCAGTTTTTTCAAAAAAACAATAGCACTTGTGGAAAAAACAGAAAAAGTTTATACTATAGGAAAAATTCAGGGAAAGGAAGCGAAAAAATGCGTATTTTGTTTTTAGAATACCCCAAATGCAGCACCTGCAAAAAGGCGAAGGCATGGCTTACGGAAAACGGCGTTGCCTTTGATGACAGACACATCGTAGAGGACAACCCCACAGCCGAAGAATTAAAGGCATGGTGGGAGAAAAGCGGACTGCCGCTCAAAAAATTTTTCAATACAAGCGGTCTGGTTTATAAGGAGCAGAACCTCAAGGAAAGGCTGCCCGATATGAGTGAGGAGGAACAGCTTGCCCTGCTGGCAACAAACGGGATGCTGGTAAAACGCCCACTGGTGATTGGGGAGGATTTTGTACTGATTGGATTCAAAGAGGCGGAATGGGAACGGCTGAAATAAGTTTCCGCTTGACATGGATTTTCTAAAATCGTATACTAATAAATAAGAAAAGGATTGTCGCTCGTGAGAAGGCGGTCAGTCCTAAGTTAGGTGTTTGACCGTCTAACTTTTGTTAGGCGGTCGTTTTATTTATCGCCCTGTTTTACACAGGGCGATAATCGCTACGATAAGTATTCCAAACTGGATCAAATCCGAGTATGTAACATAATTCATAGCATCACCCCCTTTGCAGAGAGTGACTGAACCGCCAGAGCAACAATCCTCTGTCCCTATTCTACATAAAATTTCCTATTTCGGCAAGGGGAATCAATCCTCTGCCGCTGTAATCTGCACAAGCTGACCGCCCTTCGGGTCGGCGGCAATCTGCCAGATCTGTCCATCCTTTTTCGCTTGAAAAACGTAGTATTTCTTCTCGTTATTTTCATCCAAATCAAGCCAACGGCCATACATCCATGTATTATATTCCACATCCGTAAAACCTTCCGCCGCAATCTTCTTTTCCACGGCGGGCAGGGTTGTCAGCCCCATCAGCTTTACGCCGACAAAGGTGCCGACCAGAACCATGACCGTCATCAGGATAAACATGCAGGCAAGCAGGCAATTTTCATCGCAATCCGCTTTCCGTTTTTTGAGAATCCAAAAAATCGGAATGTAAGCACACAAAAGCTGTACCGCCGCCAGTCGAAATTCCTCCAAAAAGATTGCTCCACCAATTACCAGAACAATGAAAATACCAATAAGAGCCATCTCGAATTTCTTCCGTTTTTCCGATGACGTTGCCCATGTTTCCCCTGTTGTACTTCGCACAAAAAGCCCGATGGCCACGCCGATAAAGCTACAGCCATAGGCAGCCGCGCCTGTCCGCACCACATCCCCGTAAAGCTTATCCTGCACGAGCCAAAGCACCGCGCACATCGCAATGAGACAATGGCAACACTCATCAGCCGAGATTGCTTCTGCTCCTGTTTCGCTACGGTTTCTTCCCATTGTGTCAGTTTTCGTAAACCCATACGCTCTCCCTCCGTTTCGCCTCGTTCTCATTCTTCCGCAAAATACTACAGTAAGCCCTCCTTCTGCAAAAATGCCTTCAGCTCCAGCAAATCCGCATCATACACCGCCTGTAGGGCGCGGTTATAAATGACTGCCGCAGGGTGATAAAGTGCAAACAACGTCCTTCCGTCCGCCAGCGCGACAGGTCTGCCATGATAGTCCCCGATGACGGCTTTTTTCTCCCCTGTGACCGCCTTGAGGGGGACATTTCCCAGTGTAACAAGCACCTTCGGCGCAATCGTTTGGATTTCCGCCTGCAAAAAGGGCAGGAAAAACGCGATCTCCTCCGCAGAGGGGGGACGATTCACCGCCTTGCCCGTTTTGGGGCTTTCCTTTGTAGGGCGCAGCTTGACCACGTTGGAAATATAAATCTCCTCTCGTTTCAGACCGACCACCTCCAGAAAGGCGGAAAGGTTCTTCCCTGCCTTGCCGACGAAGGGGCGGCCCTGCTTTTCCTCATCACCGCCGGGGGCTTCGCCAATCATCATCAGCAGAGGTGCTTCGGCACCCTCACCAAAGACGATGGTCTTTTCATGATAAGGCGAGGTCTGCACAGCTGTCAGCAGGTTTTCCTGCAATTTTGTGATATGGTTCATAAAATTTCTCCTTTTTTCCACAGTTCAGACAGGTTATCCACAGGATGTATGGGTTATCCACAATAATTTTGGGGATAACTAATTCTGTAAACCCAAGATATAGTGTCTGTTTTTTCTTTTTCACGCAAAACTGACCGAAAATTCCTTGATTTTACGGCAAATCATAATATTCATCTTGTATTGCATAATTTCTTTGGGGATAAATACCCCCTTATCCACAGCTTTTTTGGGGATAACTCCACAGGTTATCCATAGCTTGTCCACAGCTTTGCTCATTTTTTGCGCAGAAGCAGGGAAAACACGGCAATGCCGCCCAGAAAACCGCCGATATGCGCGAAGTTATCCACGCCCTCCTGCAAAAAGCCGAACCCAATCGCCGTTGCCGCCAGAAGAAGCATGGTGGAATAATTCATACCCGTATACCGTGCGCCGCGCTTTTTGGTGAGCAGGAGCATTGCGCCAAGCAGACCATAGATTGCCCCCGATGCGCCGATGGAAACGCCTGCATTGCCACTGAACAGCACGCTGAACACGCCGCCGCAAAGCCCCGAAACCAGATACAGCACCAGAAATTTTCCCGTACCCAGAAGGCGTTCCGCCCGCACGCCGAAATAATACAAATAAATGCTGTTGGATGCCAGATGGAGCAGTCCTGCATGGAGGAACATACAGGTAAAAAAGCGATAATATTCGCCTGCGAGAATCCCCTCTCGGCTCAAACCATAGGCGGAAAGAATTTCCTCTCTCTGCCCCGAAAGCATGCACCACGCCAGAAGCGCCGCACAGATGACGAAAATCACTGCCGTTGCAACAGGCGTTTTCTGCTCCTTCGTATCCCTGAGAACGAGAACCTCCGGCTCCCTGCCTGCCGCCGCCGCGCGCAGAAGCTTCTCCACACCAAGAAGCTGTGTCGGCTGTCCCTGTGCGGCGGAAAGCCTGCCCGTTTCGGGCGAAAAATGCCAGAAAACACGATAGAGTTTGTTATCATAGGTCTGAAATGCAGTTTCCACAGAATCCACAGGCAAAATCCCTTCTTGGTTATCCACAAGGACGCTCAGCGCGACCACCCTTGTGCAATGAAATTCCTCGACACTGCCTTCCATTTTCCCCGCAAAATCGGCAAAGGTCATGTTTTCCTCGCGCCAGCCTTCCTCTGCCCCATCCAACAGGCAGATGAGATACAGAACAGGGTTTTCCTCCTGCCAGTACCAGTTCTTTTTATTTTCTACCCTGCAAAAGCCCTTATGCTCCAGCTGCATTTGCAGGTGATTCCAAAATTCCACGGAGATCTCTCCTCCTTTTGCTCGTTTTCCCCTATTTTATCATAAGAAGCACCTGCGTTTGTGAACAAAATTTAAAAATAGAGGACAAAACAAAAAAACCTGCCAAGCGACAGGTTTATTCAGGTGTTACTCACAAGCTTTTTTCAGTTATCCACAAAGTTATCCACATTTTCAACAGATTTCTCCACAATGTCCTTCCGCTTCTATAAGAAAAAACTCAGCAGAAAAATGCCTGCCACGCCGGGCAGCCCCAGAAATGCGGAAACCGCAAGCGTTGCGGCATTGATACCCACCGCCGCGCCAAGGCTTTTGCCCAGAAAGAGCAAAAACGCGCCCAAAACGGCAGAAATACCGCATTTGCACAGCATCCGCAGAGGTCTTGCCAGCGCAAGAAGCGCAAGCGCGAACAGACAAACAAAAATTGCACAGAACATGATTGCTTCCCCCGGTGTGTAATTCGCCATAAAGCCTTCCCCCTTTTAAATTGCCCTTCTCTGCACCCCGTTCGTCAGCCCCATTTTCTTCGCCGCCCTGAGAAAATATTCATATTTCTTCTGCAAGGCAATGATTTCGTAAATATAGCTGTCGATGAGGCTCTCATCCGTCACATCCTCGAACGCACTTTGGGCACATTCCAGCTGTAATTGAATCCGCCGCAGGGTGGAAAGGATTTCCTCTCCTTCCAATTTAAGCCGTTCCCTTTGCATGGAAAAACCCTCCTTTTCCCTTTTAATATAGGCGAAAAAGGGGGTTTTTATTCCAAAAAATAATGGTGCCGACAAAGTCGGCACCGCAGACTGTAGACAAAGTAATTTTTGAGGTAGCGGAAGGGCTTGGGAAACAAACTGTTCATTACTTTGCTACGCAAAGCAGGCTTCGCCTGCCGCCCCTTCTTGGGCGGTAAGTAGTTTCCCAAATGGAATCCGCAGTCGGAATTCACTTCCGACGAGGAAAACAGTAATGCACGGGGAAGATATACCCCGCCGCCGTAGGCGGCTTTGCGAAGCAAAGTGCTGACAAGGTTTCAAGGCTTTTAAGCTGATGGAACTCGTCTGTTTATTCCTCTGTTTCAACAAGTCGAAAACCTGTTTTCGACTTAGGGTGCCGACTTATCTTTTTATAATCCCCCATTCCACATCTTCCTTTCCGTCTGCTCCCGTAACCGCCTTCTGCACCACTGCATAGCCGTCCAGAAATGCGTCCACTCCGTCAAACGTATCCGCAATGCACTGCTTACCGCTTTCGTCAATATAAAACCGCTTGTGCGTCACCCAATCATACGCCACCGCAATGCCGTCAACCGCATCCAGCAGCGCAATCTCTGTCAAGTTCAGCTTCTCGCCCTTTTGGTTATAATATGGACAGCCGGTCATATCGTCCCCATAGCCCCAGTCTGCAAGTGGCACCTGAATTACCGCACTACTATTCTCCCGTGCCTGTATCACAGGCAGTCCCTCTGTAATAAACTGCACCTTTTTGCCGCTCTTGTCAATCAGCCACGTTTTCCCGTTCTGCTCCGTCACAAAGGCTTTGCCGTCCGTAAAATCTCCTGCCCATGCGTACTGTGGCGCAAGCGTTTCCTTGCCCGTCTTATCGATGTAGCCCCAGCCGTCCGCCGTCTGCACTGCCGCCACGCCGTCATGGAAATCTCTGCTCTCTATATATTTGGGAGAAACAACCTCGTTTCCGTCCCTGTCAATAAAGCCATACCGTGGCACAGGCTTTCCTCCTGTTTCCTCATAGATTGCCACCTCAGCCATTCCTTCAGAGAAAATCCATACCGTGTCATAAAGAAACGGTGTAATTTCATTCCCCTGCAAATCCCAGAAGCCCATTTTACCCCGATTCGATACCCTGACACGTCCTTCCGAAACCTGATAAATCGAATATTCCGCAGTTCTGAATTGCTCCTTTCCGTTTCTGTCAATCAGAGCAGTCTCTCCGTTTTCGTATTCCAACCTTAAATAGCCTTCTCCCAGATATTTCAGATATTCAATTTCTCCATTCTCGTAGGATAACAGCCGTTTTCCCTTGCTGTCCAGAAGGTAATAAGCCTTCCCCAGCATAGACAAACCAATCCCAGCCGCTTCCGGAAATTTCGTTGCAATAAAATATCCATCCCCGATATTCTCAATTTCATCGTATTCACTGCGCAAAGGCATGGTATAGCTCGCCTTTCTCCCTTCGCCCGTCATTCTCGGCGCATCCGCAGGAATCTCAATCACCTTGCTGTCATCCAGAAGCTGCACCGTTGCCGTTTTCTCCTCCGCGTCCCAGATGATATCCGTATCTGCCACCGTATAGCCGCAGCCATTCAGAATATTTTTCCAGTTCCGTAGTGGCACAAAAATCCGTCCATCCCGAATGTCCATCCTTCCGCTTACTTCGATCGGCTCTCCGTTCACCGTAATGCTGTTCTTCTCGATGTCGCAGGCGACCGTATTCCCGCGCAGCATCATCCATGCCAACTTCGTTTCCTTTTCCCAGTGCATCGTACCGTTGTCAATCGAGGTCAGAAAGGCACGCAGCGGCAGCATCGCATAGTCATCCTTGATATAAATTGCCGCATCCAACGAAATCCTGCTCTGGTTTCGATAAAGCTCCTTTGTGCCAACCTTCGCAGTAAATGTAATCTGCTCCGCCTCTCCAATCGTTTCCGCCTGCGCAGGCACCGTCCCTGCCAGCATCAGCAGACTCATCGCCAAGCATACTTTTTTCTTCATTCGGAACGCCTCCCTTTTGCCTTCAATTTGTATGACAAGTTTTTGCTTTTATCATAGCAGAAAGACATTCTTCCTTCAACCACAGCACACCATTCTTAAGAAAGCCGTAAGAAAGTTGTTAGCATCCTGTAACATAAAAAAGCACTACCCGAAATTTTCTCGGATAGTGCCTATTTTCAACTCTTATCTGATTCTGGGAGGAAAGCCAACCTTTTTCTGCACCTTCGTCAGTGTTCTGTCTGCCAAACGGCTTGCCTTTTCCGCGCCGCCCTTAATAATCGCATCCAGATAATCCTTGTTTGCCTCCAGCTCCTTCACGCGCTTCTGCACAGGCTCCAGCTCCGCAACAACCGCCTCACCGACCGCCGTTTTAAACGTACCATAGCCCACGCCCGCAAATTCCTTTTCCGCCTCGGCAATCGTTTTGCCTGTCACCGCACAGTAAATGCTCAGCAGGTTTGAAATGCCGGGCTTTTCTTCCGCAAAGCGTACCTCTGTGTCAGAATCCGTCATCGCACGCTTCATCTTATTCATAATCACCTTGGGGTCATCCATCAAGGTAATGATATTGTTCTGATTTTCGTCAGATTTGGACATTTTTTTAGTAGGCTCCTGCAATGCCATCACACGCGCGCCAACCTTGCCGATATACGCATCCGGCACCTTAAATACATCCCCGTATATGCCGTTGAACCGCTGCGCGATATCTCTCGTCAGCTCCAGGTGCTGTCTCTGGTCTTCCCCAACAGGAACCAGATCCGTCTGATACAGCAGAATATCCGCCGCCATCAAAGAGGGATAGGTAAACAGACCTGCGTTGATGTTGTCCGCATGCTTTGCGCATTTATCCTTAAACTGCGTCATTCTGTTCAGCTCACCCATATAGGTGTAGCAGTTCAGAATCCAAGCCAGCTCTGCATGCTGTGGCACATGAGACTGATAATAAATGATATTCTTTTCAGGGTCTAAGCCAACCGCCAGATACTGCACCAGCAAATCTTTTGCCTGCTTGCGCAGCTTCACAGGGTCCTGACGCACCGTAATTGCGTGCATATCCACGATGCAATATAAGCAGTCATATTCATCCTGTAGCTTTGTCCAGTTTTTCAGTGCCCCCAGATAGTTGCCCAGTGTAATCACACCGGAGGGCTGCATACCGCTGAAAATACGTTTTTTCTGTTCCATTTTCTAACACTCCTTGCTTCGTTTTATTTCTTTTCTTCAAAATCGGCATCAATGGTGTCCGGCTCTTCGGGAATGATAAATGCGCAGGCAATATAAGCCGCCACGCCAAGGAACAGGCTCATCAATGTCCCCAGTACCCAAAGCAGACGCACAATAACGGGATCAATCGCAAAATAGTCTGCCATACCGCCGCATACGCCTGAAATTTTTTTATCTGTTTTGGAACGATATAATCTTTTCGTCATATTAAAATTCCTCCTCATCATCTTCTTCATTTTTCAACAGCCCATTCGCAAAAAAACTGAAATGGGTTCCGTTTTCCCCTATGATGATATGGTCAAGCACCCTAACACCCAGAGAATCCAGTATTTTTTTGAGTGAAACAGTCAGTGTCAGGTCTGCATTGGATGGTGTCACCCTGCCGCCGGGATGGTTATGACAGAAAATCACGCCTGCACTTTTATACCGCAGCGCAACCTCTACCGCCTGCCGATTGGAAACAAATACACTGCCAACCGTGCCCTCCGCCAGCTTTGCCACATGAATCACCCTTCTGCGGCTGTCCGTGCAGATTATGTAAAATCTCTCTGTGCTGTAATGGCTGAGCAGCTGTCTGCAATATTCCACGCAGCGTGCAATCGAGGTCAGCTCCGGCTTGCTGCCAAGCTTTTCCCTTTCATATCTGCGAATCACTTCATGCAGCTGTGTCAGAAAAATCGCACTTTTCAGCCCAACGCCCTCTGTCTTTGCAATTTCATGCGCATCGCTCTCCAATAAATTGGAAAGTGAGCCGAATTCCTTTAGCAGCAGATGTGCAACGGGATTTGTATCCCCTCTGGGAATACAGCCATACAGGAGCATTTCCAGAAGCTCATGGTCGGCAAAGCCGTCCGGGCCTTCCTGCAAATAACGGGAACGCATCCGATCCCTGTGCCCGCCGTGTATATTCTCCATCTTCACACCTTCTCCTCCATAAAGTGAATCATTTCCGGCAGACCGCCGCTATAAATCACTTGCAGAAGGGAGTCCAGATTTCGCAATGCCAGCTTGATTTCTCTCTCGGTAATGCTGCCGTCCTCCAGCGCATCAGAAAGCTCACCCAAATCAACCACCTCAACCGCACCGTCGGGATGAATAATCACATCCGCCAGCAGGTCTGTAAAAATATACGCATTTTCAGCCTTCAAGTATGCTGTTTCTATAATATCACAATAATAATAAACAAGTTCTTTCTTTTTGTTTAAGAATTTACTAATTTTCCAACCCTTATCCATGTAATAGCAGGAAATGCCATGGCTGAATTTTGCCTTCGGATGCAGCACATCCCATTCGGTAATCATAATATTTCCCTCATGATACACAATGCGGTCATCCTTCAACTCCACGATTTCATCGGGTATAAATCTTTTTCTATAAAGCTTCGGCATACCTTCACCCTTTTCCTGCCTTCCCAAACCAATGATTACTGCTTCTTATTATAAAGAATTATGCAGGAAATTACAACCGGAAAACAATATAAAAAAGACTCCTACCTTTTCAGGTAGGAGCCGAATTTTTATGAATCAAAACGAAGTTGTCCAATAATTAAATTATTTGCCTTCCTTCATTTCCTTCAGACCCATCAGACCGTCTGCAAACAGTTTTGCATCCATCAGAGTGATGCTGCCGTCAGCGTTTCTGTCAATGATAGGTTCAAATTCCATCTGATCCAGAATCTGAGTCTGCAGATCGATACCGGGTGCGATTTCTGTCAGGTGCAGACCATCTTCCTTCAGAACGAATACACATCTTTCTGTGATGTACATTACGTGCTGACCATTCTTGTTTGCGATATCGCCGTTGAATGTAACCTGTTCTACAGATTTAACGAACTTCTTGTTCTTACCTTCCTGTGCGATAACAACCTTGCCGTCTTCAACCTTAACCTTCAGACCGCCTGCTGTAAATGTACCGCAGAAGAATACCTTAGGTGTGCACTGTGTAATGTTGATGAAACCACCACAGCCGGCAATTCTGGGGCCAAATCTGGAAACGTTGATGGAGCCGTGAGGGTCACATTCAGCCAGACCCAGATAGCACAGATCCAGACCGCCGCCATCATAGAAGTCGAACTGATAGCCCTGATCCAGCAGTGCGTCTGCGTTGTAAGCAGAACCGAATCTGATGCCGCCTGCGGGTACACCACCAACAGCGCCGCCTTCTACTGTCAGAGTCATGAAGTCGCCGATACCTTCTTCGTTCGCTACAGATGCAACATATTCAGGAGCACCTACGCCCAGGTTAACTGCAACGTCTTTTTCCAGTTCTACAGCGCCACGACGACCGATGATCTTCTTTGCGCTCAGAGGCAGGGGTTCGGGAGCAACGTCGGGGTTTCTCATTTCGCCGGACAGAGCGGGATCGTAATCACAATCCAGTGTCTGCTGGTGATCCTTAGGGTCAGCAACTACTACATAGTCAACATAGATGCCGGGAACCTTAACCAGACGAGGATCCAGTGTGCCTGCTTTAACCAGTTTTTCTACCTGAACTACAACGATACCGCCGCTGTTTTTAACAGCCTGGCATACAGATGTGCCTTCCAGAGGAGAAACTTCCTTTTCAAAGGAGATGTTACCGGATTCATCAGCGTATGTACCTCTGATCAGAGCAACGTTGATGGGGAATGCGGGGTAGAACAGATAGTCCTGACCCTTGATGTTAACCAGCTCGATGATGTCTTCCTTGGTTACATCGTTTACTTTACCGCCGCCGTTTCTGGGGTCGATAAATGTACCCAGACCTACCTTTGTGAAGCAGCCGGGTCTATGTGCAGCGATATCTCTGAACAGGTGGCAAAGAGCACCCTGAGATACGTTGTAAGCTTCCATCTTGTTTTCCAGAGCCATTTTCTGCAGAGCGGGTACTGTTGCCCAGTGACCTGCAATATATCTTTTCAGCAGACCTTCGTGCGCAAAGTGTTCTGCACCACGGCCATCTTTGTTACCCTGAGAACCGCAGTAAACATAAGTAATATCTCTGGGTTCGCCTGTTGCCAGGAATCTTTCTTCTACAGCTCTGTCCAGAGCTTCGGGGATAGCGGATGCTACGAAACCACTTGTTGTAACGGTATCGCCGTTTTTAATCAATGCAGCAGCTTCAGCAGCAGTAATAACTTTTACCTGTCTAGCCATTCTGTTAGACCTCCTATTAAAAAATTTGTAATTCTTAAAATATTACATGAACAAGAACAGGGGTAGTCACCTACCCCTGTTTATTTACATTTCCATCAAAGCAAATGCGGTAGGAAAATTACAGCATTTCTACGAAGGACTGCAGTCTTGTCTTAACCTGTTCGAAGGATGTCAGTTCCTGATCTACTTCAAACATCAGGTTCTTGATACCTTTTTCTTCGAATTCTCTGTACATTACAGGGTAATCCCATTCTTCGGGGTCACAGAATTTCATCATAGCAATGATAACTGCGTCTGCGCCTGTAGCAGCAACCTTGTTCATCAGCATCTTGCCACGGCCTTTCTTTGTATCTGTTGCAACGGAGCAACCATACATCTGCTGCCATGCTTTTGCCATTCTGTACAGAGGACCTTCTTCGCCGTCCAGAACGTCAACACGAATCTGTCTGGATTCCTGAGCCAGATCGTCATCAACGATAGCCAGCTTGAATTCGTCGAAGATTTCCAGAACCTGGTTGGGCTCCAGCAGGATACCTGTAACAACAACCTTCTTACCATCCCAAGGCTGTACAGGCATAGCTTTGATTTCTTCGATCAGTTCTTTTACCAGAGCTGTGTGTTTTTCTTTCAGCATGAACTGTCTTGCTTTGAATACAGCATGACGGTCAACAGCGCTGATAACCTGAGGGTAGTCAGCTGCTACTTTAACGAATTCACGCATAACTGCTCTGTTTTCGTTGTAGATAGCAATGGAGTTTTCCAGAGCTGCGTTTGTGATCTTAACGCCCAGGTAAGCTTCCAGCTGTTTTTTAACCAGTTCATATTCTGTTACCAGGAACTGATTAGCTGCTTCCAGACCTCTGTTCTGAGGGTGTGTGAATACGATTACCTTGTCAGCGTTAGCGCCTTTCCATTTCTGGGACAGACATTTCAGTGTATCACAAGGTACAGAGAACAGAACCGCTGCCAGATCATCGTAAGCGCCTTCGCACTGCAGTTCCATGATCTGCTGCATGATGGAACAAGCGAATGCGGGCAGATATGTACGTGCTTTGGAAATCTGTTTGCCCTGTGCGCCCCAGATACCCATAGGCAGGTAACCTGTTGCGTGTACCATTTCTTCGGGAGCGTAGATAGGCATAATACCTACAGCGCCTTTACCTGTTTCAGCTTTAAAATCATCCATTGCTTTTTTGGGATTAGCTGCAACTTCTTTCAGTTGGGATAAGATAGCTTCTACTTTACTCATCGTTTTCTCCTCCTCCTATTTTACGCTTCTGCCAGGTTAGCTTCCATCATTTCAACCAGAGCCTGTACACGTGTTTCATACTGTGCTTCGGAGTATACGTTAGGGTCTGTCTGGTCGCCGTCGAAGGAAACGTAAGGTTTGCCGTTTGCTTCTTTGATGATTTCAGCTGTTTCAACGTTCAGGAAGCTCATCAGCTTACAAGATCTGTTCAGATGGTAGATTGTACCGTCGATTTTGCCTTTTTCCATGATGTTCAACAGAACTTCAACCTTGTTGGACAGGCATGTGTTGATGTAGATTCTTGTGTAAGCTTCTGCCATGGAGTGCAGAGATTCGTCGTTTGCATCATAGTGCAGATCCCACAGTGCGGGGTAAGCTGTACCTGTCATGATGGAGCCCAGGTTCTTCATTGTCTTGAATGTGTGACCCAGGTGAGGCCATACTGCGATACCTTCCCACTGGAAACGTGTTTTTTCTGCGCCCTTGAACGCATAAACGCCAGCCTTCAGGTTCTTTTCCAGTTCATCTGCAAATGCCTTGAATGTGATTTCAGCATAGTCCAGAGAACGGCAAGCTACGATCAGTGCCATGTAGTTGAACAGGTCGAAACCATTCAGAGGAGAAGGTTTGTACTGAGCCATGTCAGCGATTCTGTTCCAGTGGTATACAGAACGCTGTGTCTGGTCTTTTACTTCTTTGAATTTCTTCCAGTCAAAAGGTCTGCCGCAGATTACTTCCAGCTGAGAAATAGCGTTTCTGAACTGGTCTGCAATATATGCTTTTGCATATTCAGGAATAGGCATTGTGTGGTTGAAAGGTACATCGATAACGATGCAAGGAATATCCAGCTCTACAGCCAGGTTTTCATACCATTTCAGCAGTGTATTACAAATGTTGTTACATGTGATTACCAGATCGGGCAGAGGAACATCAGCTGCAGGAGAGTTAACCAGTACATCGGGTTTCTTACCTGTGATAGCTGTTTCTTTCAGACATTCCATGTAACCCATGTTTACTCTACCATAAGAACAGCAGTCGATGTTGTAGCCTTTTCTTGCTGCAACGTCCAGCATATCGATAGCACCTTTTCTTGCGCCGATACCTGCTGCGTGTGTTTCGGGGTAAATCATAGCGATACCCATTGTTACGCAGAATTCGGAAGGAGCTACGGATGCGGACCAACAAACAAGGTCGCCTCTTGCTTTAGCTTCTCTTGCGTCCTGGTCAGCTTTGTTCTGATAGTAGCCTAACAATTTCTTTGCTGTCATGCCTTGTGTTAAACTCATTCTAATCCCTCTTTCTTATTATTTTTTTGTTGCCGCTTCGTATGCGAAAAGTGCCGCACCGAGCGCGCCTGTTGTTTGTGGATTGGGTGCCACAATTACATCTGTTTTCAATACGCTAGAGACCGCTCTTACTACGCCTGCATTTTTTGCAACGCCGCCTGTAAAGACAATGTCCTTTTCCAGACCCGCTCTGTATGCAAGGCCGCACGCTCTGCTAGCTACGGACATGTGAACCCCTCTGGCAATGCTCTTTCTGTCAGTGCCTTTGGAGAGCTGAGAAATAACCTCGGATTCAGCGAATACAGTGCAAGTACTGCTGATTGGTGCGGTATCCTCTGCCTGTTCGTCCAGTGTTGCCATTTCATCCAGTGTTGTTTCCAATACTCTGGCCATAACCTCGATGAAACGACCTGTACCTGCTGCGCATTTATCATTCATAAAAAACTGCTTAATACCACCCTTGTTATCCAGTCGGATTGCTTTCGCATCCTGACCGCCGATATCAATGATGGTACGTGCAGTGGGTACCAAATGGTAAATACCTTTTGCATGGCAGCTGATTTCGGACATCTGCTTATCCGCATCCTCCAAGGAAAATCTGCCATAGCCTGTCGCAATGATGAAGTCGATTTCCTCCTCCTTCACACCGCTTTTTTCAAAGGCCATTTCCATAGCCTTCTTGGGACCTGTAGAGCCTGTACCTACCTGTACAACCTCTGCAGCAAGAACATCCTTCCCGTCCTTCAAAATAACTGCCTTTGAAGATGCGGAGCCGATGTCAACACCCATTGTGTACATCTTGTTTTACCTCCTCTGTTTCTATATTTTAACCATGCGATAAAACAATCATGAAACGTTTGGTGCCGCCCGTCGTCCCCGTATTCCCTAAAAGACAGGCTGCACATCGGATGACATTAGAAAAAACCTATATCCTTTCTATTCTTGAATATCGTGAATATAAGTTTTTAATCATTCCAAATACCCTAGGCTATATCCGCCTCTTGTATTTGTTTAGATTATAACATCATTGTTTCCGTATTTCAATAGAAATTGTTAAAAAATTGTTTTTATTTTAGAAAATCCTGCAAAAAAAGAAGAAAAATGCAGAAAATTCGTTTTTTTGTATACAGGATACTTCGTATGCTATCTAATTCCTATGTTTTTTTGAAAAAAAGTGTCGATTTTTGCACAAAATGACTATCTCCACACAAGAAACCGCCGACAATTCCCATCTCTTTGTTGGTATTTCTTTCTTTCGTACCCTACCAAAAAAGGGGGATTTTTATTCCTACCGGTTCTACAGGGTTTTAAAACGCCTGCCCGAACCCCCTATATTGTTAAATTATATGCAAAAATATTTATTAGTATGTTTGCCTGTCCGTTTTCTTTGCAGAAAAGTTATCCTTTTTTCCTTTCTCTTTTTTGAGTATTTTCTGTGTTTTCCGTTGTTTTCTGCATAAAAAAGGCCCTCCGCCCCTTTTGGAGCGAAAAGCCCTTTCTTTTATTTCTATATTCGGAAAATCTTTTCTGAAAAAAGAAAAACACTTCGTATTTTAAATATTTCAGAAAAGAATTTCCTTCTATAACTTATCACTGTATCCGGAAAATCTTTTCCGAAAAAAGAAATCACTTCGTATTTTAAATATTTCAGAAAAGAATTTCCTTCTATACTTATTCCCGTATCCGAAAAATCTTTTCCGAAAAAAGAAATCACTTCGTATTTTAAATATTTCGGAAAAGAATTTCCTTCGCAGCTATATTTCCTATTTTTTCTTCATTTTCGCCGCAATCTCAAGCAGAAGCATTTCCTCCGTCCGCACCCGAAACGGCGAAATCCCCTGCCGCTCCGCCAGCCTTTCCAGAAGTGCCGTCAGCAGGTCATAATATCCCCCGTCCTTCACCTTTAAATGCTTCGCCAGCTTAGGCAGAATCGTTTCATTCAGCACCCGCAGAGAAGGTGTTTCTTCCTTTATAAAAAGTCTGCACAGCTCCTGCAACGCAAAATACGCCTCTGTTTCGCTCCATTGCCTGTCGATGTAATATTTCTCCCCTGCCAGACCATACAGCATCCGCAGTCCGTCGAAATATCCCAGCTGCAACAGCCTTCTGCTCTGCGCCGCATCAAACTGCAATACGCCGCCAAGCTTTTCTCTCGGCGCAACTGTAATGATATTTGCATCTTCGGGAATCCGCGTCCGTTTTTCAAAGCCCACGCCGAAAATCCGAATCACGATAATATCCCGATAGCCGCGTTCCAGCAAGCTGCTGATTGGCACAATATTATGCACACTCCCGTCTACATAATCCTTACCGTCCAGCTTCTTCCGCTGAAATAGCGGCACATACGCACTCGCCAACAGCATATCCCGCAGCTTGCCTTCCTCCAGCTCGTCCGCATCCATGTCCAGTTCCCTTTTGTCCGTCAGAGAATACGTCACAAGAAACAGCTTTTTCGGGGAGCTTCTGATTTTTTCTTCATCCACCCATTCCGCAATCAGCCTCCGAAGCGGTTCAATATCCAGGCCACCCTCGTGGATAGCTTCTATCGCATCCTTGAAAAGCGTCCGGAAATCCACCTCCGAAAGCTTATGGTCATAAAGCTTCTTCAGCTGCTCATCATCCGCATCAAATACCTGCGAAAAGCGAATGTTTTCCCAGAGCCGCAGTGCCTGCTCCAGTTCTCCCATCACCATCATCGCCCCGTTCAGTGCGCCGACAGAGGTGCCTGCCACCGCATCAAACCGCACGTCGGCCTCGTCCAACGCCCTCCAGACACCGACCTCATACGCACCCTTTGCGCCGCCGCCCTCCAGGGCAATGGCGTATGCCTTCGATGTATCCAACCGCAGCTTCATTTCGTCACCTCAGCTTATTTTTCCAGTTCCGCCAGAGCCGCCTGCATCACCTTGCCTGCAATCGGCGTTGCACTGCCGTAGTTGGCATTTTCAATCACAACCGCAACCGCAACCTTCGGGTTCTCCGCAGGCGCAAAGCCGATAAACCAGCTATGGTCATAGCCTGTGGCATTTTCCGCCGTACCCGTTTTGCCGGCAACCGTCACACCATTGATTGCCGCCGCCGTACCCGTGCCGCCGGAAACAACCCCAATCATCATATCCTTGATGGCTGCCGCTTCCTCCGCCGTACAGATTTCCGTCAGCTTTTCGGGAACGGTGTTTTTTGTTTCCGTCCCATCGGGATACACCACATGGTCAACAATATATGGCCGCATCATCATGCCGTCATTCGCAAAGGCAGAGGCAAGCATTGCCATATACAGGGGCGTAACTCCCGTTCTGCCCTGCCCGATTGCCGTTTCCACCAGTTCGCTTTCCGTAGCACCCTTCGCCAGATAAATGCTGTTTCGGCTTGTTTCCAGTTCAAAGCGGCTATCTGCATCCATGCCAACCTGTCGCATGGTCTTCGCCAGCTTGCCTGCACCGATTTCATCCGCCAGTGCCGCAAAATAGCAGTTGCATGAGTAGGCAAGCGCACTTTTCATATCCACCATGCCATGCACCTTATTATTATAGCAATGAATCACCTTATCCTGAAAAACTCTTTCGCCCGTACATTCCACCTGAAAGTTCTGCCAGTCAGAAAGGTACTCCATCCCTGCCAAAGCCGTTACGGTCTTAAATGTCGAGCCGGGCGGATAAAGCCCCTGCGTCGCGCGGTTCACCAGTGGACTGTCCGCATCCTCCTTCAGTGTATCCCATTGCGCCTCCACCGTATTCGGGTCAAAGTCAGGATACGCCTGCAAGGCAAGAATCCGCCCCGTCGAAGGCTCCATCACAACAATCGCCCCTTTGGCACTGCCCAGAAGGTTGCCTGCCGTTGTCTGAATGTCCATATCCATCGTTAAAGCAACGCTGTTGCCCTGTAGCTCCGTTTTCCGCACCACACTGCTCACGCGCTGAAATAATTCATTGTGCAGCTTCATCAGCTCAAAATTTTCTGCTGCCTCAACGCCGGTTTTCCCGACACTGCTGTAGCCTGTAATATGTGCCGCCATCCGTCCGCGCGGATATTCTCTCTTGTAGGTACCGTCCTCCTGCCTTGTGCTGGTCGCGATGACCTCGCCCTCTCTGTCCAGAATGTCTCCACGCTTGATGGTTTCATCCACATACCGCAGACGGCTGTTATAGGAGTTGCCGGATATTTCCTCTCTGTCTACAAAAACCAGCTTCCCCAGATAGCCCAACAGCAGGAAAAAGCATAACGCCAGCAGCCAGAATACGCGGCGCATGCTTCGCTTCATATTACTCATATCTGCCGCCTCCCATCTGCATTTCCATCATCTGCTGCTCCTCCTGCTCCTGCTGGGCACGCTGCTCGCAATAAACGCATACCCATTGCAAAAGCCCAATCATCATCAGGCTGACCAAAACCGAGCTGCCACCGTAGCTGACAAACGGCAGTGTAACCCCCGTCAAGGGAATCAGCTTCATCACGCCGCCCAAAATCACAAAGGCCTGGAAGGAAATCAGCGTGGTCACCCCTGCCGCCAGAATACTGTAGTATCTTCTGTTGCAGTCCAGTGCAATACGCACCCCGCGATACAGCAGCATAATAAATATCCCGATGATGCCTGCGCCGAAAATCACGCCGAATTCCTCGCAGATTGCCGAGAAAATCATATCACTTTCCACAACGGGAATACTTTTCGGCATCCCCTTCGTCAAGCCGCTGCCGAACAGCCCCCATGTCGTAATGGCAAAAAGGGAGCTGACAATCTGATATCCCCCAGCATCAATATCCGCCCAGGGGTTGCGCCATGCCGCCACACGCACCTGCACATGAGAAAACAGCTTATACGCCCCCATTGCTGCCACGCTTGCCGCGCCCATCCCCAGAAAGAACAGAAATTCATTCGAGGTCGCAATATACAGCATCACCATGTATGTCATAAAAAAGATAAGCGCACTGCCTAAGTCCTTCTGCAAAACCAAAAGCATCACCAGTCCTGCGCTCAAAATCCCTGTTGTCAAAAGCTGCTTCCATTCCACCCTCTTGCGGAATACGCTCGCAAGGTAGAATACAAACAGAAACTTTGCAATCTCCGAGGGCTGAAAGGTAACCGGACCAATGGCAAGCCAGTTGGTAGAGCCGTATTTTGACACGCCGAAAAACCTTGTCGAAAGCAGCAGCAGATAGCACCCGATGATATACACCCATTCAAACATTTCAAATCTTGGAATCCACCGGAAGAAGGTCGGCAGAAAAGACATCCCTGCCAGCCCAATGCACATCCACATCAGCTGTCTGTGTGCCAGAGAAGGCTCCACCCTCTGTAAAATAATCAAGCTCACATCCATCAGAAACAGCATCCCCGTCCAGATGAGCGGACAGCCCTCGTAATAAAACCTGTCCAGAAGCTTCACCGCAAACAGCAGAAAAACCAACGAAACCGCCCCAAATAGCAGCGTCGTAATATCAAACATATATGTTTCCCTGTTGTATCCCAGAATCAGAAACGCCGTCATGTGCATCAATACCGTAATCCGTCTCTGCATGGAAACCGCCGTATAGGGGTTCCCCAGAAAGCCGCCCTGCTCATAGGCAACATAAACAATGCCCTGCCACAGGAACAAAACGATATAGAAAATGAACAGGTATCTGCTCAGCATTATGATTAAATCAAACATTTACATCACTCCACTCCGCGGAAGAAATGCCCCTTCGTGCTGCCCTTTTCGCTCATTTCTCCCAAAAGATTGCGTGTCGCGGGGCTCATCCGCTCCGCATCCGCCGTCATTTCCCCGTATGCCTTCGCAATCCGCTCTGCCCTGCCGGGGCCCTCCTTTGTAAAGTCCAGACGCACCAGACCCGTTGTGCTTTCCAGAATTTCATCATAAAATTTCAGCGTAAACAAAGGCTTGCCGTTCAGAATCGTGCAGACGCATCTCTCGCAGTCCGTCATCAAGGGGAATTTCACGCCCTTTCTATCTCTGAGGAAATACAAATCCTCATTGCTGCGCTCCGTGCAGAATTTATGTCCGTCCTTGCCGCCCACATAATTCCCGATGGGGCATTGCTGCGTTTTCATCAGCGGCAGATAGCCATAAACCACCATTTCGCAGTTCTTATCCCCCATGCGGTTAATTTCCTGCAAATTCGCCTCCACAGAAAGACAGACATTGTCCGCCCCCTGCTCCTTCCAGTATTCCACCGTCTGCCGGTTCATCGCATTCAGATTGTAGTCAACAACAATTTTCTTGCCGCTTTTCTGCACCTGTGCAAACTGCCCTGCGGCACGCACCAAAAAGCCATCAATCTCGCTCGCAATCAGCCTGTCAATCATCGGCTGTTCTGCTTCTGCGTTCCATTCTCTTGCCACTCTCGGCAGTGCGGCATAAAGCGTCACGCCTGCCTTGCGGCATTTTGCCAGAATCTTGTCCAGATTTTTCTCCAAATCCGCCGCCGCTTCATAATACACGCGGCAAATGCCTCTCGCCTGCAAAACGGCATCCAGCTGCCCCATGTTCGTCACAACCGCTGTCAGCTTTTTCCGCAGCTGCATCGGCTGCTTCTCCGGTTTCGCATACACCGCGTCATCCTTCGCCTTCCGCTTGGATTTTTTCAGAATCGCCGCCTCCAGTGCCTCGCACGCCGCACGCCGCACACGGTTCACCTCGCTGATATTCACATAAATATATCGGTCGATATCGGTCTGCAAATCCGCCAGAACAAAGGGCGTTGCGCCCATCTTGCTGATGTTTTCCCTCAGCTTCATCGGGAGCATAGGCGAGCTGCCTGCCGGCTCTACAATACTGCCGCTGACAAAAACGCTGTTGCCGCCGTTATCCCAAAGCTGTAAGGAAATCGGTTCGCCCTCCTTCACGCGCAGCATCCCGTAAATCGGCAGCTTGCGTGTATCCTTTTCGTAGGTCTTTTTCAGCTCATCCTGCAATGCCTTCCCAAAGGTGCGGTAAACCACATCATTTTTGTTGATATCCCCCTCAAGGGTAATCGTAATCACCTCGCCCGCCTTGGAGTGCTTGGAAACATTTGTCCCAACGTGCGGCTCTGTCTGCGTCCAAATTTCCAGACCATCTCCGGGAACCAAGGGCTCTCTCGTGCGAATCGTCACCTTCTTATATTTCGGCAGATACTTGTCCACAATGCCGACCTTCAGCCCCCACGATTTCGGGCGTTCAATGCTCATCATCTCCCGTCCGGCAAAGGAGGTGTAATATCCCTGCGTAAAGCCGCCGCGGTTAAACAGCTGCTGCAACGCCTTGATATCCACGGGATCTACCTTGTATTCCTCCGGATTTTCAAAATACAGGTCAATATATTTGCGGTAAATCCGCGTTACCCCTGCCACATATTCAGGGCTTTTCATTCTGCCCTCAATTTTCAGCGATGCAATTCCTGCTTCAATCAGCTGCGGCAGAATTTCCACCGTCATCACGTCCTTCGGGGAAAGCAGATACCCCTCCGCCATACTGTCATAGCCCTTATACAGCGTATAGGGCAAGCGGCAGGTCTGCGCGCAGCGTCCGCGGTTGCCGCTTCTGCCGCCCAGCATGCTGCTCATAATGCACTGTCCCGAATAGCAAACACAAAGCGCCCCATGCACAAAGGTTTCGATTTCCGCTTCGGTGTTTTCCGTAATATGCCTGATTTCCTCCAGAGAAAGCTCTCTGCTCAGCACGATTTTATCAAACCCACGGCCTTCCCAGTATTTCACATCCGCCAAGGAATTGCAGGTCATCTGCGTGCTTGCATGCAGGGGAAAATCAGGAAAATGCGCCTTTACCAGTCTTTCCGCGCCTGTATCCTGCATAATGAGCGCATCCACGCCAATTTCGTACAGGCTCCTGATGTAGGTCAAAAACCCTGCCAGCTCCTCATCCTTATATACCGTATTTACCGTTACATACACCTTTACGCCGCGCAGATGGCAATAATCACAGGCATCCTCCAATTCCTTCAAATCAAAATTCCCCGCATACTGCCTTGCGCTGAACTGCTTGCCACCCAGATAGACCGCATCACAGCCGCCGTTCACTGCCGCCTTCAGGCTCTCCATGGAACCCGCAGGGGAAAGCAGCTCCGGTCGATTCACTCCAGACATAATAGTCTCCTTTCTCTCTCATGCAAACCCGTTGTAAAAGAAAAGAGCAAACCTATGAAATTCTCTCAAATGCTTCATCGGCATGCTGCTTTTCGTTATTTCTTTCCTTTTTTCGTTAATTTTTATGATTATTTCTTTCCTTTTTTATTTTTCCCTGCGGAATGGTATATCTGGTGCATCTGCACGCTGCCGTTGTCCTCCATCGCCAGAATATATTCATCCAGCTTGTTTTCCGCATTCTCTCTCGCCTTTTCCGCTTCCTCCAGTTTATGCGTCAATTCCTGCACGCGCGCCGTCATGCCGATGAGTCTGCCCTCCAGCTCAGCAGTATACGCCTTTTCCTTGAAGTAATCATCTGCCACATTCACAGAGGTCAGCACATAAGCAAGGCTGGAATCCAACGTAACAGCAACGGCCTTTTCACGGACTTCCGTCATTTTCTCATCAATATAAGCCGCCACACTGCGGATATGTTCCTCCGATTCCTCGCCAACCAGCGTAAAGCTTTTTCCGTCAATGGAAATCTTCACTCTGTTTTTCATGAACTGCACTCCCTCTCCTCTTTTTCATAATTACATACTTATTTGTAAGTATACCACAAATGCAATTTAGAAGGAATACCTTTCTTCCGAAACCCCTCGACAGAAAAGGCGTCCATCCTTCGATGAACGCCTCTATTCTTACCTACAAAGCAGTGCGATAATCCCAATCACAATCAGAATCGGGAATGCGATATAAAGCAAGCCTCCTACCACCATACCAATTAAAATCAGCGGCAATATTACAATCGTCAGTAAAAATTTAGAGATTCCCCAAGCCATTTGTATCCCGAAAAGCAGCAGCTTCCCGAATACTCCAATCATACAAATGATAAATAAAAACATCCACAGCATACTTTCCACCTCAATTTCGTCCACAAGCTGTTCCAACTGTGTTTTCAAGTCAATTATAGCAAAAAAATCATAGATTACAACTGGGAAAATATTAAATTTTCTTTAAGCCCTTCCTGCAAAAGAAAACCCCGTCGCGTAAGCGACGGGGGCTCGTACCAACCGTATTTTTTTATAAAATTTTGTTGCTTAAATTCCCTTTGAAAATTATTTCTTTCTCCAAGCCCAGATGTCCTTGCCTGCTTTCTTCATATCGTGGAAGTCAGCAGCAGCTGTGAACAGTGCGTCTGTAGAAGAGTTCAGACCTGTTTCGCAGGAGTCCTGAATTACGCCGATGATGAAGCCAACACCAACAACCTGCATTGCTACATCGTTGGGGATACCAAACAGAGAGCAAGCCAGAGGAATCAGCAGCAGGGAACCACCTGCAACACCGGAAGCACCGCAAGCGGAGATAGCTGCTACGAAGGACAGCAGAACCTTCATTGCAAGGGGAACTTCCATGCCCAGTGTGTTTACGCAAGCCAGTGTCATAACTGTGATTGTGATTGCAGCACCGCCCATGTTGATTGTTGCACCCAGAGGGATAGAGATGGAGTAGTTGTCTTCATCCAGACCCAGTTCTTCACACAGAGTCATGTTAACAGGGATATTCGCTGCGGAAGATCTTGTGAAGAATGCTGTGATAAAGGAATCCTTCAGGCATTTGAATACCAGAGGATAAGGGTTGGATTTGATCTGTGTCCATACGATGATGGGGTTCAGAATCAGAGCTACGAAAGCCATGCAGCCAACCAGAACTGCCAGAACCTTACCGTATTCTGTGAAGATACCCAGACCGTTTTCGGATACTGTTGTGAATACCAGACCCAGGATACCGAAGGGAGCGCAGGAGATTACTGCTCTAACTGCTGCTGTAACTGCTTCGGAGAAATCATTCAGTGCTTTCTTTGTTGTGTCACTTGCTTTTTTCAGTGCCAGACCAAAGATAACAGCCCAGAACAGAATACCCAGGTAGTTTGCGTTTACCATGGAACCGATGGGGTTGGAAACAATGTTGTTCAGCAGATTGGAGAATACTTCACCAATGCCGCCTGCTGCTGTGTAGCCATCTGTGGAAGCAGCGTTGCCCAGAGGCAGAACGATGTGGATGAAGTGGCAAGCCAATACAGCAACAACAGCCGCTGCGAATGTACCAATCAGGTACAGTGCAACTACACGGCCCATTGTTCTGCCGCCGCCCTCCTGACCGCAAGCCAGAGCTGCGATAACCAGGAAGAATACCAGAATAGGTGCTACAGCCTTCAGAGCACCAACGAACAGGGTACCCAGAACACCGATAACTTTTACTTGTGGAATCAGCAGACCAAGGATTGCACCAATGATCAGACCACAAACGATACGTTTTACTAAGGAAATGCTATTCCATTTCTGAATAATACTCATTTTGACCTTCTCCTATTAAATGATTGATTTGATAAATGTTTGTATAATTGCTTGTTTCTACGGTTTGTACGAAAACTAAATATGAAAAGTATTGAGGTTTGCCTTTTGCATCAACCAAATACCTTTTCGCAAAGCTTTTTCCCTGTCGGTGTCACAGCCAGACCGCCTTCTGCGGTTTCCTTCAGCGTAGAGGACATTGTATCACCGATTTTCTTCATCGCTACAATTACCTCATCCGCAGGAATATGGCTTTCTACGCCTGCCAGTGCCAGCTCAGCCGCTACCAGCGCATTGCCTACGCCGCCGGCATTTCTTTTGATACAGGGAATCTCAACCAGACCTGCAACAGGGTCGCAAACCAGACCGAGAATATTTTTCAGCGCGATTGCACAAGCGTGCTCACACTGCTTGGGTGTGCCGCCGCAAAGCTCTACCATTGCCGCCGCCGCCATTGCGCTTGCCGCGCCGCATTCCGCCTGACAGCCGCCTGCCGCCCCTGCCACGCTGGCATTCGTTGCAATCACGATACCAACTGCAGATGCAGTAAACAGTGCCATAACCAGATCCTTATCCGAAATATTTTTTTCCTCCTGCAATGTCAGCAGTGCAGAAGGAAGAATACCGCAGCTGCCCGCTGTCGGGGATGCTACGATTCTGCCCATGCAGGCGTTTGTCTGTGCAACCGCAACCGCTTTCATCATTGCATTGCCGAAGAAATGACCTGCAATATTCTTGCCTGCCTTCAATGCTTCATTCAGCTTGTAGGCATCGCCGCCTGTCAATCCGCTGGCAGAACGCTTGTCCTTATCCAACCCATCCTGTACGGATTCCTTCATGACCTGCAGGGATCGCTCCATGGTTGCGAACATTTCTTCTTCTGTCTTTTCCGTCATTGCCGCCTGTGTTTTCAGAACCAGCTCAGAAAGCTTCAAGCCTCTCTTTTCCGCTTCGTTTACCAATTCGGCAATAGAATCATATTTTAACAAGTTCTCCGCCTCTCCTTCTTAAATTGCTTTCAGAATCGTAGATGCGTGAATATGGGGACATTCCATGATTGCATCATTGATAGACTCGTCCACATGACCGTCAATCTCGATTGTCATAACAGCTGTACCGCCCTTATGGTCTCTGCCCAGAGAGAACCCATGTATGTTAACACCCTTGTCTGCCAGAATGTTTGTTACCACGGCAATCATACCGGGAACGTCATCATGGGGAATCACCAATGTATCGGATTTACCGGAAATCGATACCTCTGTATCATTGATTTTATTGATAATAATATTGCCGCCGCCGATGGATGCACCGCGAATCAGCGCGGTTCTTCCTGCTTCATCTGTCAGCGTAATTTCCGCCGTATTGGGGTGTGCGCCGTCAATATCTTCTTCGATAAAGGTAAAATCCAGACCTTCCTCTGTCGCAATCTGCATGCTGCTGCGGATACGGGCATCGTCTGTGTCCATCCCCAGAATCCCTGCAATCACAGCCTTATCCGTACCGTGACCCTTATAGGTCTTGGCAAAGGAGCCGCTGAACTGAATCACAGCCTTCACGGGCTTCTTGCCCAGAACAGAACGGGCATATTTCCCGATACGCACTGCACCTGCTGTATGAGAACTGGAAGGGCCAATCATAATAGGTCCGATGATATCAAATACCTGTAACACTAAAATCCCTCCTAACCTTATTTCAATTTTCTGTCGATAACCCAAGTATTTTTGACAAAAACCGCATAATTTATCGACCTTCCCAATTATATATGATTAAATTCAACAAAGTCAATAGGTATCCATAAAAAAGTTCCTTGTAGAAAGACATTTTTTTCTTATTCTCGGATATTTGTCCGTTCCACAAATACACCCGTGTGATTTTCCACAAAATTTCAAAAATTTTTGAATTTCTTTTCCATAAAAACGAAAAATTACAAGAAAAAAGCCCCACTCTTAGGTGTGTCCCAATAAGAAAACATGAAGAAAATGAAATAGCTAAAAGCCTGCGGATACAAGGAAGTTTCCCGCAGGCATCCTTTGACTTAGGCTGTCA
>ERZ826016.861-NODE-861-length-32991-cov-3.025079_pt1 | contig 32991 bp, 22 predicted proteins | sample MGYA00519872_ERZ826016 | MGnify/ENA primary metagenome ERZ826016 (study PRJEB31778, sample SAMEA3449218) | human gut metagenome | biome: human gut; feature: human-associated habitat; material: faeces | place: United Kingdom | collected 2010/2012 ... | reverse complement strand
GGAGAGATGCTCGAGTGGTTGAAGAGGCACGCCTGGAAAGCGTGTATACGCCAAAAGTGTATCGGGGGTTCGAATCCCCCTCTCTCCGCAAAAGTTAGAGATTTTGTAAAGTTATAATAGCCTGTCATTCGTCAATGAATAGCAGGCTATTTTTATTCCATTTATAAGAAAGTTCCGTTACATGAACGTTACATTAATATTATAGCTATATCTGTTTGATAATGAATAAAATGAGTTTTTGGAATTTATTCTTCCTGCTATTTCTCTACACTACTTTTGCCTTTGAAATCAAAAACAAAAAGAATGAAAACGATTATTAAAGCAAAATCAGAGCTTAGTTCAAACAAAAAAATGTCAGATTTACTTTTTATCTTATGGGGGGAGGAGCTGCGTTTCTTTTGATAACATTGAAGCATTCGGATTCGATTATAATCTTTTGGCTACTATAATCCAAATCATATGTTATCTGATTGATAACCTATATCAGGCTATGTACGATTGATATGCACAGTGGCTTTCACTTGCGCTATGGTTTATCTGATACAGAGAAACAGAAGAGAAAAGTTGTAACAAAAGACTGTTGTCGGTGATATCTCTATCGGGCTTAATTATTATCTCAATAAACATATTGGCATTAAACTGAATTATAATTATTTTCTGCCCGGAGCACATATAAAGGAGATTGTTTCTTCCGATTTTAGTGTTATTCAAGGACGGTTTCAGTTTATTTTCTAAGTTTATAAAATTAGTAGGATTCTTGAGAAGATGTTTCAAATATTAATTAATCCATCATTTCGCTATTGTACAAGATAGAATAGTGTTAGATTACATGATAGCTTGTATAAATAAAGTTAAAATAACAAAGTCTGAAAGCTTTATTTGTCTTTATTTTGCGTAGATAATTATAACTTGCAGAGTTATTTGTCACTATGATTATTACACGATACATTTTCTATTCTACTACTATGTTTCCGGATTTCTGATAGGGCATTTGCAGAACTTAAAATGTGGGCCTGTTATTAAGCCTGAATTGATCGGTAAATTCCATATTGACATTGCAATTGTAAAACTTAAATCTAATATTATGTTTGTTTGCAGGTATCATTTCACTTCTTTGATAATGACAAAAGCTGAATCACTAACAGAATATTGGGAGGTAAAAGATGACTTTGGTGCAGTTCATTGCATCTGAAAAAGTATGACTATTATTTTATAAATATCTAATAATATATCTTTTATGAAATATTTAAGTGTTAGTAGGCTGTTTGTCTTTATTTTGTTTGTTGCATACTCAGTTTTATATTGTGCTGCTAAATCTTCTTTCCATTTGAAGAATTTGTGTGTTGAATATGCAGAGACTCCATTAGGCATAGATGTAGAAAAACCACGTTTTAGTTGGCAAATGGCAGTTCCTTCCGATCGTAGAGGAGATATGCAAACTGCCTATCAGATTACTGTGACAAATGAGCATGGAACTCAAGTCTGGAATTCTGGGAAAGTGATGAGTGATATGTCACTTAACATTGAATACGAAGGACAATCTTTGAGACCGGTCACTCGCTATATATGGACAATTCGCGTGTGGGATAATAAAGGTAAAAACGCGTCAGCTTCTTCTTGGTTTGAAACCGGATTGATGAGTAGAAATGATACAGATAAGATATGGGGAGGCGCTAAATGGATTGGAGGTGGTGACGAAGATCAAACATTACATTCACAATATCTTCCTGTATACCGTCTCGACTTTACCCTACAACTTGATAGGCAATCAGGTTCTACACGTGCGGGTTTTATTTATGGGGCTAACGATCATCGTTTGATGAATAAGTTTAAAAATATATACCATTTACAGAATGCCAAAGATGAATCATACGTAATGATGGAATTGGATATAGCTCCGTTGATCTCGGGCAAAGAGGCACAAATTAATGTTTATCGTGTGGGCTATCATCCTGACGATCGTAAAGAAGTACCATTGAAAAGTCTGATTATTCCTACTTCTCTAATTAATGAAAACAATAAATATGAGAAACATACTGTCATATTAACCTCTAATTATGGGACCACTCGTCTATTTATTGATAGCGACCAAAATAACATTGGAGAAGTCAATCTTAATCCTATAGGTCGAGGTGGTGATTTTATTACTTTTCCGGTGGTTGCTGATATTGGTTATTCCCTTCCGGAAGGACAGATTGCAACTTTTTCCAATATCAAGATCAGACATTTCCAACGCCCTTCCAATGTTATTCGGGTGTTGAACTTCGATACAAGTTCCGGTTCTTTCCTGACATTGGATCCAAGCCGGAATTCCATGCCTATGCTCCGTACCCGGTTTGTTTCAGAGAAACAAAAGGTGAAGAAAGCACGTCTTTATGTTACTTCACGTGGCATTTATGAAATATATATGAATGGATCTCGGATTGGAAATGATTATTTTAATCCGGGGATGACACAATATAATAAGATGCATTTATACCAGACTTATGATGTGACTGATTGTATTCAGGAAGGAGATAATGTGATCGGTGCTTTACTGGGTGAAGGCTGGTGGAGTGGAGGATGCACATACTTGGGAGAACTTTGGAATTACTTTGGTGATCGTCAGTCATTATTGGCTAAACTCGTAGTTACGTATGCTGATGGAGCAGAGAAAGTGGTAGTAACTAATCCTTCCCAATGGCAATATTTCAGTGAAGGTCCTATACGTTATGGAAGTTTCTTTCAAGGTGAGATATATGATGCTCGGAAAGAAAAACAAATATTGGGATGGAGTACTCCCGAATACAAGGCAACAGCATGGAAGCCGGCTCAAGAGATTATACTTGGCGGAATTGTAAGTACTGGTGGAAGCAATGGTTGGGAACCAGCCAACGATTATTCAAACTTTTGGCTCACCGGGCAATTCGGACAGACGATAAAAGCCATCAAAGAACTGACTGCCATTTCTGTGAAGGAGGTCCGCCCAGGCGTTTTTGTTTATGATATGGGACAAAATATGGCAGGGGTTCCTCGAATCAATTTGTCGGGTATGCAACCGGGAACGAAAGTATATTTACGTTTTGCAGAAGTGACCTATCCGGATCTTCCGGAATATCAAGGAAATATTGGCATGATAATGCTGGAAAATATTCGTGGAGCTATGGCACAAGATATTTACGTTACGAAGGGAGGAAATGAAACTATTTCTCCACGTTTTACTTATCATGGCTACCGTTATTTGGAGATTACAGGTATTGAGAAGCCACTTCCGTTGGAATCTGTAAAGGGAGTGGTACTGAGTTCTATCGATGGTTTAACAGCCAATTATGAAACTTCGAATACAAAAGTAAACCGATTATGGCAGAATATTTTGTGGTCAGCTTATGCTAATTTTATGTCTGTTCCTACCGATTGCCCTCAACGCAATGAACGGCTTGGATGGAGTGGTGATATTTCTGTCTTTTCGCGTACAGCTACTTATCTGGCTTCTTTCCCTCAATTTTTACGTCGTCATATGTTTGCTATGCGTCAAACTCAACATGCAGACGGGCGTTTCCCGGATATAGCACCTCTTGGAGGAGGGTTTGGCGGACTACTTTGGGGAAGTGCCGGTATTACCGTAGCATGGGAGTCCTATCAGCAATATAATGATCGTGTATTGTTGTCCGAACATTATGATGCAATAAAGCATTACATAAAATATATCCTTGAAAAATATATAGATCCTACTACCGGAGTACTGACTCAGGGACAAGCATGGTGGGGGAATTTAGGCGATTGGTTAGGATTAGAAGATGGAAAGAATGATAAAACTTTACTATGGGAATCCTATTTTATTTATGATCTTGATTTGATGCATAAAATTGCTGTAGTATTGAATAGGAAAGATGATGCGGAATGGTACAAGAAACTGGCTACCGAACGAAGGGAATTCTTTGCTCATACCTATATTCAACCGGAGACGGGAAAAACAATTGCTTCAGGGGTCAATGGACCGAAGAAAGGTGAGTTAGTAGATATCCAAACATCGTATGTATTACCTTTAGCTTTCAATCTGGTTGATTCTACAATGAAAGATAAACTGGTGGAACATCTTGTACAAACAGTGACCAGAGACAATAAAACTGATCAGGGAAAAGAATGTCCTTCTTATTCTTTAATGACAGGTTTTATAGGTACAGCATGGATTAATATGGCTTTGTCTGAAAACGGATATTCGGGTGTTGCATATAAGTTGTTACAGCAAACTAGTTATCCCTCTTGGCTTTATCCTATTGAACAAGGAGCTACTACTATTTGGGAACGGTTGAATTCATATACGCGCCTTGATGGTTTTGGTGGCAACAATAGCATGAATTCTTTTAATCATTATTCTTTTGGTGCTGTGGGTGCATGGATGTGCAATTACTCGTTAGGTATACAACGTGATGAGAGATATCCCGGATTTAAGCATTTCATATTGAAACCGGAAGTAGATGTGACAGGGGCTATGACTTATGCGAAAGGTTACTATGATTCAATGTATGGACGCATTAATAGCAGTTGGAAAAAAGAAGATGATGCATTGATTTATCAATGCACAGTTCCTGCCAATACGATTGCACGTTTATATCTTCCTGCCGTTTCTGTAGAAAGAATTTCCGAGGGGAATAAATCTTTGAAGAAAAGTAAAGGAGTAGAGTATGTAGGTGTGGAAGATGGTAAAGTAATATTGGATCTTTCATCCGGTGACTATTCTTTTAAAATAGAAAAGTAGACTGGTTTATAAAGTATTATTCTTATAAATGAAAAACAGATAAGCAATGAAAAGATTAATTGTACTGGCATTAACATTAATGACTTTATCATTGAATGCTCAGAAAAATCTGAGTTTGTGGTATGAACAGCCGGCTAAAGAATGGGTGGAAGCTCTGCCTTTAGGCAATGGACAAATTGGCGCGATGGTGTTTGGAGGAATAGAAAATGAATTGATACAACTGAATGAGGTGACTTTGTGGTCGGGTGGACCACAGAAAAAGAATGTAAACCCCGATGCATACAAGTATTTAAAACCTATACGGGAAGCTTTGGCAAAAGAAGATTACCGGGAAGCCACTAATCTTTGTAAGAAAATGCAGGGATATTTCACCCAAAGTTTTCTCCCTTTAGGAGATATCCGCATTAAACAAAGTTTTGGCGGTAGAGTCAATCCGTCCGGCTATGTGAGAAAATTATGTTTGGATGAGGCGATTGCTACTACCGAATTTGTTGTGGGGGGAGTGAAATATACACGTGAAATATTCACTTCGGCTCCGGATAGTGTCATGGTGATAAGTTTCACTGCTAATAAGCCCGGCAAATTGACATTCGACATTGCTATGAGTAGCCTTATCAAAAACACAATTACGGCCAAAGATAATGATAAACTTTACATGAATGGGCAAGTGCCTGCCCACGTTGATCCGGTTTATCACAACAGGCCGGGGAAACCGGCAATTGAACAAGTGGATACCGACGGGCTTGGAGGAATGCGTTTTCAAGCTATTTTGAAGGCTTTGCCGGTTGGAGGAACTCTTCAAGTAGACGAAAAATGTATCCATGTGAGGAATGCCGACCGATTGACTTTGTTATTATCAGCAGCAACCAGTTTCAATGGTTTTGATAAACATCCTGATAAAGAAGGTAAAGATGAGAAGATGATTTCGCAACGGAGAATGGATGATGCAGTATCTCTAAATTATGATGAACTGAAAAGAAAACATATCTCAGACTTCAGCAGCTTTTTTAATCGCGTTGCATTACATCTGACTGATACATTAAATAATAAAGTGAATGAGAAACTCCCTTCGGATTTTCGCTTGAAACTTTATTCTTATGGAAATTATGACCCAGCCTTGGAGGAACTCTTTTTTCAATACGGAAGATATCTGTTGATTTCCGCCTCGCGTCCGGGTGGATCGGCAGCTAATTTGCAAGGTTTGTGGAATAAAGAATTTCGTCCGCCCTGGAGTTCGAATTATACGATTAATATAAATACGGAAATGAATTATTGGCCGGCTGAAACAGGTAATCTGTCCGAAATGCACAAGCCACTTATAGATTGGATCAAGAATCTGTCGAAAACAGGCAAAGTAACAGCAAATGAGTTTTATCGTGCGAGGGGATGGGTGGCTCACCATAATTCAGATATTTGGGGATTGAGTAATCCGGTAGGTAATTGTGGTGAAGGCGATCCGGTTTGGGCGAACTGGTATATGGGAGGTAATTGGCTTTGCCAGCATTTATGGGAACATTATTGTTTTACCGGTGACAAGAATTACTTGAGAGACGAAGCTTATCCGGTAATGAAAGAAGCCGCTCTATTCTGTTTTGATTGGTTGGTAGAGAAAGACGGTTATTTGATAACTTCTCCATCTACTTCACCAGAAAACTCATTCTGGATTGATGGTAAATACTATGCAGTATCAGAGGCAACAACGATGGATATGGCGATTATCCGTGATTTGTTTACGAACTTGATTGAAGCCTCGGAGATTTTGAATATGGATAAGAAATTCCGTAAACAGTTGAAAGAAAAAAAAGATAAATTATTTCCTTACCGGATTGGTTCACAGGGACAATTACTTGAATGGAGCAAAGAATATAAAGAGACAGATTCTCGTCATAGACATCTTTCTCACCTGTTTGGTTTGCATCCGGGACGTCAGATTTCTCCATTGATAACTCCTGAACTGGCAAAAGCTGCTGATAAAACTTTTGAACTGCGTGGTGATGAAGGTACAGGTTGGAGTAAGGGATGGAAGATTAACTTTGCAGCCAGATTGTTGGACGGTGACCATGCTTATAAAATGATTCGTGAGATCATGCATTATTGTGATCCTTCTGCCGGTGGAGTAGGGGGAACTTATCCGAATTTCTTCGACGCTCATCCACCTTTCCAGATTGATGGAAACTTTGGAGCAACAGCGGGATTTATAGAAATGCTTCTTCAAAGTCATTTGAAAGAACTTCATCTGTTACCGGCTTTACCAAGTGCCTGGCCTTCAGGAAGTGTATCAGGTTTGAAAGCCAGGGGGAACTTTGAAGTAGATATCGTTTGGGAAGATCATCAATTGAAGCAGGCCAAGATTAAGTCAAATATGGGGAATAAGTGTGTTTTGAGGACTCAAGTTCCAGTGAGTATTGAAGGAGTTGTATCCACTCAAGTAAAGGAAGGCAATTACTACATTAGTAGTTTTGAAACAAAAAAAGGAGATTTTTATGTAATAACAGCCATTGCAAACTAAATAAAGTCTGGAAAGAAATCAGGTTTTGAGTAATAAATCTCATCTTTTGCATTTAATTTAATAATGGAAGGGATGAGATTTATTAAATGTCAAATTACTATTTATTGAGATTAGAAAATGAAACAAACACAATTCCAATTATCAAGCGACGGTATTTAAATCAATTTTCAAACCAAAAAGCTTCTTCTACATCTTTAATATATTTATTAATATTCTTATTTCCCTTTTTAGTTACCAAGAATGAGACAGTCAGTCTTTCGCCCCATTTTTATCATTGTCAAGTCCATTTTATGCATGTATAGATCCATATATATAGATTTTTCATTCTTAATTGGATAGGTAATCACATACTGTGCATTAAAAACTTTTTTAGATTTTCTCGGCGACCAACAAGTTATTTTCTTATTAATCTTTTCCATCTCCTCCTCTGTCGGATAGATTAAGAAGGATCCCATACCTAACGCTTGCTTTATCCAATAAAAAAGTTCTTTTGGTAGTTTGGTAATCGATTTATCTATCTTTGACTTCATGCCGGGACATTTGATGAATAGTATACACTCTCCATCTTCATGTATCCATTGAGAAGTTATTGCATTATTTGCTGTCATATGTAACTCTTTGGGATTTACCGGAGGAAATTCAAGACCAAATGTTTCAGATATAATATATAGTGGGAGTCTTTTATATATTAGCCCTATAGCTTTTGTCGCTCTGTCTAATTCTCCTCTTATCAGTTCCATATTGGGATCGGTGGAAGATTCCTTAATTTCTCCATCTTCTACTATTTCTATTGTGTGTTTTGATAGGTCCTTCGGACGATAAACCAAGTGGTTGTATTTCGGGAATATTCCTTCCGCTGTTATTGTGTCTTTCTGTCCATATGTGGGAAGTAAACATGCAATAGCACAAATTGCTAAAAATAAAATTCTTATATTATTCATAATAAGAAATTGATTATTCGTTTTTTACAAAATATTATTGTTATGCGAATGAGATATGTTTATAATAAACTCTCATATATAGATGTTTGTAATCATGGTTAATTTTTCGACAGTGATAAGGAATATTGTTTAGCCATAATAACTGCTTCCATAGGCACTACTTCCATAGGCACTACTTCCATAACTACTGCTTCCATTGCCACTACTTCCATAAACACTACTACTACCATATTCCCAATCACTATTTTCACTACTGCTGATTTTGGTACCAATATTAAAGGTGTTTATTACAGATTTAGATGGAATCTCAAGCGTTTCTCCTGTTTGTGGATCAAAAAATCGGGTTACTTTCTCGCCATTACTATTAAATCTTTCACCTTGAAACACTACAGTATGTGTTAAATTTCCGACTTGCCCCTGTCCAGCCATACTAGTGTCGTACTCTACAAGTTTATGTGCTGTGCTACCACTATAGTTGTAGCTAATGTATTCTTCGATTTTGTCCGTTGTTATTCCTGCACCGGTATAATATATAATAACTGTCAGCATATTTTGCAGCGTCTGATTCAGAGTAAGAACAACCACCACTGTCTAAATATGCGATACATCTCCAAAAGCAGTCGTTCTTATATCCTCCGACAATACTTCTTAAAAGTTCTCCATCAATAACTGACATTTCAGCCTGTATCAAATCAAAATCCAACCTTCTTAATTTTCTTTCTTTTCTCATAATATTGATTTTTTAGCTCCAATAACATTACCAGACATTTATTCCTGACTTATTTTCAGTTGTTTATAATTTGCTTTTAAATGTATTTGTAATTGTGTTCAGTAAGTATCTTAGTTTACATATGCTCTATCTTGTAGCGATACTTCTAATTAAGATCTTCGAAACCACGATATACAAAGCATTTTTGAGAACGAATTTTATCTTTTCTTGCTACCTCTAATGACAGCGATATACAAATATAAACATTTTTTTGAGATCTCGTCAATCTGTTTGTATGTTCATAAACATAGTCTGAAAATTTCTTTTCTATTTTAAAAGGGATTTTTTGCAATAAAAAAGATCACACATGCAGTATTATTCGTGAAGGCGTTTCATTTCACGATATTAGCTATGCAGCCGATAAAATAGGGCTGCGATCAATATCCGTCACCGCTTCTATTGATGAACTCCTTTCTTGTATTGTCCGTTGGAATGATGACCATTTAATTGTTGTGTATAAGACTTCAAAGACTAAAATATATGTTCCCAGCCCTGCCAAAGGTCTGATTTCGTATACTTACGATGAATTCAAAGATAAATGGTATAAAATATAGCATTGGCATACTAATGATTCGGAGTTAGATGGTTCGTTTAAAGCAGATACAAACTCATAAAAAAAACGAAAGATTCAAGAGTTTTGAAAATATTTTAGGTTACTTTTATTTTACAAAAATCTTTTTGAATTCTCTTTTTCATCATGTTTATCGTTACCATCCTGCAAGCTTTTCTTCCTTTTATATCTAAAACGATCATCGGAATTCAAGTCCAATTCGTTAATTTTATCTACAATATCATCAATTCTCAAATGATCAATATATAATATAGGCGCCTTGTTATTCGGGAAATACCGAAGTTAATAATAAAGTAACGGTCTATTAAGTTGTTTTACTTATAAGATCAATATACTATTGAGGTTGTATCAGATCGTTTTTCGTACATAGTCCCATCATTTCACGTACGTGAACTATTGGGTTCATGTACGAAATCCGAATGCTTCATGTACATGAAACGAGAGTATACATCGTATATAATAGATTAATACAGCTTCGTTTTCATATTAATGTTATTAGCTTATCTACTTAATATTGTGCCGAAAGAACCTTGAAAAGCGGTTTTATTAGAGGAAAAATAGACTAAAAACATGAATATTCGATAAAAATACTCTTTCTTGAGGTTTGTGGGAAACAGTATTATTTATATGATTTGTGATTGGTTATCAGATTATTAAGTAACTAATCGTGGAACTTAAAGTGATAATAGAAAAGCGAAAAAAGACTATTGTCACTAATTGACTATTGATAATTAGAACTTTACGTTGAAAAAGTGACAAATGATAATTAAATGGACCTTTAAAAACGTATAGATGGAAAGGCTGAAAAGAATGATGAATTGTTAGGAAAAGAATCTGCTATTGTGCGTTTTAGCACTTAAAATGTGAGAAAATGCACATGCTTTCTCTATTCTTTAATTAGATAATATGTTGATAATGATATGATTATCTGTTTGGCGTGATTTTTGATACTTTATGAATAAGTTTGGCTGTTCGTTTGCCAAACATTTCTCTCATAAATTAAATTCGACAAATGGAGTACAGGTGGCAAACTGATACAAATGTCGGACTATTCTATTAATTGTTTTTGTAAAAAAATGCTCTGCAAGATTCAATCTTCGCAGAGCATTTTTTTATTGTTATAAGGTTAGGTTTATTGTTTCACTTTGATAATGTCATAATTTAGATCGCTCACAGCTTCTTGCAGACTGTCATTTACCAAACGCAAGGTTGTGTCATTGACAATAACAAAATACATAGGAGCATCACCGTTCTGCGGAGTCAATTTAATAGCAGTCTTTGGCTGTTTGTTCACAATCTTATGAACGGTTTGTTGTTTACCTTTCGAAGTAAAGGTTTTATCTTTTCCTTGTCCTTCTGCGTCAAGGTAAGTCATATCCAGGGAGTAAACAGTGTCCACCCCGTCAGTAGCAGCGTTCAAAGTCAGTACATAATCGATACCCGGACCGTCAGCAGCAGGAAGTGTGCCTTCAAAAACTTCCGTCACTTCTGTGATCGGAGGCATTGCAAGTGCAAGACTGTCTGCTTCTGCCTCTACGGCTTTGTTTGCTTTTGACTGGCAAGATGCCAAAGCAGCTACAACAGCTGCTAACATAATTACTTTTTTCATCGTTAAGTGCTTTAAGTTAATATAAATATAGTGAGCTAGTGCTCGGTTTATTGTTTTTAAATATCCTTTTCATCTTCCCGTTTGATGACCAGCAGTTTGTCTACTCGGCCACGGTCCATATCCACTATTTCAAATTGCAGATTCTGGTAGGTAAAGATATCTCCGGCTTTCGGGATACGTCCTATTAAAAACATTGCCAATCCACCAAGAGTAGTAAAGTCTTCGTCTTCCAGGTCTTCATAAGATAAAATTCCCATCTCTTCCATGAAGTCCTTAATGTTCATAGAGGCTTCCACCAACATCGAACCGTCTTGTCTTCTGACGATATCTTCTTCTTCCGTATCATCTTCTTCAAGAATGTCTCCGAAAATACTTTCAGTCAGATCGTGCAAGGTAATAATACCTTCCGTACTACCATACTCGTTTACAACAACTCCGAACTTATTTTTGTTCTTCTTGAATAGCTCTAAAATTTTATTTGCATATAAACTTTCTGGAATAAACAATGGAGGACGAGCTATTTCACATAAGTTGAAGACCTTTTTATTGCCTACCATCAAAATAATATCTTTAACGGATACAACACCGATAATTTCATCTTTTCGTTCGTCCACTAACAGATATTTACTGTAATGCTCTTCTTCGATGGTTTTCATTACTTTCTCCTGAGAATCATCGGGATGAAGTATGACTAAATCTCTGCGATGGGTCATTAATTCATTAGCACGTTTGTCCGAGAAACGAAATACATCACGCAACATTTCTGTCTCTTCTTTGTCAATCACTCCTTGTTCAGAACTTTGGTGGAGGATCATTTTGATTTCTTCCTGTGTCATTGGGCGTTCTTCGTTCTTAACACCGATGATTTTGTTCAGCAAACGGGTCGATACACTGAGTAACCAGACAAACGGGTAAGATACTTTTGTTAGCAGTATCATGACCGGGCTGAATAATGTTGCATAGCGTTCCGGATTGCTGAGGGCAATTGATTTGGGAACTAGTTCGCCAATGATGAGTGATAGGTAAGTAATGATAGCCACTGTAGTAACCATTGCCAGGTTGCGGGCATATGCCTCTGCTCCGGGAATTATTGAAAAGAGAGGCACAAGATCGTCTGCAATGGCTACGCCACCATAGGCACCGGATACAATACCGATAAGAGTAATACCAATCTGAATTGTAGATAAGAACTTTTCGGGTTCTTCTAATTGTTTTAAAACACCGCGGGCAGATTTGTTTCCTCTACTAGCGAGGGTTTCAAGACGAGCTTTACTTGAAGATACTAAGGCTATTTCGTACATGGCAAAGATACCATTAAGTACGAGTAAAAGAATAATGATTAAAAATTCCATAAATGGAGTTAAATGGTTAATGCGCCGAATTTACATGAAATCATGACAAGATACAAATATGTACCGTTATATTAATGAATTTTTAATAATACGGCTGTTGAACCTTTTGACAAATACTTCTTGATATAATAGAAACTTTATTAAGTAATGCATCCTGATTTATTGGAAATATACGAAAGTCTCCATCAGCCAGAACGTAAGTGAAGGTTTCCTTTCTCTTGATATTAAAGCGAAGAAGAGATGCTACATTACTCTTCGCATGACAGAAACTCTATTGATGACTATTTTGATATATTACTTGGCGTAAGTAGCAGCTTTTGCCTTTGCTCGTTCTATACGTTTCATGGTGTCCGGATGAGAAGAAAACATCTTTTGCAAATAGGAAGCTTTGGGAGCACCAGCAGACAGTTCTTCCAATTTGGTTAGTGCCTTGGACATGGCATAAGGGTCGATATTGTTCTTTACACAAAATTCAACGCCGTAGTCGTCAGCTTCATTTTCTTGCTTCTGAGAAAACTGAGCACTGGATAAATTATCAGCTATTGTTCCTAGCTGAGATTCGGTTAATTTGGCGAGTTTTTCACTAATTATGCCTGCTGCATTTTTTACGGCAGAACGAATATACGCATTCTTCATAGCATCTTTGGAATCAGTGTGAATTACATGACCGATTTCGTGACCTACTACTGCCATGACTTCTTCATCTGTCATGGCATCCATGAGTCCGGCACAAATCCGAACACTACCGTCTCCGCAAGCAAAGGCATTTACATCTGCTACTTCGTATACTCCGAAGTTCACTTGTAAACCATCTACCTCTTTAATATTTCCGGTAAGTCTCTCCAACCGTTGACCATATTCACTGTCTGGTTTTGTCAGCTTATTTATAGAATCCATCCATACCATATATTCTTTGCTTATTTTGATAAGATCCGCATCTGATAAAGTAATTGCTTGTACAGCGTCTTTTCCAGCTTGGAGCGCTTTGCCAATTTTCTTAAATTGGGCGGCTGCTTCAAAACTATTCAAGCTCAGGAGTAACAGGGTCAGTAGTGCAATTTGTTTTTTCATTTTTAGTGATTTTTTGATTTGTAATATATGTATAGTCGCATTAATATTCAAAAGTAATACCCAAAGTAGGTAATAATGTGCCACTTTCTTGTTTGATGGCTTTCATGATGTAACGTTGTTCATTTACGGGAGCCTCGGGATTCGCTATCTTTCCAGTACTCATCAGCACATCTGCTTGTTTCAATTTGCTGGCTGTGATATTTTGCAGATCAATATAGAAACCCAGCATAAAACGTTTCAGATAGAATGTTTTGTCTATACGAATATCTACTTGAGTGAAGGCGGGTAATCGTTCCTTATTATGTTGGTTATAGTCATAATAAGGTTTACCTTGGGCATTCCAGGCAGTTACCAGTGATGATTTGTCAGCATCGTATGAAGTATAGGGAGTTCCGCCAATGCAACTTACTTTCATACCAAAACTCCATTGGTGAGGAAAGTAGTAAGTACCTCGTAGGTTAAAGATGAAGCGATTGTCCCATGCAGATGCAATGTATTCACTTTCTTTACTGTTACGATATTCACTTTTAAAGAGAGTGAGGGATGAGGCTAAATTCAATTTTTGTGCGATTAACCATTTTATTAATAGCTCTGCTCCGTATGAACGCCCTTGGGCAGTAGAAGTCAGAAGTTCGTTACCAATTACACCATAATCGTTTCCTTTACAGGCCAAGGGAATATTATCTACTATTGAAAGTGGGATTTTATCATAATTTTTATAGAATCCTTCGAGGGAAGCTTCAAAAGTGTCTCCCTTTCGCCAGGTGATTCCCAGGCTTTGCTGGCTGACTTTCATGTGTTGAAGTGTATATTTATTGGCAAATTGTCCATTGCTGTTCTTAAAACCAAGAGCGGTGTAAGGAGGAAGCTGGTAATAGAGTCCGGCATTTCCACTTAAAGCCCAATGATCGGTCAATTGATAGGAGAGAGACAAACGGGGCGATAACTGATTGGAGAGATCTTTCATTGCTGACGAATAATTATTAGCGTCAGTTCTTAATCCTAAAGAAGCTGTGAAATGATCATCTGTTGAAGTGTAATTAAAGGTTCCGAAAATTCCCCAACGCATTATTCCTAGATATGTATGATAATCGAACGTTTGTGCACGATCGATATATACTTGTTGGAAAGTAGTGTTAGTATATTGGCTATAATCCAAATTAACACCAAGTTTAATTCTCCAGTTGCCAAAGGATGAACTATTTTCGAAACGTAATTTAGTTTCTTGTTCAGTAGAACGCAGTCGGAGCATTAAATTATCCGGATTACTTTCATCATTTTGAAGATATTTGGTATTACGGTTATTCATGTAACTATGACTCACTACGACCGATTGTATATGTGCACCCGCATAATGACGGTAAACAGTTCCTAAAGTGAAAGTACTTTGTTCTATTTTGGGAAGATAACTCAAAATGTATTCGTTATCCTCATTATCTGCCTTGGTATTTAACTTCATCTTATCGATTCCACCTAATCCTAACACAATTAGTTCATTTTGAGCATTAAACCGGGTTTTTATCTTGAATTGTGCATCAGTAAAAGTTGGTAGGAAAGGGAGTCCTAACATATCAAACAGAAATTGCAGGTAAGATTGTCGTACTGATACCAGATACGATGTTTTTTTGCCAAGATGACCGTTGGAGGCTAAAGAGACTTCGGAAGCCCCGAGAGTGGCTTTCACAGAATTACGTTCCATGTCGCCATCCCGTAATTTAAAATCGAGCACCGAGCTGAGGGCATTTCCTTTATCGGCAGGGAAGGCACCGGTATAGAAATTTACTTCACGAATCAAGTCTGCATTTAAAATACCTACCGGACCACCGGAGGCTCCTTGCGTACTGAAATGATTGATATTGGGAATTTCTACTCCATCAAGATAGAAACGGTTCTCGGACGGAGATCCGCCACGTACAATCAGGTCATTGCGATAACCTATCGGCGAGAAAGAAACTCCCGGATAAGATTGAACGATTCGGGAAATATCCCGATTGGCTCCCGGACTTTTTTCTATTTCCTGTAAACCAATGATTCGTAGGCTGACAGGGCTTTCCACATCACGTCGGAAAGGTGATGTAGTGACTGTTACTCCATCGAGTTCGGTCAGATTCTCTTCCATCTCTATAGAGATATTCAGATTTTTGGTTGATAAGATATATTCAGGAGTCGTTACACTTTTGTATCCGATTGCGGTAGCTTGTAAACGATAGATACCCGGTGGAACTTTCTCAATGGTGAAATGTCCTTCTGCATCGGTGACAGCACCTAGATTCAAACCAGTGATCATTACATTAATGAATTCCAACGGCCCACGACTATTTTTGTCAATCACAGTTCCTTTCACCTGATGGATAGGTTGGGCAGAAAGTAGATTGATTGCTGTGCAGAAAAGTAACAAGAGTGCCGAAAGTCTTTTCATAATGCTATTGTAGTTTAGTAAATGCAAAGTTAGTTGAATTTTGTTTTATCATCTCATTTTTATATCTTATTTTTGTGCAAACGATAAAACTTGTTCGCTATGAAAACAGTAAGATTAATTACTTGCAATGATGCGATGACAGCTCATATTCTTCAGGGAGCATTAGAAAATGAAGGTGTAGAATCTGTTTTGCACAATGAAAATTTCTCTTCTCTTTATAGATGTTTCGTGCAGAATATATCGGGAGTAGATATATTCGTTATGGAAGAAGACTATGGAAGGGCAGTTCAAATATTAAAAGATAACCAGAGCTGGCCTGAAGATTTGAGATATTGTCCTTATTGCGGTTCATCGGACATTAAGTTTGTGCTGAAGAAAAATACTCGTGGACGTGCAATAAGTGCGGCAATTATTTGTGTGTATGCGTGTGTGCCTCCTGGAAATAGTTATTAGGAATATGTTTGTAAACAATGTCATCGGGTGTTTGAAATCCCAGCTTCTAAAGTCTTACCCTCGAAGGAGGAACAGAAGAATAATCTAAAATTATATATGTAAAGATGAAAAGATTTCTATTAATTTCCTTATTATTAGCTTTGGTAGCTCCTTCTTTTGCAGCCAAGGTAGATACTTTATTAGTTAAAAGCCCATCTATGAATAAAGATGTTCAGGTGGTAGTTGTAACTCCGGATGTTGCAATGGGGAATAAGGCTGTGGCTTGTCCGGTTATTTATTTACTTCATGGTTTTGGGGGCAATGCTACAACATGGGTCAGCATTAAACCGAATCTTCCTCAGATAGCAGATGAGAAGGGTATTATATTTGTTTGTCCGGATGGTAAAACAAGCTGGTATTGGGATTGTCCGAAGAATCCGTCATTTCGTTACGAAACATTTGTTTCGTCAGAATTAGTAAAGTATATTGATGAGCATTATAAAACGATTGCTGACCGGAAGGGACGTGCAATCACCGGACTTAGCATGGGTGGACATGGAGGTATGTGGAACGGTATTCGCCATAAAGATACATTTGGCGCCTGTGGTAGTACCAGTGGAGGAGTTGATATTCGTCCATTTCCAAAGAATTGGGATATGGCAGTTCAATTAGGTGACTACGACTCTAATAAGGAGATTTGGGATACTCATACTGTAATCAATCAGATTGATAAGTTGCAGAATGGTGACTTAGCTATTATTTTCGACTGTGGAGAAGCCGATTTCTTTATCAATGTAAATAAGGACTTGCATAATCGTTTGTTAGAGCATAAGATAGATCATGACTTTATCACTCGTCCGGGAGGGCATACTAGTGAATATTGGAATAATTCTATCGATTATCAGATTCTCTTTTTTGATAAGTTCTTTAAGAAGTAACTCTGGTAAATAAAAGATTGAGATAAAATAAAAAAGGTAAGAATAGTTGAGTCTGTTCTTACCTTTTTTATTTAGTACTTATACAATTAAATCTTCTGTTAGGAAAGATGAAAAGTGGATAGTCTAAGAATAATAGTAAAATAAAGAACTTTTTAAATATATATTTATGATTAAAGGTTTGTATATTTCATATTAAGTTAATATCTTTGATTTTACAATATACTTTTTGGGTTATTTGTTATTCAGTTATTTAATTTTGATATATTGAAAATATTTGATGGGGGATATGTTATTGTAGATTACTTTTGATAAGGCTGAGATTTTATTAATCTTTAAATATATACTAGTATGAGAATCTTTGGTCTAATTTTTCTAAGCATTATTTTATGCTTGAGTGTAGGATTTGTTTCATGCGATGATGAACAAGGGGGGGGGCTTGAACAAAGTTCGATTGATATTGCCTCAAAGGCAAAAGTTCGATCTGTGAGTTATATCCCTGAATGTTGGGATGGGAAAAATCAGTTGCCTGCACCTTATGAATATCAAACGAGTTATTGGGATCATCCTTATAGTTCGGATGTAGTAGATACTTGTCAGTATTATTTTAGCTTTGTTTATTCATGGGGAACTGCTTATGATTTGCAATATTATGATCGTTTGCAACTGCAATATAGATTTGCTCCGGACAAATACGAAGATTATCATGATATGGAAAGGATACCTGAATCAGAGTGGCATAACATTGGTGAAAAATATCCAAAAGAACTATATCCGGGAGGAATTATAAAAAGAAAAGATTCTAGGTGTGAACTTAATATTGATGCACATCATTTACCTAAAGCTAAATTAAATATTCGATATCGGTTATTGCATTGTCAATATCCTGGTGTTTGGCCATCGGATACTATTTATAATAAAATTCTATTTACAGAATGGAGAACTGTTTTTTGGGGTTATAATGTTGTTGATAATATCTATGGTTATACATCAACAGGTTATTTATATTTTCATGTAAATTTTCCAACGGATGGAAGAGAATATACTTATTCTGTTTTTGTAGATAGTGAACAATTAATGAATAAAGAGAATGGAGTATATACTTGCAAGAAAAATAGAAAACAAGGTAGATATGAGATTTCTGCAATGATGCATGCGGTAATAGGCGTTAATTCAATTTATAAAAGTGGAAGAATTGAGGGGACGTATAACGAAAATTCGAGTGATATTTATGTGAATTTTACTCCTGAACACTTTCAATATTAATATAAATTTTTAGGTATTATACTTTGTGCAATAAGGAGAAGATATCTTTTGATATGATTTATAGCTTTCCGATAATTAATATTTTTATAATAATCTCTGCCGAACTAGATATGTTGCTTATAATTCGGCAGAGTCTTTTTTAGATAGCAATAATATATGAGTTTATACGTATGCTCTTAAAATAGTTCTCGGATACAATATACAAAGATTGAATATGTCTTTAATAATGTTATGGTGATAATTATAGGAACTAATTGAGACTATAGCTGACTGATACAGTACGAAGATTGGGATAATAGTTATAGGAGTCTCTATCAGGATAAGTGGTTTGACTATGTATTTGAGTTAAGTTCCCTTCTTTATTAACTTGGTAGGTATAAGTTGTATATTCGCTGTCATTTCCTTCCGGAGTAGTACGAACTGTAAAGTGGTGAGGTGCTTTTCCTAATAATCCGGCATAAAGAGCCTCAGTATGCAATGTAAATGGATATGTTTCTAGTAAACTTAAACAGGGAATGTAATATTGCGAACTTTGTTCACCGGGTTTATAAAGGATTTTATTACTTATATCATTTATGTGAGAAGTGACTGATTCCAAGTTATCTGCGTTGTAGGTTAATGTTATTGTAGAATAGAGCTTGCCATTTATATTTTCAATGACTTCCGTCAGATATCCATCTGCAGAATAGGCAAACTTATATTCACGTTGTTGGATATCCGATTCGTTGTATATACATTGACTAGCATATCCTTCAGCATTTAAAGTATAGGTTAAAGTGGTCATTTCAGTAGCGACGGTTACCTTCTTGTCAGAATAAATAAGATTAACTTCATAATTAATTTCGCTTTCGAGTACGGTTTGACGGACAGTGTGTTGCATCAATCGACCTTGATCGTATAGAAACTTTTCAGTCTTGGTTACCGGATATGAATCACTTGTCATGACTTCATTTAAAGTGATGATTCGTTGGTTATTTGTAGAATTCTCATCATTGTCATCCGAACAACTGACTACTCCTAATAGGACACATAATAATATAATGACCTTTTTCATTTAAGTTGTAATCCTCTGATAAATTTCCTGCTGGCAGGACTGCTTACACTCTTTTCTATTTTAATGCTTTTACTAGAGGTCGTATCCGTCTCTGGCTCGTCCGGATCTGTTGGTGGATAGGTACCTTCTAATACTCCGATAGCTACACTCAACAATGCTTCTTTGGGATCGCCAAAAGGTAAGAATGTAGAATAATCTGTTGAAGAACTAACGGAATAATGAGGTTGGAATCCTCCGCTAAAAGTATCATGTTCCGAGTTATATACGGTACATACAACGGGATTAACTGCCCAAGAAAACTCTTCATTAATAAATTTTTCTGTAGCTACATTCTGCCCTTTCGTAGAACTGCCGATTCCAATTAGCTTTTGTATTTTGTTATTTAAGTTATTCATTAACATTTCCGGTGCTCCAGCTGTTTCTCCGCTGATTAATACAATCAGAGTGTTCAGATCAAGATTCTTTCCATTCTTAAGAAGTTGTTGATCGAAAGTTAAAGTTGCATCCTTATCTATATTCTTGTCATTATATTCTAAGAAAGTCATCTTCTGATCCAAGTAATAAGAAGGAGCAAGAATAGTGCTTAATAACTGTACACAGTCTAGGGTTCCTCCTGCATTGTAGCGAAGGTCAAGAATTACTTTATTAATATTCTCTTGAGCAAGTTCAGCTGACCATTCACGTAATTCGTTGTTATATTTTTCCGGATCATCTTTCGTGCCGGCCGTAAAACTGTTGTACATAAGATACCCCACCTTTCCTGTACTTAAATCAAGTATTTTAGATTTATGGAAAGGGCTATCTTCTACTATTTGGGCTGCACCCATTTTTAAAGTGATATCATTAGGAACTACCTTATGTACTGGCTCCGGTTCTTCTTCCCCTTCTTCTACTTCAGGAATTACTTCTTTCCAAACTCCCATAACCAAGTCTCTAGCCTGAGTACCTTGCAGTAATGCTGTTTCATATTTTTTGCTGATATATGATGTATCCACTTTCATAATCCAGTTACCTCGTTGTAATCCGGCTTTTTCTGCCGGTGAGCCGGGGATAACATAGGTGACCAGTGCGTTGTAAGCAGTGTCAATGTCCTGACTACGAACTAATGAATAGTCGAACCCATAAGTAGGTAGCGGAGTTTCCATAACAGAATCTACAAAAGAGTAACTGTCATTACTTGCTTTTACTTTAGCTAAAAAACCGGCCGGGGCTAAAAACAGGTTTACATCATCGTAAGAAGGCATGCTCCCATACCACAGATAGTTCTGTTGCATAATATCGTACATCCAGGAGTCCAAAGCAGTTTGGTGGGCATATTCCGGCCAGCGGTCTACGCCACAAGAGATAAAACCACTGATAAATGCGATAATCAGTGCAGGTATGAGGATTATCTTTCTTAAATTCATCATTATAAAAAGCTTTTCAGTGCGCAAATGTAGGAAATACTTTGCTTATCTACCACATTTATGGTATAAAAATGCCTTCAATATGTGATAGGCTGTTAGCGAATCTTCTTTTACCTTTGCAACATCAAAGTTTACAATAGATATTAACTCTAAATATAGAAAACAGATGGAATCCAAGAAATTACATTTTGAAACACTACAAATTCATGTAGGACAAGAAACACCTGATCTCGCAACAGATGCGCGTGCTGTCCCCATTTATCAAACAACGTCATATGTATTTCGTGATTCGGCGCATGCAGCTGCACGTTTTGGCTTGCAGGATCCGGGAAATATTTATGGGCGCCTGACTAACTCTACCCAGGATGTATTCGAAAAACGAGTAGCCGCTCTTGAGGGTGGAGTAGCTGCGTTGGCTGTGGCTTCCGGTGCGGCAGCTATAACTTATGCCTTTGAAAACATTACTCGTGCCGGCGATCACATTGTGGCTGCTAAAACAATTTATGGTGGTACATACAATCTGTTGGCACATACATTGCCTACTTACGGAGTAACTACTACTTTCGTAAATCCTTCTGATCTTGAGAACTTTGAGAAAGCAATTCAAGAGAATACAAAAGCTGTTTTTATAGAAACATTCGGTAATCCGAACTGTAATCTGATTGATATCAAAGCAGTGGCTGAAGTCGCTCATCGCCATCATATTCCTTTGATTATTGATAATACTTTCGGTACTCCTTTTTTGATTCGTCCGATTGAGCATGGTGCTGATATTGTAGTACATTCTGCAACTAAGTTTATCGGTGGTCATGGAACTTCATTAGGAGGTGTAATTGTCGATTCCGGAAAATTTGATTGGGTAGCATCCGGAAAATTTCCACAATTGACAGAACCGGATCCGAGTTATCATGGAGTACGTTTTGTGGATGCGGCAGGTCCTGCAGCTTATGCTATCAGAATCCGTGCTGTTTTGCTTCGTGATACGGGTGCAGCCATTAGCCCTTTCAATGCTTTCATTCTTCTGCAAGGTTTGGAGACTTTGTCATTGCGTTTAGAACGTCATGTGTTCAATGCCTTGAGAGTGGTAAACTATTTGAAGAATCATCCGAAAGTAGCAGTTGTAAATCACCCATCTCTACCAGAACATCCTGACCATGCTTTATATCAGAAGTATTTTCCTAATGGGGCAGGTTCTATTTTCACTTTCGAAATAAAAGGAGGAAAAGAAGAAGCTCATAAAGTGATCGACAGTCTCGAGATCTTCTCTTTGCTGGCTAATGTAGCCGATGTAAAATCACTTGTAATTCATCCGGCAACGACTACCCACTCTCAGTTGAATGAAGCAGAACTTGCCGAACAAGGAATCAAACAAAGTACCATTCGTCTATCTATCGGTACAGAGCATATTGATGATATTATTGCGGATTTAGATCAGGCTTTGTCGAAGATTTGATGGGATGAAATGTTGGATAAAATTATATCCAGGAGGTTCCTAATCAAAAACCTGTTGATGAACGTTATAAAAGCAAGATGAAATTGGAACTAAAATGGAACATAATAAAAGTATAGCTGTATTATTATCAGGAGGTGTAGACAGTTCGGTTGTCGTACACCTTCTTTGCGAACAAGGATTTAAGCCCGAACTATTCTATATTAAGATTGGTATGGATGGCGCGGAGTATATGGATTGCTCGGCAGAGGAAGATATTGAATTGTCTACCGCTACTGCCCGTAAATACGGTCTGTCTTTGGAGGTGGTGGATTTACATCGCGAGTATTGGGACAATGTGGCGGCCTATGCCATTGATAAGATTAAGAAGGGGCTGACACCCAATCCGGATGTGATGTGCAACAAACTTATTAAGTTTGGCTGCTTTGAACAGCGTATCGGAAAAGACTTTGATTATACGGCTACCGGACATTACGCCACTACCTTGCAACGTAACGGTAAGACGTGGCTCGGGACAGCGAAAGATCCTGTAAAGGACCAGACGGACTTCCTTGCACAAATAGATTATCTGCAAGTTTCCAAGCTGATGTTTCCCATTGGCGGACTGATGAAGCATGAAGTGCGTGAGATAGCGTTGAATGCAGGCTTACCGAGTGCCCGGAGAAAAGACAGTCAGGGCATTTGCTTTCTCGGAAAGATAAACTACAATGATTTTGTCCGCCGCTTTTTGGGAGAAAAGGAAGGGATGATTATCGAACTGGAGACTGGTAAGAAACTAGGTACGCATCGGGGTTATTGGTTTCATACGATCGGTCAGCGCAAGGGGCTCGGATTAAGTGGTGGTCCTTGGTTTGTGATAAAGAAAGATATTCAGGAGAATATTATCTATGTGTCCCGTGGTTACGGTGTGAAAACACAATACGGCAATGAACTTCGCATCAACGATTTCCATTTTATTACGGATAATCCGTGGCAGTCAGCAGGAAAGGAGATAGACATCACTTTCAAGATTCGCCATACTCCCGAATTTACGAAAGGGAAACTTGTGCAGGAAGGAGAGAGGCAGTTCCGTATCTTGTCTTCTGAAAAGTTGCAGGGCATTGCCCCCGGACAGTTCGGAGTTGTTTATGATGAGGCTGCGCAGGTTTGCGTGGGGAGTGGGGAAATCGGATGAAGAGCTTCTTGCAGGGATTGACGCCGTGAAGTAGATTGTTTTTAGATATAATATTCCGCCAAATCCACAATCCCTGCCCGCATCGCATATTTAGTCGCTTCGTGCACATTATTCACTCCCAGTTTCCGGAAGATATTTTTGCGGTGGCTGTTAATTGTATGGAAGCTTAAATTTTTTTCCGCTGCAATCTCTTTCGTTGTTTTCCCCAGTGCAATTTCTTTCAGGATATTCTTTTCCGTTTGCGTCAGCAAATGGTCTTCTGTCATTGTGCCGGCCACAGGAGAAGCAGCGCCTGAAAGCAGCAGGTTGCTGACATGATTGCAGATATACCGTTGTTTACGGCCGGCACATTGGATAGCAGTCATGATTTCCTCTTTTGAATTATCTTTCATCACTACCCCGAAAGCCATACTGCTGAACAATACCTGGCGGAGAAAATTAATACTTAACTCATCCGAGAACAGAATCCAGTCGACCTCTTTGAATCTTTCCTGCAAGACAATCAGCTCATCCGCCCCGGCAAAATCGAATAGCGTATAATCCAGCACTACCACCGCTTGCGGATACAACCGGAGCTGCTGAATCAGTTCTGCCTTGTTGTCAGCTTCTAAGAGGGTGGCAACATCTTTCTGCTTGCTTAGCAGAAACATCATCCCCGCTTTACTGATGTCCTGATTGTCTGCGATGATATATTCTCTCATAGGAAATTAATGAATTAAAAAAACTCCGCTACAAATGTACGCATTTTGCGTGATTTGTAGCGGAGTTGTTCCAAGATTCTTGTATCCCGATTACCAGGAACGTCCTTTGAAGATGTTGGACTGGTCGAGCGGAATGATATTTCCGTTCAGTGTCAGGTTATTGTTGCTGAAGTTAGGGCTGATTGTAACTGAAGCGTTGTTGTCTCCGTTGCTCATGGTGATAAATACTTGAGCGGAGATACCGATACCTTGAACGCTGAATGAGCAGTTCACATTACCTTTCTTGTCGACATTCATCTTCATGTCCGAAGAATTACCGTCTACTGTGACACCACCGATTCCGTTAGGGCCGGGATAAGGAGTGTTGAAAGCAGTCTGTACTGTGGCTCTGTTGCCGTTCATCAGAACGAAGTTAGTGTTTGAAGTAACAAAAGCGCTCATGCCATTGCGGAATATTACCTGATTGGCTTCCAGAACGAACTGTTTATTCTTCAAAGCCTGTACGGCTTGTTGATAAGCTGCCATGTCCTGCACCTGTTCTTCGGCACGGAGTTTAGCTCTTTCCGCATCTCTTTGAGCTTTTCTTTCTGCGCGGCGTGCTGCTGCGTTACTTTCCTGTGCATACATCATCGTGCTTGCACTTACTAATACTAATGCTAATAATGCAATAAACTTTTTCATAACTTTTTTTTGTTTAGGTTTAATACGTTGTCCGTTTATTGCAAAAACAAAGTCTGTGCCAGATTGTTCACGAGCGTCGCGCAATTTTATATCCGATCGCTGCGACGGCAATACTCATTAAAGGGCTGATAATGTTGAAAAAACAATAGGGAAGATATACCAATGTGGGGACGCTTAGTATTGTAGCCTGCGTCATCCCGCAGGTATTCCAGGGGATCAGCACGGATGTAACGGTTACTGAATCCTCGGTCGTCCGGCTCAGCAAACAACTTTCGTAACCTTTTTTAGCATAAATGTCGCGGAACATATTTCCGGTCAGAATGATACTGATGTATTGGTCGGCAGTTGCCAGATTGAGGAACAACCCGGAACAAACCGTAGCTCCCACCACGCTGACTGTTTTCTTCATAAAACGGACAAAGATAGAAGTGATACTTCCCAACATACCGCTGGCTGTCATCGCCCCGCCAAAGCACATGGCACATAAGATCAGCCAAATCGTATTCATCATGCCGGACATGCCACGTGTAGCGATTAAATCTGTCAAAACGGCATTATCTGTGTGCAGACTTGTACTTCCGTAGAAGGTCATCATCAGTCCTTTGAACAGCGAATCGAAACCGGAGGCGGCCATTCCCGAAATCTCCTGTAATAAATCCGGTTGAAATATCAGGGCAAAGATGCCTGCCAGCAATGTTGACAGGAACAGCGTAATGATAGAAGGTACCTTACGTGCAATCAATATTCCCGTGGCGACCGGAACAATCAGAAGCCATGGTGTGATATGGAACTTCTCATTCAGTGCGGCGGCCACCTCCGTGATATGTTGCGTATTGTTGGCATCATGTGAGAATCCCGCTACGGTGAAAATAATCAGGGTAATGACAAGAGAAGGAATCGTGGTTATCATCATGTAGCGGATATGGCGGAAGAGGGGAGTGTCTGTGACGGAGGCTGCCAATATGGTAGTTTCCGACAATGGAGATACCTTGTCGCCAAAATAGGCACCGGAGATAATCGCTCCAGCAATCCAACCTTCTTCAAATCCCTGTGCCTTACCGATCCCCATTAATGCGATACCGATAGTGGCAATTGTAGTCCACGAACTTCCGGTCATGACTGAAATCAGTACGCAGATAATGCAGGTGGATGCAAGGAAGAAACTTGGGTGGATAATCTGCATTCCATAATAAATCAGCGTAGGCACTACACCGCTAATCATCCAGATACCGCTGAGCGCACCAATAATCAGCAGGATGATGATAGCAGTTGTCACTCCGGCTACGTTGTTTGTAATAGCCAGCTCGTAGTCTTTCCATGGAATTTTGTAGAATGCCATGCCGATAAGGATACAGACTGCGGTGGTAGTAAGCAGTGACACTTGGCTGCCGCCACTCAGTGCGTCGCTGCCGAAAGTATGGATAGTAGCGAATAATAATAGAACAAGTACAATAATCGGTATCAGTGATACGAGTGGGGAAGGAGCTTTTTTCATGCTAAATTCTCTAATCCTTTTTTTGTTGTTTAGCTGATATTTATTTTTGGCTGCAAAGATACAATAAAAAGGTAGAAATCTTTTGCATTATGGGAGCGGGCAATAAAAATTATTATAAGTTTATATTTTCTTGGAATATAGAAAGAGCTAACCTTTAGTTGAGCATGGTTTTACGTTTCAGCCACCAATAGCGGATGAAAAGTATTCCTGTCAGAATCAGCGCAATGGATAATCCGGTGTAGAAGACAGAGATAAAACTTTCGGGTAGCAAATGGAAGCTTCGGATCGTAATTCCGAGAGAAATCATGAATATCATGATTATCCAGCTTTTTACATCGAAGAAAGAGAAAGGACAGTTGCGGGTTTCTTTCTTCTGTTCAATCCGGCGGGTATGCTTGTAGTAGAGTCTTTTAAAAATCAGTACGAAGAATAACAGGAAAACGATAGTGGCTTCCCCTATCTTAAACATCCAGTCGTGTGAGTTGTTCATCCAGGTGACGATTCCTATCCGCAGGATGTTTCCGCCCGCAATAATCCAGACGGTGCCGGCTATGATTAGTAAGATTTGTCTGTTAACTCCGTACTTCATAGTTTACTGATTTTTTGTATTAAACGGTTTTATCATCCATTTTGTTGACTCACTTCTTAAAGAAAATCGTAATTAATAGAGAAATACCGGTTAAAAGGACTCCGATACCGATAACGCCGTGCCAGCCATACAGTTGCCAGAAACTTCCGGCAAGGAATGTTCCCATGGAGCCACCGATGAAGTAGGTAGTCATGAAAATTGTATTGATACGGTTCGAAGCGCGGGGATTCAGTTCGAAGATACTCGTCTGGTTACTGAGTTGGATGCATTGCATCCCTATATCAATCATGATAATGCCGGCGATGATTCCGGCGTAAGTGTTTTCTCCGACGAAGAACAATAACCAGGACAAAAGAATCAACCCGCAGCCGATGAAGTTGAAGCGGCGGACGCCTACCCGTTTTACATATCTTCCCACAAAAGAAGCTGTTAATGCTCCGGCTACTCCGCAAAGTCCCAGCATACCAATCACGTCGCTATTGGCGAAGAATGGAGCTTGTCCCATTTTGAAAGCGAGGCAGGACCACATGGCGAGGAGCGAACCGAAGTTCAGGGCGGCCCGGATAGAGTAGATGCGTAGTTGCGGAAACTCTTTCACCAAAGCCAGCAGGGATTTCATCAGGTCGCTGTACTTTCCCCGGAAGTTGGTCTGAATGTTGGGAAGAACTTTCAGTACGACAACCGCACAGACAAACATCATACCTGCGGCAATATAATACATCTCCCGCCACCCGAACAGTTCACCGACGAATCCGCTGACGACGCGTGAAGCCAGGATGCCGGTCAGTAATCCCGATAAGACGATTCCTACATTTCTGCCTTTATGCTCCGGACGTGAAAACTGGGCGGCCATGGGAATGAATATCTGTGGAATCATAGAACAGGCCCCCGTAAGGAATGAAGCAACAAGTATCACATGGATATTATGCGCCAGGGCAATCGTCAATAGTGAGAATATAAGGACGAGGAAGTTGGCAAGGATAATCTTCTTGCGTTGGTATAAATCACCCAAGGGAGTGATAAACAATAGTCCGGCCGCATAACCTATCTGCGTGACCATGGCAATCAGGTTAGTTCGGAACTCTGATATGCCAAGTTCATGGCGTATCATATTTAGCAGAGGTTGGACGTAATAGATATTGGCTACCGAAATACCCGCCACAATAGCAAGTGTCCAGAGGATAGACGCCGGTAGTCCTCCGTTTTCTTTTAATGGCTGTTTCATGCCGCAAAGATAATAAATAAGCTGTTTATTCGACGAAGAAAGTAGTAGAAACTGTATTGCCCTCATCGTCTACTGCTGTCAGTGAATGTTTACCGGGAGCAGGTTGCAGGGAAATCTTGTGGAAGTCCTGCGTTTGCGTCTGATAAGTTTCGTCGAGGTGCCAGAAGATCGTTGCGTCAGGATTGCTATGAGCCAGTTCCACCGTTATAAAACCTTTACTGCCATCCATTTGTCGGGGCAGTTTGATACGGGCGTTCATCGGAGGATAAATAAATTGCATTGCTTGGAAGGTGTCTTCCCCACAGCCGGGTTTGAAAGGCGGAAGCGATTTGTATTCCGGGTGATGTTGTTTGTAATACCATTCCCATACGGGTGGCAGGACAAACCAGGATTTCTGAATAGTAGGCTCTGTATTTGCACAGTTTTCATAAATACGCCGGCTTTCATCGGCGGATAGTGTGACAAGGTGATGATAAGGGCAAGCTTCTGTCCGCAGTCCGGCGGGCAGAACTAGCAATGTATCTATATCTTCACAAAATCTTCCTTTCAGGTGCCCGGACTGGTGGCATACTTCTGCATCAATGAAAACTCCTGTCGGGCGTTCGAACCATGACGATGAAGGGAGATAATTGAATATGTCGAATAACACGGGACCTGCTGTTTGTGCGCCGACTAATCCGGGCTTTCCCTCTCCGGTTGCATTTCCTACCCATACGCCGACTGCATAACGTGGAGTTACACCCACTGCCCAGGCATCCCGGAAACCATAACTGGTACCGGTTTTCCAGGCAATGGTTTGCATGGAAGGAATGGTACGCCAGTCTATTTCTTCCGGTCGGTTCACTTCTTTTATTGCATCAAAAGTCTGCCAGACGGCTCCGGATTGAAACGATGGGCGATGAACGGAGATGGAATCCGACAGGAGGAGTGTACACGGGAATTGAGGTAACCGGTTGAGGCTGCGTCCCATGTTGGCATAGGCCGAAGTGATATCCCATAACGTGGCTTCTGCACCTCCCAGAATCAGAGAAAGTCCGTAATGGCTTGAGGGACGGTTCAGGGTAGTCAGTCCGATTTGTTTCAGGAAACTGTGGAACTTAGGTACCCCGTAACGTTGCAGCATTGTTACCGAAGGTATGTTAAGAGAGCGTGCAATGGCTTCCGAGGCCGGTACGGCTCCTTCAAATTGCAGATTAAAATTTTGTGGAGTGAACCCATTGATGTTGACGGGAATGTCCGGCAACAAAGTATTTGGGAGAATTTCTCCTTCTTGTAGCATGGCATAATAAAGAAAAGGCTTGAGAATACTGCCGGTGCTCCGTGGCGACCGGATGACATCTACTTGGTTGCCGCTCTGCTCTTTGTCGAAATGTACATTGCCACAATAGGCTATCGCCTGATTCGTCCGGATGTCAATCACAAGAATCGCCAGATTACGGATGTCACTCCGTTTGAATTCACTGTTCCATCGTTCTACCAAACTTTCAATTTGAGTCTGTATACCTCTGTCGATGGTCGATACGGAGTATTTTCCATTTCGGGTTTGATAGAAATAGTCTGTCAGGTGAGGCGCTATGTGTGGAAGAGGTAAAGGTTCCTGCGGGAGTGGTTCACTGATGGCCAGTTCATATGTCGAAGTATCCAGAATTCCTTTTTTATGCAGGTGTGTCAATAGTCGGTTCCGTTTATCGAGGAGTGCTTGCCGACTTTTCGAAAGATGGATCATGGCAGGTGAGTTGGGGAGTACAGCCAACATGGCCGATTCTGCCCATGATAGTTCTTCAGCCGAATGTCCGAAGTATCGCCAGGCGGCCGCATCCAGTCCTACTACGTTTCCTCCGAAGGGGGCATGTGAAATGTAAAGTGACAGTATCTCTTTCTTAGATTTACGAAATTCCAAACGGGTGGCCCATACCATTTCAATCAGCTTTTCCTTGAATGTACGCGGCTTGTTCCGAGCCAACCGAATGGTCTGCATGGTAAGGGTACTTCCTCCGCTGACGATACGTTTGTGCTTGAGGTTTTGAACTACGGCTCTGCCTATTGCCAAAGGATTGACTCCCCAATGATGGTAGAACTGGCGATCCTCGAATTCAATCAGGCAAGTGGCAACTTTCTCGGGAATATTGTCGCGCGGGGGAAAACGCCATTGTCCATCCGTGGCGATACGGGCACCGAGAAGTTCACCGTTCCGGTCTGTTACGACGGTAGAGTAAGGGGAGGTGAATAATTGGCTGGGAAGGCAAAATATATACAGGACAAGAAGGAGGAAAAGGGTAGGTTTCCACCAACTTTTGATACTTATCTTCCACCCCCTCCCTTGAAAGGAGGGGGGAAGATTGTGTGGCTTAAGAATCTGATTCATCAGTTTTCTTATTCGATGCTTTGTCTGACAACTTTAGTTCTGCCTGCCTGTGTCCTTGCCTGTACATTGGCATCATACATCGCTTCACACTGGATGGCCGGCATGACAAAGTCACCGGAATACGTTGCCTGCAACCGGACGGTAAATGTTTTGGCTTGTCCCTGTTGCAAATTAAAGTAAGTCAGTATCCGGTCATCGCGGATATCCTGATAGCTATAAGGAGCAGAAGTGCTAATCTGTCCTGTCATTCGTTCATTGAAAATCTCCCATCCGGCAGGGATGATGTGTGTTAATGCCAGATTTGTATAATCGGTTGTACCGCTGGTATTGGCAACAGTTACCACTGCCATAAAATCTGTTCCTTGATGCAGAGAATGCGTATCTATCGGTGAACCGTTATTATCAACGTACTTTACACTTATCCGCAGGTTATTGGCTATCGGAGGCAGTGTGTCGTTCAGTAATTGGGTCCGTGTGATCAGGTCTGCATTCAAAGCTCCTTTTCCATTGTTTTTCAGAATTACTTTTCCTTCACGTGATGAAGTGGAAATAGGTGTCTCGTATACTGCTTTTGCTGATTTTACTGCCGGTTGCTGTTTTCCGTTCAGTGTCCAACTGAAATCCAATGTGCCGGACAACTTTTCTGCCAGACGTCCCATTGCCATCAGTGAGAAAGCGGTGGACTGTGTACTGAACCACGTCTCTCTTGTCAGATTATGTGAAACGATTTTAGCTTGTTCCATGGCTTCGCGCTGACGATTCATTAGCAATAGCGTTTCAAGTATCATTGCTTCGTCCCGGTCGGATGAACCATATACATAATTATTCGATGAATAGGGTTTTACAGTCGTTTTTGCACTGAATACCAGTTCGCCGGCTGCTTTTTCTTTACCGTTGAGTGCATAAGCGGCTGCCAAACGCCATTTGGCTTGTTGCGAAAGTGTAGGCAGTTCTTTCATGCGGTTCATTGCTCCATGTTCTGGTGCTCCGGCCATGGCCAATGTATAGAGGCGGAAGGCCTGCTGGAAATCTGCCTGCCAATACCACCAGCTCTGTTCTTGGGCAACGGGTTGCCAGTTTTGGGCTGCTGCCCGTTGGAAACGTTTCCATTTGTTCAGTACATTACTGTTTACTGCATAACCCTTTTCTTGTGCCAGTATCAGGAACATACCGGCATAGGAGGTGATCCACTCGTCTGCCGAGGCATTTCCGGGCCAATAAACGAAACCTCCGTTCGGTAGCTGGCGTCCGTATAGCTGACGGATAGCTTCCTGTACATTGACTTTTATCTTTTCCAATTCTTCGTTGTCTACTGTTTTGAACTGGCTGATAAATAGCAAAGGAAGAGCTTTAGAGGTTAATTGTTCCGTACAGTTGTGCTGATAATTGTAGAGAAAGTCAAAACGGCGGCTGATGTCGACAGACGGAATACGTGAGACTTCGAGCTGTATACTGTTTCCTTCCGAGCCACTGCTTAACTGATAATTGAGTTCTTCGCTCTTTCCGGTTTCCACCCATTGGCTTTCACGCAGGGTGACCACCGGATTCGGATTACGAACCTCTATCTCAATGGTCTCTTTGGTGTTTTGTCCGTTTCCGTTGGCAGTAAGATGAATGGTGGCTTTTCCGGTTTTCGTACCTGTCTTTAACTTGAAAAAGATCAGGCGGTCACCCGTTTGAGTGAAGGTAAGCGTTTGTTGCTTGTTACCTGTCACTTGTATTCCTGCACCGGAAGCTTGTATGGATACGTTGACGTTCTTTACATTGTTTTCCAATGCAAATACGTTGACTGGTACTTCAATCTCTTCATTGGTGCTCAAAACTCGTGGCAATGTTGAAAGAATCATCAAAGGGGTACGTACCGGAACTGTCTTTTCGGCATTTCCGTATGCTCCGTCCTGACCTGCTACTATCATAGCACGGACAGAACCTACATACATGGGTAAAGTGATTTGGTGCGTACGGCTTTTCCCCTTACCGATACTGAAAGGACCGATAAATTTCACAACAGGTTTGAAGCGATTCGCTTTTTGGTCCGATGGCTTCAGTGTCTCGTCACCACCTGTGCTGAACATTGATCCATAGCTTCCTGCCGTGGCTCCTAATACATCGTCGTACATATCCCACGTACGGATTCCCAATGCTTCGCGGGCATAAAAATTATTCCAGGGATCCGGTGTCTTGAAATTGGTCAAGTCTAATAGACCGTCATCTACAATGGCAAGTGTATATGTCATCG
>ERZ826016.860-NODE-860-length-33012-cov-20.322086_pt1 | contig 33012 bp, 26 predicted proteins | sample MGYA00519872_ERZ826016 | MGnify/ENA primary metagenome ERZ826016 (study PRJEB31778, sample SAMEA3449218) | human gut metagenome | biome: human gut; feature: human-associated habitat; material: faeces | place: United Kingdom | collected 2010/2012 ... | reverse complement strand
TACTTCTGTAAATACAAAGCAGAAAAAACGTATTTTTGCATAGAAACAGCTAAAAATAAAGACGAATACAGGTATGGCAGCACACAATGCTCTCGGAAAGGCCGGAGAAGACACCGCAGTGGCGTATCTGGAATGTAACGGATACACTATCTGTCACCGTAATTGGCGGAAAAATCGTCTTGAGCTGGACATTGTGGCAGTCAAGGATGGACAATTAATCGTGGTGGAGGTAAAAACCCGCAGCAATACAGAATACATCGAACCGCAAGATGCCGTTAACTGGCAGAAAGTACGCCATATTGTAGTAGCCGCTGATGCCTACATCAAACATTTCAGTATTGATGCCCCTGTACGCTTTGATATCATTACCGTTGTCGGTGAAGCTAATGCATTTAAAATAGAGCATATCAAAGATGCATTTTATCCGCCAATATTCTGAATCAAACGTGAAAAGTGCTTTTACACAGCATTTTCGTAATTCTTCTTGTCCATTTCGGGAAAACTCTCTATCTTCGTTCAGAAATATTCTAAAAAACTCTATTATGAATCAGGCAAATTCCACCAAGCTGATCCCTTACGGGATGACAGACTTTCCAGCAATTATCCGTAATAACTATTATTATGTCGATAAGACGGAATATATCAGACAGATAGAACAGACTGCCCGTTTCTTCTTTTTCGTCCGCCCCCGCCGTTTCGGAAAGAGTCTTTTCCTCAATATGCTGGAATGCTATTATGATTGTAAGGCAGAAAAACAGTTCGATGAACTGTTTGGCAACTTATACGTGGGAAAACATCCTACCCCGGACCGCAACAAGTATCTTGTGCTGAAGATGAGCTTCTCCAGTATCGTCTCCGACCCGGAAAAAATGGAAGCCTCATTCAACAGTAACTGCGACATGATATTTACGGACTTTTGTCTGAAATATGCAGATTTACTGCCACCGGACACCCTTGAAATGGTACAACAAAAGGAAGTGGCTTCTGAGAAGCTGACCGCAATATGCCTGTCATTGCGGAGACAAGGCCTGAAGATGTACCTCATCCTCGACGAATACGACAATTTTGCCAACAACGTACTGGTCAACTACGGTAATACCCGTTATCGCGCCCTCACCCATGGCGACGGTTTTCTGCGGAACTTTCTCAAAACCGTCAAAGACTATACTGACAGGGTTGTGGAACGTATGTACATCACCGGTGTCAGCCCTGTAACGATGGACGATCTCACAAGTGGCTTCAATATCGCCAGCAATCAAAGCACCAACCCGGTATTCAACAACATGATCGGGTTCACTGAAGCCGAAGTACGGGAATTGCTGGAATACTACCGGCAGCAAGGAAAAATCATTCATCCCGTCGATGAGTTGATCAGCATGATGAAACCGTGGTATGATAATTACTGTTTCTCGGAAGATGCATTGAATGAACCTCCGATGTATAATTCTGACATGGTGCTCTATTTCGTGAACAGATACTTCGCCAGTCGGAAACCGCCCCGTGACATGCTCGACACCAACTGCCGCACTGACTATAACAAGCTGCGCCACCTCATCCTTATAGACAAGAACTTCGGCAAAAATGCCAGTATCATTCAAGAAATCATCACACAGGGTGAAACGGTTGGCAGGATAAAAGAGTCCTTCCCCGCCGTGGAGATAGCGCAAACGGATAATTTCAAGAGTCTGCTCTTCTATTACGGAATGCTGACAATAGCGGGTACACGCGGACCGATGCTGCAACTGACAATCCCCAACCAAGTGGTGCGCGAACAACTATACGGCTATCTGGCAGACGCCTACCGCACCGCCGGACACATGGACCTGGATGTTGACGAACTGAACCAACTGATGTACGGCATGGCTTATTCCCGTGAATGGGAAAGCTACTTCCAATATATCGCCACCCGGCTAAAGGAACAAAGCTCCATCCGCGAATTCATGGAAGGTGAAGCGCACGTCAAGGGCTTTCTCCTCAGCTATATGGGCATGAACAGTTACTACATAACAATGCCCGAATACGAAATGAACAAAGGCTTCTCCGACTTCTACCTGATACCCAACCTTCCGCAACTGCCCGATATGCCGTACAGCTATGCCATTGAAGTGAAGTATTGCCCCCGCGACGCCAAAGATGCAGAAGTGGAGAAGTTGCTGGAAGATGCAGGAATGCAGTTGGCGCAATATGTAGCCTGTCCGAAAGTACAGGAAAAGAAAGGTACTACGGAAATCATCGCAATCGCCCTGGTGTTCCGCGGATGGGATTTGGTGAAATTCAAGCAAATTTCGTAACCGGACACCCGCAAACTAATAGAAATTAAAAACAGAAAGTATGGATATAGAAACCGCCCGCGAATACTGTCTCGCCAAGAAAGCCGTAACGGAATGTCTTCCGTTCGACGAGTATTCACTTGTGATGAAAGTGATGGATAAGATGTTTGTACTGATTGACTTGGAAGGCTCTAACAAAATCTGTATGAAGTGTGATCCGGAGTATGCAATAGAATTGCGTGAGCATTACTCAGCTATTGAGGGCGCCTACCACTTTAACAAGAAATACTGGAACCAGATCTTCCTTGATGGCGATGCGGACGATAAACTGATAAAGAGCCTCATCGACCATGCTTATGAGGAAGTACTAAAGAAGTTCACCAAGAAAATGCGTACCGAATATGATGCCCTGCCCTGATATGAAGAAAGAACCGAATTTGATGATTACTCCCGCAGAGTTTCCTGTCCCACTGATCATATTGCCGGAAACAGACTCTACGAATAACTATTTAACTCAACTTTGCGGTGAGCAGCAATCCGTTGTCCGAGAGTTCACGACGGTCATAGCCGAGCGCCAGACTGCCGGTAAAGGGCAGCGTGGCAACAGTTGGGAGTCCGAAGATTGCCGGAACATCACATTCAGCTTCGTGCTCTATCCCACTTTCGTTGAAGCCCGTCGCCAGTTCATCCTTTCTCAAATCGTCTCCCTTTCCATTAAAGAAGAGTTGGACGAATGGACAAAAGGCATTTCCATCAAATGGCCGAATGACATCTACTGGAACGAAAAGAAGATTTGCGGCATACTGATAGAAAACGACCTCTCCGGACATCACATCGGACGCAGCATTTCCGGCATTGGTGTCAACATAAACCAGGAAACCTTTCGGAGCAATGCCCCCAACCCGGTATCTCTAAAGCAAATCACAGGACAAGAACATGAACGCTATCTGATACTCGCCAACATCATGAGGCGACTCAAAGAATACTATATCCTTCTGCAAACAGACTCTTCGGGCGATGCCGCCAACTGTATTGCCGAACGATATGCCCGCTCTCTTTTCCGTCGGGAAGGTTTCCACCGCTATGCCGATGCAGACGGTGAATTCCTTGCACGCCTGTTATGCGTAGAACCGGACGGGCGATTTATTCTTGAAGATCAGGCAGGAAAGGTACGCGGATATCTGTTTAAGGAAGTACAATACATTCTTTGACAAACTCAAAAAACAGATGCCGCATTTAAAAATTGAATTCAACCGCTACCCAGAGTTTATGCACACTTTTACCTACACGCTTACACCCATGCTCTGTATCGCCCTATTCATCGGCAATGAGCGATGGTGTAGGCAAATTTTAAAAAGGTGTAAGTAAAATTGCCTACACCAACGTAAAACAGAGTTATACCGCTAATAATAGGCTTATTACACTTCTTTTAGCAGATAAATCGACTGTTTCAACACCCCTCATTTTTCGTTTTTTTCTTCATCACAAAGACGTCGAATGTGCCAAGTAGCAGTAGTTTGCGCCATCCCGGTGGGAGAATCCCCGCCTTACAGTGATGCTCAGAACAGTGTTTGTTTACGTTGACTGCCTATGTTTTCCCGGTTAGCTACCTATGTTATTACATTATAAACCAATAATTTAGCATTACCCACAATTATAAATCACGTGCTTCACAATCGTGGTCCTGTTGCTTCACAATAATGGAGCACGTGCTCCACTAATGTGGTCAAACGGAATAAGGCACTGTTTTGCAAGACAACCTACATACTTTTAGCAATAAACATACATTGCTTTGAGAAAGAACAATAAGGCTAAGACACAGTGTAACGTAGCATATTTCCCACCTGTTTGATATCATATTTCACTCATATCAAGACATTTATAATACGTAGCCAACTCGTTTGCCAGGCGGATAATGCTATAATTGCATTGCACCACATACTTTTACATATTCAAATGCTTTGATAAGATTTTATTTTTCTGTTACTTTGCAAACCAGAAGCATTAAATAAATGAAAAAGTATATATATGACTATCTCGTTGTGGGTTCCGGTTTATTCGGTTCTGTTTTTGCTCAGATTATGAATGAAAACGGAAAGAAATGCCTGGTCATTGACAAGCGTAACCACACTGGAGGAAATATTTACACTAAAGAAGAAAATGATATAAAAATACATTGGTATGGAGCACATATATTCCATACGGACAATGAAGAAGTCTGGCATTACATAAACAGATTCGCAAAATTCAATAATTACGTTAACTCCCCTCTGGCATACAGCGAAGGAAGGCTTTACAATCTTCCTTTTAATATGAATACATTCAATAAGTTATGGAACGTAAATACTCCGGAAGAAGCAAAACATAAAATTCAGGAACAATGCTCTAAATATAAAGACATATCCCAGCCTGCTAATCTGGAAGAGCAAGCACTGAAACTTTGCGGAGACGACATATATTACACTTTTATTAAGGAATATACGGAAAAGCAATGGGGACGCCCCGCCAACCAACTGCCGGCTTCCATCATCAAAAGAATACCCTTCCGCCTTACTTATAACAATAACTACTTCAACGATCCCTATCAAGGCATCCCTAAAGACGGATACACTGCACTCACCAATAATCTGTTAAAGGATATCGATGTTCAAACCGATACGAACTATTTTGATAACATACCTTATTTTCAGAGTATAGCCGAAAAGATACTTTTCACAGGTTGCATTGACGAGTATTTTGAATATAAATTTGGCAGACTGGATTACAGAAGCCTGAAGTTTGAACATATCCATCTGGATACTGACAATTATCAAGGTAATGCCGTAATCAACTACAATGAAGCAAAATACCCGTTTACACGAATCATCGAACATAAACATTTTGAATTCGGAAAACAGCCTTCAACTATCATAACCAAGGAGTATCCTCAGGAATACACACCTTCCGACGAACCTTACTATCCCATCAATGATGAAAAGAATTTAAAATGCTTCAATAAGTATAAGGCATTGGCAGAAAAAGATTCCCGTGTCATTTTCGGAGGACGTTTGGGACAATATGCATATTTCGATATGGATGATACTATTGCATCCGCCATATTGCTCACTAAAAAGGAGTTATCAATCTAAAAGAACAAAATAATGACCCGATATTATCTATCCAAAAACTATAATGGCCTGAACAATGCAGGTAATAAGGCAAAAACAGATATAGAAGAAATTCTCTCTAAACTGGGATATAAAAATGCCGGACTACCGCAAACCACTTATTCCAACAAGATAGCAGGCTTTTTAATAACCCTTGCCGGAGTACTAAAAGTTTTGTTTACAGTTTCTGCCAATGACGTGGTAGTCGTCCAGTATCCTTTCAAGAAGTATTACTCTTTCGTATGTAATATCATACACTTGAAACGGGGAAAGGTTATCACGATTATCCATGACTTGGGAACTTTCAGAAGAAAGAAGTTGACAGCAGAGCAGGAAATCAAACGCCTCAACCATTCGGATGTACTGATCGTACACAACGATAAGATGGAGATATGGCTGAAAGAGCAAGGATACAGCAAACCTATGGTATGCCTGGAGATTTTCGATTATCTATCTCCTTCCGTAAACAACAATACCCAGGAACCTAACCAGAAACCAATTAAGGTGATCTATGCAGGAGCACTGACTTACAAGAAAAACAGATACCTGTACTCTTTGAATGATGTGATGTCAAAATGGCAATTTGAACTTTACGGCGGAGGATTCGAAGAAGACAAAATAGAAGACAAGACGTTGTTCAAATTTAAAGGTTTTGTGCCTTCTGATCAGTTAATAGAACAGGTCAGCGCACACTTTGGCTTAATATGGGAAGGAGACTCTATCCATACCTGCTCGGGAGATTTCGGGATATACCTGAGGATAAACAATCCGCACAAGGTATCCTTATACATACGCTGCAATCTTCCCATAATTATATGGAAAGAAGCAGCATTGGCCTCATTTGTTGCAGAGAACAAAATAGGCGTGTGTATTGATTCACTGGAAGAGTTAGACTCCATATTATCATCCATTTCCGCAGAATCCTATGACGAAATGGTCAGAAATATAAAGGAGATCAACCAAAAGATTGCATCGGGCTATTATTGCAAAAGAGCAGTAGAAAACGCAGAAAGCTTATTATAGCTTACTTAATTTCCGCTTCCAGTTTCCTGATCTTTTCCAAGGTATTTCCCGCCTCTGTGGAAGGAAACAGTTGCAACACACGCTGCAAATAGTCCTTTGCTTTGGAGTAAACATTGGAGTAAACATCAGAAAGTCCGTTACGATAGCGGGCGTATTGCATCCGTGTAGGAGAAGTTATTTTCTTATAATCATCCTCCAGCTTCTTCTTTTCCCGTTCTGCTTGCAGGTAGTAATAACTCCCCAGGAAAATATTGGCTTGCAGATTATTGGCATCCAGCATCAAAACTTTTTCATAAGTTTTGACGGCATCTTTTTCCTTACCTCTCATCATCTCCATTTCGGCACACGACACAAGTGCAGGAACATCTTCGGAATGATACTGCAAGAATTCTCTGTAAAAAAGATAAGCTTTGTCATAATTCCGCTTACGCTTGTAATAGGTTGCCAACTCATTGACCAGACGGGGAGCCACGGCACTGTTTTTTTCTATTTGAGTCCAATAATACATTTCAGTCTGATCTGCTCCGGCAGCTATCGCCTGACGAAACAGACTCACAACATAATCATCCTGCCCCTCAGACAAGGCGGCAGACACCTTCTGTAGCAGTTCTCCCGCCGTTTGCGCAGAGAGCACAAAGGGGAAAGTAACCATTAATGAAAATAGCAAAGTTAAGGTTCTCATCTCTTATTAAATATTACCCAGTTTTTGTTACCGCAAATATATTCATTTTTCAAACATTATGTACTATAAAAATTGTTATTATCAGGTGCTTTTTTACCGTTTGCGACAAAAAGAGTACCTTTGTCGGTAAATAGAACAAACCAGAGTTTTAAAATGATTGCTCAAACTCCGAATATTATCAATAAAAGAATACTTCAGATAGCTGTACCCTCGATTATATCAAACATAACAGTTCCCCTGCTGGGACTGATTGATGTAACAATCGTAGGGCATCTGGGAGCCGCTGCATATATCGGAGCCATTGCCGTGGGCGGAATGTTATTCAATATTATCTACTGGATCTTCGGATTTTTGAGAATGGGGACCAGTGGAATGACCTCACAGGCATACGGCAAACATGATCTGGATGAAGTTGCACGACTTTTATTACGGTCGGTCGGAGTAGGATTGCTTATCGCCATTGTCTTAGTGGCATTGCAATATCCCATCCGGAAGCTGGCATTCACTTTTATACAAACTACAGAGGAAGTAGAGCGATTGGCTACACTCTATTTCCGGATCTGTATCTGGGGAGCGCCTGCTATGCTCGGACTCTATGGATTCGCAGGTTGGTTCATCGGTATGCAGAATTCACGTTTCCCGATGTACATCGCCATCACACAAAATATTGTGAATATTGCCGCAAGCCTTTGTTTCGTTTATCTGTTCCACATGAAAGTTGCCGGGGTAGCTTGGGGAACACTTACGGCTCAATATGCCGGTTTCCTGATGGCATTATTATTATGGAGGCGATATTATGGAGGACTTAAAAAGCACGTTGCTTGGCATGAAGTGCTGAAAAAGGAAGCCATGCTGCGTTTTTTCCAGGTAAACCGGGATATCTTTCTACGAACCCTCTGTCTGGTCATTGTCACTCTATTTTTCACTTCTGCCGGAGCGGCACAAGGAGAAATAGTATTGGCCGTCAATACTTTGCTAATGCAATTATTCACTCTATTTTCTTATATCATGGATGGTTTTGCTTATTCAGGAGAAGCGTTAGTGGGTAAATATGTTGGTGCCAATAATCGACCGGCATTATATCGCACGGTTCACCAGCTCTTCATTTGGGGTGTCGGTCTTTCCACAGGTTTCACCTTGCTTTATTTCTTTGGAGGCAAGTCATTCCTGGGACTGCTGACTAATGAAACCTCCGTCATTCGGGAAGCCGGAAATTACTTTTATTGGGTATTGGCAATCCCACTTACAGGTTTTGCCGCTTTCCTGTGGGATGGCATTTTTATAGGAGCCACTGCCACCCGACAAATGTTTTACTCCATGCTGGTAGCTTCCGGCAGTTTCTTCCTTGTTTATTACTCTTTACACGAATGGATGGGAAATCATGCCCTCTGGCTCGCTTTCATCGTCTATTTATCTCTCCGTGGCATCATGCAGGCAGTTTTAAGTAGAAAAATTCTGTACCAAAGTTAATCTTTACAGACAGAAAGCGTATATTTGCAGAAACTAAATGTAATATCATATGGCAAAGTATAAAAGAATCCTGTTAAAGCTCAGCGGCGAAAGCCTGATGGGCGAAAAACAATATGGCATTGACGAGAAGCGCCTTGCCGAATATGCAGCACAGATCAAGGAAATCCATGAACTGGGCGTTCAGATAGGTATCGTCATCGGCGGTGGAAATATTTTCCGTGGATTGAGTGGTGCAAACAAAGGTTTCGACCGCGTAAAAGGCGACCAAATGGGTATGCTCGCAACTGTAATCAACAGTTTGGCACTAAGCTCTGCCCTGGTAGCCACCGGCGTAAAGGCACGTGTACTTACAGCCGTACGCATGGAACCTATCGGAGAATTTTATAATAAGTGGAAAGCCATCGAAAGCATGGAAGCAGGCGAAGTCGTTATTATGTCTGCCGGAACGGGAAATCCGTTCTTCACTACAGACACGGGCTCTTCTCTACGCGGTATCGAGATTGAAGCCGATGTCATGCTAAAAGGTACACGTGTGGATGGTATCTATACCGCAGACCCGGAAAAAGATCCGACTGCTACAAAATTCGACGATATCACTTATGACGAAGTTCTGAAACGTGGACTGAAGGTAATGGACCTCACTGCAACCTGCATGTGCAAAGAAAACAATTTGCCAATCATCGTGTTCGACATGGATACAGTGGGCAATTTGAAAAAAGTAATGCAAGGAGAAGAAATCGGAACATTAGTACACAATTAAATAAGTACACCAAACAAACATAAATAAATGGGAAAAGCGGCTAACCGGCTTAAACCCTACGTCATCTGCTACCTACTTTTCCATTGCACCCTGACGTTGGGGTATGCCTCTGAGAATCTGACCGCCTCTAAAGACAGTTTGATTCACCTGTTGGATTCAGCGTCAGTTTCTTCAAGGCGACTGGAGTTGCTGACTCACCTTAGCGACATAGGGCTGATACAGGACGACTATACCTATACGGAAAAGTTATGGGAACAAGCTGTAGCGAGCAACAATCAAGACGCTATGTTCACCTCCGTTCGTTCGCTGGCACTGCGTCACCTCAATCTCTGTCAATTGGATTCTGCCGATTTGTGGATTGAAAAAGCCCGCATCCATCTGCGGGGAAAGCCCAAAGAAGTAGTTTTGCAATATCTGGGCATGATGCATGACATACGCAGTTTTACACAGCGGAAAGAACTGGCACAGAGATTAGTAGCAGATAGTCAAGTAGTATTTCAAGCATCAAACCCTTATCCTTACATGAGGAGACTGTATGCGCTTGGAGTCATCTCACTAATGCTGGAAGGCAGCAATGACCAGCTAAGGCCTTGGGATAGCTATCTGCAAGAGGGATTGAAAATAGCACGCACCATACCACTTGAAGAAGACTACCTGTTCAGAACCCAATTTTTGTTGGGATTAGGCAGCTCGGATTTGAAGTATACCCAGGAACTGATGGAGCTTTACAAAGAATACCGCCAACTGCCCAAAGTAAAAAAACGCATATTCCTCTCACACCAGATAGAGATTGCAGCCATTGCCCGCATGCTGAATCATGGTGATGAAATAGGGCGCAACCAGATGGATTACTACTTTGGAGAGTTCCAGCGTATGGTAAAACTTTATCCACAGGACGTGGTGCCTCCATTGGACTTTTATTATTACGATGTAGCGCGAAATTATTATAGCTATATAAAAGACTATCCCAAAGCCATTGAGTGCTGTGATTCTGTCATCAGAACCGCTCCCCAATATGGGATGGACAATTCATATTATTACGAAGAAAGGAGCAAATATCTTGCCCTATCCAGTCGTTGGCAGGAAGCCTACCAGGCAATTACGGATTACATCACCATTAAAGATTCCATCGAGTCACAAAACATATCCGAAGAACTGACAGAGCTACAGACCCAATACGACGTCAGCCGTTTGGAACTGGACAAAGCTAACCTGATATCCCGCCAACAGGGCATATACATCGCATTGATAAGTCTCTTGCTGGTAGTTCTTGCCGGATGGCTCATACACGTCTATCGCATTTTGCGCATCACCCGTCATCTAAAACTGAATCTGGAGACAGAGAGCCGGAAAGCCAAAGAGAGTGAGAAGATGAAAACAATCTTCATGAACTCCATGTCGCATGAGATACGTACCCCTCTCAACGCTATTCAAGGGTTCAGCAGTATCATTCTGAGTGAAGAAGTTGAAGAGGATATGAAAACTGAAATGAAGGAAAGCATTGAACAAGGCATAACACAATTAACCAACCTGATGGACGATATGATGGAAATATCACAACTGGGCTGCACCAATGATATGCTCCCAGTAGGTACGGTTTACATTGGGCAGTTGTGCGAAGAATGCATGATAATAGAAACACGGAAATTCCGCAAACCGAACACTGAGTACCGAATTGAGAATCAATGTATTTCACAGACTTATCAGACAAACCGCCAATACCTTGCCAAAGCTATTTGTAATTTGCTGGCCAATGCCAACAAATTTACCCCACAAGGCAGTATCATCCTTAACTGCCACGAAAACGACACCCGAAGCAAGCTGATTATATCCGTCACAGATACCGGTCCCGGCATTCCACCAGAAAAAAGGGAATGGGTATTTGAAGCATTCACAAAGATAGACGATTTTATACCTGGCACCGGGCTTGGACTTTATGTTTGTCATGAAATAACAAAGCACTTGGGAGGGAAAATATATATCGATTCTACCTATACGGAAGGGACACGGATGGTGATAGAGCTTCCGATAGGATAAGAAATAAGTTTTCTTATCCTGCTTTCTGCCTTGAGAGCTTGCAGATTATCAAAAAATAATCTACTTTTGTTCAATCAAAATTAGAGAAGTAAAACTCCAAAACCAAAGAATATGAGAGAAGTAAAAGAAATCTTAGATGAAGCGCAAGAAAAAATGGATATGGCCGTCATGTATCTGGAAGAAGCATTGGCTCACATCCGCGCCGGAAAAGCAGACGTTCGTTTGCTGGACGGTATCCGTGTGGATTCTTATGGAAGCATGGTTCCCATCAATAACGTAGCTGCCGTAAATACTCCGGATGCCCGTAGTATAGTCATCAAGCCCTGGGACAAAAGCATGTTCAAGGTGATTGAGAAAGCCATCATCGACTCCAGCCTTGGCATCATGCCGGAAAATAACGGTGAAATCATCCGTATCGGCATTCCACCGCTGACCGAAGAACGTCGTAAACAACTTGCCAAACAATGTAAAGGTGAAGGCGAAACTGCCAAAGTGAGCGTACGTAATGCCCGCCGTGATGCAATCGATGGCCTGAAAAAGTCTGTTAAAGACGGCCTGGCAGAAGATGCACAAAAGGGAGGTGAAGAGAAATTGCAGAAGATTCACGATAAATACATCAAGCAAATTGATGATATGCTGGCTGCAAAGGACAAAGAAATCATGACCGTATAAAAACCAATTGACAATTGACAATTAATAATTGACAATTACCCTATGACATAATAGTAAAGGGATTCTGCCAAACGTTAATTGTCAATTGTCAGTTATCAACTGTCAATTGAATTGAGGGGACTGGTAATAAAAAATACAGGTAGTTGGTATTTGGTAAAAACCGACGAAGGTAAATGTGTGGAGTGCAAAATCAAGGGTAATTTCCGGTTAAAAGGCATTCGCAGTACCAACCCGGTAGCTGTGGGAGACTATGTCCAAATCATTCTGAATCCGGAAGGAACTGCTTTCATCAGTGAAATAGAAGACCGGAAAAATTACATTATCCGTCGTGCTTCCAATCTCTCCAAGCAATCGCATATTCTCGCAGCAAACCTTGACCAAAGCATGCTTATCGTAACGGTCAACTATCCGGAAACATCCACCACCTTTATCGACCGTTTTCTGGCTTCTGCCGAAGCATACCGTGTTCCGGTAAAGATCATCTTCAATAAAATAGACGCATACAATGAAGAGGAACTTCATTATATGAACAGCCTCATCAATCTCTATACCACTATCGGTTATCCCTGCTTCAAAGTCTCCGCCAAAACCGGTGAAGGCATTGAACTCATTCAGGAAGAACTTAAAGGGCGGGTAACACTTTTCTCCGGTCATTCCGGTGTAGGAAAATCAACGCTCATCAACGCAATATTGCCTGAACAGGACGTAAAAACGGGTGAGATTTCCACCTACCACAACAAAGGAATGCACACCACTACGTTCTCTGAGATGTTTCCCGTTCCGGGAGACGGATATATCATTGACACACCAGGCATCAAAGGTTTCGGAACATTCGATATGGAAGAGGAGGAAATAGGACACTATTTTCCGGAGATATTTAAGCTCTCTGCCGATTGCCGTTACGGTAACTGTACGCATCGCCACGAACCGGGGTGTGCTGTACGAAAAGCCGTGGAGGAGCACTACATCAGCGAATCACGTTATGCCTCATACCTTAACATGTTGGAAGACAAAGAGGAAGGTAAATACAGAGCGGCGTATTAAAAAAAGAGTGGTAGGGTGATAAGGTGATAAAGCATTTGCTTATCACTTTAGCATTTTATCACTTTATCACCTTATCACCCTTTTTCATATCACTTTATCACCTTTTTTAACGCTTCTCGCATTAAACCTTTCTGTTCCTAATATGTCCAATTAGTGCTACATAATCTAACTTAATATCTGATATAATACTAATACTGATACATGAATAAAAAAGTTAAATGGGGCATTATCATTTTCATTGGTGCCGGACTGATAGGTTGGGGTATTTATTCCCAGCTTCCTAAAGAGAATAAAGAATTGGCAGCTGCCGACAAAGTTATGAGCAGTAACCGCAATGGCAAAAAAGCATTAAATGTAAACGCAAAGATCATAAAGCCACAGCTGCTCAAAGATGAAATCAAAATCAGCGGTAGCCTGTTACCTGATGAAGAAGTGGATCTTTCTTTCGAAACCTCAGGTAAAATCATAGAAATCAATTTTGAGGAAGGCAGCCAGGTTAAAAAAGGACAACTGCTGGCTAAAGTGAACGACCGGCCTTTACAGGCACAGTTGCAGCGTCTTGTTGCCCAACTGAAACTGGCAGAAGACCGCGTATTTCGCCAGAATGCATTGTTGGAGCGGGATGCAGTCAGTAAAGAAGCCTACGAGCAGGTAAAAACTGAACTGGCAACCCTGAATGCAGACATAGACCTGATAGAAGCTAACATTGCACAAACCGAGCTTCGTGCCCCGTTCGACGGTGTAATCGGTCTGCGTCAGGTCAGTGTCGGAACCTATGCTTCCCCCACTACTATCGTTGCCAAACTCACAAAAATATCTCCGCTGAAAGTAGAATTCTCCGTTCCCGAACGTTATGCCAATGACGTTAAAATCGGTGCAGGAGTAAACTTCGGACTTGAGGGTAAACTTGAAACCTTCCATGCCAAAGTGTACGCACGTGAATCGAGAATGGATCAAAACACCCATACATTGACATTGCGTGCCCTCTACCCCAATGCCAGCGGTAATGTAATGCCCGGACGCTATGCGGATATCCGTTTAAGTAAAAATGAAATCCATGATGCCCTTGCCGTTCCATCCGAAGCTATCGTTCCGGAAATGGGTAAGGACAAGATTTTCCTTTATAAATCGGGAAAAGCCCAGCCTGTAGAAATACAAACTGGCATACGTACAGAAGCTGAAACCCAAGTATTGCAGGGTTTGCAGACCGGAGATACAATTATAATTTCCGGAACATTGCAGCTCCGCACAGGATTACCCGTAACATTGGATAATATCTATTAAACCAGACGCCTTATGAACATATCCGAACTCAGCATACGGCGCCCGGTACTCTCCACAGTGCTTACCCTTATCATCCTGCTTTTTGGACTGATCGGGTACAGCTATCTCGGCGTCCGCGAATATCCGTCAGTGGACAATCCCATCATTTCGGTATCCTGCTCCTACCCGGGTGCAAATGCCGATGTTATCGAAAACCAGATTACCGAGCCATTGGAGCAAAACATCAATGGTATTCCGGGAATCCGTTCCTTGTCCAGCGTCAGCCAGCAAGGTTCATCCCGTATTACGGTAGAATTTGAACTCTCTGTAGACCTGGAAACGGCTGCAAACGACGTGCGTGATAAAGTTTCACGCGCCCAACGTTATTTGCCTCGCGACTGTGACCCTCCTACCGTATCAAAAGCAGATGCGGACGCCATGCCTATACTGATGGTAGCATTGCAAAGCGACAAACGTTCCTTGCTGGAATTGAGCGAGATTGCAGACCTCACCGTCAAAGAGCAATTGCAGACTATTGCAGATGTAAGTGGTGTCAGTATCTGGGGGGAAAAGCGTTATTCCATGCGCCTTTGGCTCGATCCTATCAAGATGTCGGGTTACGGCATTACCCCCATAGACGTAAAGAATGCGGTAGATAAAGAAAATGTGGAACTCCCGTCCGGAAGTATCGAAGGTAATACGGTAGAACTTACCATCCGTACACTGGGATTGATGCACACGGCAGAAGAATTCAATAATCTTATCCTGCGGGAAGACAACAACCGCATTGTCCGTTTCAGTGATATCGGACGGGCGGAACTGGGTCCTGCGGACATCAAGAGCTACATGAAAATGAATGGCGTACCAATGGTAGGTATTGTTGTGGTACCTCAACCGGGCGCCAACCACATCAAGATTGCCGATGCCGTTTACGAACGCATGGAACAGATGAAGAAAGACCTTCCGGATGATGTGCGATACTCTTATGGTTTCGACAATACCAAGTTTATCCGCGCCTCTATCAATGAGGTAAAGGAAACGGTATACGTGGCATTCATTCTCGTCATCATCATCATCTTCCTCTTCCTGCGCGACTGGCGTGTAACGCTGGTGCCCTGTATCGTGATCCCCGTTTCGCTTATCGGAGCATTCTTTGTGATGTATCTGGCAGGATTCTCTATCAATGTGCTTTCCATGCTGGCGGTAGTGCTGGCAGTAGGCCTGGTGGTGGATGACGCCATTGTAATGACGGAAAACATCTATGTCCGCATTGAACGCGGAATGCCGCCGAAAGAGGCCGGCATCGAGGGCGCCAAGGAAATTTTCTTTGCTGTAATCTCTACCACCATCACGCTGGTAGCCGTATTCTTCCCTATCGTATTTATGGACGGAATGACGGGACGACTTTTCCGCGAATTCAGCATCGTGGTATCCGGTTCAGTGATCATTTCCTCCTTTGCCGCATTGACCTTCACTCCGATGCTTGCCACCAAGTTGTTAGTGAAACAAGAAAAGAAAAACTGGTTCTATATAAAAACCGAACCATTCTTTGAAGGAATGAACCGCATCTACAGCCGGTCATTGGAAATTTTTCTCCGTAAACGCTGGCTGGCCATGCCACTTGTATTAGGAACATTAATCATTATCGTATATCTGTGGAATGCCATCCCTGCCGAAATGGCACCATTGGAAGATCGCTCGCAAATCAGTATCAACGTGCGTGGTGCGGAGGGTGTGACTTACGAATACATACGGGATTATACGGAAGACATCAACCAGTTGGTAGATTCCATTCTGCCGGATGCAGAATCGGTAACGGCACGCGTGTCAAGTGGTAGCGGTAACGTGCGTATCACATTGAAAGACATGAAAGAGCGTGACTACACACAGATGGAAGTAGCCGAAAAGATTTCGCAGGCTGTACAGAAAAAGACCAAGGCGCGTTCGTTCGTACAGCAATCGTCCTCTTTCGGTGGACGACGCGGTGGTATGCCGGTTCAATATGTATTGCAGGCTACCAACATTGAGAAATTACAAGAGGTGTTGCCGATATTTATGGCGAAGGTTTATGAAAATCCGGTTTTCCAGATGGCCGACGTGAACCTGAAATTCAGCAAGCCGGAAGCCCGCATCAATATCAATCGCGACAAGGCAAGTATCATGGGAGTAAGCACACGTAATATCGCGCAAACGCTTCAATACGGATTGAGCGGTCAGCGTATGGGTTATTTCTATATGAACGGAAAGCAATACGAAATATTGGGTGAAATCAACCGCCAGCAACGCAACAAGCCTTCCGACCTGAAAGGCATCTATATTCGTAGTGATAAAGGTGAAATGGTGCAGTTGGACAACCTGATTGAACTGACCGGCGGTATCGCCCCTCCGCAATTGTACCGTTACAACCGTTTCGTTTCCGCCACTATTTCTGCCGGACTTGCTGATGGGAAAACCATCGGACAAGGATTGGACGAGATGGATAAGATTGCCAAAGAAACATTGGATGAGACATTCCGTACCGCACTGACGGGAGACTCCAAAGAGTACAGGGAAAGTTCTTCCAGTCTGATGTTTGCCTTTGTATTGGCAATTCTGCTGATCTACCTGATTCTGGCAGCGCAGTTCGAGAGTTTCAAAGATCCGTTGATTATCATGCTTACCGTGCCTTTGGCTATTGCCGGAGCCTTGGTATTCATGTACTTCAACGATATTACGATGAATATATTCAGTCAAATTGGCATCATCATGCTGATTGGTCTGGTGGCAAAGAACGGTATCCTTATTGTAGAGTTTGCCAACCAGAAACAGGAAGCCGGAGAAGATAAAATGGAAGCCATCAAGGATGCATCCCTGCAACGTCTGCGCCCCATCCTAATGACGAGTGCTTCTACCATTCTCGGACTAATACCGTTGGCATTCGCTTCAGGTGAAGGTTGTAACCAGCGCATTGCCATGGGTACAGCCGTAGTGGGCGGTATGTTGGTATCCACATTCCTCACTATGTATATCGTACCTGCCATATATAGTTATGTATCCACTAACAGAAGTAAGTTAAAGAAATCATGAAACGTACGATTTTATCCCTCATAGCCATTTGTAGCACCTCGCTTGCATTGCAAGCGCAGATGCCGCAATCTTATACATTAAAGTCCTGCTTGGAATACGGGCTTCAAAATAACTACTCGCTGCGCATTACCCGCAACGAGGAACAAGTCAGCAAAAACAACGCCACGCTGGGAAACGCCGGTTATCTGCCGACACTTGACCTCTCTGCAAGTTATAAAGGAACCGTAGACAATACAGACAGTAAAGTGCGGGCTACCGGAGAACATGTCAAAGAGAATGGTGTATTCGATCAGACCATGAACGTGGGGCTTAATCTGAACTGGACTATCTTCGACGGCTTCAACATCACCGCCAACTACCAACGTCTGAAAGAGTTGGAAAGACAAGGTGAAACCAATACCCGTATCGCCGTAGAAGACCTGATAGCCAACATCGCTGCCGAATATTACAACTATCTGCAACATAAGATCCGTCTGAATAATTTCCGCTATGCCGTATCTTTGTCCAAAGAGCGTTTGCGTATCGTGGAAGAGCGTTATCACATCGGTAACTTCTCCCGTCTGGATTACCAACAGGCAAAGGTAGACTTCAATGCAGACAGTGCCCAGTATATGAAACAGCAAGAGTTGCTGCATACCTCCCGTATCCAACTGAACGAACTGATGGCGAACGAAGATGTAGACCAGCCCATCATCGTTCAGGACAGTCTGATCAACGTAGACGGTGGACTAAACTTTGAAGAGCTTTGGAACATGACTCTGCAAACCAACGCTTCTCTGTTGAAAGCCTATCAAAACAACACGCTTGCCCAGCTGGATTACAAAAAGGTTTGTTCCCGCGACTATCCTTATCTGAAGATGAACGGTGGTTATGGCTATACCTTCAACAAATACGATATCGCCACTAACATCCAACGCGGTAATCTTGGTGCCAACTTCGGCCTGACTATCGGCTTCAACCTATTCGACGGAAACCGTCGCCGGGAACGCAACAATGCACGTATTGCCATTCAGAATGCCCGCCTGGAACGCGAACAACTGGAACAAGCCTTACGTGCAGACCTGAGCAACTTATGGCAAGCTTACCAGAACAATCTGCAAATGCTGAACCTGGAACGCCAGAACCTTGTAGCTGCTAAAGAAAACCATGAAATTGCCATGGAGCGTTATATGCTGGGAAACCTTTCAGGTATCGAAATGCGTGAAGCACAGAAGAGCCTTCTGGATGCAGAAGAAAGAATTCTCTCAGCAGAGTACAACACTAAATTATGCGAAATTTCTTTGTTGCAAATCAGTGGAAAAGTAACAAAATACCTGGAATAAAACAAATATTCCCCATCAGGCGAGTTTTTTTCCTCTACTTTTGCCATCATAGAACTATAAAAAACAACGACCATGAAAAAGATTTGCCTGTGTTGTCTGGCCTTGTTATGCCTGACAAATGTATTTGCACAAGAGAACGTAAACTACAAAGAGAAGAAGCCCTATAAAACCTGGGTGAAAATGGCTCCTAAATTGGACGATGAATTCTTTAAAACAACTGAGGCCATCCGCATTGGCGACAATGTATTGCTTTATCAACAAACCACCGGCGGTTGGCCCAAAAACATCTATATGCCTGCCGAACTGACAGAGCAAGAACGTGAAGACGTACTCGCCTCCAAGGATGATGTAAACGAAAGTACGATAGACAACGATGCAACCAGTACGGAAATCGAATACCTCTCCCGCCTGTATCTGGCCACTAATACCGAAAAGTACAAAAATGCCGCTCTGGATGGTATCCGGTATATTCTCAAAGCCCAATATCCCAACGGTGGCTGGCCGCAGTTCTGGCCCCGTCCCAAGGGTTATTATACTCATATCACTTACAACGACAATGCAATGGTAAACGTTATGGAGTTGCTGCGTCAGGTATACGAGAAGAAAGCTCCCTACATATATGTTCCCGACAGCATTTGCGACCGTGCCCGCACCGCCTTCGATAAGGGTGTGGAATGTATCCTCAAAACGCAGGTTATCCTGAACGGCAAGCCTACCGTGTGGTGTGCGCAGCATGATGAACATACCCTTGCCCCAGCCAAAGCACGTGCCTACGAACTTCCCTCACTGAGTGGCGCCGAATCGGACAACATCGTCATCCTGCTAATGTCTCTGCCTAATCCTTCAAAAGAGGTCATCGCATGTATAGAGAACGCAATCGAATGGTTCAAAGCATCAAAGATTGAAGGGATGAAAAAAGAGTTCTTCACGAATGATGAAGGCAAGAAGGACTTCCGTATGGTTCCGTGTACGGATTGCCCTCCCCTGTGGGCACGCTTCTATACTTTAGAAGACAATCGTCCGTTCGTTAGCGATCGTGATGGGGTGAAGAAGTTCGATATTTCCGAAATCGGATATGAGCGCCGCAACGGATACAGTTGGTACAATAGTGACGGGCTGAAAGTGCTGAAGAAGTACGAGCAGTGGAAAAAGAAACACAATAAATGATAGCTTCGGGGCAGCATACACTGCCCCTATTTTTTATCCTATCCCAATACCCATTTCGTCTTCTTTCCGAAGCAACGGTACGCCGTTGCCACCAGAAGCCAGGAAACGCCAAATGCCAACACTGCGGCGGCAGGTATCTGCAAATACAACGGAACACCTGCCGCCCGCATCAGTACCACTGCCGGCCCTGTGAAGAAGTAGTGTATCATATAGATTCCAAAACCGCAAAGCGTCAGGTTGGACAATGCTTTTATCACCCGCTCCGAACGAATGTTCACTCTCTTTGCCCACATAAATACAGGAATAGTCATCATCACCACGTTCAGCGAACAGTAGGTGAAGAACAATTCCAGCATTTCATCCGTAAAGTCCGGCAATGCCGTCATGTGGCGGAAACCGAAGAAAGTAACCGTATAGCCCACCACAAACATAGGAACGCCTATCAGTGCGGATTGCCGTACAGTCCAGTCATGGTTGCGCAGATAATGTCCCAGAAGCAGGTATCCATTAAAACCGGCAAAATAATAAAGCATGCCGAATGAGTTCCACGAACAAGTTCCCCATAAGTATTGCGCTACAAACTCATTATAATAAGGTATAAGCAATGTCACTCCCCATACAGCCAAGAACCAGAGTTTGGCTTTCTCCGAAGCTTTCTCTACCCAAGCGGAGAATATCGGCAAGTACAGATAGAGGCCTATCAGCAAATAAATGTACCACATGTGTACATCGAGGATAGAAAAATTAAAAGGAAGTTCTGCAATATATCCCATGCTGACAGCTAAAGACTGGCGCATCACTTCTTCGCCCGAGTACGGGAAGAAGTCAAGAATCACCCGCGGTTCCACTCCCAGCAATCCTGTAATCCAAGGGAAAAGATTATAAATCACCGACCAGATAAGAAACGGAAAAAACACACGTGGAATACGTTTCTTATAGAATACGGATGCATCGCCACGCACAGGGAGCAACAAAGCTCCCGTTATCATCACAAAAAGAGGTACGCACGGACGTAGTACCGCTCCATAGACGGCACCCCAGAATTTGATATCTTCAATATTCGGAGCCGTTCCCGGATAAAAGTTGAAAGGGTCTGTGCAGTGGCAACAAACCACGGTAAACATGGCTATCAGTCGCACAACATCCAGCCAGACGACACGGGAGCTCGCCTTCAGAGAAATGTGAGGAGTAGTTTCCATAACTGTCAATAAGATTAATCTGATTTTAAAGGCGTAAAGATAGGAATTAGTATCGGCATACAAGGATATCTTATTATTTTTCTGATATATAGATTCCACAATAGAATACTTAGGAACAAATAAGAAAGATGGGAAGGAGGTCGTATGAAAACCAAGAAAGCTGTCCCAAGGAGTTAATCAACTTCTTCGGGACAGCTTTCACTTAATCTATAGAAAGATTCCTCTTATTTACTGCAATTCCAAGGTTTCAGTTGTTTAAAGAAATCGTTGCCTTTGTCATCTACCAGGATGAATGCAGGGAAGTCTTCCACTTCAATCTTCCAGATAGCTTCCATACCGAGTTCAGGGTATTCTACACATTCGATGCTCTTGATGTTGTTCTGTGCCAGGATAGCGGCAGGACCACCGATAGAACCGAGATAGAAACCACCGTACTTCTTGCAAGCATCCGTCACCTGCTGGCTACGGTTACCCTTAGCAAGCATAACCATGCTGCCACCATGACTTTGGAACAACTCTACATACGAGTCCATACGTCCCGCAGTAGTGGGGCCCATAGAGCCACAAGCCATACCAGCCGGAGTCTTGGCAGGGCCGGCATAGTAAATCGGATGATCCTTGATATACTGTGGCAAATCTTCACCACGGTCCAGACGTTCTTTCAGCTTAGCATGTGCAATGTCACGGCCTACGATAATCGTACCATTCAATGACAGACGTGTAGCCACCGGATATTTAGTCAGTTCCTTCAGGATATCTGCCATCGGCTGGTTCAGGTTTATCTTAACCACGGCACCTTCGCCTGCATGACGCATTTCTTCCGGGATGAGTTCGCCCGGATTACTGTCCAGTTTTTCAATCCAGATACCTTCTTTGTTGATCTTACACTTGATGTTACGGTCGGCAGAGCAAGAAACGCCCAGACCTACCGGACAAGATGCACCATGACGAGGCAGGCGGATGATACGGATATCATGAGCCAGATATTTACCGCCGAACTGTGCACCGAGGCCAATCCTATGAGCTTCTTCCAACACTTCTTTCTCAAGTTCTACATCACGGAAGGCACGTCCGTATTCGTTACCCGTAGTGGGCAACTCATCATAATAATGAGTAGAAGCCAGCTTCACCGTCAGCAGGTTCTTCTCAGCAGAAGTACCGCCAATAACGAAAGCGATGTGGTAAGGAGGACAAGCAGCTGTACCCAGCGTCTTCATTTTCTCAACGAGGAAAGGAACCAGAGTGCCGGGATTCAGGATTGCTTTTGTTTCCTGATACAGGTAAGTCTTATTGGCCGAACCACCGCCTTTGGTCACACAAAGGAACTTATATTCCATACCCTCGGTAGCTTCGATATCTATTTGTGCAGGCAGGTTACACTTCGTGTTCACCTCGTCGTACATATTCAACGGAGCATTCTGAGAGTAACGCAGGTTTTCTTCAGTATATGTTTTGTAGACACCCAGCGAAAGAGCTTCTTCATCACAATAACCAGTCCATACCTGCTGTCCCTTTTCACCATGAACGATAGCCGTACCGGTATCCTGACAGAAAGGAAGCACGCCTTTTGAGGCAACTTCTGCATTGCGCAGGAAGGTCAGTGCTACATATTTATCATTATCACTTGCTTCGGGGTCGCGCAAAATCTTAGCAACTTGCTCATTGTGCGAACGGCGCAACATAAATGACACATCGCGGAAAGCTGTGTTAGCCATTGCCGTAAGACCTTCTTTTTCAATCTTCAGAATGGGCTTTCCTTCAAACTCGCTTACAGATACATAATCTTTTGTAAGCAGATAATACTCAGTCTTATCTTCCCCATGCTCAAACATAGGTTGATACTTGAACGGAGGTGTTGTTGCCATAATTACTCGTAAATTAAATTAATGAATCGTGTAGCAAAGGTAAGAACTATTATTGAAATATTTCTTTAATTAGAGTGAAAATGATGACACTCTCTGCATACGGCCTATCAATTCGTCACCCAACGCTGTCTTATCTTCAATATGTTTCAGCACAGCGGTGACAAACGGATTACTTTCAAAGTCGCCGCGTACCTGCTCAAAGTCCATTTCTTTCTCTGCGCGCGAACCGTCGGCACCGAAGCCCGTCATGGAGGCAAGTGAGAATTCTTTCTTGGCATCATCATACACCATACGGTCCAACCCGACTACCGCTTCTTTCCACTTCTCTACAATGCGGATGATGTCTGTAGCCGTAATATTGTCCGGTTTGATTCCGTAGTATTCCTCCAACTTTTCATAAGCCCAGGTCCACTCATAAGTGTAGTAGTTCTGATGCATCTTCTCAAATTCAGCATTGATGTACTTCAGACGGTCTACTTTGCCACACTCGATATCATTGATCAGGGCATCTATCTCGCTCTTCGGAGCTATCAGGCCGGAAATGTCCACCCACTCACCGCTACCCACTGTGGTGTCGGGCTTCAGGCGGGTACGTATTTCTTCATTACTTTTGAATTCAATACCTTCCAGACGTTTGATGACAGAGTTTCCAAGGAATTTATGGATGGCGATCTCATAGAACTTGATACCTTTCACCAATGCCGAGTTACGGATCTTCGCACTATGGAAAGAATAGATATCGGAAAGTTCGCCCGAAGCATGGCGCAGGTTCTGCAAAGTTTCCCGTCCCTTGAACATCTTCTGCACGGTATAGGGACTGAGTAAGTTGTAATTGATGAAATCCAGTTTGTTGGAATCCGTACGTCCATCACGCTTCGGCCACTTCTGTGCATCACGGATGGTTCCTACACTTCGCAGGTTGACACCCGGTACAAGATAAGTAGTATTGTTCTGCTCTATCAGATAGGAGAAAGGCAAGTTAGAAGTATCGGAATGATTCACATGGCGGCCCATTACCAATGAAAAAGCGCCTACACGGGCGGGCCAAAGAATATAAGAATCGGAAGTAGTTTTAGCACCACGTTCCAATGTTCCCTGATGGATAGGGCCTAACTTATACATGTGATTACTCTGGTTGGAACCCGAACCGGCATTCATGAATGAAAACATACCGGCAATCAGTAAAGTAGACTTATGATGCGTCACCGTGAACGGTCCGGCAAAGATAGCGCATGCCTCGCCATTCTCTCCCTGGCAATTGCTGAAGAAAAGCGATTCGGACGCTGAATAATTATGTCCCAAACGACAGGCCTGACCTATAAAGCAACGGCTCAGCATAGCTCCATCGTCTATATGTGAACCGGAAGAGATGATAAAATCATCACAAATAACTCCATGACCAAGGTGTACCGGTGCTTCCGCATTACTATTAATGCTACCATTATAAAGACGACAAGTTCCGCAGATGTGACAATAATCTCCGATACGTACATTCTTGATAGAACCTGTATTGAGTATCATCACATGATTGCCGATAGTACCTACCGAAGAGGCATGCTTATTGGAATAGAAGTCTGTTATAGACTTCATCCGGCAAATCAACTCCGGACGGTGGCGGTAAAGCGCCAGGATATAAGCCTGATGCGCGGAAAGTTTATCATTGATAAGTACTTCACGCCCACCGGTTTCATTCAGTACGGATACTTCTACCCCATTACCGAATTTACTCAATCCGTCCACCAGGATGATGTCTACATTCTCAATGAATGTGTCATGCCCGATCTCATAATTAGCAATGTAGTTCTGGATGTTCTCAATGCAACAGTTATTCCCCACCGTGACATTGTGGAGCGTTACATGACGCAAACCGGAATGTTTTTTAATTCCACCCGGCAATGTGAACTCTGATTGAAACACGCCTAAACGCACATCTCCCGAGAACCGGGTGTGATGTACAAACTCGGTAACAAAGTCTTCTGCTACCATTACTTTCCCCCAATCATCCGCCAGACACGACTGGCTTTTCAACCGGAGTACTTCGTCTTCGGTTAAATGTCTGTAATTCATAACAATTAAATTAAGAATGATGAATGAAGAATGAAGAATTACCATGCAGCACAATAGTGTGCAGCCTGATTCTTCATTCATCATTCTTCATTCATCATTGATTACTCTTCTTCGTAGGTCTGATAAAGAAAATCGTTATAAGGGTATTTCTGTACATGCAGTTCTTTCACGCGTGCATAAACCACACTCTTCAGTTCCTCCAAATTGATCTTCTCACGGGCAGAGATAAAGAGGCAATTATCCTCCATCTTTGCCATCCAAGTCTTCATCAGTTCCTCGAGTGTTAAGTTTGCCTTTGTTCTGGGGGTAAGGTCGTCAGCCGCTTTCTCCACATAGGTGTAAGCGTCTATTTTATTGAATACAAGTATGATTGGCTTACCGGATGCACCGATATCCGCCAATGTTTTATTGACTACTTCTATCTGTTCTTCAAAATCCGGATGTGAAATATCCACAATGTGCAACAGCAGATCCGCCTCGCGCACTTCGTCCAGTGTCGACTTGAAAGAGTCCACCAGGTCAGTAGGCAACTTGCGGATGAAACCAACCGTATCTGAAAGCAGGAACGGCAGATTGTCAATAATCACCTTGCGCACTGTAGTATCCAATGTTGCAAACAGTTTATTTTCTGCAAATACTTCGCTCTTGGCAAGCAGGTTCATCAATGTGGATTTGCCCACATTGGTATATCCCACTAATGCCGCACGTATCATACGTCCACGGTTCTTTCGCTGGGTTGACTTCTGCTTATCGATCTCTGCCAGACGTTCTTTCAGTAATGACATACGGTTCAGGATGATACGACGGTCCATTTCCAACTGCGTTTCACCCGGACCACGAAGTCCCACTGAACCTTTACCGCCACCGGCACCGGAACCGCCACCCTGGCGTTCCAAGTGGGTCCACAAACGTTGCAGACGGGGAAGCATGTATTTATACTGTGCCAGTTCCACCTGCGTCTTTGCATTGGCTGTCTGTGCACGCATGGCAAAAATATCAAGAATAAGCGAGGTGCGATCCAATATCTTGATCTTCAACTCAGCTTCAATGTTACGTATCTGTTTCGCGGAGAGTTCATCGTCGAAAATCACCATACCGATTTCCCGTTCGGCTTCCTCTTCGTTCCGGATATATTCTTTAATTTCTTCCAGTTTACCTTTGCCGACGTAGGTCACAGAATGTGCCTGATCCAGCTTCTGGGTAAATCGTTTCACTACTTCCGCCCCGGCTGTCTCAGCCAAGAATTCCAGTTCATCGAGATATTCGTTTGTCTTACGCTCATCCTGTGTTTTCGTGATGAGACCAACCAATACCGCCGTTTCTGCCTGTACTTCGGAGATTACAAATTCTTTCATTTACTATACCTATTTATTATATATTGGGCGACAAATATAATTATTTTTGCAGAAATCCTTCTGCTATTTTCTCATTTAATTCTATAACAATATCTTTATAATCAGCACGGCGACCGCATGCACGAATTTCCAGTAAAGGATACTTATCAAGAATATGTGACATCAGATCGGCCATGGAAGGTGCTGTGGGCAACTGGCTATACTCTTCATACGTATAGGTAAGAAAAGCCACATTAGGACCTATTCCCTTATTATCCAGCAAGTATCCCTTATTCAAAAGAGTAGGCAGACGTAACCCATCCCCCATTTTCAAATCCCCGGGCGCAGGATAGGACAAAATGCGGGTACGAGCCTCATCCATCATCACCGGTACCTGGTGTGAATAATCAGCCTTGGTTTTATAAATATAAACCACCGGAGAGGTGGAGGCCGGATTACCACCTGTCAGCTGTGGAGTAATTGCTCCAGAATTCATTTCTATCTTTTGCATATCAGATGTGACCATTGTTTCTTTTTTCGCAGAACGACAACCCGCCAATAGTACAAGTAAGGTTGCGATTACAATATTAATTTTCTTTTTCATTTTAAAAATTTACATTGATGGATTCCCTTGTCCGTTACAGCCTGCAAAAGATACACTCCCGTAGGATATTCCCGGCAAGAGAAAGTTATAGTTTCTTTTCCTTCAGACAATATTTGTTTCAACAGACGCCCATTTACATCATATAGATTCACCCTGTGGGAATTCTCCGGCAAATGAACAACCACGGTTTCCTGTTGCTTATCACAGAAAGCAGTAAATCGTATTTCTTGCCTCGTCTCTATAATTGAAGTAGGATCAGCCTTAACAATAATCTCATTCGTGGTATCAGGACCACCATGAACCACTTTCCATTCGGCATCATTTGTTCCTTTGTAGACTGCAACAATACGATCACCGGGTTGTGGAGTCGATGAGATTCTACAGGAAGGAGCAAAGGACACTGTATAATATGTCTGCATACTTGGAATATCCGAAATTCTTGATATAAATTCTCTTATATTCAGATTCTTATCAACCATAGCCAAAGCTACTTTTCCCGAGAACGAGTCTAATCCCAAATTCCAGAGGAAGCCGCACTTCACAATAAAGGAAGAGTTTACATTAAATTGAGTTTCAGAGGTTTCCAAGCCGGAATAATAAGTTCCATCTTGAGATTTCCCAGCAAGCATGGCCAATAATGTTTGATAGCTTGAATTTCCCTCCGCCGGCTTTAGCCCGAACAAAGCGTCTTGATTCGCGACAAAGCCACCGCCAGTACTACCACCTGCTCCCTGATTATTCGGATTCAAAGCTGAAATCAGGAAATAACCATTGCTATGGCCACTCCACCCCCAATTTACTCTAAAATAATCCTTCGTTGTATATCCATCCAATATGAATTGATGTCCTTCATTACTAAGAGTAGCTCCACCGTAAAGCACAGGGCCTACTGTCATTATTTCATTTTCCAGCATTTGTATCCACTCTGCATCCGAATACCATTCACGACGAAGACACAACATGCTTTTATTGTAATTCATATACTCTGCCAATCCATGAATAGCTGTCAATGTAGCGGCACCGGTTCCACCGGCAGAAGCGATATTAAACTGTGATTGAGCCATAACACCGCAGTCGTACATCAAAGTTGCAACTTCATTTTTAGAAATCTCGGATGAATTCCGATCATATTGAAGTGGCATATCGTTCCAAGCATAAGTATGTCCCAAAGTTCTCCCCGATACATTTTGGTGAATTTTGGCTCCACTAACTAGCGCATCATAACTATAAGCAGGAAGAGTACCCGTTCCTGCATTCGGCCATTGATGATATCGCATCAATATGGATATAGCAGTTGCCACACACCCTGTAACAGTCTGTGTGCCTTCAATTTTAGGACAAAGCGTATTATAAGGACTCTCTTGATCCCACTCCGCTGTTTTATATTGCTTTACCACATCTCCGGTTGTCATATCCGACCCCCCTCTCCACGCTTCAGATACAACATCAGAAGTATTCAGTCCCGTCTCTCTTGCCTCCTTGATCTGTTCTTTCAGTCCATTCATCCAACTTTTCAGATTCGAAGGCATCCCATCTTTCACAAAGCTGTTTGTGAAAGAATAGCCTAGTACAGGCATAACCACATCATCTCCGGCAATAATAACAAAACCTTTCCGGTCGGTACTATTAAAGACATAGAAAGCCGGAAGATTCCCTACACTACGGGTATTCGCATCTTCTCCATCCCAAACTAATTGTAACTGTGGTGACGCGGCAGTACTACGGGTTTGAACATTCGTTTTAAAGAAATCGGTAGCTAAAGCATGAGCTTGCTCTGCTGTTACATTATCAGCAAGAAGCCGATTTGCAAGAAGAATAAATAGAAAGAGTAGTGTACACCTCATATAGTTAGGGGTTAGTTGGTTTAGTAGCACCTCAACGAATGACACAAATCACTATCTTGTTGTTCATTAGAAAAGACAAAATTACTGAAATATATGGTTCGTCAAATGATTTTAAATACTTTTTTTAAAAAACAAGGCCATCCTAAGTTAATAGAACAGCCTCGTTTCACCATTATAAATATATATAGTCTAACGTTTCATAAATTTGCTCCGGTATATCTTACCATCAGCTGATTGCAATACTACAATATAACAGCCTGCATCCAACCCTCCTACCGGAATAGAATACTCTTTCCTATCCCCTGATTCTTTTTGCTGTATCATTTGCTGTCCGGACAGGTTATAGACAGAGATCATTCGGGCTGCATGAGAAGTACGGATATTAAGAATATCTTCTACCGGCTGCTGATAGATAACTAACCCGTCCTTATCGGCTACTTCATCCTCAATACCGGTGGTCTGTTTTACTGAAAAATAGAGAGTGCTAATCGTCACAAGGTCTCCATTAGTACCAGATTTATACAAACGAACTGCATGTCTCCCTGCACCTAAATCCAGAGGAATTTCCATCACAAGTTTTTCCGTTTGGTCCGCCTCCACAAATACATTTTGATAGTGTACGCTGTATGCATAACCTTGGGCATTCTTGAAAACAGCTGCTGCCAATGTTCCAGTATATACATTTCCATCACCAGACAATGACAGATCAGCCAGAAAATTCAGGCTTTCACCTACTTGAAGTTCTTCCTTCTCCAGACGTGGTTGGCTGACTTTTAAATCAGCAGCTCCATACGCTTCCTTTATGGTGACCGGAGTTAATTCACCGATGGCATACGTACCTCCTCCCCAATCTATACAGGGACAAATATAATACTCTCCAGCAGGAATATTGGTAGTCACAGAGTTCTCATCAGTAACAGCCAAGTTTCCGGATACAGCCAGTTCTCTATCATCTGTGCCCGGTTTTATTTCGACCTGTACATCTCCGACTATCGCTACAAAGTCCGCGTTTTTATCCAAAAGTGCAACACCCACTAAACCATAATACTCATCCGATGCACTTTTGTTAGAAACCAACATTTTGAAATCTCCTTTGAGACCACTATATAAACTATGTACTAATTCCACACTTACCTCTATATCTTCTTCAAGACTAAGATTACCACTGAACGGAGTCAAAGTACATTTATTACCATTTACTACAAGAATGAGTTGTGCCTCAGAACCCACGTAACCACGCACACGGCTCCATGTTGCTTCGCGCTCATCTTTGGTAGCTACATAGACGGAATAAGTTCCATCAGCAAAATCATTGGGTATTTTCAGATTCGAAAAAGAAAGAGCATTATATCCTTCATACGTATTTATCAGCGTAGCCAAAGCCATCTGCCCTAATATTGACTGTTGACCATCTTTTTCTGCTACCACTGCCAACTTACTATTCTTACATGCTACACTCATATTGAATATCTTAGTGATCGTCAGTTTGAATACGTCTCCCTTAGCGACTTCCTCTTTATTTGCTTCCAACTTCGTCATAAAAAAATGGGAAGTAAAGCTTGAAGAAGTAGTAGGTGGCTGTATCCCCAGATACATTCCCTGGCCTCTTGTAAATCCTCCGCCTAGATTACTTCCACCACCAATACCGGGAGAATCCGGATTTAAGGAAGCAACTTCGAAGTAACCATTATTCATTCCGCTCCATCCCCAATTGACATGAACCATATCCTCTTCATTATATCCATCAAAAACAAACGCATGGCCTCCATCATCCGAAGATCCGAAATAGTAAACAGGACGTTTCCCGCTAATTTCTGATTTAATCAGGTTCATCCATTCGGTAGAAGTAAAATATTGACGATATACCAAGCCCAAATTACCATCATATCCAAAGTAGTCAATCAAGGCCTGGCCTACCAGGTGTGAATAGGCTCCTGAAGCAGATGGTGAATATTCCATATCAACAGCAATACCACAGGCAGACATTAGCTGTGCAACGGCATTAGCGTGTGTCGTGTTATAATTACCTTCATATTGCGGCAACATGTTATCCCAGTCAAAAGTAGTATTTCCATAATCAAAAGAGCACTCAATTCCACTGGAAGTTTTATAAGAATGGGTACCTTTTCCTTTTACGGGATATTCATGATATTTCAAAATCATAGCCATTGCCGTGGCTACACATCCCGTCACACAACGTTCTCCTTTATAAAGAGGACAGGTATTATTGTAAGGCTCACTTTGATCCCAACATATATTTTCCAGCAAAGGAGATACAGATGCCGGAAAATTTGTTTTAGTAAGCAGTTTAGGTTCAGTAACCGTTTTTTCGGCATTACCCAGTTGAGCATAAGCGGCATTATAAAGTTCCAGCCACCCAAGTATGTTCACCGGTAAGTTCTCAGTTATGAAACTTCCATTATCCGAATAGCCCAGTACAGGCTTCATACGGTCATCACCGGATACTATAACATAAGCAGACTGTGCATAGTTATAGATATAAAAAGCTGTTCCTCCTACACTACGGGTAGATGCAGATTTTAGCAAGTCAGTAGAAACTGCCGCCAATTGAACTTCACCGCTATTACGGGTTACAGCCCCGGATGACTGCATAAAGAAAGTTCGTGCAATAGAAAGAGCCTCTTCCGGAGAGCGTTGTGCTGTCCATGCTGATAAGCTGCATAAAAGAACTAAAGACAGGAGTAGTAATCTCTTCATAGGCATTATTTATTAGGATAATTAAACAATAATAAACAAGAAAAATTAAAAATAAACAAGCAAAACACATATTTAGTTATTGACTTTGACAAAACAATTACATCAAACCAAAGCCAAGACTCATGGGCAGCAAGCGCAAATGCAGACATTTTAGGAAAAGAAATCACACAAAAAATGGATGAATTATGCCAAAAATATGAACCAATTGAACTAAATCATACAATACCTGTTGAAGAAAAAGAAAAACACATGGAAAAATGGTATGGAGATTGTATGGACTTATACTATCAATATAAACTAACACAAGAAAAATTAGAACAATCAATAAAACAAAGTAACCTAATTTTTAGACAAGGTGCAAAAGAAATTTTACAAAAGTGCTACAAAGAAAATATCCCAGTTATTATTTTGTCAGCAGGAATAGGAAATGTAATAGAACAATTTTTAAAAGCAAATAATTGCTATACAGACAATATGTACATAATCAGTAACTTCATAGAATTTAAATCTGATGGTAGCATGAAAAAATTTGACTACTCTAAAATGATACATACATTAAACAAAACTATGTCAGGACATTTGCCAAAAGAAATACAACAAAAAATACAAGATAAAGAATATGCAATTTTAATGGGTGACATGGTAGAAGATGAAAAAATGATAGAAGAAAGTAAATGGGAAAAAACAATAAAAATAGGATTTTTAAATAAAAAATTAGAAGAAAATTTACCAATATATTTAAAGCATTTTGATATTGTATTAACAAAAGAAGATGCAACATTTGAAATAATTGATAATATTGTTTTCTAAATAGTTTTTCATAATTTGCTGTTTAAATATATTATTTACGCAGTATTTCAAAAATAATATATTTAAACAGCAAATTATGAAAAACGTTTTTTAAAAAGAAATTTAATATAAAAAAGAAAGGAGAGTTATGGTAAAAATACCATACAAAAAAGAAATGAAAAAATTTTTAGAAAGATGATGAATATGATTATTAAAGAGGAGGTGTTAATGAAATGGATTTGTATGAAAAGTTTGCTGAATATGCTAGAGGAAATAACGTTTTTGAAAATGATGATGAGAAAGAATCAGTGCTTGCAGTCGTTGACTTATATGCAGACCGTCCTGAATCCAGTTTAATCAATCGTTCGTCAAATCGACACTGTGATCCATATATTGATGAATATATGAGACGGCGGAGCCATGAGTTGATGATAGAAAGAATAGAAAAAGGACACTCTTTTTAAGTATCCTTACTTTTATATCGTAAAAGAGATGAGTGTATAGACAATTTTTCTTACTTACAAATTTATTATACAAGGAGATTTTATCATGAAAAATAAAAATTTATTTGAAGTAGCAACAAGAAAACAGTATAGATTTCCATACAAAGGGAACGCATCAGTAGAAGATTTATGGCATCTGTCGCTCACGGAATTAGATGCTGTGTTCA
>ERZ826016.859-NODE-859-length-33019-cov-4.192149_pt1 | contig 33019 bp, 28 predicted proteins | sample MGYA00519872_ERZ826016 | MGnify/ENA primary metagenome ERZ826016 (study PRJEB31778, sample SAMEA3449218) | human gut metagenome | biome: human gut; feature: human-associated habitat; material: faeces | place: United Kingdom | collected 2010/2012 ... | reverse complement strand
GGTTTCAAAGCGACCCAAATAACGAAGTTGTGACGGGCACCCTGCTGCTTTTGCCCATCGACGATAGGTTTCAAGCGTCTGCTGACCTAAACTCAACGTGACGCCAACCCCTTCGGGACGTTCTGGACTCACGGTCGCCGCATGAATACGCACCAAAGCTTCTTCAACGTATGCAATGAACTTTTCGTCACGGCGCTCGCCCGCCTGTAAGCAAATCGAACCGTAGCCATTGTTGGCAGCCCAAACGGCGGCTTCGACGACTTCGTCAAGATTCATGGTGTAGCGTTTAACGTCATGATTTTCACGACGAATCCCGCAATAGCGGCAGCTCGCAGTACAAATGTTCGAGAGTTCGATGAGACCACGATAGTAGACGTAGTTGCCCATCAGCTCCGTTGTACGGGCATAGGCCTTTTCTTGCAACAGACGGCACTCGTCTGGATTCTGAAGGCTTAAGAGATGAACGATGTCTTCATCCGACAATTCGGACTTGGCAAGCACTGCACGGGTTTTCTCGATGGTCATTTAGGGTTTACTCCTAGTGAGTCTTCAATTATGCCCGAAGAAGCACGGTTCGTGTAGGGTTGTTTTGGGTGATCTGCGCTCGGCCGTGTGTCGGTTTGTGTGTGGGTGTAACACAAAAAAGCTCCCAACGGTTTGTCGTACTAGGAGCTTTGATATTAGGACTGGAGGGTCAAAACGATTAACGCTTTTTTAAGAAGCAGCAGTTTTCAGGAATCTTGCCGCGCACGTCCTGAACGAGTTGGCCTTCATCAGACAACTGAAGAATCATATAAGGAACCTTGTGGTTATCGTAGAACGTAACCTTCTTGCCTTCAACACCCACCGTACCAGTGGCTTGGGCAGCGCCATTCAAATCTGTCTGGAAAATCACATAGCAACCATACTTATCGATGCTGAGATTCGTCTTCGTGGGGATGCCTTCAGCCGTGCAAATGCGACCACGCCAACGACCTTCAAGATCAGAGACTTCAGTGGCCATGGCTGTCATGGTCGTAGTGAGGGTCAGTGCACCCATGATGAGCGCAGCACCGTAACGCAAAATAGACATCTTTAATTACTTCCGTATGGTTAATGAGTCACAGGTTTGGTTGAGGGTCTGGGGGATTTCGTTCTATAGAACTGAACCTACGCCCTGTGACGATGGTCTCATTATGCCTAATTCGTATTATCGGATTCTGAAGATCTGTATGATTTGCTCGAATGAGCATTAAGATTGGGTTGGCCTACTGTGTAAAAGACGATTAAAGCGAAGGAGAACGCCTACCGACATGCCAAAGAAGCCATATCGTCGTGTATGCTTAAGCTCATCATTGATTTATAGGTTAGGAGTGCTTTTCATGGCTAAGCCCAAGGTAGTGATTTTTGCCACTGGCGGTACGATCGTGAGTTCCGGGGCAAGTGCAACGCAAATGACGGGTTATAGCATCCAGGGACTCAAGGTTGAGGACTTGTTGGGCGCGGTACCTATGCTCACTGACGTGGCTGACGTTGAAGCGCATCAGGTGGCTAACATTGATTCGAGCTCGATGACAAGTGCTGTCTGGTTGACGCTCGCACGTGCGATTGAAGAGGCCGCTGCGCGCCCTGATGTCACTGGTATTGTCGTGACGCACGGCACAGACACCATGGAAGAAACGGCTTACTTTTTGACGCTCGTCTTGAAGACTCATAAGCCTGTGGTACTGACGGGGGCCATGCGACCAGCGACCGCCCTATCTGCTGAAGGCCCTTTGAATCTTTTAAACGCTGTTCGTGTCGCGGCTGATCCTGACGCTGTGGGTCGCGGTGTTTTGATTGCGCTTAACGATACGATTGGCACTGCGCGTGATACTACAAAGATGCACCCTACTAATGTCGCTACCTTCCGTGGACCTGATTTAGGCATGGTCGGCATGATTGCTGGTCCACGCATTGAATGGCTTGCTAAAAGCGACAAGTCGCATACGCTCGATACGCCATGGCACCTTGAAACGCTTGAACGTTATGCTAAAGACCATGGCGCACTGCCGCGCGTCGATATCCTCTACTCTCATGTGGACGATGATGGCGTTTTTGTGAACGCATCCGTCGCCGCTGGCGCCAAAGCGATTGTCCATGCGGGGACTGGGAACGGGTCGATTCACGAAGGCACGGCGACGCATCTTTATGCTGCCGCGAAAGCTGGGGTGATGGTGATTCGTGCGTCTCGGACGCCTAGCGGCATGACCGTTGAAGGCTTAGATGAATGGCAGTCAGCGGGTTTTGTGCCGTCAGGCTCATTAAATCCTGCGAAGGCACGAGTGCTTGCGCAAGTAGTGTTGGCGTCTTTGGAGACACCGACGGTTGATGCGATGCTTGATGCGTTTAACCGTTTCTGATCAATGAACACAGAGGCGAAGTTTTTTAAGGGCTTCGCCTTTTTTGTGGTTTGAGCGAATAAATCATGAAAGGACGATTTTGGCTTTTGTTGACGGGTGGCTTATTGGCTTGGCAAGTGAGCTTTGCTACACCCTTGCTTCTTTTGGATAGCGAACAACTCGCCTCGATCAAAACCAAGGTTGAAGCGAAAGATCCGTTTGTGACACCTGCGTTTGAGGCGCTCGTTGTGGATGCGAATAAAGCCTTAAAAGTTAACCGACTTACTGTCGTTGATAAGGTTACGGTGCCGCCAAGTGGTGATAAGCATGACTATTTGAGTCTAGCACCCTACTTTTGGCAAGAGCCAGCCAATGGAGGTAAGGCCATACGTCGAGATGGCGAAGTGAATCCAAAGGCACGCGTCGATAGTGATGCGACGCGGCTAGCGACGTTGGCACGATTGGTCGAGAGCCTGTCGCTTGCCTACTACTACACGGGTGACACAAAGTACGCCAAACATGCGCTTAAGCTCACTAAAGGTTGGTTCATTGACGACGCGACCAAGATGAATCCGCATCTCAAATTTGCGCAAGGAATTCCTGGCAAAAGCGATGGCCGCTCATTAGGGATTTTAGAAGGCCGCCATCTTGTGCGTGTGATGGATAGCTTGACGCTTTTAGAACCTAGTGGCCTTATCGAGACGGATGTCTTAAAAGGCTTTAAAGCTTGGATCTCTGACTATCAGACGTGGTTACTGACGAGTGACTTTGGTTATGAAGAAAGCTTGCGTCCTAATAACCACGGCACCTATTACGACTATCAGGTCGTTGGCTTTCACCTCTATTTAAACGACCGGTTCGCAGCAGTCAGCGCCCTGAAGCGTGCGCAGTATGTTCGGTTGGGTGCCCATATTGGCTCTAAAGGGCAGAATTTTCATGAGTTAGAACGTACGCGACCTCTACACTACAGTCTCTTTGACCTTGAAGGCTTGGTGGGCTTAGCGCGCTATGGTGATCAGTTTGACAATATTGATGTTTGGCACTTTACGATCAATCAAACGTCACTCAAAAAGGCGGTGGATTATGTGGTCAAATACAAAAATCAGCCTGATCAATGGCTAGTCAAATCTGAAAAGGTGAACTTTGATCCCTTGGCGGGAATTTTATTGGTGGTGTCACAAAAGTTCGAGACGAAAGATTATGCCGATGAGATTGAAGCGCTATGGCAGAGGAACCCGAAGAACATAGCGTTTTTGAAGTGGGATTTTAAGGGTGACTGAAATACGCTGAGGGATAAATGAGAAAGGCCGCCAACAGATTGTTAGACGGCCTTTTTATTAAATACCCGTTAAGGGGTTAAGTGAGATATTACCAAGCGTACCTTACGCCAAGGGTAGCACGATAGTCCTCGTCGAGCGCACCGCCACTGGTGCGTTCAACATCAGCCCACAAATAGGTGTTGGGTGTGACATTGAAGTTCGCTCCAAGACCATACTCAACCCAGGTGTCCATACCGTCGAGCTTGTAAGCAGTCCCGTTACCGCCCGTGACGGCCTTGTCGCCCAAGAATTCATGGACAGCAGAGACGCGAGCATAAACGTTACCCTTGTTGTTCGGGCACTTCATGCCGAAGGCAACGCCAGCACGACCTAAGAAGCTATCAACGGCATCGTACTCGTAGTTCGAACCGTCAGAGAGCGTCAACTGGTCTGCGTCGACATAGGTGTAAGTGGCTTCGACCTGCGGTTCAACGAAGAAGTTGTTAGCAACGTCAAAGCGCCAACCGAATTCGCCAGAGAGACTCAAAGCCACATTGTCCATCGAGCCTTTCTTGTTGCCGTCAACCGTCATGTCCGTCTTAGCGGATGCGAGGCGAGCCACGACGTCAACGAATTGACCGTTGTCGCCAAGCCAAAGACCGTAACCCGCTAAGCTATAAGCATCCATATCGGCAGATCCGCGCGCATAATCAGAGTCGCTTGTCGTGTAGCTGAGTGCCACGCCAAAGCGGACTGGATCCGCAGTAGGCTGTGTATCCACACCAACTTGAATCGTATGGAAGTCGTTTTCAAGGCCATTCGAGCCACTTAAGCGACCACCGTCGTAACGTGCCCACGCACCCGACGTACCCTCGGCTGAGCGAATATCACCTAAACGCTTACGTACGTCGTTCATCAAGATGCGGTTTAAAGCCAAGGGGGCGGCCGAAGCGAGTTCAAGGCTAGATTCCATCAAGGTGTTGACGCTTGCCGTATGGGTGTTGCCCTTCGAGTCCACACCGAATGCAGGGTTATACATCCCTTCTGCGACATTAGTGGAGACGGCGACATCCTTACCCGTCACGTTACCCATGAGTTTCTTTGTAGCTTCGGCATCTACTTCGTCAGACGTCAAGGCCCTTTTCTAACTTGGTGTCCATTAATTTGACGTCAAGGGTTGAGCCTTCCGTCGCTTGATCGACAGTAAACGACCCTGATGTATTGCCATCTGTCGCAAGTCGGACTTGGCCATTTCCGGTGAGGTTATTCACTTTGACCTGAACATTGTCGGCTTTGACGTTGATTACACCCTCTTTCATGTTGAGATCGTTGATCGCGATGGGCATCTTGCCTGAGGGTTCATTGCCTGTTGTGTCGGCAACGTAATCTGGTGTCCACTGAGCCCCGTCATAGAGGCCTAATTTCATACCACTTACATTTGTTTTATCGGAAGGTGGTTCACCTGTCCCATAGCTATAAATCGCATTCCCTTTCCAATACGAGTCGGAACCAACGAGGTTGATGGTTACATCAGCATCAACTTTCGTGCCAGATGTCTTCTTGTCATAGTTGAAATCGATGTCGCCGTTAAGCTTAACGGTCGAGGATTTGTCTTCGTTAATGACGACTTTAGCGTCGCCTCGTGCGACGATCGCTGTATCAGCATTGACAGTCAGATTGCCTTTCACGAAGAGATCACCTTCAGACATGGCTACGATCCCATTGGCATCTCCTGTCGATGAAGATGCATTGATGACCGTATTTTTCGCGTCAATTGTTAAAGTGGCTCTTTTTGTCGTGGTATCGACAGACGTGTTTTGTGCATAAATACCATATACCCAACCGTCTTTGCCTGTCCCTGTGGACGTGGCATTGATGGTTAGATTGTCGGCTTTCACGGTGAATTGCCCACCGACCTCGTCTTTGGTTCCAGCGGCCCACATACCAATCACGCCTTGGTCACTCTTGGCGTTGACCGTCACGGTGCCTCCTGGTTGACCAATATCCAGGGTACCCCCTGTCGTTGTTGCTAATGCATAGGCATTTTTTCCCTTGGCTTCAACGTTAACTTCCACGTTTTTACCTGTGAGTTGAACTTTCTTATCAAAAGTCCATACGCCGAAGAGAGCTGAACTGCCATCAGTGAAATTAAGGACTTTGTTGGCGTTAAGGACGACATCCTCAGAAATGACTTTGTCAGTAAGGATAGATCCTGAATTAACTGCTGCGTTAGCCGCCACAGTCATGGATGAGCATGCTGAAAGAACCGCAAGGGTTAAAAGAGTTTTCTTCATAGAGGAGTCCTCCATTGAGCAGCTTTGGACGTTATGGCATCCCGAGTTTTAGTCAGAATGTGGAATAACTAAAGCAATATTAATTTTATTTTTGATTGTATTACTATCAGGGAAATGTCCTATTCAGAGATGTTTTTAAAAGGTGACTATCGTATACCTGTCTTCTTAAGATGTCATTGTCGTGTCAATTTAAAAAGAATATTCCAAAAAAACAAACGCCCTAGAGCGATCAACCCTTGGGCGTTGGTTTTTAAGTGACAGAGCGTTTTTTAGTGCTTTGCTTCTTCTTTAGCGACAGCGACTAAGCGACTTTCGCGACGCTTAGCGATCATCGGATAAGCGATGAAGCAGATGGCAGCAAAAGGCACACCGAAGTAAAGTGCGAGACGCTGTTCAGGGTCAAAGAGAAGACCTACGAAAGCCACCAAGCAAAGCGAAATCGCAACGATCGGCACGATCGGAAAGAGAGGCGAATGCCAAGCGAGGTCAGAAACCTTCTTGCCCGTTTCTTTGAGGTGACGACGGAACCCGATATGAGCGACACTGATGGCCACCCAAACGGCCACGACCGAAAAGCCCACGATAGCGGTCAAGACCACAAACACCGTGTCGGCAGCAAAGACGGACGTAAAGAGCGCTAACCAGCCACCCAACATCGAGAGCATGATGGCATTGACCGGGAGACCACGACGGGTGCGCTTAGAGGCCCAGGCCGGGAGCATACCGTCATGCGCCAAAGCCCAGATCATGCGGCCAGCGGCATAAAGGTTGGAGTTCGCGGCAGAAATCACGGCCGTTAAAATGACGAAATTGAAGAGGTCTGCAGCGTAAGGAATACCAATACGTTCAAAGACGGTGACGAACGGGCTCTTCAAAATAGAGGCTTCGTTAAGTGGCAACAAGGCGGCCAAAATGATGATCGTGCCAATGAAGAAGATCACCAAACGAAACACTGTCGTGCGAATGGCCATCGGAATCACCTTTTCGGGATTCTGCGTTTCGCCAGCTGCAACGCCAATTAATTCAGTGCCAGAGAACGCAAAGTTCACTGCAATCATCGTGGTGAGAATCGGCAAAAAGCCCTTCGGGAATAAACCGCCATCAGTAAGGTTCGAGAAGTATGGGGCGGGCGAACCGTCAGCGAGCGGAATAATGCCAAAGACAGCCAAACCACCCGCAATAATAAAGATTTGAATCGTGACGACTTTGATTAAGGAGAAAATGAATTCGCCTTCGGCAAAGAACTTTGTCGTAAAGACGTTCATGCCGAGAATCAAAAGACAGAAGATCAAGCACCAAATCCACACATCAATTTGAGGGAACCAATATTGCATGGCCAAACCGGCACCCGTGAGCGACGTCCCGACACTCACTGTACAGGTAAGCCAATAGAGCCACGCGACAGTAAACCCGGTGCGCGGGCCAATAAAGGTGGTGGTGTAAAGATGAAAGCTACCCGTGTGCGGCATGGCGACACAGAGTTCACCTAAAGAGAGCATGACGAGGTACACAACAAGTGCACCAATCAGGTAGGCAACGACGGTACCAAAGGCACCCGTTTCGCCGATCACAAAGCCCGTATTGAAAAAAAGACCCGTCCCGATCACGCCGCCTAAGCTAAGCATAATCAGGTGTCGGGCCTTCATGGTTCTTTCGAAATTGGGTTGCAAGTCCTCGCGGACGATCTCCCCTTTGTGGTTATCTGTCATAAATGTAAGGCGTAAGGCGGTGAATGTTAATGGGGGTTTGGGAAGAGCGTCCTGTGGGTCGCCCTTCCCTCGTTTGAACGTTTATCGTTAATTATTTCTTGGCGAGACGTTCAGCGCGGCGACAGGCAGCGATCGTAAAGAGCACGTCACTCGAAGAGTTAAGGCCAGTTTCGGTCGAGTCCTGAAGTACAGAAATAATAAAGCCGACGGCTACAACCTGCATAGCGATATCTTGGTCAATACCAAAAAGACCACAAGCAAGTGGAATAAGCATCAAGGAGCCGCCTGGGACACCCGAGGTACCGGCAGCACAAACAGAGGCTACGATCGACAAGAAGATAGCGCTACCAAAAGACACTTCGATGCCTAAGGAATGGGCAGCAGCCAAAGCCATCACCGTAATCGTCACGGCGGCACCAGCCATATTGATGGTAGAACCGACAGGAATCGACACGGCATACGTGGATTCGGGGAGGTTCATACGGCGGCAGATGTCCATGTTGACTGGAATGTTGGCCGCAGAACTACGCGTAAAGAAGGCGCTCACGCCAGATTCACGTAAACACATGAATGTGACGGGGAACGGATTTTCACGGGTAGCGAGCCATACCAAGAAGGGATTCAGAACGAGTGCGACGAAAGCCATCACACCCAAAAGAACCGTCAAAAGCTGTGCGTATTCAAGCATGACGGAGAAGCCTTCAGTGGCCAAAGTCTTCGCGACGAGACCAAAAATCCCGATCGGGGCAAAGCGAATCACGATCTGAACGATAGAGCTTACGGCGCTTGCGGCATCACCCAACACGATACGTGTTTCTTCACGGCTCTTACGAAGAATCAGACCGACCGCGACAGCCCAAGCAAGGATGCCAATGTAGTTGGCGTTAGCGATTGCGTGGACGGGATTGTCTACGACGTTCATCACCAATTGTGTGAGCACTTGAGAAATCTGGCCTGGGGCAGCTGCGACATCAGGGGCGCTCATAAACGTTATTGTCGTTGGGAAAGCAAAGCTTGCTATGACCGCAGCGAGTGCCGAGCCAAAGGTCGACAACAAATAAAGCCCAATCACAGGACGAATATGCATTTCAGTCGACACAGACTGGTTAGCAATTGCGCTTGTCACAAGCACAAAAACCAGGATCGGTGCGACGCCCTTTAAGGCGGTCACAAAGATATTACCGAGCAAACCAACCTCTTTTGCGGCTTCAGGCCACAAATAGGCAAGCGCAGCACCCAAAACCAAACCTACGAGGATTTGACGGATGAGCGACGCCTGGAGGATCGGCATAGCAACGCGAAATACGCGGCTGAGGCGCTTAGGCATGCTGAGTTCTCCTTATTTTTTATGTCTAAGTTAGCGGTGTGAAGGATTTAAACCGCAAAATTTAAGGATTTTAGCTTATTGACAGCCTAATCGGTGCAAACTTGTGTTTTTAGCAACAGATTTTTTTCGTTGTCGCCTCAGCGTTTCGACGAATCAATGGCTATGACGCTCAAATGATTATCGATCTGTTTCGCTAGTCAGTAACCATTTCCAAATGGGCATGACTTCAATGGAACCGGCAGACGTTTCAAGGGTTCGCTCGTCGTCTAACGTCAAAATGAGACGGCGCTTAAAAGAGAGAAAGTCATTCGTTTTTTCAAAAGCACCGACTTCGCGCTTCATCGTCTCGTTACGATTTAAGTCACGCGTGACTTGAATTCCTAGATCCCTTTCAGGCACATAAAAGTCGATTTCGGCATTGTGCGCAAAATAAAACACTCGGTCGTCTAGGCCGAACCGCCGTATGAGTTCGATAGCGACCACATTTTCTAATTGAGCTGAAAGTGGATCCCGATTTAAAAGTTCAATAAGGCCATTGTCGGCAAAGAAATATTTAGGATTTGTTTCACGGTCATTGAGCTTGCCGTAGAAGTTATGGATAGAGAAAATCAAAAAGGCGTCTTTGACAAAGCCAACATGGTTGATCAGGGTGTTTTTCGAAAGCTTGACGCCGTGCTCAAAGACAAGTCGCGTCCATTTGGAAAATGAAAGCGGCTCACCGACATGCTCAGCTAATGTTTTCATGATGAGGCGTAACGCCAAGAGATGGCTGATGTTGTGACGAGCAGCGACATCAACCAAATACATTTGCTGGTAGTGATTGTTGAGGTGGTAACGTTTTAACGTATCAGCCTGACCAAGGAGACCGGGAAACCCGCCAAAGCGGACATAAGCATCAAACTGAGTTCGAATGTTGGATCGGGGCGTTGGCGAGGCTAAGTCCAGGTCGCTCGGTTCAAGCCCAGAGGCTTTGAGGGTTTCAGCAAAACTCAAGGGAAATACTGTTCGCACGAGATATCGGCCACCTAAGGTGGTCGTGGCGACTTGATTAAGCGCTCTTTCGTCACTGCAATTCACCATGACAGGGTACTTTTGATCGGCCAATCGACGCGCAAAGGTGGCCCACCCCTCGACCGATTGAGGTTCATCCAAGAAAATGTGCGGCTTTTTGTGGTTTGGATGAAGTGCCTTGTAGGCGTTAAGTAGCCGTTGAAAGTCCTCCGTTGTGAAACCCAGCAACCGCTCGTCTTCGAAGTCGATATAGAGAATATTTTGCCAATCGTCCCCTGCTTCGACCAACGAATGTATTCGGTTAATCATCAAATGCGTCTTGCCGCACCCACGAACACCGACCAAAAGGACGTTCGGGAATTCGGTCGCCACGACTAAGCGCTTGAAAGGTTTGATGTGCTGAGCCACCTGACGATGATCAAGAAGAATGGCTTTGAGGTCTTCGAGGTCAAACATGACAGTAGGTTGATTAGAACAAAAAAAAGAAGCGTCAAAACTCTGTTCACTCAACTGAACAAAAAGCCTCTCTCTTATCAGTCTACTGAAGATAGGGCAGCGATGCTTTCTTTAGCCCGTTGCCTTACGAGCCCTGACGCACTTTCGGTACAATGCCTACTCGTCCAAACGCTCTTTGAGCCAACTCAATTTACCTGAACCTTTTGCGTCACCATGACTTCACACCTTTTTCCTACGCCCTTTGGTCGTGTGCCCCACCCTGACCTTCTTGAAGCACGTCGTACTGTTGTCGTGCCCGATGGGTTTGCGGGTTATGCTGGCCTCTTGGTAACCGAAAAAGATGGGGTTCGTAAGACCTATACGGCCTTTGAACCTTTGACATGTGGTTTGGCTGATCGTTATGAGGATCTGACCTCGGACGGTCTTTGGCCATTGCTTGAAGCCGATGATGTGCCAGACATTGAGTTAGTCAATGGCCGTGGCGAAAGTTTTACGTTCAAGGACTTTTTAACGTCCGTCTTTTCGATGTACCCCGATCGACCTCACCATCAAGGGGGACGAGAATTAGCAATTCGTCGCGCACAATGGCGATCGGCTTTTTTAGATGCGTTGACAGATCCAGCTGTTTCGCTGTTGCTTGATCATAATCGCCGGCAAGATGGCTCAATGCCTGTAGGGGTCATGGAATGGTGGGTGGGTCGAAGCCCTGCGCACGAAATTCGTCATGATGGCGCCGTCTATTCACCGAGAGCCGCTGCAAAGCTTCTATTTGAAGCTTTGGTCGAAGGTATTCCTTATTTAGGTGTTGAACCTCATGTGGGTGAAGATGCGGTGCCCGAGGTACCCGTTCTTTATGTGGACGATGATATTGTGGTGGTCAATAAACCGTCACGCTTAGCGTCTGTCCCAGGGGTACGTGAAACCGTGTCGACCTTGTCGATTCTTGAAAAGACCTATGGACCTTTACGTATCGTTCATCGGTTAGATATGGATACGTCAGGCGTACTCCTTTTTGCGCGTAACCTCGACGCTGAACGTGCGCTGCATGAAGTTTTTAGGTCTGGGCTTGCAATGAAGCGCTATGAGGCACGTCTCACTGGAGTACCCAACACAACGAGCGGTCATATCACCCTACCCTTAGCCTTAAACCGATTAGACCGACCGCGTCAGTGTGTGCTTTTAGAAAGTGAAACGGGTAAGCCTTCTGCCACAGATTGGGAACTCTTACGTATCGAAAAGGATGCGAAGGGGCATGAAAAAGCTATTGTGAGCCTTTGGCCAGAAACCGGGCGTACTCACCAATTGCGTGTGCATTGTGCACATCGACAAGGGATTGGCCTTGCGATTGATGGTGATTCGTTCTATGGACCGATGGGCATTCTGGCAGAAGTCCCAGGCATTCGACTTTGCCTACACGCAGCCGAATTAACGTTGCCTCACCCACGCACTGGCGTCCCCGTTCACTTTGAAGTGGCGTCCGATTTTCCGGCATTTGAGCCGTGGTGTGAATGATCGAAATGACCAAAAGCATAACGCCCAAGTAATAAGCTTGGGCGTTTTGTCCTAATGAAACCCTTACGGGTTCTTATTAAGCGCGTTTGCAAACGTGGGAGCGTTCGTTGTAAATACCTTGCACGTAGACATTATGGTGCTTGTCGACAGAGACAATACCAAAGACGTTGTGCGGAATGGGCTGTTCAACCATACCCTGATTAACGACGTAGTGAATGCCGTTACGTTCAGAATAAAAGCCCTTATGGTAGTGGCCAGAAAGTACGGCTAAAACGCGCTTACTCTTTTCGAGCATCGCGACCACCCTTTCGCAATTCTTGATGAAGAAGGCCTTCGGGATGGGATTTTCATCCCAGCTATTGAGCAATTGGTGCGTAAAGACAATGACGGGTTCAGTGCCAGTGGAAAGTTCTTTTTCGAGCCACTTCAACTCTTCAGTCGGAATATAAGCGACCTGCCAGTCGAGGTTGCCTTCAGAATAATGTTCGCCTTCAAGGTTGTTGTAGCAAGCATCAAGGACGATGTACTTTACGCCACCTTTGACAAATGCATAGTAGAGCTTACCGTTGGCGTCACCATGGTTGGTGATGTTGGAGACGAAGTCTTCATAGGTGATTTTGTCAAAGTCATGGTTGCCAGCGACGTGGTAGCGCGGTCCATTAAAGCGACCGAATTCGCGTTCTACCGTTTGAAGGTAGCGCAACGTACCTAAGCGGTCGCCATCGTCATTGCAGTCCTTAAAGTCACCAAGTTCAATCGCAAAGTCAAGGTCGCTCACGTTAAAGAGGTCAGTCGCCTGACGAAGTTTTGCGAGCGCATCACGATAGACGCGAACGCTATCTTCATGAGGAATTCGGGTGATGGGCTTCACGCAATAGTGAACGTCTGTGACAAAACCAAACTTCGAAATAATGTCTGACGCAGGAGGTAACTTAATCGTTTCAGAGGTCACGGTCGCGGCCAACGATTGGCCAGCGATCGGAAGGACAAAAGAACCAAGGACAGTCTGCAAAAAGAGACGACGTTTCATTTTTATTCCTAAATTCAACAATCAACACTGATGAGGATCAACTCATCGAGGCGAATTATGGCGCCTAGTTGTGTCATCAAAATGACGTTTAAGTGTGGTTTTGATGACAGGTGAGGCTCTTGGTCGAGCTCGTCGAATTTGTGAAAGCGTCGAATATCGCTAAAGATTGGCTTTTTAATGGCGTCGAAGCGCGACTCGAGTGACTCGCCTCGTCAAACTTCGGTACAATAGACGAACTTTTTCTTTAACTTAAATTTAAAGGGCTAACAAGTGTCCGCACTCATTCTTGGTCATAAGAACCCCGACTCCGACAGCATCATTTCCGCCATTGCTTGCGCACATCTCTACACGCTTCGCGGTCTCGATGTGGTGCCGGCTGCTCAGGGTACGCCCGCTCCGGAAACGGCTTTCATTCTTGAACGCTTCGGTCTCGAAGCCCCGGAAGTTGTGACGAGCGTGGCTGGTCGTGATGTTTACCTCGTTGACTACTCCGACAAGGGTCAGGCTCCGGCTGATATCGATCAGTGCAATTTGAAGGGTATTGTTGACCACCATAAGTTGGGCGACGTCACCTCTACGTCTCCGCTTGAATGCATCATCTGGACGGTGGGCTGCACGAACACCATCCTCAAGTTGATGTACGACTACATGGGTTTCCAGATCCCGGCCAATATCGCTGGCGCCATGCTCTGTGCCATCCTCTCTGACACGGTGATCTTCAAGTCCCCGACGACGACTGATACGGACCGTCGTGTGGCCGAAGAACTCGCCAAGATTGCTGGTATTGAAGACATCAATGCCCTCGGTATGGAACTCTTCACGGCCAAGTCCGCTGTGGCTGGCTGCACGCCGCGCTCCTTGATCTTCCGTGATTTCAAGGACTTCAACATGAATGGTTGCAAGGTTGGCGTTGGTCAGCTCGAACTCGTTTCGCTTGACCTCGTGGCCGACGTTAAGGCTCAGCTCGAAGCTGAACTCGCTGCTGTTAAGGGTGAAGAAGGCCGTCATTCCGCTCTCCTTCTCCTCACGGACATCATGAAGGAAGGCTCTGAACTTCTCATGGTTTCTGACGATCCTGCTCGTATCGCTGAAGGCTTTGGCAAGACCTATGAAGAAGGTAAGAACCTCTGGCTCGACGGCGTTATGAGCCGTAAGAAGCAGGTTGTGCCGGCGCTTGAAGCCGCCTTCCGCAAGTAATCATTAGATCTCTCGTCTAATCGAAGCCCTTAAGGTGTCAAGCTTTGAGGGCTTTTTCATAGCCTCTTTTTTAGGGTGTCAAATATCTGTCAGTAAGAACAACAAATAAAACGGCAGAGTCAATATCTGATCATGACGGCTGAGATTGCCGTGTCCCACTCTAATCGCTGATTTGATGTGGTATTGGTCAAAGTTTTGCAAAATCGTCCTAAGGCTTTTAGCGTTACCCGTTCGTGGTGTGACTTCAAGTGGTACGACTTGCTCACGGTAAGTGATCAGAAAGTCTATCGAAAGGCCTGAGTGCTTCTGAAAATAAAAGAAGGGTCGTGCCATTTTGCTCATAATGTCGACGGCAAGACTTTCGAAGATCGCACTATCGTCACAGGTTAATTCACCGAGTAAGACGCTTGCTGCGGTGGCTTTGGGCAACATGCCCATCAAAAGTCCTATATCAGTCAAATAGACCTTAAACACATCTGGTTTCGCAACATGCTCAAGAGGCATCTTAGGTTGCGTCACGTTGTGGCATAGCGTCACTAAGTCCGCCTCGTGAAGTCTACGGAGCGCATCACGATATTGGCTAGATCGGCCACCTGGTTTGACGAGGGCGTATTGGAATTTCTTGTTGGTTTTAGCGAGTTGCTTTGGGATCGCGTCGAAGCATTCGACCATGCTTTGTGCATTTGACTTTGAAGCGTGTTGACTGAGATTAGTGTAAAAAAGCGCCAAGAGAGCATGCTGCTTATCACGGACTGTCGAGACATTGTGATGTAATAAGAAGTTAGTTACGACCATGGGCATACCGCCAACCACGGTGTGCTCACGTAAAAGTGCCGTCATTTTGTTGTGTAAGGCATCTGGCACAGGCGTTTCAGTGGCTAAACAATCTTTGAGATAACAGATGACCTCGTCAGAGACATTTTTCGCCCAAAGAAATTCTTCAAAATCTAAAGGCGTCATCCTCAGTGTGACGATGTCCTGATGGGGGTATGGATCAGCGTTCATGGCAGTCACTTGATGATCGAGCCTTGCGCTAATCGCTATGACATCGAATCGACCATCGTGTTTGAACGCTGTCAATGTATGAATTCCTTGTGGTAGCACTTCAATCCCATCAAGGATGATGACGGTGTGGCCGGGGATGAATTTGACAGGTTGATCAATGAGTGTAGACAGCCTAAAGGCCAAACGCTCAGCCGAGAGGTCACCGTCCAAAAGTTTGCGATATTCATGGTGCTCTATCAAATCCAAGTGGACGACCGACTTGTAATGCGAGTTGGCAAAACGCAGTGCCGAGTACGTCTTACCGCATTGACGAAGACCTGTCACGAGTAACGGTAAGCGTTTAGGCGCTTGATGCCATTCAATGAAGCGTTGCTCGATTTTGCGTTTGAGGTGCATGATTTCGTCGCGACCCGATGTCGTGTTAAGTGAGGTTTGTCGCTTTTGATATACGATCTATTGTAGCGACCTGCCATTTTTCCAAGGAACTTTTATGAGTAACCTACACTTTTAAGGATGACATCTTCGAGAAGATAGCCACTTTGCTTGGATGCCCAGCCCTATTCTTTCGAGCACCTTTCCGACACCAATCTCCTGATTCTTTCGCCCAAAAAAGAAGAAGGGCCGCCTCTTGAGGCGACCCTATCTTCAGAACGATTGACGAAGCCGTGGCGCTTTATTCTTGAACCACAACCTTCACATCGTTACCGTATTGATCCTTCGTGGTCGTGTGGATCGCAAGCAATTGGATCCAGCGACGAATCGTGCCAAAGATCACGAAGAGCATCAAGAGCATGACCAACACAGAGAGCGTGACCAAAAGGGTCTTACCCTGCGGTAGATACTGATTGATGATCAACCAGAGCCCAGCCCAGAAAGTGATGATCGTCATGAAGATGCCAGGCACCCCAGTAATCCAAGCGTACTTGGCTTTGTTCATACGAAGGAGCACTGTGGTACCGATCAATAACGTCACACTAGCGAGCAATTGGTTGCAGATACCAAAGAGCGGCCAAATGGAACCAATGTCGCCCGAATAGACAAGATAACCCCAGGAGCTCGTAAAGAGGACAGAGGTAATGATGATGCCGGGCACCCATTCCTTGTCAGCAAACTTCGGAACCACCTTGCCGAACATTTCTTGCAAGAAGAAGCGACCGACACGGGTACCAGCGTCAACAGCCGTCAAGATGAAGACCGCTTCAAACATGATGGCGAAGTGGTACCAGTAGGCCATCAGGTTTTCCATGAACGGAATTTGACTGAAGATGTGAGCCATACCGACAGCCAAAGAAACGCTACCGCCAGGACGCGCCATGAGGCTTTCTTGAACTTCAGCTTCAAGGCGTGGGAGTTCTTGAACGGCCATGCCAAGCGCTTGGAATTTTTCAGCGGGGGCATTGATGGCGAAGTAGTCTGCGGGCACCAAAACGCAGGCAGCTACAAGCGCCATGATGGCCACAAAGCCTTCCATTAACATCGCGCCGTAACCCACAAAGAGGACGTCACGTTCGTTGTTGATCATCTTAGGCGTAGTACCTGTCCCGATCGTCGCATGAAAGCCCGAAAGCGCACCGCAAGCAATCGTGATGAAGATGAACGGAATGACTGGACCACCCACGATCGGGCCGCCGCCATGGACAAAGTCCGTAAAGGCTGGCATCTGGAAGTTGGGCATCACAAAGGCAATACCAATGGCGAGAGCACCGATCGTACCGATCTTCAAGAAGGTCGAGAGATAGTCACGCGGCAAAAGCAAAAGCCAGACGGGTAAAACCGAAGCAAAGAAGCCATAGATCGGGATGAGAATACTCATCGTGTCGCGATCAATATCGAGCCAACCAAAGTATTCAGGATGTGCTGCAACCCAAGGACCCGACAAGATGCAAAGGAAAAGCAACACAATACCGATCGCGGTTGCGCCTTTAACGTCGCCTTTACGCCAAATTTGCATATAAAGACCCATCAAAATAGCAATGGGAATCGTCGCGGCCACCGTGTAGGTCGACCAGAGCGAATTATGCATGGCGTTAACGACCGCGATCGAAAGACCAGCGAGCGTCAAAATCAAAATGGCGAGCACTGCCCAAGAAGCGACAAAGCCCGTGGTCTTGTCAATTTCTTGTGTTGCAATGTAGGCCAAAGAACGACCGCGGTGACGCACCGAGCAAAAGAGCACGACCATATCGTGCACACCGCCCGCGAGCACGCAGCCAATCAGAATCCAAAGAAGCCCGGGCATATAACCAAACTGCGCAGCGAGCACGGGCCCGAGCAAAGGACCCGCTGCAGCAATGGCCGCAAAGTGGTGACCAAAGAGCACATACTTGTTGGTCGGGACGTAGTCCTGTCCGTCAGCATATTTGACGGCTGGGGTTTGACGAGCCTCATCAAGTCGCAGCACTTTGCTAGCGATGAAAAGACCATAGAAGCGGTAAGCAATAGCGAAAATGCATAGCGATGCGAAAACGATCGTCAGTGCATTGACGCCTGATCCGGTGTCCATGTTGAAGTCTCCTTCTTAAACCAAACAAAAAGAGGTGTGAAAACAGGTTTTAAAGCGCGTCGATCATGGCATCGACGTCTTCTTCTCGGGTGGCCCAAGACGTGGCGATACGAACGATCGTGTGTGCCTCGTCAGGTTTATCCCAAAACGAAATGCCAATGCGTGCTGATAGCGCTTGATACTGCGAGTCCGTGAGTCGAACAAAGGTCTGATTCGTGGTTGAGCCAAAGACGACGTCGTAGCCCTTGGCAATCAACGCGTCTCGAATTTTGTCTGCGAGCTTGACGGCATGACGACCTAATCGGATATAAAGGTCATCAGTAAAGAGCGTCTCAAATTGAATGCCTAAAATGCGGCCTTTCGCGAGCAAAGCGCCCTGCTGCTTCATGTACGTAAAAAAGTGTGGTGCCGTATTGGGTTTTGAAAACACAACCGCTTCGCCAAAAAGCGCACCGACTTTGGTGCCGCCAATATAAAAAGCGTCACACGTGCGCGCAATGTCGGCGAGTGTGACATCAGTGTCTGTTGCGCCTAAACCATATCCTAAACGGGCACCATCTAAATAAAGACGTGCCCCATGACGGTGGGCGATGTCTGAGAGTGATTCGAGTTCTGCTTTGGTGTAGAGCGTTCCAGTTTCGGTGGGATGCGAAATATAAACGAGCCCAGGGTTTGGCATATGCTCACGATTGCCGTCTTGCTCCCACTTAACGAAAGCACGTTCTACGTCATCGGACTGCAGTTTGCCATTCACTTCGGGTAACTCAAACACCTTGTGACCTAAACTTTCGATCGCGCCCGCTTCATGCGTGCTGATGTGCCCGGTGACGGTTGCGATGACCCCTTCCCAAGGATTAAGCATGGCGCCAATCACGGTGCGATTGGTCTGTGTGCCACCAGAAAGCAAAAAGACTTCGGCGTCGGGAGCGTGAGCAGCCTCACGAATACGATCAGCGGCTGCAGCGGTATAAGGATCCGTGCCGTAGCCCGTTGTCTTTTCGTAATTCGTTTCGGCTAAGCGAGCCAAAATTTCTGGCGCGCAGCCCTCCATGTAGTCATTGACGAAATCGAGTTGAGCCATAGTTGCAAAAAAATAAGGAGTGTAATGGAGGCATTTTAACCTCATTTTGACCTAGTGCTTTTTGAGCAATTGCACTACACGCGTTTTAGGTAAAACAAACGGCTGAGTTCGTGCTATTGTTTTCGTAACTATTTTGTAGGAGTCATGATGACTGATCGTGTTCAATTAGTGGCGGGGCTACCAGCCCCTGCTTTCTCGTTACCAGGCTACGACGAGAAGCTCGTAACGCTCGATGACTTTAAAGGTCGAGGCCTCATTCTTTACTTCTATCCTAAAGACAATACCGCGGGTTGCACGACCGAAGCGCTTGGCTTTCGAGATCACTTGGCCGACTTTGAAGCCTTGGGCTATCAGGTGGTCGGTGTCTCTCGTGATAGCGTAAAAAGCCATTGTGGATTTAGAGACCGTCAGGGGCTCAATTTCTTACTTTTGGCTGACAAAGAAGAAGAGGCTTGCAATGCCTATGGCGTCATGAAAGAAAAAATGATGTACGGCAAAAAGTGCCGAGGGATTGAACGCTCGACCTTTGTGATCGACGAAAACGGCGTGATTAAGGCGGCGCTTTATGGCGTCAAAGCCAAAACCCATGTCGAAGAACTTTTGGCCTCTCTTAAGGCATAAAATAAAGAACGGCGCTCCTATGAACGGGCGCCGTTTTGCCTCTTCCCTCTTTTTCGTTCCGCCCTACTATGTCCGCCACTTCGCTCACTGATGACCTCTCGTCGCTCCTACCCTTCTTAACTGACTGTCGACGTCATCTTCATCGTCGCCCCGAAGAAGGTTGGACTGAATTCGAGACGACGTGGTTTATTCATGAGAAGTTGAGCGAGATGGGTTATCGCACCAAGGTTGGGATCGAAGTGGTAGAGCCTGACGCGGCAATGGGCCGCAACCTTGATTTGGTCGACAAGGCCCAACAGCGAGCTTTGTCGCAAGGTGTTCCTCAACCCTTTTTGGATCGGTGCGCAGGTTGGACGGGTGTTGTGGCGGACTTGAATACGAAGCGCCCCGGCCCTTTAACGGTTTTGCGCTTTGAAATAGATTGCGTGGTGGTAGAAGAGTCGCACGAAGTTGGTCACCGTCCTTTTGACGAAGGTTTTGCGAGTACCTGTCCAGGGCTCATGCATTCTTGTGGTCATGACATTCATACGGCGACGGGGCTTACCATCGCTCGGTGGTGTATGGCGCATCGCGATGATCTGAAGGGTACGATTCGATTTGTTTTTCAACCCGCTGAAGAAGGCGTTCGTGGCGCACGCGCTATGGTTGCCAAAGGTTGGGCACGGCAGGCGGATTATTTGTGGACGCAACACATCACAACAAGCATCAAAGAAAACGAGATCTTTGCGAGTCGTAGCGGGTTCTTAGCAACCGCTAAGTTAAATGTTACATTTAAAGGATCAACGCCTTATGGTGACGCGGTAACGGCAGCGGCCAATGCAGCTTTGCAGATGTTGGCATTGCCACGCCACCCTGAAGGCGCAAGCCGCATTTGTGTTGGAACCTTAAACGCCAAAGGAGCGTACGCCACGATGCAAACCGAGGTGCGAGGCGCCACCCAAAACGTGGCCGACTATATGGAAGAAGGTGTGCGTCGTGTGGCTCAAAGTTGTGCCGACATGGTTGGCGTTACGTCAGAAGTGACGCTCGCTGGGCGTGCTGAAGCATTGATCCCTTGCCCGGTTGCCTATGACATGATTGAACGCGTCGCTAAAACGATTCCGAATGTGACGGTAACCGATAACCGAACGCGCGGGTCAGACGACTCAACCTTGTGGATGAACGCCGTCGTGCAAGAAGGCGGCATTGCTGGATGCTTTCATTATGGTGCACGAGGTCGACATGGATTACATACCGCGTACTTTGATGCTGACGGTGAAGACGTAACGCTCCCGGCGCTCATTTTAACGGCAAGACTTATTTTAGAAACAAACCGCAAAGGTCTGTCGTAAATTGATTACAACTAGTTCTTTGTCGCGATTCTCATAATCAATCCTATGCGTTTGGTGTAGTTCTAACCTCTCCTTTAGAGGGATTAAATATGACTGTTGTCTCTCTATACTAAAAACCATAGCCAAAGGCATTTCTATGAGATGTTGGACCGTGCTGTTGCGTCTTTTTTAAATCACTTTCCATTATTCGTTAAGGAGAGTATCTACGCAACGCGAGGTCTTCATGACGCTTTTGGTGCGTTGTGCGAACCATCCGAAGACATACTGTATGGGTGATCCTTATGAGACGCCTTGCCTTCGGATGGTTGATTTTTGATGTGGTTTGGGTTGATCGACGGGGGGCGTCAGGTATGAGAGAAACAGGCGAAATTCTTGTCGATGTACAGTGTGATAACAACCGACGCATTCGTCGTGCGTCGATTTCAAATGAACGTGTGCCTGGTGTCATTGAACGCTTGGCCTTGACGCCGGGCGTCGATTTACGTAAAACGGTGCCGATGCTCTATAGCGTTTGCCCGGCGGCGCATTTAGTCACTTTAGATGCTACGGAACGTGCGGCGGCAGGTATTTCTGAGGACGATCGTCGAGCGGTTGACCGTGGGTTTGCCGAACGCGCTTTAATGCTCGAATCCCTATTAGAAAACGTTCGCCTACTATTGATTGATGCTGCACGTCTTTTAGGACTTGAAGTGAGCCCACAAGCGCTCACCGATTACGCAGCCTTGCGTGCTCAATTTGCCGAGGTTTTGCATACCTTAGGTAGCTTCAAAATGGTGAATCATCCCGTGGATGAAGCCTTGATTGAAGCGGGACACGCCACGATCGATCAGATGTGGGCGACACTCAATCACCTTTTAACAGAGTACCTTTTTTGTCAGGCTCCTGAAGACTATTTAAAAACCCTCACGACGCCTGAATTGTTCGATGAGTGGGTATCGAGTCACAAAACTAATTCTGTCGCAGCTTTAAAGGGGCGTTACGATGCCTTAGAAGCAGGCTTTGGTCAAATCGATTGCCCGGCCTTGCCTGACGTTGATGATGACGACTTTTTGGTCTTTGCCGACGAAATGCTTCATCGCTTGAAGAATGAACCGGGTTTCGATATGGCACCCGTGTGGCATCGCTCGTCTGCATTGACTGGGGCACTGCCGCGTCAGATTCGTCATCTGTTGATTCGTCAGATGGTAGAGCGAGATGGCATGACGGTGGTGTCGATATTGGTTTCAAGACTTCTTGAAACGGGTGCTTTGCTCTTACGTTTAGGACATCATGACGTAGATGACATCGAGGGCCTCTCTAAGCCTTATCGCATCTATGCTCACTTCGACAAGGATCAGTCGGTTGCGATTTCGATGACGCAGACATCGCGTGGTCTATTAACGCACGCAACGGGCTTTAGAAGCACCGAAGAAGGGTTACGACGCTTCCATGCCGTAGTGACACCGACCGAATGGCTGTTAGCGCCCGAAGGCGCTGGGCAACAGGCCTTAAATGCGGCTATTCGTTACCTGAAGCGCACTGGTAACGACCATTGTGACGGACGTATCACTGAAATCGTTCGTTTGGCGCTATTTGAACTTGATCCTTGTTTGCCTCTCTCTGTTCGACTTCGTCATGCTAATTTGACGACTCAGGGCTTTGCGATCTAGTGCGTCGTTATCAAGGTTAATCCGTAAACCTTTGTGTCCTTGGGATGATTTCGATCGAGTGTCTATATAATGGTTTTATGGCATTGTATTGAATAATACGTTTAAAGCGCGCTCAGGTTACACTGGGCGCGAAGTCGCTTCTTGTCAGGCTTTTGCGAGTTTTTTGATACGCATCAAGCGCTTTAATCAACTTTTGCATCTAGCTTGCAACGAATGGCCGTGTTATTCATATCATTAAATTAGATGTATGAGAAAAAGCCTCGGACCAAGGCAGAATAAAAAGGACCAATACCATGAGAATTTTCATTCCGATTGATGGCTCTGAACGTAGCCTCAATGCTGTACGCTATGTGGCTGCTCAGCCTGCTTTCTTGGGGGACGACCCTGAGATTTGTCTTTTTGTTGCGCTTGAAGCAGCTTCAGCGCGCATTATGACGGCCTTTAATCCGCAAACCGAAGATGAGTTCTATCGTGAAGAAGCAGCGGGAGTCTTCCGTTTGGTGGACGATATTTTCCCGAATCGTTCTGACAAAGTCACGGTGACCTATGGTGTGGGTCCCATTGCTGAAACGATCGTCAAGGCCGCTGACGCCTATAAGGCTGATTTCGTGATTATGGGCACGACGGGTAAGGGAAGTTTTGACGGTCTCTTATTAGGCTCAGTTTCTCAAGAAGTTGTCCACGAGTCCCATCGCCCTATTCTCTTGATTCGTGAAGAAGTGCCGTCCATCTTACCGATGGATTATTTGGCCATTGCCGTTGACGACTCTGATCAGAGCCGTCGTGTGTTGGCCTTCATGCAGGCGAACATGGATCACTTTAAGACGGGTGCTCAGTTTGACTTGATCCACGTTGAAAAGGCGACGGCCGACAAGCCTGAAGGCACGGTTGAAACCAGTCCCTTTGTCGCGGGTACCGTGGGTGCCTTGTTAGAAAGCACTTTGCAACACGCTGGGATGAAAACTACAACGGTGACGGTTTATGGTGAACCGGGTGAAAGCATTGCCACCTATTGTGAGCAGCGTCCCATTGACATGGTCTTTATGGGTAGCCATGGCTACAGCATGTTGGTGGCTTCTTTAGTGGGTTCGACCGCTTTGAGCGTTGAAACTCTTTGCGAAACACCGCTCTTTTTGGTGCGTTAATTCGCTTTAAAGCGAAAAACCTTCGCCCTGCCACTCTGAAGCAAGGAACAATCGTGCTAAGATCCATGCACTTTTGATCCTTGCTTTTCTTTTGTCACTATGCTCGATTGGCTGATTGGTACCTCTGTAATTGCCTTCCCCTTCTTGATCCCTGTGATCGTTCTTTTGATCGGTCGCATCGTGGGTTATCAGTGGCGCATTCAGCGTCTTCTAGTCTCTGTGGCGATCATGTTTTATGCCGTGGCGCTCTTTGGTTTTATTGCCCACGCCAACACGTTAGGGTTAAGCCTTCAGGAATTCTTTAACGCTTATTACGGCAAGCCTGAAGCGCGTACGACGGCCTATTATGTGGGGCTTACTGGTCAAGCGTTAGCTGTGATCACGCTTATGTTCGTTGTGAACTGGAAGGTGATTCGACTCTTTAAGGGTGAAGACTGGAAAGCACCCAAGACAGATAAGTCTACCGACAAACAACGATAAATATATGTAGCAAGTCCGACTTTGAAAACTTATCGATGCACAGAGGCGATTTAATTCTCAGCCCAAATTTCCTTAAAAACGGGTTCCCAGTTTTTATGATGAGTAGCGTTAGTTACCCATCGAACGCTCGTTTTATTTCCAACGAAGTCGACCAATAATTGCGGATCAATAACTTTATCTAATTCTCCGATAAAGTGTTTTTGTGGTATTGCTAAAAAGGCATCTTTGTAGTAGCTAAGTTCTAAAGAACCCTTCAAAATCGGTAGATTATGCGATTCGCACCACCTGCGATGGTCTAGATTGCCAGCAATAGTTATTATTTTTCTGACTTTTAAGCGGTCACTTGTTGTGCTCATCAAAGCTGCCACTTGGGCACCCCCAGAAAAACCAATGAGTACGATTGGTCTATTACCAATTAAAGTAGTTATAGCTTGTAATTCTGCTTGAATGACATCTTTCGAGAAGCGTTCATTAGTCCAAATGGAGGGTTTGCAATTGGGATCGTTCTTTACGTATTGGCATGGTCTAGCTAGATAAATCACGTTTTGATGAGGATCCCCAAAAGCCAAACGGCGTACGAGTGAGTCTTTAGGTGTTGGATCTGAAGATGGGCGACCGTGGGCATTAAAGGCATAACCATCCCCCTCAATGTAAACGCGAACGAAATCGGTGGAATTGGCTAATTTTGAGTAGCTGAAGATTTGAAAAGTGTCTGTTTGAATATTTGTTTCCGAAAACTCATTCGGAATTTTAATGGGGGTTACGCAACCCAAAATTGCGAACGATCCGATACATGAGATTATGCAAATCTGCAATTTGCTTTGGTTGAAAAGCAACATGAAACGTACCTATAAAAAAGGCGACCTAAACCAGTTAGACCGCCTTTGATCGGTTGGATATTAAGGAGTTCTAGACTCCTAGTATGGCTAAACGATTAGAACTTATATTTGGCGTTGAATAGACCGATGTGGTTCTTATAGTCACCGCGGAAAGTGCCCTCATAGCTGAGAGATAATTCGACATTATCGCCAACTTCAACAGCAGCGCTCAGTCCAGTTTCAATGCCAAAGCGGTCAAGCGATTCACCTTCAACTGCGTAGCTTGCGCCATTTGCAAGGGTGATGAACGACTTGTTATCTGCTTCAGAGAGATCATACGTCATTGCAAGACGGAATTCAGGACGCACAGTGACCGTGGGTGTGGCTGTGAACGCCGTACCAACGCGTGCACCAACAACACCAGTGAGGATGTTTTCGTCGTTCCCGGCAACCTTCGTACCTGCATCATCGGTATAGCTATCCTGACTGACTCGGAAATAGCGTAATCCGGCTTCAGGTGTCAATGCGACCTTGGAGTACTCGAATTTATAACCAGTCATGGCTTGCAGTCCCAAGGTATCAACATCGTACTTAGCAACGACATTGGTACCAAGAACATTCTTAGTTTCATCGTAGTCGGACCAAGTGTAAGACATTATGCCGTTGATGAACCAATTAGAGGGGTTGTATTCTCCATAGATAAAGGCAGTATACCCATCAACTTCTGTCGTGCGAAGGAACCCATCGACATCGGTGTTGTTATACGCAAAACCAAGGCCGGCTAAAGTGCTGTCATTTAATTTAGCTTCTGCACCCATGGCGAAGCCATAAGTGTCTGCGTCGTAACCCTTAGCTTTTGACGTGTCGTCCATATTTGTACGGCCAGCTGTTGTCTGTACCCATAGTGCGGAATTAGACAAGACGTCACCTGAGGCCATGCCCTGGACGCCACCGTTCATACGAGTGGCAACAACAGAAAATACTCGTGTCCCAGCATCAGTTTGAACTTGCGTAACAACAGGTGCTACATCGGCTGAGAGTGCAGTAACAGCATCAAGGGCAGCTTGTTTTATTGCAGGGTCGTTGGACTGAATGTTGTCAGTGATCGATGACGCAATCTCAGTAAATTTTTCGTTTTTACTTGAGGATGCATCCTTGGAGATGATAGCTTCAAGAGCAGCGGACTGATTAAGTGAGCCGCCTGTGGACTGGGCAATTTCAGAGGCGGACTTCTTGGCTACAGTGAACGAGTTATTCTTACCTTCAACTGCGGTGATGTCAAAAAGTGCATTGTCTGCAGGAAGCTTAAATTCGCCTGTAATTGTTTCAGCAAGCGTATAAACGCCGTCATATCCAGGAGCAAAACGAAGGTTGAGACCAACATTATTACCAACCGTCACGCTGTTTGCAATGAATGTGGAATTTGCTTGATCAACACCGACTTTTACGATCAAGGTTGACTTGTCCTTCAATTCGACAGTTCCTTTGCCTGTAATGCCGCCGTCCAGAGACAGGGAACCGTTCACAATGATGGCACCATCGTTGTGGATGTCGTTAGATTGTCCCTTTGCTTTGTTGCCACTAAAGGTGTTTGTGCCGCTAAATAGCAATTCACTGCCTTCAGTGTTGTAAATGGCACCACCAGCTTCCGTTGCTGAGTTTCCGATGAAGGTAGAATCTTTAATAGCAATTGCTGCGGACTTTTTGGCTTGGTCAGCTACCTTACCCTTATATTCATTGAGAATTGCACCGCCTAAAATGGCTTGATTGTTTTCGAAAGTAGAACCAGTAATAGTGACTCTCGCAGGGTCAGATTTGCTGCTATAGAAGCTGTTCTGAATTGCGCCACCACGTCCAACGTACGTCTTTTTCTGCTCTTCAGTTAGAGAGTCCTGGTATTCACCTAAGGCCGTATTGTTTTTGAAAACGGTATTGACGATTTCTAGCTTGGCATCTTTATTGTTGCCAAGGTCCCCTTGACGGGTGGCTATAGCACCACCTGTAGACGTTTTGGATTTATTACCATCAAAAACCGAGTCGGTGATAGTTACATTACTTTCAGCGCCAATAAAAAGCGAACCGCCTCCGTCCGTGTCGCCGATAGCCGTGTTGCCTATGAATTGGGTGTTGGTGATGGCCACGTCACGCATCATAGATATGGCACCACCGGCATTAGCCTGGTTATTGATGAATTTCGAATTTTTTAGAATGAGCGTGTCAGTGCCGTTCTTTTTTGTTGGGACGATAGTGTAATTGAGAAATTGCACCACCTTGGCCAGCGGAGTTGTTTTTAAAAGTCGAACCATCGATTGTGGTTGTACCACCGCCAACTAATAAAGCACCACCATGAGACCAATTTATGTCGTTGCCCGTTTTAGGAGCGCCGACGAATCCAGCAGTGTTGTTTGAAAATGTCGTGTTGCTGATTTTCCAAGTAACGGAAGGATTATTCTGGGGTGCAGCAAGTTGAAGAGCACCGCCATAATATTCTTTGCTGGATTCAGGGGCAGCTTTGTTTTCAAAGACAAGATCAACGAAATCATGTGATGTTGAATACGAAGGCCGTGTTTCTGCATTAGCGACGCTATAGATACTTGTAAGCGCAGAACATACAGCGAGACATAAAACAGTTTTTTTATTCATGATGTACTCCAAACAGACTTGAATAAATCGGTGTTTAAATTTTTGTATAGTTCAGCTTCGCTATAGATGAGGGATAACTCTTATATGTCAAATTGTAATCTTTAATGTATCACGATTAAACAAACCTTTAAACTCCCCAATGACCTAAATTGCTGTCCTATGCACGACATAGTCAAATAAAAATTACGTGCATTGAACTTGAAGTTTTGTTGTTTTAAAGCAAAAAATGTCGTTTGTAAATTGACAAAGTTTCTTCGTATTGTGGTAGCGGGCTTCTATGAGAAGTTTGATTTCTCCTAATCTTTATTCGAATTTGTAGCGATAAAGATGAACTTTATGGCGAAGTTGCCATTATCAAAGCGTACCGGTCGGACTCAAGTAAAAAAGACCGATGGCTTTCGACGACCCTCGGTCTTTTTTTGGGATTGATGGTCTATTAGTTACTGTTAAGGACTGTATAAGTAGCTTAGAAACTTTAGGAAGTAAAAACTGCTACAAATAGATACGTAGGCTAGTTGTGACTCTATCGACTATCCAGGCGTTCCTGTTTTGTCTGGACGAATTCGCTTACGCAATTTGCTCAGAATACAATCGGCATCTGATTCATAACTGGGGGTTATGTGTTACATGGTTAGTAACGACATCACCAATAGCCAATCTTTTCCTTACCTGGTAATCGATGGTTGTACGGATCAAAGGCGTCATTAACTGATGTGACGGCTGATTGTATGTGGCTGTTTATTGAGCAATCTTTACTTTTGCGGCAGCTTTTTCTTGGGCTTTTGCTTCGAGACGCGCCACTTCAGCTTGATAGGCTTCAATCATCATGAGCCAAGGTGCAGCACCTGTGCCAAAGACAGCTCCGGCAATATCAGCCATTTCTTTAGTCATAGGGGCTTTGCCAGTTAAGACAGCCTCTAGGGCATCCGGGGTCATCGCAAACCATTTCGCACCGACTTCAAGCGGTGTGTCTTCAAGGACTTGCGCCAAAGTTAAGCCTGGGTGCGCAGGCCCCTTCGGGGCATTGGATACCCCACCACGGCCTCGACGACTGGGCTTTTGATTACGCGAATTTTTCTTGGGTGTTGCCATACATTTATCTCCTAATCTAGCCATTTTAATCCGAAACATTTCATGCGACCAAAATCGTGATAAGCGCTTGATTTTGCTTTATGTGACGTCACTTTGTGAGTGGCTGAGACTGTCTGTTTTGAGCTTTCGGGACTTCGTGTGGCTTGGTCAATACAAAATTTTTTGCTTTTTTATTGATTGACATCAATGAGGAGGCAAATTCTTTGTTTTAGCTCTGGGAAGACGTTTTTTATAAACTTGCATTGATTTGTGTCCAAAGTTTGCTAGCAACGCGAGAAACCCTCTGAGGCAAGGCGTTTTTCACAAATATCGCGTGATCAATTTAAGTGAGAGCTATCAAAGGCGGAAGCTAATAGAAATCAGCTATGATCGCTTTAAAAATACCCCTAAGTAGGTAGGGTATTTGCCTTATGGAGATAAAATCAACTTCTGCCGTATATTTCGTTGACCGCACTGTTATTTCCTCTCGCTCACGGCATTGCTGATAATGGCTAAGCCTGACGAAGAGGCGACGGTGTTAGGTTGACATTATTCTGGCTGGCGTGAGGAGAACCTTTACTTTTTAAAGGAGCCGCCGACGGCCACCTTCATGAGATCGACAACGATCTTTCTCGGAGAATAAAAAATGCACAAAACAGAATTTGTCAATGCCCTTATGGCTAAGACGGAACTTAAGAAGGCTGACGTGGTTAAGCTCGTTGACGCCTACAGCGAAGTTGTCATGGAAGCCCTCGAAAAGGGTGACGACGTCCGTCTCATCGGCTTTGGTACGTTCAGCGTCTCTGAACGTGCTGCCCGTACGGGTCGCAACCCGCACACTGGCGCTGCCCTTGAAATCCCGGCTTCCCGTGGTGCTCGCTTCACGGCTTCTCGCAATTTCAAGGAAAAGCTCAACGCCAAGTAATTGGGCTTTGACCGTCGGAGGGTTGAGTGCCTGATTTACTCGACCCATCTCGCTAAGGGCGCTTCTCTTCGGTGAGGACGCCCTTTGTTTTACTCGTTTTTCTTGTTACTCCCTCTTCGGTTTATCTTGTCGTGGATTTGGCATGTCCATGATGGCTACTATTTCGTCATGCGTGGCCCATCGAACCGTTGTTTCATTTACCAAGATGTACTCTGGCCAACCTCTGATCATCGCAAAAACATCGTCTGACTCGTTGGCAGCTAGAAACACGTCGTGGCCTTCATAAAACTTGTTTTGTGAAAGAGCCTTATCAAAGCCTGAGGCTTTAGCTAACGCTGTGGCGCGTTTCTTACTGTGAAGATGGCGGGGCATGGTGTTGATCCTTTTATCATTGCGAGATTTGGACTACTTGCCTTTGATATGCCTCATCCTAGCCGTGGGAACGACGCTTAATGTCGTGAGCAGTGGTATTGGCTAAGCCTGACTCGAAACCGAACGCATCGCCCGTGAGCCGACCACTCTACTCCTCTATAATGCTCAGATCAGTAGTTTTATTGCATGGAGGCTCGGATGTCTGCTTGTGCACCATCCAATACGATGCTCGGTAAGAGCACGGAATATATCGATACTTATAGTCCTCAGTTATTGACGCCGATTCCGCGTTCGCTTGGTCGTGACGTGGTGGGCGTTCATACCTTTAAAGGGGTTGACATTTGGCGCCTCTATGAAATCACATGGATTAATGCTAACGGCATGCCTGTTGTGGCAGCTGGCGAAATTCATGTGCCGGCGATGAGTCCTTTTATCGTCGAATCGAAGTCCCTCAAACTCTATATCGGAAGTTTGACGCAGACGGTGATTAACTCGGTTGAAGAAGCTGCCGCTTTGATTCAGCGTGACGTCTCGAAGTGTGTCGGTGCCGAAGTGGCAGTCCACATTGCGCCGCTCTCTGTTTGGGCTCATCCCGTTGAAAAGGTGCCCGGTCTTCTCTTAGAAGAAGCAGTGACAGATTTGACCTGCTCGACCTATGAACCTGATGCGAGCCTTTTGGCATTGGCTGAAGGTGACGAAGTGGTTGAAGAAACGTTGTCGTCTAATCTCTTACGCTCTCGCTGCCCGGTGACGGGGCAACCCGACCACGCGTCTTTAATCATTCAGTATCGTGGTCGTAAGATCGATCGCCAAGCAATGTTGGCTTATATCGTTTCGTACCGTCGTCATCAGGGCTTTCATGAGCAGTGTGCCGAACAGATCTTTGTTGACATCATGAATCGTTTGGCTCCTGAAAGCTTATCGGTCTTTGCGTGCTTCACGCGTCGAGGCGGGATTGACATTAGTCCCTTCCGTTCGACGGATATGGAAGCGCCTTCTCACATCATTAGGACGCCTCGTCAATGAGTTGGCTCAAGATTTCGACACGCAGTCGATATGCCCTACGCTTTGTTGTCGAAGTGGCCTCGCAAGACATTGTGCGAGGTCAGATGGAGCACCGTGGCCGCATCTTTATTTCGATTAGAGAAGCAGCCAATCGTCAGGACATCTCGTGGCGTTATCTTGAACAGGTCGCGCCAGCTTTGATTAGCGACAAGATCCTCGAAAGCGTACGAGGGCCGGCTGGCGGCTATCGCTTAGCGAGACCCGCTAACAAGATTACGGTGGCCGATGTGCTTCGCTCGACAGAGATGGCACTTTCGAGCATAACGTGTGTTGATTCACCGGGCGAATGTGATCGCCAAGCGCGTTGCCCAACGACTCGCTTTTGGCAAGGGCTCTCAGATGCCGTCGGGCAGTATTTAGAAAGCGTGACGATTGCGGACCTCCTTCAAGAAACGGATCACGAAGGCGTGCCAATCTTCCAACCTAAGCAACCTGCGAGCGCAAAGCCAAAGCGTCCGCGAGGGCGGCCTCGTAAAAATCCATTGCCTGAAACTGAGGCGCAGAAGGCCAAATAGTCGAACAAGGGTGTCACCAAGGTTCAATCAGAGCCAATGTTGATACCGTTCCTCAAAATCTGCTAAATCTACCATCTGGAACTAAAACGCCTGAATAGCATCAAAAGCATCATTTGTCTTTGTGAAATCAATTAAGAAACCACACCTTCACAAAGCGGTTTTGTTCTTGTTCACGTCACCTAAACACTCGAGAGTAAACACCCAAGAGTGCCTCGGTTCTCATTACGTAGACTGAGATAACCCAATCTTCGCAAGGAACGAAGTCTGCGTCGGAACGGTAAGAGATTGCTCCCTTTTCTACCTACGCGTTTTACGCTCATTGAGCGCTCTAAGGACAAAAGTCAATAGAACTCCCAAAGAGTCAAGTGTTTGTTTTGCAACAAGCACTCAACATATGACCTTCTGACATCCTTAATGAAACCATCAAGTAAGCCAGTGTGACGTTCAGCTCAGCGCGAGAATCTCAAAGACCGAAGTCAATAAGACACTGAGCGGTAAACACCTTGCGGCATTCCCATTGTTGCCAAATCGTCCAAGACGTCGTGAGACGCCTCGCAGTGACAGCCATAAGCGTTGGTGTAGCTGACGTAATTATATATCACTCGTTACTAATGTGTATGCGTATAAATACGGTTTTTTAAGTTATGCCGGCAGAGGCTGTTGCTTACTCTTTTTGCAAAACTTTTCATACTCTTTTCGATAAACTGCTTTTACACTATATCGATCCATTCCCTTCTTAATCTTGGTTTCATGAGCAGCGAGCAACAAATTCAATGCGCCATTTTCATCACTTTGCGCCTTATAATGACAATGACCACACTCGAAATTATCTTTGTTTCGATTGCTACGATGTACGCGCCCACAGATAGGACAACGTTGGGATGAATAGCTTGAGGGTACGCAAATGATCCATACACCACGCGCACCGGCCTTAAACTCAAGACGTTCTTTAATAATGCCTCGGATCCATACCGATAACAGTCGTCTCGTTTTCTTCGAAATACCTTTCATAGAGAAAGAATTACTAAACTTTTCGATAACATAGACATCGGCAGGGTTGTTTTTAAAGATTTGATTGATAGCGTGATTGACGATGTTTTTGAGCGTTTCACGATATCGCCTAATTCTGTCATCCCAGACCTTCTTACCTAAATTACATCGCTTGATATTCCTCTTCTTCGTTGTATTTTTGGTAAGACGATAGGCCGTCTCGAATTTATTTCGTTCACGGAGCTTTTTGTCTAATGTCAGAGCAAAGTCCCACAAGGTCTTGCCAAGATTGGTACCAAACTTGTTACCGCTATCGTCTACATAGACTTCGCTAGCCCCCATGTCTAAGCCAACGGCGTAAAGCGCTGACTTTCCATTAGGTAGCGAGACCTGAGGTACGTTAGATAACGGTCGTACCGTGACTTTATGAGGAATATGCAAAAATAACTCACCGTTCTCATAGACGACCTTGATGGTTCGATCAAAACGAAGATTCCCTGGCAAATCAATTGACATACGAGCGCGTGGCGTTCTTGTTATGAATTGAATCGAATACTTGTTATTTAATTAGATGGTCAGCTCCTGAAGGGCAGCAAACACCGGAGACCATCTATGAAATACTTGACACCCACCAAACAAAAGAAGCACTC
>ERZ826016.858-NODE-858-length-33063-cov-15.713645_pt1 | contig 33063 bp, 32 predicted proteins | sample MGYA00519872_ERZ826016 | MGnify/ENA primary metagenome ERZ826016 (study PRJEB31778, sample SAMEA3449218) | human gut metagenome | biome: human gut; feature: human-associated habitat; material: faeces | place: United Kingdom | collected 2010/2012 ... | reverse complement strand
CAGTCGATTGAAATAACTCTAACCATAAAAGTGCATCAAAAGTGAAGATAAAGTGGAGATTAGAAATGTTAAACATTCACCGTAACTTATTTATAATGAAAAAACTAAATGTTAAATGAATATTTGAAGGTAAAAATAGAAAAAGTATTATTACTTGGTAAAAGAATGAAGTTATTGCTTCACAAACCTGCCACCTTCCCAATCATAAACAATCTCACTACGTAAAAATGGCTTAAGCAATTTTGCCGATGCTTCATCTAAATAATCCAATAATGTAGAACGGAATATTAATGAAGCATTATCAGGAGATAATTTTGCCTCCATCAAATTTATATCTATCATATTACGGGCGATAATAAAATCATCTTGCTTTGATGCATCCGAAGGAGCCACCAGAAAATCATTTACCGAAGGCAAAGTGATATAACTATTTAAGTTTGCAGTACTGTAATCGGCAGAATAAAATTTCAAATCACTGTCACAAGCTTCTCCGCAAACAGTATTTACCACACAAACAACATTTACGGAATCGTTGACCGGAAGCACTTTAAATTGTGTACTGCACCCTAAAGCATCTTGCAAATAAATATAATCCTTTGTCAGAGTCTTCATTTCGGCATTCTCATCGAACTTGTTTTTCACGGCTGCTTTCATCTTACTCTCAAGAAAGTCGGCAAAATCGGCACGATTTACTTTGGTCAGCAGTGGAGAAAGGGAATCGGGCATATTCACAAAGAAACTTTTTGCCGTCTGGGCTTGCACAGTTACAGCAAACAAAGAAACAAGAAAGAAATATAATATCTTTTTCATAACATGCATATTCAGTATCAGTGATGCAAATATACCACTATTAATGAAGTGGAGGGATTTTTTATAACTTTATTTCAGATAAAAAGAAAAGGCTATCCTGAAATTTCATTTCAAGTCAGCCCTTTCTTTTTTTGTCTTATAAATCAGCTTATTATAACTGAGTCTTTACTTGGTCTAAAATCTTTTTAATTTCAGCACGCTCCGGAGAAATAGCTACTGCTTCTTCCAGATAATCATTCGCTTTCTTAAAATCGGCAACCGCCTTATCTTTATTTGCAGTTGCATTAGCTTTCAACAGGTTAGCTCCATTATTATAAAAGAGGACTCCCAAACTGTAAAGTGCATCCGTTTTCCATTTTTTACTTTGAAGGGTAGTCACTTCCTTGTAGTTCTCCTCTGCTTTGGCTACATTACCTTTCTTCTGGAAAGCCTGACCTGCTTTCAAATAATAAATAGCATAAAGTTTTTCAAGAGTTGCATTACCCGGAACAGCCTTAAGACCTTCTTTCAAAGTCTCCACATACTTGGCAGTATTATTCATGTCACGATAAGCTCCGGCTTTGCCCACATAAGCATTTGCCACACTGTAATTCTTCTGAATAGCTATATCGAAATATTTGGCTGCATCCGCATATTTTTTCACATTGTCGGCACATACACCACAATTAAAAGCAATTACCGAATCCTGATTATTAGTCAATTCCAAATACTTACTGAACTTATCAAAAGCAACAGCATAGTTCTTTGCGTTCAAAGCCTCGGCACCCTCATTTCTCAACTGATTGGGATCCGGTGTTTGTGCAAAAGAGTTGTTTACCGTAAAGAATAAAGCTGCTAATAAAAAAAGTTTTTTCATAATAATAAATAGTTTTTTTAGTTACGTGATTTTCAAATTTAGGAGCTACACACATAACTCGCAAACCCTTTTGTATCTTTTGTTATTTTTGAAGTTCTGATAACAATAGTTACAGTAACTTAAATCCATAAATTACCGACTACCTAAATATAAGAATATCATGCCGATAAGTACTAATAATAAATCAACAGCCTTGCTTTTTAAGTTCTTTTCGTGGAAAAGCATCGCCCCGAATATAAACGAAACGATAACACTTCCCCGGCGAATCATCGACACGATGGAAATCATGGAATCTTCAAGGCTGAGAGAGTAGAAATAAACAAAATCGGCAGCAGACAGGAATATGGATATTAAAATAATTGACCAATGCCAATGAAAGGGAGTGGATGCTTTTCGTTTAGGCCACCAAAGCAACATCAGAATACCTCCCATCATGAAAAGTTGATAAATATTATACCACGATTGTACCACCATGCGGTCAAATCTTCCCATCAGGAATTTATCATACAATCCGCTAACAGCACCGGTCACAGCAGCCAACACAATAAAAAATATCCATTTGTTGTGACGAAAATCAATTCCTTCCTTTTTACCCGAACGGCTAAGCATGAAAAAAGAAATAACTGCCAATAACACACCAATCCATTGATACAGGTTCAGACGTTCACCAAACACCAGCATTGCTCCTACAAGCACCATCACCGGACGGGTTGCATTAATAGGACCTACAATGGTAATAGGCAGATGTTTCATACCGAAATAGCCGAATATCCATGATGAAAGAACGATGACAGATTTCAACACTACAAACTTCTGAACATCCCAGCCTTCCTGTGGAACAAAAAAGATAGTATTATTCAAAGTCTCAGGCTTCCAAACAGAAAGTAGAATAAAAGGAAGAAATATCAGACTGGAAAAAAGAGTATTGAGAAACAACACGGGAATTACCGCATTATCTTTAAGAGACTGTTTCTTGAATACATCATAAAAGCCCAACAGAACTGCCGAAGTAAAGGCCAAAAGTAACCACATAATTAATTGAAAGTTGGGAGTTGAAAATTAAGAGTTTCTTCAAATATATCTTCCGAATAACCTATATCTACCAAAAATAATGCCTGACCGGGCACAGATGTACCTGCTATTCCCCGGTTTTTGCCTTCTATCACTTTACGGAAACCTTCGATTGTGAGTTTTCCTTTGCCTACTTCCAACAATGTACCTACAATAGCTCTCACCATATTACGCAAAAAACGATCCGCTTTTACCGTAAATACCCAATTGCAGTCATCTATCCGGGTCCATTCCGCATGCATTATCTTACAGTTGTTTGTCTTTACATCCGTATGCAGTTTACTGAAACTGGTAAAATCGGTATAATCAAATAAAGTGGCTGCCGCTTTATTCATTGCATCAAAATCAAGCGAACCAAACATACGGTACTTTAAATGACGGTTAAACGGATATTTTACCGTAGTAACGTAATACTTATAAGTACGATAAGTTGCATCAAAACGGGCATGGGCTTCGGGAAGTACTTTACGAACACCATATACGGAAATATCAGGTGGCAACAAGCGGTTCAGTTTATCTGTCAATGTATTCAAATCAACCACTTCTCCCTCAAAATCAAAATGCGCTACCATCAATGAAGCGTGTACTCCGGCATCCGTACGTCCCGCCCCTATCACTTCAATATCAGAACGAAGATAAGTAGAAAGAGCTTTCATCAATTCTTCCTGTACACTGATACCATTGGGTTGTATCTGCCAACCATGATAGTTGGTCCCCTCATAAGCCAAATAGATAAAATATCTCTGCATACCTTTTTTATCTTGCTGTGATATGAAAACATCCTTGTTTCAATTCATACTTCACATAGCAACGATCCCATTTCTTCAAATCGCGCAACACTTCTGCCAATACAAGTTTAAGAGTATCGGCACCCACATCTTGCATGGGGCGCTCACTCTCCACCTTCTTGAAGCGGCGGTAACTTACATCGAATGTCGTGCCATAATAATGTGCCGAATTAAGCGAAGCATTTCCATTGCGTTTACGTAAGCGTTTCACATCATTTTTGGTTCTCAACACAGAAGTAACAATAATCAGATTGGGATTTAATCCTTTTGACTCTAACGAATCCAAGAAATTAGATCCGATCCTCGTCAGCAAAACACTTGCTTGTGGAACTAAATAGGGTATGGAATGAGTAAGAGAGTCCATAGCAAAGAAGCCATTCTCCCTGATACGAAGCAAACGCCTTTTCAGGCTATCCGCTTCTTCACGGTTTTCAATCGGGCTAATACCGATTTTTTGAGCAGAAGAAAGGTGTATCTCATTTAAATCACCAAAAGCCCGGCGATAACTGGTAACTCCCTTTATATTTCTGGGAGTATTGAGTTTAAAAGAAGTATCTTTTTTTTCTTTGCAACTTATCTGGAGGAATGCCAACAAAAACAGCGGAAGAAGGTAATAGATTCTATTCATAACTGTAACTCTACACAAATCATCTTTTTCTTTTCAAGCCACAAAGATAATTCAAAAAACATTTTGATAAAAGCGTTCTGCAAATTTATTCAGCCGGAAAAGGCAAACTATCGAAACGATTGATTAAATTTGCAGTCATAATTTAAACGAGTTGAATGATAGAAAAACTTATAGTTCTCGAGGATATTGATCCTGTCATTTTTTACGGCGTAAACAACGCTAATATTCAATTAATTAAAGCTTTATATCCAAAGCTGAGAATTGTCGCCCGGGGTAATGTCATTAAAGTATTAGGCGATGAAGAAGAGATGTGCGCATTCGAAGAAAGTATTCTTGCATTAGAAAAGTATTGCGTACAATATAATAACCTGAAAGAAGAAACCATTATAGACGTTATAAAAGGGAATGCTCCGCAGGCTGAAAAAGCCGGTGATGTGATTGTATTCAGCGTCACAGGTAAACCGATTATTCCCCGAAGCGATAATCAATTGAAGCTCGTAAAAGAGTTTGAGAAGAATGATATGCTATTCGCCATCGGTCCTGCCGGATCGGGGAAGACATATACAGCCATTGCACTTGCTGTACGGGCTTTAAAGAATAAAGAAATAAAAAAAATCATTCTAAGTCGCCCTGCAGTAGAAGCCGGAGAAAAGTTAGGCTTCCTTCCCGGAGATATGAAAGATAAAATAGATCCTTATCTACAACCTCTCTATGATGCACTGCAAGATATGATTCCGGCAGCCAAACTAAAAGAATACATGGAATTGAATATCATCCAGATTGCGCCACTGGCTTTTATGCGCGGACGTACACTGAATGATGCAGTCGTTATTCTCGACGAAGCACAGAATACCACAACCCAACAAATAAAAATGTTCCTTACCCGTATGGGTATGAACACTAAAATGATTGTTACAGGTGACATGACTCAGATAGATTTACCAACTTCACAAACATCGGGATTGATACATGCATTGCATATCCTGAAAGGAGTAAAAGGTATCAGTTTCATCGAATTGAACAAGAAAGATATTGTCCGCCATAAGTTGGTGACACGGATAGTAGAAGCTTATGAAAAGTTTGAAGAAAAGCAAAAAGCTGAGAAAGCAAACAAAAAGAAATTAGAATAATCATTTAATTTAAAAATACAACTATGAGTAAAGCATTAGTAAGAACAGATTTTAATTTCAAAGGACAGAAAAACGTTTATCATGGAAAAGTACGTGATGTATATAACATCAACGGTGACAAACTTGTGATGGTAGCTACTGACCGTATTTCGGCTTTCGACGTAGTATTACCGGAAGGTATTCCCTATAAAGGACAAATGTTGAATCAGATTGCAGCTAAGTTTTTAGATGCTACAACAGATATTTGCCCGAACTGGAAACTTGCTACTCCCGATCCAATGGTGACAGTAGGTGTTCTTTGTGAAGGTTTTCCGGTAGAAATGATTGTACGCGGTTATCTTTGCGGCAGTGCATGGCGTGCATATAAAAGCGGAGTTCGCGAAATCTGTGGCGTGAAGCTTCCCGAAGGAATGAAAGAAAACCAGAAATTTCCGGAACCAATCGTTACTCCTACTACCAAAGCTGAAATAGGACTTCACGATGAAGACATCTCCAAAGAAGAAATCTTGAAACAAGGGTTGGCTACTCCCGAAGAATATGCTATTCTGGAAAAATATACACTTGCCCTTTTCAAAAGAGGAACTGAAATTGCAGCAGAACGCGGACTTATTCTGGTTGATACCAAATATGAATTCGGAAAACATAATGGCACTATCTATCTGATGGATGAAATTCATACTCCGGACTCTAGTCGTTATTTCTATTCGGATGGCTACCAGGAACGTTTTGATAAAGGCGAAGCACAAAAGCAACTTTCAAAAGAATTCGTTCGTGAATGGTTGATGGAAAATGGTTTCCAAGGAAAAGACGGACAGAAAGTTCCTGAAATGACTCCTGAAATTGTGGAAAGCATCAGCAACCGTTACATTGAACTTTACGAGCACATTGTTGGAGAAAAATTCGTAAAAGAAGACACCAGCAACATTGCAGAACGTATTGAGAAGAACGTAACTGAATACTTGAAATAATTAACAATTGACAATTGACAGTTCCTTGCGGTATTGTCAATTGTCAATTATCAATTGTCAATTAATAAAAATGAACTACCCACAAGAAAATATCAAACCTTACAACGATAACGAAAAGAAAGGTGCACAGGTAGAAAAAATGTTTGATAACATTGCTCATGCCTACGACCAACTGAATCATACCCTATCATTGGGAATAGATAAAAGTTGGAGACGGAAAGCAATAGCATGGCTCAAACCTTTCAAGCCTCAGCGCGTTATGGATGTAGCCACAGGAACCGGCGATTTCGCTCTTCAAGCCTATCGGGACTTGTTACCTGAACAGCTTATCGGGACGGATATATCCGAAGGAATGATGAATGTGGGAAGAGAAAAAGTCAAAAAAGCAGGGTTAGAAGGAAAAATATCGTTTGCAAAGGAAGACTGTACAAGGCTTTCTTATCAAGAGAGCAGTTTTGATGCCATTACGGTTGCTTTCGGTATTCGTAATTTTGAGGATTTAGACGAGGGACTGGCTGAAATGCACAGAGTATTGCAACCCGGCGGACATCTTGTCATCCTTGAACTTACAACTCCCGATAGATTCCCAATGAAACAATTATATCACATCTATTCCAAGATTGTGATACCTACTCTGGGCAAACTGTTTTCAAAAGATAACAGCGCATACACTTATTTACCACAGTCTATAAAAGCATTTCCGCAAGGTGAAATAATGAAAGACATTATTCAAAAAGCCGGATTTAAGGAAGTGGCTTTTAAACGGCTGACTTTGGGTATCTGCACTCTTTACATGGCTACAAAGTAAAATAATCAATAAATAAAAACCTTATGGATAAATACGGCTTAATCGGCTATCCACTGAAACATTCGTTTTCAGTCAATTATTTCAATGAAAAGTTTAATTCAGAAGGTATCGATGCTGAATATGTAAACTTTGAAATACCTTCTATCAACGAACTGCCCGATGTCATTAAAGACAATCCTAATTTGAAGGGATTGAATGTAACCATTCCCTATAAAGAAAAGGTTATTTCTTATCTTGACGAGCTTGATAAAGATGCTCAAGCCATTGGTGCCGTTAATGTAATAAAGATTATCCGTCAACCCAAAGGGAAATATAAACTTATCGGTTACAATTCCGATATTATCGGTTTCACAGAATCCATTGAGCCACTCTTGGAACCACACCATAAAAAAGCTCTTATTCTAGGAACGGGAGGAGCTTCAAAAGCTGTATTCCACGGATTAAAGAACTTGGGAATAGAGGCCAAATATGTATCACGTACTCCGGCAGCCGGAATGTTGTCCTATGAAGAACTTACCCCGGAAATAATGGCCGAATACACAATAATTGTAAATGGTACTCCTGTAGGAATGTATCCTAAAGTGGATTTCTGCCCGGATATTCCTTATGAATATCTCACTCCGAACCATCTCTTATATGATTTGTTATATAACCCGAATGTCACCTTGTTCATGAAGAAAGGCGAACAACACGGTGCTAAAACAAAGAACGGGCTGGAAATGCTATTACTGCAAGCTTTCGCTGCATGGGAGATCTGGCATAAATAAAATCATTATGCGGAAAAAATTACTTTATTGTTTACTGATTCTTGTAGGTTTATTCATTATCGCAACTATCGGTGGAAGTTTCTATATGCTGGATTATTCTCTGAAACCTGTAAACAGGGGAAAGAACATAGAAGCTTCTTACGAATATATGTACAAAGAATATCCTTACCTAAAGCCATGGGTGGACAGCCTAAACCATGTTTCCGCGTTAAAAGACACTTTTATTAAAGCAGATGACGGTACAAAACTTCATGCCTATTACATAGCCGCCAACCGCCCCACTGTCAAAACAGCAGTCATTGTTCACGGATATACGGATAATGCCATACGTATGTTTATGATAGGTTATTTGTATAATCATGATTTGAATTTCAATGTTCTCCTTCCCGATTTAAGAGATACAGGTGAAAGCGGTGGAGATTATATTCAAATGGGATGGCGTGACCGTCTTGATGTCATGCAATGGATGCACGTTGCCAACCAAATATACGGTGACAGCACTCAAATGGCAGTACACGGTATTTCTATGGGAGCAGCCACCACTATGATGGTATCAGGGATGCCACAACCGAAATTTGTTAAATGCTTTGTTGAGGACTGCGGCTACACCAGTGTATGGGATGAGTTTTCTTATCAACTCAAAGAAGATTTTGGATTACCCAAATTCCCTCTTATGTACACTACAAGTTGGCTTTGCCAGTTAAAATACGGGTGGAATTTTAAAGAAGCATCGGCACTGAAACAAGTTGCCAAGTGTCATTTGCCGATGCTATTCATTCATGGCAGTGCAGATACTTATGTACCTACCCGAATGGTTTACGAACTATATGACGCCAAGCCCGAACCCAAAGAATTATGGATTGTGCCCGGAGCAACACATGCCATGTCTTACAAAGATGATACAAAAGAATATGTAACTAAAGTAAGAGAGTTCGTAAACAAATACATTCAATAGTTTTACCAAATTACATCTGCACATTCTTGTTAGTAAGCATTTCACCTTTATATTCTCCGGTCAGTGTATTGAAGAAAGCAACAATTTTATCCACTTCCGCCTGTGGCAAGTCAATACCTAATTGATATTTAGCCATTGCACGGATAGCATCATCCATTGTTTTCATACTTCCATCATGGAAATAAGGAGCAGTTAAAGCTATATTCCTCAATCCCGGAACTTTGAAACGATGGCGGTCACGCTCCACTTTTGTTTGTTTGAAACGACCATTATCTTCTTCTGTCATTTCTGCGTTGCGGTCCGCAAAGTAATCATGTTGCACACCGATTAATTCATAAGACTGTCCGCCAAGTATTTCACCTACATGGCAAGTTGCGCAATCATATTTCTTAAACAACTCATATCCTGCAAGTTCATCAGCAGAGATTGCATTCTTATCCCCTTTCAAATAAAGGTCAAAACGCGAATTCGGAGTAAGCAGTGTCTTCTCAAACTCTTGGATAGCGTTAGTAATATTCTTTTCAGAAAGTCCGTCAGGATATACTTCTGTAAAAGCTGCCACAAACGGCTTATCTTCTTGAAGTTTGGTAATAATCTGATCGAAAGACTCACAAGCCATTTCCACCGGATTCAATGGAGGGCCTGCTGCCTGATCGGCAAGAGTATTGGCACGTCCATCCCAGAACTGAACAAAATTATAAGCAGCATTGTAAACAGTCGGAGCATTTACACCACCAAATTGTCCGCCTACACCTTCAGAATATTGCTTATTATCAACACCACCGGTATCCAAACCGTGACAAGAAGCACAAGACACAGTATTATCAGCAGAAAGACGTGTGTCGTGATAAAGCATATCACCCAAAATAACTTTACGTACATCAACAGCAATTGAATCGGCAATCGGACGTATCGGTTCATTTGCAAATTCCGGAGCAACCATCACATCAGCATACTGAATCATACGGTGATTTTTCGCCCAGTTCAATGCTAATTCTTTTTTAGCATCAGTTATAGAAGAACCCCAATGCACCAGATAATATTTAGCCATCGGCATCTTACCATCCATAATAACTTTTTCGACTTTAGCCAAATCCACCTTATTCACAGGACGTCCGGCTTTCAAATCTTCAGCCATTTGTGTCATGTCAAAAGCACGGTAAGCTTTAGTCACATCTTCCATTACAATTTTTCCGGCAACTGGCATACTTGCATAGAAAGGCAGGTCGGGAGTAGAAGTATGACATCTCAAACACCCCGATGCTTCGATAATTTCCTGCATCTGTGCATCAGCAGCAAGTTCCGACGAAGGAGCCTTGTTTACCAAGCGGTAGACAACTGCCGAAGCGACAATCACTACCAATAACGCCACAATTAGTTTCGTAGTCTTTTTCATTTTCAGTTTGTTTTAATTAGCTGTTATTACGATTATATAAATGTACACTTTGTTGTGCGGAAGGTAGATAATTCACTCCATACCAACACATTTGCAAACATAAGAATGACAAAATCAATAGGATGTAAAGCCCTCTTCTGGTTCCTTTCCGAAACAAACGAAGATGCATGTATAGCAAATACCCCATCCATGTAATGACTGCCCATGTTTCCTTGGGGTCCCAACTCCAATAATTCCCCCATGCTTCTTTTGCCCACAGGGAACCAAGCAACATACCAATAGAAAGAAAAGCAACTCCCGAATAAACCAGATTATCCGCTGTTATCAAATATTCTTCTTTATGATGTATGAGCCCTGTTACCGCAATGATAAAAGCACATCCCAACACCGAATAAGAGAACATATAAACAGTAACATGAGGAATAAACCACACACTTTGCAAAGCCGGCATTAAAGACTGGTCATGTATTTCCGGCTTCAACAGATTAATAATAATAAAAACAGTGGACAACAAAGTGGAAAATGATAAAATCCAACGATATTTCCACCTTATATAAGTAAGCAGACCTGCCACCCCCATGAAGAAAGAATACCACAAACGTGTCTCTCCCATAGTACGCAAAGGCGGACGAGACAACGAAATCCATAATCCCGTAATAAATACTCCCAAAACAAGAATTCCCGCAAGCGTAAAGCCTACCGCAGCCTTGCTTTTAACGGACGAATGAAGTGCAAATATGGCACCTACCAGCCAAAGAGAGACTGATACCCACGCAAACAAATAAAAGTTATCCCATGCTATCATTCTTCCACACGTTTTGAACCGTTAATAAATAAAAGGACAGATCCTGCCAGCATCATTAATATTCCTGTGACAGTTACATACTTCCAAGGTTGTCTCACCACTTGCAAAATACAATAATTCGTATCATTCCCACGCTTCATGTCATACCCGGTTAAATAAACATCTTCACCTAAACGGTAACTATATGGATGGTTCACCTCAAGTTTGGCTACTTCTTCTCCTAATCTCACATCGGCAACAAAACGTGATGGACGTCCATTGGGATAATAATCCACTTGAAAAGAATGAAGCTCCATCTCGTAATCTAAAAAATAAGAAGAACCATTCATATCGTAAGCCTCGCGGGCAGGTTCGTCTTTATACAACGGGATTCGCAAAGTCTGAGTATCACTACTACCCCAAAAACCTGCAAAAAGTGCAAGCCAAAGTCCTATATGATTCAATAGAAATCTTTTCCTTGCAATCTTACGATGATAAAAAGCATGGATAGTAATCATAGCAAGATTACTCAACATTATAAAAAGGATAGCAATAAATAACCATGAGGTCATAAAATTATAACATCCCAAAGCCGCCGCCACTCCTTGATGAGCATCAGCTTCCGCATCGGATAACTGAGGAAATAATCCAATTATCAAGCATCCCCCAATAAATAAGCTTATAGATATAATGCTTGTTTGGTGGGAAGAAAGAATACGGGTAATTTTTAAAGTCTTTCCCTCCTTATACAATTTCCAAAGAAGAAATAACCATAGTATAGCAAAAACCACATTCAACGGAAATGCAAAAAACAATAAAGGGAAATTGCCCAAAAACAGTTGAAGCAAAATGGCTGAAAGAATAATTCCTATGAAAAAAATATAGTACATTTCCGTGTCTTTGTTTGTTTCTGTTTGCAAAGTTAAAGAAATTAAAACAAACCACCATATAAAATGCTTTTTAATTTGTAATCATTTCAATTATATATTTTGTGAAAACCATGCATCAATAGCTTGCAAAGGAGCATCTTTTAAAATAACAATTTTATTCCGGTCTAAAAGGTATAATGTAGGAATAGCTTTCAAATCATAAACGTTTTTAGTCTTTACAAGAAAATCACTATCATAACCGTTTATCCATTCGGAAGGAAAATCATTTTGATGTTTCCTCCATTCATCAAGTTCCTCATCGGGATAAAAAGACAGAACGGTCAGTTTTCCCGCTTTCAGCAACCTATTAATTCCTGAATCTGCTTTTAGCAGGTCTATTGTCTCAGCACAAGCATGGCAACCGGGATTGTTTATAAATAACAATGTATAATCGGTGGGTACTTGATACAAAGTTCCTTTGGCACCGGAAGCCAAAGTATAAGTAAAATTAGCTGCACGAGTTCCTATACGATTCTTTCGAGCCAGTTCCAACCTGAATTCCGGACGCATTTTCTCCGCCTCATCCAGCACGGAAGAATTTATCATAGCCTCAAGTACAGGCATATATAATTCCTCATTACGCATAGGCGAATTAGGATCGTATAAATATCTATCCGCTAAATCCCCAAAATGATTCAGCAACTTCTTGTCTTTGGAAATTTTGAGAAAGAAACGGTTAATCAATTGCCGGGCTGTTTCAAGTGGTGTATCATACAATACAGCAAGATAATTAACCCAAGCCTGTTCAACCGCTTCCTGATGATTGGTATAACTTGTGTCAGAAAAGTCCGTACCGTCCCAATAATGTGTAGCCAAATACTCAGCTCGTTGTTCGGGAGCAGTCATCATTGCCGGAATCTCAGGCATAACAACCGCATGAAAAACAGTATCCTGCTGATTCATGGAACTCACTTGCTCTGTTTTTGTATTTTTTCCTCCCGAACAACTACCCAGTAACAATGCGAATCCCCAATAAATACATGTCTTTTTCATATGCTTATTAATTTATAAAATCAGGCTTTCTGCGTTCGGTGCCTTCTTTCCCTGTTAAATCATCACCCAATTCATCACGCATTTTATCAGCAATAGACTTTAATTTCTCCGCTTCTTCGGGATATTGACTGATAACATTGTACCTTTCTCCCGGATCACGACGCAAATCATAAAGTTCGCATTCCTTGATTTCCACATTTGTCAACTCTCCCGGTTTGCCGTCATTACCCGGCACAAAAGCTCCATAAGTAACATGCTTGTGTGGGAATATCAGTTTATACATACCGTCCGTTACGGCTTCAAGGTCATTTTTATTATAATAGTAAACAAATGATTTGCGCGGATTGATGCCTTTTTCCCCTCTAATTAAAGGCAAAATACTAACACCGTCTATCTTGCGGACGGGAAGCTGTGCCCCGCTAATCTGTGCCAATGTAGGAAACAAATCAATGTTAGATGCCAATTCATTGCATGTTGTCCCTGCACGAGTTATTCCTTTCCAATATACGATGCAAGGAATACGGTTTCCACCATCGAATGTTGTTGCTTTAGCCTCCCTCAATCCTCCGGTAGAACCGGCATGATTACCATAATTAATCCAAGGGCCATTGTCGGAAGTCAAAACTACCAATGTATTTTCTTCCAATCCCAATTCCCGGAGAGTCCGTAAAACCTCACCAACGCTCCAATCCAATTCCATCATAACATCACCATAAAGCCCTTGTTGGCTCTTGCCTTTAAACTTATCGGAAACAGCAAGGGGAACATGCGGCATGGAATGTGCAAGGTAGAGAAAAAACGGTTTCTTTTCGTTCTTTTTAATAAAACTCACTGCACGGGTAGTATAATCCGTTGTGAACTTAGATTGGTCAGTATTATACCCTACAACCTCATTACCGTCATAAGTCGGTAAATCCGGAAAGTTGAAAATACTCCCCTGCTGAGGGTGGAAAGGCCACATATCATTTGAATAAGGCAAACCATAGTATTCATCAAAACCATTTTGTAATGGCAGAAATTGCTTTTGACTGCCCAAATGCCATTTACCGAATATAGCAGTAGAATATCCCTGCTTCTTTAAAAGTTCTCCCAAAGTTTCCTCATCGGCAGCAATACCATAATTTGAATCGGGGCCCGGTGCACCGGCAAACCCAATGCGGTTAGGATAACAACCTGTTAACAACCCTGCACGTGATGCACCGCTTATAGGCTGTCCGGCAAGAAAATGAGTAAACCGGACACCTTCGGCACACATATGGTCAATATTAGGTGTGGTATAACCATAAGCCCCATTGCAAGAAAAATCACCATAACCCGAATCGTCGAGATTAATAATGATAAAATTCGTATAATCGGCAGCAGACACTCCAACCGAAAAGCATCCCAGACCTCCTAAAAGTAATAATCCGTTTCTCATAGTTTCATAAATTTATAGTCAGCACTGAAGATATGCTAAATTTTTCTTCCATACCGCTTTAAGTTTAGAACAAAAGTAGAAAAAAGAAACTTATTTCATGTTAACCCGTATTAAAAAACTACTTATCCGGATAAACGGATAGGGATGTTTTCATATTTCCTGCGTCATTAATTATATAAAAGACACAAAAAATGAGACCGGAAGTTTATAAACGCAGAAACAACTGCATGATAATCTTTTTACTTTTAAGCAGTTATAATACGCTCTATGCACAACTAAGCAAAGAGGACTCTTTACATATATCCCATATATTAAAGCAAGAAGGGGAAATAAAGCTTAATCAGGAAGCTATAAAAGCAATCTCATTTCAAAACAACCACTTGCCTAAGATGGAACATACCAATCTTCTAAATGCAATAATCTTTAAGCCCACTATGGATTTATATCAGCAACACTTATTACTGCCTGAATTTCATTTAAATTATCAGGACTATTCTTCAATATCTTTGAATAAATGGAATATCAGAGCATTTATAGATGAAAACAGCAGTAAAACTTTTCATCCCCAAACAGATAAAAGCATTAATGTGTTAATAAACTACCGGTTCAATAAAAAATTCTCCCTCGACCTTTTTGGCGGTTATGTATACAGGGCATTCTTACCGCAACTGTTATATGACAAAGAAGTAGGTACAAGAATTATTTATAAAATAAGCGACAGGATAAAAATACATACCGGATTCCAACTGCAATACAATAAAAAAAGCCACGAATGGGGAAGCGGATTCTTTGGGGGAGTATCTTATAACTTACACTAAGCATGAATGTTTTTATGCCCTGATTTACATCCGGAACTACGGAAGAAGAAACCTCTTGACAGTTGTCACGTAATCACTTGACAATTGTCGAGTAAGTAAGTGACAGTTGTCAAGTGATTACGTGACAACTGTCAAGAGGTTTGCCTCCCGGCGGAAACGCATCTGTTATTGCCCGATAAAAGACGTACATATGCCATGAAAAATGAAAGAAAAAGAAAGCTCTTGAATATTTTTTAAGCCGAATTTCACAAAAGGGTGACGGCAAACAGCAAAAGTGACGCTATCCAAAAAGTTACAATCACCCCTGAAACATTTTACTGTAAGCGGTTACAGAAAACGGGTGACGGGTGACGGCAACTTTTCAAACTTACAATTTATTGCAGAACCGGACAATGAATGAAGATAATCAATCCCAAAGAAGATAGCAAGTAATTTGTCCGCTAAAGAAAAATACAGTAATTTTGCAAACCGTATATACAAAAGACTTTTTATTATAATAAAAACATGAGCAATCAACGATACATGCTACGAGGCGTATCAGCATCCAAAGAAGATGTGCATAACGCTATTAAGAACATTGACAAAGGTATCTTCCCACAAGCATTTTGTAAAATCATTCCCGACATACTTGGCGGAGATCCAGAGTATTGCAACATTATGCACGCCGATGGTGCAGGAACCAAATCAAGCTTGGCATATCTCTACTGGAAAGAAACAGGAGATTTATCAGTGTGGAAAGGAATTGCACAAGATGCATTGATTATGAATATCGACGATTTGCTTTGTGTTGGTGCAGTAGACAACATATTGGTTTCATCCACTATCGGAAGAAATAAGCTTTTGATTCCGGGTGAAGTGATTTCAGCTATCATCAACGGAACTGACGAACTACTTGCCGAACTTCGCGAAATGGGCGTAGGTGTTTATGCAACCGGCGGTGAAACTGCCGATGTGGGTGACTTGGTACGTACTATTATAGTAGACAGCACGGTAACTTGCCGCATGAAGCGTAGCGATGTAATCAACAATGCAAATATTCGCCCCGGAGATGTCATTGTAGGTTTGGCTTCTTACGGCCGGGCTACTTACGAAAAAGAATATAACGGTGGTATGGGAAGCAACGGGCTTACTTCTGCCCGTCACGATGTATTCTCAAAATATTTGGCAGAGAAATATCCGGAAAGCTATGATGCCGCAGTTCCGGAAGACTTGACCTACTCCGGTAAACTGAAACTTACCGATAGCGTAGAAAATTCTCCCCTCGATGCAGGCAAACTCGTACTATCCCCTACCCGTACTTATGCTCCGGTAGTAAAGAAATTGCTCGATGCTCTCCGCCCTCAGATTCATGGAATGGTTCATTGCTCGGGTGGCGCACAAACCAAGGTGTTGCATTTTGTGGATAAAGTAAGAGTTATCAAAGATAATTTGTTCCCTGTTCCTCCTTTGTTTAAGACAATCCAAGAACAATCCGGAACAGAATGGGCAGAGATGTATAAGGTATTCAACATGGGACATCGTTTGGAAGTTTACCTCTCACCTGAACATGCAGAAGAAGTAATTGCAATTTCCAAATCATTCAATATCGATGCGCAGATTGTAGGTCGGATTGAAGAAAGCGATAAGAAAGAATTAATCATCAAAAGCGAATTCGGGGAATTCAGATATTAATCGTTAATGGCAGATAATAATACAATATTAGAAAAACTGGAGGGGCTGGTTTCACGTTTCGAAGAAATATCGACTCTCATCACAGATCCTAACGTGATAGGAGATCAGAAACGTTATGTGAAACTAACCAAGGAATATAAAGATTTAAGTGACATCATGAAAGCCCGCAAGGAATACATGCAATTACTTGCCGGACTGAAAGAAGCCAAAGAAATCTTGTCAAACGAATCCGATCCTGAAATGAAGGAGATGGCTCGTGAAGAAGCAGAAACATGTGAAAAACGTATTCCGGAACTGGAAGAAGAAATAAAACTTCTCCTTGTACCTGCCGATCCTCAGGACGACCGCAATGCCATTCTTGAAATACGTGGCGGCACCGGTGGCGATGAGGCTGCAATCTTTGCAGGCGACTTATTCCGCATGTATGCCAAATATTGTGAAACAAAAGGTTGGAAGTTGGAAGTATCCAGTGCCAACGAAGGAACTGCCGGAGGTTTTAAAGAAATCATTTGTTCCGTATCGGGTGAGAAAGTATATGGTACATTAAAATATGAATCGGGAGTACACCGCGTTCAACGCGTACCGGCAACCGAAACACAAGGACGTGTACATACTTCTGCCGCCTCTGTTGCCGTACTTCCCGAAGCTGAACCTTTTGATGTGGAAATCAATGAAGGTGAGATTAAATGGGATACTTTCCGTTCGGGTGGAGCCGGTGGTCAGAACGTAAATAAAGTGGAGTCCGGTGTGCGTTTGCGCTATAACTGGAAGAATCCTAATACCGGCGTAGTAGAAGAAATTCTAATCGAATGTACCGAAACCCGCGACCAACCCAAAAATAAAGAAAGAGCATTGTCACGTTTACGTACTTTCATTTATGATAAAGAACATCAGAAGTATGTGGATGACATTGCAAGCAAACGAAAAACAATGGTTTCGACAGGTGACCGTTCTGCAAAAATCCGCACTTACAACTATCCGCAAGGACGTATCACCGACCACCGCATAAACTATACTATTTATAATCTTTCCGCTTTTATGGACGGAGATATTCAGGATTGCATAGACCACCTGATTGTAGCCGAGAATGCGGAACGATTGAAAGAAAGCGAACTATAAAACATAACGAAGATGAACAAGCAACAATTATTTGAAAACATAAAACGTAAAAAGTCTTTTCTTTGTGTAGGACTGGATACCGATATTAAAAAGATTCCAGAACATTTATTAAAAGAAGAAGATCCTATCTTTGCATTCAATAAAGCAATTATTGACGCAACAGCAGATTTGTGTATTGCATATAAACCAAACCTTGCTTTTTATGAAAGCATGGGAGTAAAAGGATGGATTTCTTTTGAAAAAACAGTCAACTACATTAAAGAGAACTACCCGGATCAATTTATTATTGCAGATGCAAAACGTGGTGATATAGGTAATACTTCAGCCATGTATGCCCGTACATTCTTTGAAGAGCTGAATATCGACTCCGTAACCGTAGCTCCTTATATGGGTGAAGACAGCGTTACTCCTTTCCTCACTTACGAAGAAAAATGGGTTATACTGCTTGCGTTGACTTCCAATAAAGGTTCCCATGATTTTCAATTAACAGAAGACCAGAACGGGGAACGCTTATTCGAAAAGGTATTAAAGACTTCACAAAACTGGGCTAGCGATGAACAAATGATGTATGTTGTGGGTGCTACACAAGGACAAATGTTCACCGACATCCGCAAATATGCTCCTAACCATTTTCTACTTGTTCCCGGAGTTGGTGCACAAGGCGGTTCATTAGAAGAAGTCTGCAAATATGGAATGAATTCTACCTGCGGACTGATAGTAAATTCTTCACGTGCTATCATCTATGCAGATAAAACAGAAAAATTCGCAGAAGCTGCAAGAACAGCAGCTCAAGATGTACAATCACAAATGGCAGAGCAATTGAAAGCCATTCTTTGATATGCAGGAAACAAAAATCATCAACGATCCGGTATTCGGATTCATCAATATCCCTAAAGGATTGCTGTACGACATTGTACGGCATCCTATTTTACAACGGCTTACCCGTATTAAACAAATGGGATTGTCCTCCGTTGTTTATCCGGGTGCACAGCACACCCGCTTTCAACATTCATTAGGTGCTTTTTACCTAATGAGCGAAGCAATTAAACATCTCACTGCCAAAGGAAACTTTATATTTGACAGTGAAGCCGAAGCCGTTCAAGCCGCTATATTAATGCATGACATCGGTCATGGTCCATTTTCTCATGTATTGGAAAATACCATTGTAAAAGGAGTATCTCACGAAGATATTTCCCTTATGCTAATGGAGCACATCAATAAGGAGATGAATGGGCAATTAACTCTTGCCATACAAGTATTTAAAGACGAATATCCCAAGAAGTTCTTACACCAGTTAGTTAGCGGTCAATTGGATATGGATCGTCTGGATTATTTGCGGCGTGACAGTTTCTTTACAGGTGTTACAGAAGGAAATATCGGATCGGCACGTATCATCAAAATGCTAAACGTCAAAGACGACCAATTGGTAGTGGAATCCAAAGGCATTTATTCTATTGAAAACTTTCTGACCGCCCGTCGTTTGATGTATTGGCAGGTTTATTTGCATAAGACATCCGTTGCTTACGAAAAAATGCTAATCAGCACCTTGCTAAGAGCTAAAGAACTGGCAATAAAAGGAGAAGAATTATTTGCTTCACCGGCTTTGCGCTTCTTCCTTTATAACAATATAGAAAAAGAAGAATTTTATAACAATCCGAAATGTCTGGAAAATTTCATTCAATTGGATGATAACGATATTTGGACTGCACTAAAAGTATGGAGCAATCACTCCGATAAAGTTTTATCTACTTTAAGTCTGGGAATGATAAACCGGAATCTGTTTAAAGTAGAAATCTCATCTGTTCCTATCAGCAAAGAAAGAAAAGACAAATTATTAAAAGAGATCAGCACAAAACTAAATATCAGCAAAAAAGAAGCCAAGTATTTTATTTCAACTTCAAGCATAGAAAAGAATATGTATGATCCTGCTGATGACAGTATAGATATTATGTATAACGACGGTAGTATAGAGAATATAGCCAAAGCATCAGATATGCTCAACATCTCTCTTCTTTCCAAAAAAGTGAAGAAATACTATATCTGCTACCAACGTTTGCAGTAGAAAAGAACGAAATAATCGTTAAACTGTACGGATATATAAAAAAAAAATACGTAATTTGCAGTTTACTGGTGTTCTACACTGTAATGTAGTACACATTTAGTACAAACAAAACAATAAGACTTATACAACAATTGATATAAAACATGGAATTCTCAGCTAAACAAATTGCAGAATTTATTCAAGGAGAAATTATTGGGGACGAAAATGCAAACGTGCATACTTTCGCTAAGATTGAAGAAGGAATACCCGGAGCAATCTCTTTCCTCTCTAATCCTAAATACACCCCTTATATATATACAACTCAATCAAGTATTGTATTAGTCAACAGAGACTTTGTTCCCGAAGAAAAAGTAAATGCTACTCTTATTAAAGTAGACAACGCTTATGAAAGCTTAGCCAAACTACTCCAATTATATGAAATGAGCAAACCTAAAAGAACAGGTATTGATTCATTAGCATTCATAGCCCCAACAGCCAAAATAGGAAAAGACGTTTATATAGCTCCTTTTGCTTGTATCGGTGATAATGTAGAAATTGGCGACAATACTGTAATCCATCCTCATGTAACAGTTGGTGGAGGAGCTAAAGTTGGCAATAACTGTATTCTTTACTCTGGTGCTACTATTTACCATGACTGCCGTGTCGGCAATAACTGCATTTTACATTCCGGTTGTGTTATTGGTGCAGACGGCTTTGGTTTCGCTCCCACTCCGAATGGGTTTGATAAAATTCCACAAATCGGCATAGCTATCCTTGAAGACAACGTAGAAATAGGTGCAAATACCTGTGTTGATAGGGCAACAATGGGGGCAACCATTATTCGTAAAGGAGTAAAGTTAGATAATTTAATCCAGATTGCCCATAATGTTGAAGTAGGTGAAAATACAGTGATGGCATCCCAAGTAGGAATTGCAGGTTCTACCAAAGTAGGCCAATGGTGTATGTTTGGTGGACAAGTCGGTTTAGCCGGACATATCAAAGTGGGTGACAAGGTAAATATCGGAGCGCAATCCGGGATACCAAGTGATGTGAAGTCTGACTCTACAATAATGGGAACTCCTGCTTTTGAAGCAAAAGGTTACTTCAAATCGGCCACAGTATTTAAAAAGTTACCAGACATATATACCACATTAAATAACCTTCAGAAAGAAATTGACGAACTAAAGAAACAATTAAATAAGTAACCAATGTTGAAACAAAAAACTCTAAAAGATAGCTTTTCACTCAGAGGAAAAGGTCTTCACACTGGACTTGATATTACTATCACCTTCAACCCCGCTCCAGAAAATCACGGATACAAGATTCAACGTACAGATCTGGAAGGACAACCTATCATTGATGCCGTTGCAGACAATGTTATTGAAACAACCCGTGGAACCGTATTAGGAAAGAACGGTGTAAAAATCAGTACTGTGGAACACGGAATGGCTGCTCTTTATGCCGCAGGAATAGATAACTGCTTGATTCAAGTGAATGGTCCGGAATTTCCTATACTCGATGGAAGTTCCATTGACTATGTAAACGAAATAGAAAGAGTTGGTTCTGAAGAACAGACAGCCGTTAAAGATTATTATATCATAAAATCCAAAATAGAGTTTAAAGACGAAGCAACAGGATCATGCATCACTGTATTACCTGACGATAGTTTCAGTGTAAACGCGATGGTTGAATTCGATTCTAAAATCATCCCTAACCAATATGCGGTTCTTGACTCTTTAGATAACTTTAAAAAAGAGATTGCCGGTAGTCGTACATTTGTATTCGTTCGTGAAATCGAACCTCTTTTATCTGCCGGCTTGATTAAAGGTGGCGATCTTGACAACGCTATTGTTATCTATGAACGCGAAATGACTCAGGAAAATTTTGACAAGCTTGCTGATGTCATGGGAGTGCCTCATATGGATGCCAAAAAACTTGGTTACATCAACCATAAACCATTGGTTTGGGACAATGAGCCTGCCCGCCACAAACTTCTTGATATTATTGGTGACCTTGCTTTAATTGGCAAACCTATCAAAGGAAGAATCATTGCAACGCGCCCGGGACATACTATCAATAATAAGTTTGCCCGTCAGATGAGGAAAGAAATCAGACTACATGAAATCCAAGCTCCCATTTACAATTGCAATGAAGAGCCTGTTATGGATATAAATCGTATCCGCGAATTATTGCCTCATCGTTACCCATTCTTATTAGTAGATAAGATTATCGAACTGGGTCCTAACCATATTGTAGGCATAAAAAATATCACAGCAAACGAACCTTTCTTTCAAGGACACTTCCCGCAAGAACCGGTTATGCCGGGAGTTCTTCAAGTAGAAGCAATGGCTCAGGTTGGAGGTTTATTAGTATTGAACTCAGTAGATGAACCGGAAAGATATTCTACCTACTTCATGAAAATAGACCAAGTAAAATTCCGCCAAAAAGTAGTTCCCGGAGATACACTTATTTTCCGTCTTGAGTTGCTAGCTCCTATCCGTAGAGGTATCTCTACAATGAAAGGATATTGCTTCGTTGGCGAAAAGGTTGTTTCGGAAGCTGAGTTTATGGCTCAAATTATCAAAAACAAATAAATATTCCAAATGATAAGCCCTTTAGCATATATAGATCCTGAAGCAAAAATAGGAGAAAACGTTGAAATTGCTCCTTTTGTCTTTATTGATAAAAATGTAGTTATTGGAGACAATAATAAAATTATGGCAAATGCCAATATTTTATATGGAGCACGAATAGGTAACGGAAATACTATTTTTCCAGGAGCTGTTATTAGTGCCATTCCCCAAGACTTGAAATTTCAAGGAGAAGAAACCACTGCTGAAATCGGAGATAACAATCTGATTCGTGAAAATGTTACTATAAATCGTGGTACTTCAGCAAAAGGCAAAACAGTAGTAGGCAACAATAATCTACTAATGGAAGGTGTACACGTTGCACATGATGCAATCATCGGAAATAATTGCATCATTGGTAACTCTACCAAAATGGCCGGCGAAATCATCATTGATGATAATGCCATTATCAGCGGTGCAGTATTGATGCACCAATTTTGTCATGTAGGAGGCTTCGTAATGATTCAAGGCGGTTCTCGTTTCAGTAAAGATATTCCTCCTTACATTATAGCAGGACGCGAACCGATAGCTTACAGTGGAATCAATATTGTAGGTTTGCGCCGTCGTGGATTCTCTAACGAACTCATTGAGAACATACATAATGCTTACCGCATCATCTATCAAAGTGGATTGAATATTAGTGATGCTCTTGAAGAAGTACAGAAAGAAGTCCCAATGAGTCCTGAAATTGAATATATCATCTCTTTCATTAAAGAGTCAAACAGAGGCATCATCAGATAGATTACTTAAAATAAAAAGAATTATGGTATATAGATTCACAATCATATCTGACGAGATTGATGATTTTGTCAGAGAAATCAAAATTGATTCGGAAGCTACTTTCTATGATCTTCACGAAGCAATACTAAAATCAGTTGGTTACACCAATGATCAACTGACCTCTTTCTTCATCTGTGATGATGATTGGGAGAAAGAAAAAGAAATAACTCTTGAAGAAATGGGTAATAGTTCAGAAGAAGATAGCTGGATTATGAAAGAAACTATTTTAGGCGACATGCTCGAAGATGAAAAGCAGAAGCTTTTATATGTATTCGATCCATTGACTGAACGTGTATTCTTTATCGAACTTTCTGAAATTGTTACCGGACAAGATTTAAACAAAGCCGTTTGCTCCAAGAAACAAGGGAATCCTCCTAAGCAAACAATTGACTTTGAAGAAATGGCTGCCAGCACTACATCTATGGATTTAGATGAAAATTTCTACGGTGACCAAGACTTTGATTTGGAAGACTTTGATCCGGAAGGTTTCGACATGGGTGGAAATGCCGGTGGAGAAGAATCTTTTGAAAAAGAGAACTTTTAATGAATGAATAAAACCTTAATTGTTCTCATAGGTCCTACAGGTGTCGGGAAGACGGAACTCAGTTTACGCATAGCTGAGGATTTTAATACTTCCATCATTTCATCCGATTCCCGACAACTGTATGCCGACTTAAAGATAGGTACTGCTGCCCCTACTGATGAACAATTAAAACGAGTTCCGCACCACTTTGTCGGAACACTGAAACTTACAGATTATTATAGTGCAGCACAATATGAAGCAGAAGTTCTTCACCTTCTTTCCTATTTATTCAAGACCAAAGATGTAGTTGTCATGACAGGCGGCTCCATGATGTATGTAGACGCTGTATGTAAAGGTATTGATGATATTCCTACCGTGGATAATGAAACGAGAGAACTTATGAAACAAAGATTCGAGCAAGAAGGATTGGAACCTCTCTGTGCAGAATTAAAGTTACTTGATCCCGAATACTACAAAATAGTCGATTTAAAGAATCCCAAGCGAGTTATTCATGCATTAGAAATTTGCTACATGACCGGAAAGACATATACTTCTTTCCGTACTCGCAACACTCAAAAACGTCCTTTCCACATTATTAAAGTAGGACTAACCCGCGAACGTGAAGAATTATATGAACGCATCAATCGACGTGTAGATATAATGTTGGAAGAAGGATTGCTAGAAGAAGCTAAAAGCGTATATATCTACAAGCATCTCAATTCCTTAAATACAGTAGGTTATAAAGAGCTTTTCAAATATTTGGATGGTGAATGGGAACTTCCTTTTGCTATTGAAAAGATAAAGCAAAACTCCCGCATTTACTCACGTAAACAAATGACATGGTTCCGTAGGGATACAGATATTCAATGGTTTCATCCGGAGCAGGAACGGGAGATTTTGGATTACATAAAGGATCAATTAGTTTAAATTATTCTACATTTTTTGTTTCCATATTAACTTTTAAAGCTCTTTCCTCCCTTAAAGTATTTTTTAAAGCATCTACCATTTCCGGTTTCATATCATTAAGAACACTAGTTACAACTACCATATCTTCTATTACAGGTAATTTTCGAAATTCTTCCCGTAGTTCTTTCAGAGTAAAGTCTTTTATTTCCCAAATATATTCTCCGGGCTTCGATTTATGACAAACAGATACAGAACAGTCTTTATATACTTGATTTTCATCCATAAAATTATGACTAACAGACTTCTTTAAAGTTATGATAACAACTCCATTTTTACCTTTATCACCATAAATTTCTGTAGCCGATTTATCTTTTAATACAGATATAGAAGCAATATTTTCCGGATTGATAGCTGCAAATTCTTGTCTATCCATTTCTTTGCCGTCAACTAAAAATATGGGTGTTTTACCATCCACTGAAAGCCCTTTAGAAGTAGTTATTACTACTTTTTCCTTTCTTACAGAAGTTGTGTCCAATTCGGATTTCTGATTATTTTTCTTTAAAGAAATAATAATTACTCCATTCTTCCCCTTAGTGCCATAAATCTTTGTACTTGTTTCATTTTTTAGTACAGTAATCGATTTAATTATTTCTGCATCAAGAGCATCCATTTCCTGGCGTGTTGCTTCTTTATTGTCAATTAATATCAAAGGAAACACTTCATCTTTTATTTGCAATTTTGCTTCCAAAGAGCTACTAAGGGTAGCAGATTCACCGAAATATTTATCCGGCATAGCCAGAATAGCAGTTGTTGTATCAGAAACGATATTACTATTTTCAATCTTAGCACCTATTATGCTATAAGCTTCCTCTTTAATAACAGTAGTATCAGATTTTACCTGCTTCTCTTCCATATTTAAAGAGAAAGCATTAACTTTGACCTTGGAAATCTCATCTAATTTATCTGAGATTTCGGGACGGGCAAACGCGGTAATTGCAATTGCCGTAAGCGGAAGTACATAAAGATACTTCAATCGAGCCCACGGACTTGACTTTTCTTTTAACATCATAGTAATTCTTTTTTTTAGTTTGCTGTGATTAAAGCTGTTGGCCAATGAATTGAAGCGCACTGAGCCAACGGCTTTTTTAATTAATAATAATTGATATTGTTTTGCATCGATGCCTTGATTAATCACGCTCTCATCAGCTTCATACTCATGGATATTCTGCAATTCTTGCTTCAACAACCATGCTGCCGGATTAAACCAATGAAAGAGTATCGTTATTTCCGACAGTAGCAAATCAAGCCAATGCCGTTTTTTTATATGAGCCAACTCATGTGTTACAATTTCCTTTTCACTCTCTTTCCTGTCTTCTTCTGAAATTACTATATACTTCAACCAACTAAACGGAGCTACCTTTTTATGATGAATGATCAAGACTACACCGCTATCCAGCTTCTCTCTTTCACTATTCTTTAATAAGAGCCACATCCTTGCGATAGAATACAAATTTCTAAAGAAGAAAAAGACCACTCCCAATGCATATAATAATAAAACAACTTTCATCCATGAAAAAAACGGAGTTTCGTGAACTTCAACCAGCATATCATCATTATCGGAAAGAAGAAGCAACTGTTCGATATTCAAAAAGGTTTGATGCACTTCGGTTGTTTCTTTTAATGAAATATGGCAAAATGGAACAAGTAAAGAAAGCAATAACACACCAAGTAGTGCGTACCTGTTAAAGCAATGGAATGTTTCTTTACTGAGCAACCATCTGTAAAATAGATAGAACAGCGCCAAACATAGAGATGATTTAAGTACATAAACAAAGAGTGTTCCCATAGCAATTATTTATTATGAGCGTTTTCTACCTCTTTTATTAATTGCTTCAATTCATCGAGTGATATTTCTTCTTCCTTAATCAAAGAAGAAACAGCTCCCATATAAGAGTTATTAAAGTACTTTCTAATTACGTTTTTAAGAGTTCCCTTACGGTAATTATCTTCCGTAACAACAGCATAATACTGATAAGTATTTCCAAATGCGTTATGATTAAGAAAACCTTTTTCCTCTAATCCACGCACAATAGTAGACAATGTATTGAAATGAGGTTTTGGTTCCTCGTAGAAGTCAAGCATTTGCTTCACAAACAATGAGCCTTTTTCCCAGAAAAAGCTCATAATTTCTTCTTCCTTTGCAGTAAGTCCTTTCATAGTTTCAATTCTTTAAATACAAAGAACTAAAACTTTTAGTTATTAAACTAATTTATATAGTTAATTAAAACTAAAGCTTATAGTTTATAGATTATATTCTTATTAACAGCGATTTATCATAAAGAAATAAGAACCAAAACATTCTCAATTCAATCTCACTGGAAGATTTATCACATGTTTAACGGCATATCAATTCATTTATTTAGATACAAGCAATAGTATAGTTAACCAAACAACAGTATATAACCAAATATCTCAGCACTAGCATTATCCAATATATTACGTTTCCCAGACAAGCCATTAATTGTTAAAACACCCGTAAATAAAAGATAATCCATAGCTAATAACCCGACTATTAGCCTACCTTTGATGCAAATTTTATTATATATTCGACAAAATAATTTTCATGGGTACATTAAAGATTGGTAATCTGGAAATAAACGTTCCGATTATACAAGGCGGCATGGGCGTTGGAATTTCCTTATCGGGACTTGCCTCTGCCGTAGCCAACGAAGGCGGTGTGGGAGTTATCTCATGCGCAGGTTTAGGACTTCTCTATAAAAAGGCAGCAAAAGATTATAACGACGCATGCATCGCAGGTCTGAAAGAAGAGCTGAGAAAAGCGCGGGAGAAGGCAAAAGGAGTGATTGGCGTTAACGTAATGGTGGCACTCAGTAACTTTGCCGAAATGGTGAAGACTTCCATCGCCGAGAAAGCAGATATTATCTTTTCGGGTGCAGGACTGCCACTCGACTTGCCAAGCTTCTTGCACAAAGATAGCACCACAAAGCTAGTCCCTATCGTGTCTTCTCCACGTGCAGCAAAGATCATATGCGAAAAGTGGAAAACAAACTATGATTATATCCCCGATGCCATTGTGGTAGAAGGGCCCAAAGCAGGCGGACATCTTGGTTATAAAGCAGAGCAGATTACGGACACCAAGTTCTCTTTGGAAGAAATTCTGCCACAAGTGGTGCAGACGGTCAATGAATTTGCCGCAAAATATGATTGTAAGATTCCTGTCATCGCAGCCGGAGGTATTTATGACGGTAACGATATGTACAAAATAATGCAGCTTGGTGCGTCAGGTGTACAATTGGGTACACGTTTTGTTACCACGAATGAATGCGATGCTTCGCTTGCTTTCAAGAATACATATATCAATGCCAGTGAAAATGACATTGAAATTATTAAAAGTCCCGTAGGAATGCCAGGACGTGCAATCTTTAACAAGTTTATCGGAGGAGTGAAAGACGGTATGCAACGGCCAAAACAATGCTCGTTCCACTGCATTAAAACATGTGATTACACCAAAAGCCCTTATTGTATTATCAAGGCGCTGTATAGTGCTTTCCGAGGCAATATGGAGCATGGCTACGCTTTCGCCGGAAGCAACGCTTTCCGTGCCACCCGCATCATGAGTGTAAAGGAAATGATGGGAGGGATTATGGATGAATTCAGGGAAGCCATGAAAAAGAAAGAACAGTAGAATCATTCTTATCATAAATTCCACTATCTTTGTGCTATTCAAAAGCATAAGATAGTGGAATTTACTGTAGACACTGATAACAAAGAGTTTCAGGATGCCTTGAACCTCATTCAATATACCCGCCAATCGGTCTTCCTGACCGGAAAGGCAGGTACTGGAAAATCTACATTCCTAAAGTATATCTGTGCAAATACAAAAAAAAAGCACATAGTACTTGCACCTACAGGAATAGCGGCAATTAATGCCGGAGGAAGTACATTGCACAGTTTTTTCAAGTTACCTTTCTATCCCCTTGTGCCGGACGATCCCAACTTCAGCCTGCAAGACGGCAGGTTGCAAAAGTTCCTGAAATACCGCTCTGCCCACAAAAAGCTCATAAAGGAAGTGGAATTGGTTATCATCGACGAGATTTCGATGGTACGGGCTGATATAATTGATTTCGTAGACAAGATACTTAGGGTTTACTCACAGAACATGCGTGAACCTTTCGGTGGCAAGCAAATCCTCTTGGTTGGCGATGTTTATCAACTCGAGCCTGTCATTAAATCAGATGAAAGGGAAATAATCAACCGCTTCTATCCTACCCCTTATTTTTTCTCTGCACGAGTGTTTAACCAAATAGACCTCGTTTCTATCGAATTAAAGAAAGTATATCGGCAAACGGATAAAGTATTTGTCGATGTACTCGACCATATACGGACCAATACCGCCGGAGCTTCCGACTTGCAACTGCTGAATACACGCTATGGCACACGCATCGAAGCTTCGGAACAAGACATGTACATCACCCTTGCAACAAGGCGTGACACAGTGGACTACATCAACGAAAAGAAACTTGCCGAGCTTCCGGGTGATACAGCAATCTTCCGTGGAGAAATAACCGGAGACTTTCCCGAAAGCAGTCTGCCTACACAAATGGACTTGGAACTAAAAGTAGGTGCACAGATTATATTTATTAAAAACGACTATGAACGCCGATGGGTGAACGGAACAATTGCCACCATTGCAGGTATTGATGAAGAAGGAACTATCTACGTAATCACGGAAGATGGGCGGGAATGTGACGTAAAGAAAGATATGTGGCGCAACATTCGCTACGTATATAATGAGAAAGAAAAAAAAATAGAGGAAGAAGAACTCGGTACATTTGTACAATATCCTATTCGTCTTGCATGGGCAATCACCATTCATAAGAGCCAAGGATTGACCTTCAGCCGTGTGGTTATCGACTTTACAGGAGGAGTATTTGCGGGCGGTCAGGCTTATGTGGCTTTGAGCCGTTGTACTTCACTCGAAGGTATTCAACTAAAGAAACAAATTACACGTGGAGATATATTTGTTCGCCAAGAGATAGTGGACTTTGCCAAACGTTTCAACAACAGGCAAGCCATAGACAAGGCAATGAAAGAAGCTCAGGCAGACATCCAGTATGTAGAGTCGGTGAAACAGTTTGATGCAGGTAACTTTGAGGGTTTCCTCGAACAGTTTTTCCTTGCTATCCATTCACGCTATGACATTGAGAAACCTATAATCAGACGCTTTATGCGAAAGAAACTAGGTATTATCAATGAATTGAAAGAGAAAAATGAAGAACTCAAAGTACAGATGTCCCTTCAAAAAAAGAATTTGCAGAAGTATGCCAAAGAGTATTATCAGATGGGAAATGAATGCATTACACAAGCCCACGACGCTAAAGCTGCAATAGCCAATTATAATAAAGCAATCGAACTGGATCCAACATTTGTAGATGCATGGATAAGAAAAGGCATTACTTTATACAATGAGAAAGATTATCACGGAGCAGAAGCATGTCTGAATGAAGCGGTAAGGCTCAGCCCTATGTTGTTCAAAGCTGTATATAACAGGGGAAAAAACAGATTAATGCTGGGTAATGACGATGGAGCTGCATCCGATCTTGACCGCGCATGCGGCCTGAAGCCCGAACATCCGAAAGCTCACGAACTATTCGGTGACGCTCTCGTTAAGATAGGAAAAACAGATGAAGCCGCCTTGCAATGGAGAATTGCAGAAGAACTTCGGGATAGAAATAAAGATTAAACCATAAGTGTAACCAATCTAAATCAATAATAGCATGTTACTCAAACTATATGATAAAAACAATAATCCGCAAGACATCGACGAAGTAGTGCAGATTCTTAATGACGGAGGACTGATTATCTATCCCACAGATACCATGTATGCCATTGGTTGCCACGGATTAAAGGAACGAGCCATAGAACGCATTTGCCGTATCAAAGACATTGATCCGAAAAAGAACAATCTATCTATCATCTGTTACGACTTGAGCAATATCAGCGAGTATGCCAAAGTGGATAATGCTACGTTCAAACTCATGAAGCGTAACCTGCCGGGAGCTTTCACATTTATCCTGAACTCCGGTAACAGGTTACCCAAGATATTCCGGAATCGTAAAGAAGTAGGAATCCGCGTGCCCAACAATAATATCATACGTGAAATATGTCATGCACTCGATGCCCCTATTATGACCACTACCCTTCCTTACAATGAGGGAGAAGATATAGAGTATATCACCACCCCGGAACTAATTGATGAAAAGTTCGGCAATGAAGTGAACTTAGTTATCGATGGAGGAATTGGCGGAATAGAACCTTCCACCATCGTGGACTGTACAAGTGGTGAAGCCGAAATCATAAGACAAGGAAAAGGAGTATTGGAAGAGTTTTAATGGACATATCACAAAACAATTATACATATGAACAGGACTATTCTGAGGCTCATAATAACAGGAATCCTTCTCTCCGGTTTTTCAATGATTGCCTATACCAAAAATCATATTATACTTGCCTCGAATAATGGTGATCCTGTTATGCTACACAACCGCTCGGACAGCATAAGCTATGCCGTAGGGCTTCTTTTGGGGCAATCGATAAAGGACAGCATCGCGGGCTACGATGCGAAGCTTTTCCAATTCTGCTTTCTGGCAGGAATTCAGGATTCGTCAAGAGACCGGATTAATCCTGAAGCATATAAACCTAACCTCATCCACAGATTAGTTACCGAATATAAAAAACAGCACCCTGATTCTTTGGAAATCACCGAAAGCGAAATACCGACTCAGATTATGAGTGCTTACTCAATCGGAATACTCAGTATGATGTCTGTTGCAGCACACCTGCTTTTTGACGGTAAACCGGGGAATCCGGAGATACTGTGCGATGCAGTGCTTTCAGGAGCGGAACTGAATCCCACAGGACGGAACTTCGTCATGGATTTCGAAGAATGCAAAGCTTATCTGGAATCGGGCGATGAGCGATTGAAAAACGTATTCGAAACAATTCTGCCCCCAATAGAAACATATCTCCCGGTTATAGAAGTGGATACCGTGGCAGATACACTGCCAGCCACAAGTCGGAAAGCCGGTAACGGCTACCGGGCTATTCCACTCCATTGCGTAAAGTCTGAAAATGAATATGCCACTTATCGAGCTGCCGGTTATGAGTTCCGCTTGTATGATGATATGATTGCACTCGTAGATACGGCAACGAAAGAGGTTCGCACCCGTTTTTGCAGCATCTCCCCGCAGACAGACGGTAAGTCCCACCAAAGAAGCCGAGTGTGCAATATGACACTTTTCAAACCGGAAGGAAATACTCCAGTCCTGCTGATAGTAGATCGGGCAGATGTGTTTGGTTTTATCGGCAGTTTGCTTTTAACAATAGAAAAGTCTGATACTGACCTCGTTTTGCATTATGCAGGAGAACTGAAACTCTGTCCGTATGGTGATGAAGAACCTTTGTATACGAGCGGAATCATGTCTGTTAACATGGTAAAGAATGGGGGCAGTATACGATTGACTTTTGGCTCCGGCGAAGTGGTCTATGACCCTCTCGGCATGAGCTATACCGTCCCGGCCGAGAATATTTCTTATCTTTATGACGGTGATACATTGCGTTTGGATGGACCAATCTTACAAGATAAAAAATTCCGTCTGGAATTGCTCTATGCAATGATAGATAGCGAGGGAGGCGCCAAGGACAACTCTTATGCATACGGCGATATTGACGGAGACGGTCACGATGATCTGGTCTACATTCTTGCGAATGATCCCCGCAAGGTTTCCATCCTGCTATTGGAAAATTTCAAGATTCGAGAACGTATCAAGATACGGGAAGAACTACCTTACGTGCCTTTCATATCTGCCGATGAGGATTGTATGATACGGGATGGCATACTGATCCTTTGGGAAGATACGGAAACGAAAGGGGAGTTACCGCCTTATCACCGTTATCGTTTGCGGGAGAAGCAGCTCGAACTGATAGTCGAATAATGAATACCTGCATTACATATTACTCTCAACTGTAAAAATATTAAGATACAGGCAATTTAAAGCCTTCGGCAAAGAAAGATATAGAATCTGCTTTCAGTGCTTTCTGGAACTCTGAAACTGCCTACCATAAGGAATATCAGATGAAAGCACAAGGTGTTTTTCGCTTTCAGTGCTTTCATAAAAAACAGTATTTCAATTTAATTTATCCCTTGGGAAGTTTATCAACTACCCAAGGGAGATTGAACAACTTCCCTAGGGTA
>ERZ826016.845-NODE-845-length-33450-cov-4.792214_pt1 | contig 33450 bp, 31 predicted proteins | sample MGYA00519872_ERZ826016 | MGnify/ENA primary metagenome ERZ826016 (study PRJEB31778, sample SAMEA3449218) | human gut metagenome | biome: human gut; feature: human-associated habitat; material: faeces | place: United Kingdom | collected 2010/2012 ... | reverse complement strand
CCAGTAAATACTAATTTTTTCTTTTGAAGATAACCTTGTGCAAAATTCAGGCTAGTCACTACCGACAAGTCTAGGAGATAAAAACTATGCAACCAGATCCCAATAAGGCAGATAGTTGATTCACCACGGATGTGACGATTCTAATCCTCTTAGCGTCAAATTAGCGAATTTCCGTCAAGGGGCTCGAGGCACTCGAATTTCTCACAAAGCGTGTCTCTTTCTTACGAAAAATGAAGAGTTCATATTTTCAAATCGACTTGTATGAAATTTTAGCGTCTCTCGCTAGGGTTATTACGATATTACCCACGATAAGCGATCTCAGCATTTGCCTAAAATCCACGGTTTTGATCCAATCTCACAACTAATTTTCCTCATTCCCAGTCGATTTTTGTCTAAAAAGCTCGGACGCAAGCTGAGATTTCTTTAGCGTTTCTCGGTCATGTTCTATCGTCTTTCGGTCATTGTTTCATAGCTAATGGCATCATCAATACCCCAAACGAAAGGCCTTTGAGTTCACACAACACGATTTTTTGCGCTCAACGTCGACGACCCCAGCCTGTGGAAGAAGACGAACTGTCGGCCTTCTTGTTTACACTTTCTTACACTCATTCCCTTTAACTTCCGTATTTTTACGTAAGCAATAAGTTGCTCTAAAGCCACAAAATTGCCCCTCTACAGACCATGACGAGCGGCCTTAGAGTACTCATCTCACGCCAAGAAAGAGACTGAACGACAATTCAGCTTTTGTGACTTTTGCCCTTTAGAGAGCCTAAGTTAATCATTAACACCGACCAGCCAGATCCAACTGAACACACTCAACAACTTCGACAAGCTCGCTTTTCAATGCGAGAGAAGCGATCCCCCCGCTTTATCTCCTTCAATCAACAAGAAAGTACAAAACTAGGTATTTATACGCAACACTTTTTATACCATTGAGGCACTCTAAAGCACTGCCAAGCGCCCCGCTGACGCCACTTTGACGCACCGATGGCACGCTTCAGGTTGGATTCGGACTGCGCCCACGCCGCCATTGATCCTTTAAAATGTCAGGATTCTTTCGTCCTTGGATGCCTCATGCCGATTAGCGACTCGATTCACGATTTCTTTAGTCTACCCGTGCCGACTTTAGGGCCATGCCCCGCACGCCTTGCGTGCCCCTATACGAGTGCCCCTGACGAGCATGCTAAGGCTGCCCAAAAAGCGTTAATGGCAGCAGGTTGGCTACCTGATGGTTTTATGGGACGTGTCGGCGTGCTTTTAGCGATTAAAGACGACGCCATCACGGCTTATTACGCAACGCGACCCTTGTCGGACGTAGGCAAAGCACCGTGGCAAAGCACATTGGCTGCTGATATTTGGCCAGGACTCGAAGACGATGATGTACCAACGATCGTATTGACCAATGGCTTAGGGCAGACCAAAACGTTGCACACCCTGATAGATGAAGTCTTTGCGCCCTTTCCTAAGCGTGACGACGACCATGGGGGTCGAGAGCAAGCCGTACGACGCGCCTTGTGGCGTGGCTTTTTGTTGGATGGCGTATTGTCACCATCTGTGCAACTTCTTTTAGCCTTTAACGCTTCTTTAGCAAAGGGACGCTTTAAAGACTCCCGTCCTCGTGTCATCGGTCTCACCGAATGGTGGGTGGGTCCCTCGCCCGCTTGGGACATTCGCTTTGATCAAACGTTTTATGCGCCAACGTCAGGCGCACGCTTTATTTTGGCTTTTGGGTTAGAGGAACATCCCCACGACGATGCCAAGCCACAGCAAGACCCGTTGACGGTACCGGCTTTGCCGATTCTCTATGAAGATGATCATCTCTTGGTCATCAATAAACCAGCGCGCTTATCGTCAGTGCCTGGCGGCAGTGAAACTGTGAGTGCCAAATCGATCCTTGAAGCAACCTATGGTGAACTCTTTGTCATTCATCGCTTAGACATGGGCACTTCAGGCGTCTTAGCGTTTGCCAAAACCAAAGAGGCTTTACGTCCATTAAATAAAGCCTTTAGTGATCGGCACGCCCATAAAACCTATGTCGCGCGCCTTGAAGGTACGATTGAAGCGACTCATGGGACGATTTCGTTACCCATTGCGCTCAATTGGTTTGACCGTCCCAAGCAAGCCATTCTCCCTGAAGATCAAGGCGGTCGTGAAGCGGTAACCACCTATCGCGTGACAAATACAGTGTCGACCCAATCTGGCCTTAAAACCCTCGTTGAACTCTCCCCGATCACGGGTCGCACGCATCAACTCCGTATGCATTGTGCCCACCCCGAAGGGCTAAACTGCCCGATTGATGGCGATCCCTTCTATGGGCATGGTGGGTTACTTGAAGAAACACGCACAAGACGCTTATGCCTACACGCTGCGTCCCTTTCGATCGTGCATCCCATGACGGGCGAACCACTCACAGTGGTCGCACCCGCTGACTTTCCGAATTTCTAAGAGGCGCTTTATGCATCGTCTTGGTAGGCATCTTCGTTGGAATCATTTGTTTAAACGACCGCGATTAATCGTGAGTAGCTTGATCATGAGTACGCTCATGCTGACGCAACCAACGGTTGCTGGTCCCATTGTGTCTGATGATGCCTTACGCCAAAAAGGGAGCAGCGCGTTCTTTACCACTCAACCAATCAACGACAAAGTCTTTAAGCGCATTAACGGCCACTCTTGGAAAGCGGTTTGTGGTCACGACCGTCAAGACTTTAGATATTTACGAGTACTTCATCACGATGGCCACGGGCATATTCGACACGGTGAATTGATCGTCCATAAAAGTGTCGCCGCTGACCTTATTGAGATTTTTGAGGCGCTCTATATCCAAGGCTATCCGATCGAGCGCATGGTCTTGATTGACGACTATGGCGCTGACGATGAACGAAGCATGATGGCTAACAATTCGTCAGCCTTTAATTGCCGTGTCGTGAAAGGCAGTCGCAAACTGTCGCCACACGCGCGTGGCATCGCGATTGACATCAATCCCTTGTATAACCCTTACGTCAAAACCAAAAACGGTCACACCATCGTGCAGCCTGAAGGCGGTCGAGTCTGGATCAAACGTGGTCCTCAAGTACCCTATGGTATTGAAGAGGGTGACCTGATGCTACAGCTCTTTAAAGAGCGCGGTTGGATTTGGGGTGGTGACTGGAAGTCACTCAAAGACTACCAGCACTTTGAAAAGCGTTTGAAGCCTTAATTAAGACCGACACCTTTTTCGGCTTTGGCTTTGCCAAGAAGGTCGGTCTTCATGGTCATAAAACGCTCCATCGTAAAGCGCTTACCGTCATCAAAGTACGAAGCGGTTTGCTCAATCGCAGCTTGGCGGGCTACTGCGCCTCCAAAGTACGACCATTGCAAGCCATACTCTTCGATCCAAGCGACGAGGTCATTCGTCATGGCGTGCGTGAGACCGTCAGGTGACGTCATCGGTTCACGGTAGAGCGCCTTCACTTCTTCAACCGCCGCTTTATATGCCAAAGATCGACTCTCTTCAGCATCTACCGCATCAAACGATCGTGTCACCGGGTTAAAACCCATAAATGGCACCATCAAATCGACTTGACGTTGTGCGCGGCGGTCACACTCGGCATGCATCCAATCCGGGATCGCCGGCAAGTCGTGAGGCATGTCGGCAAGCGTTGGTGTCAAAAGGGTTGAGGTCATAGTGTGGCGTTAGATGAAAGTGGTGGGGCAAAGAAAAGGATTGAAGCGCATAGTACCTGGTTCCCGTGAGCGCCATCTCACTTTTTTTGGAAAAAAGCAAGGCGAACGTAAACCACACACCAAAAACCCGCATCAAAGTCTCACACTTCAACGCGGGCTTCGTGGTTCAGACGGATTGACCGACCATTAGTAGCCGTCATCCGCCAAACGCTGGGCATAGGCACAACCCAACTCATGCTTATTTTCACAAGCCTTTTGGTACCAGGCTTTGGCTTTTTTCATGTCCTTGGCAACACCATTGCCGTCTTCATACATGAAGCCTAATTTAATTTGTGCCATCGCACTATTTTGTTCAGCGGCCTTCATATACCAATGTAAAGCCTTCTGGGCATTCTGTTCGACGCCATTGCCCTTCAAATACATCGTACCCAAAGCATACTGCGCTTCAACCACACCCTGCTCTGCACGTGCCTTTACTTCAGCCACATTAGGCTTTGCCTGAGCAACGCTTGCAAGCGTCAACGCCGCCAAACTCGCGGCTAATGTAAGGGCGATCTTTTTCACTCTGTTGTTCTCCAAAAATGACACGCAAAAACACCTTACGTGTCGGGTCTTATTGAACATTATCTAGAAAAGCCTGACGAGGCGCTTAAGAACTTAAAGAAAATGCCCCGTCACGCTCTCTTTCACGTCTTTAGCGCCTAAAGGCACACCCGCATAGACTAACTGGCCACCCGCTTCGCCGCCACCCGGCCCCAAATCAAGCATCCAGTCGGCACTTCGAATGACATCTAGATCATGCTCAATCACAATGACCGTGGCACCCGATTCAATCAAATGGTCAAAGACCGCCATCAAGGTTTTGACATTCTCTGGATGCAACCCTATCGTTGGTTCATCAAAAATAAAGACCGTATCGTCTTGACCACGACCCATTTCGCCTGCAAGCTTTAAGCGCTGCGCTTCGCCACCCGATAAGCCGGGCGTCGCTTCGCCTAGCGTCAAGTACCCTAAACCCAAATCGTCTAACCCCTTGAGTTTGTTTTGCACGGACGGCATGTCGCGAGTCACGCGCAGTGCTTCTTTAACGCTCAGCTCCATCAACTGCGGCAAGCTGATTGAGTCACCATGTTTATTGACACGATGAATTTGACTAGCGGTTTTGCTATATCGTGTCCCGTGGCACGCGGGACACGGCACGTCGACATCCGGCAAAAACTGCACGTCTAAACTAATCACGCCTGTGCCATCACAAACAGGGCAACGAAGTTTACCCGTGTTATAGCTAAAGTCACCCGCCTTAAAGCCAGCCGCCTTGGATTCTAGGGTTTTCGCAAAGGCCTTACGACAATCGTCATGAATATCTGCGTATGTCGCGACCGTGGAGCGCACATTAATGCCAATCGGTGCCGCATCAATGAGTTTGACTTTGGCAATCCCTGGCGCCTCAATGGCCCGCACATGGTTGGGTAGTGGTTCGCCATCACACGCCGCCTTGAGGCCAGGCAACAGGCTCTCTAATACCAGCGTGGTTTTGCCTGATCCTGAAACCCCCGTCACAACCGTCAGTCGACCTTTGGGGATTTTGACGGTCATGGGTTTGACCGTATGTAAACCAGTGGTCGTGAGCGTGATCGTCCCTAGCGCAAACATCGCGTCTTCTGGGATCTGCTTACGCACCACAGCGGGCTCGCCATTGAGATAGGGGCCTATCAACGATTGAGGATTCGCCTTCACCGCTTCTAACGTCCCTTGCGACACCACAAAGCCACCGTCACGACCGGCTTGAGGACCCATTTCGATCACCCAATCGGCCTCACCCAAGACTTGGGTATCATGGTCGACCAAAATGACCGAATTACCGTCTGCCACCAAGTCATGCATCACACGCTTGAGCCCTTCAAGGTTTGCAGGATGTAGCCCAATCGAGGGTTCGTCTAAGACATAAAGCACGCCCGTCGTACGATTGCGAACCGCACGCGCGAGCTGCATGCGTTGACGTTCACCCGTTGACAGGGTACTACCCGCACGGTCTAAAGACAAATAACCGAGCCCCAAACTCAGGAGCCGATCAGCGGTTTCGATAAACGTTTCACAAAGTCGGTTTGCCATAGGGCGCATGACGTCGGGCAAGGTGTCTGGCACCTTTTGGACCCACTCAACCACATCCACCAATGGCCACGTTGACACTACGTCCAAACTCACGCCGGCAATCGTAGAAGCGCGAGCCGCTTGGCTATAGCGCGTCCCACCACAATCAGGACAGACATCGGTTTTTAGAAACCTTGCCACACGCTTCATGCCACTTTCATCTTTGACTTTGCTGAGGGCATTTTCGACTGTACGCACCGCACTAAAGTACGTAAAGTCCAATTCGGCGGCGTCGTTTGAGCCTTTTGGATGATAAAAGATATGCTTTTTGACCGCTGGTCCATCAAACACAATCGCTTTTTCGTCGTCCGTCAAAGTATTGAAAGGCACGTTCGTACGTACCCCCATCGCACGACAGACGTCGGTCATGAGTGACCACATCAACGTTTTCCACGGCAACACCGCCCCTTCGTCAATCGTGAGTGTGTCGTCAGGCACCAAGGTCGTTCGGTCTACCGTACGTACAATCCCAGTCCCATCACACATAGGACACGCCCCGCGACTATTGAACGAAAGATCTTCTGCGCCTGGCGCATCAAATGTCACGCCACAGATGTCACACACCAAAGGCTTTTCAGCAGCCACATCTAAGGTGGGCGCATGCACATGGCCATTAGGGCACACGTGCGCGCCCAAACGCGAAAACATAAGGCGCAAAGTATTGAGTAATTCGGTACCCGTCCCAAACGTACTACGAATACCAGGCACTGCCGGTCTTTGATGTAGTGCCAAGGCAGCAGGGACATGCAAGACTTCATCGACATCTGCTCTCGAAGCTTGCGTTAAACGGCGACGAGTATATGTCGACAAAGACGCTAAGTAACGTCGAGAACCTTCGCTATAGAGCACCCCTAAAGCCAACGACGATTTACCAGAGCCTGAGACACCCGCGACACCAACGATTTGGTTAAGCGGAATATCCAGGTCAATATTCTTGAGGTTATGTAAGCGTGCACCACGTACTGTGATTTTGGCGACCATTCGAGACTCGATTGTTGTTTGGCATTGATGACACCATTATCGACCTCGATGTCGCTTTTAGACAAGTAAGGTTGTTTCGTCAAGACCGTCGTGTCGTGTAGTGTGGGCTTTTTAAGACTACCCTAACGTCATCGTCACCGACCTCATCAACCAGCCCCGTTCACGCACTTATAAAGGCTCAAAACGCTGATTCTTCTTAGCCTCGATTTTAAGCTTGTCATATTAACGTGACGAACAAGGTTCGACGGGTAGTTCACACTAGCCTATCCTTTGCAAAATCTGCTAATCTAGAGATTGCGCTATAAATGACCGTGACCGTGGAGGCATGATGGCAACGATAGAACAAAAAGCCCAACTAGTGGATCTCACCGGATCCTTGGGTATCGTTGTGATGAAATCAATGTCGAGCGCAACCTCTCCGAACGACGACTTTGATTTTTTGCTCTCCGCGCGTAATACGCTAATACCCGCGGCACCCACCAACATTGATTACGATGCGTGGCTCGATCGTCTTCAAAAGATTGCCAAGAAGTATTCGGACGTATCTAAATAGCGTTCAATCGATCCATTGATCGTAAACAAAGCCCTAGGCCAATCATGACTTAGGGCTTCGTTTTTTGCTTTGAACTTGATCTTCTTTAGAGTTGCGCCACAGTGTCGTCAGAGGATTGAAGCGAAAGTGGGCCGAAGAGTTCGACAGTTCAGGTCTCAATGGTATGCATCTCCACATCGCGCCTTTAGCCATCCTATCTTGCTTGCGTAAAATGCAACCCTTCTCTACAATCTTTTTATCATTTAACGCATTCTCAAACAACGACACTAGGCTATGACTCACATCACTTCTGACATTCTTTATTTAGGACCATGCCCAGAGACTCCGTCCCCGATGACGCTCCCCTATGTAGATGCCTTTGTATCATGCGGCTTTCCGTCACCCGCGAGTGACTATGAAGCAGAAGACTTTGATTTGAATGGCTATTTCGTACGTAATCGCTCGTCCACTTTTGTCGTCAAGATGGAAGGTGAAGCCTTGATTGATGCGGGCATTACACCTAACGACATTTTGATTGTTGACCGCTCGCTTGACGCGAAACCCGGTGACCTCGTTTTGGTCTTTTATGAGGGTGAATATCTTGTGCGTCGCTATCGTTTAGAAGGCCACCAACCCTCACTACACCCCGATAACGCCAATGGTCTTTTTGCCGTCATCACCCCTACAATCGATGAAGAATTTTCGATTGAAGGCGTGGTCACTGGGCTCGGTCGCCGTTATTGGTAATGCGCTTGACGGATCACGAGGGGTCACCCATCTGGGCATGGCGCGAGACTTCTCAACGGTTGTGAATATTAAGCTCTCGCGCCCTCAGTCCTTCTTGATCGGTCAGTTTTTTGGCGCTAAACCATACAAAAAGTACGCGGGTTGTGTACCATCATCTTCAGGTGGCAATTCTTTAACCACACAATCCGCGATACGCGTTAAACCACGGCGTTCATAAAAGCGCCAGCTGCACCACGTATCGGTTTTAAGTAATGTCCATTCGTTTGCAGCACGCGCCGCTTTGAGCGATTCAAAAGCCTTCCACAGGCGGCTTCCTAGCCCCTGCCCTTGTACGTCTGGGTTCACGACAAAGAGCTGAACCCAAGCAGCGTCTTGAGACCTAATCCCCTGATCCAACAATGCCCTTTCAATCCAATTGCCGCCATAAAACCAATCGTCTTTAAAGCCCTGACGCTCGTTAGGAGTGGTGACAGCTTCCCATGCAGCTTCTACGTCGTCATCGATGGTCTTCCATGTCGGATTCATGCTCATAGGTGGCATACCTGGCACCGTCGCAAACAAGTAGCCAGCGACTTTGCCATCAAACTCCACCACAAACGTGTCTGTTGAGGGTTGCAGATGGTGCTGAAGGTACCAAGCTGCCGTGGCATCTTCGGCTTGTGGGTGCGCAAACCCCGAAAAATCCCAGACGCGTTTAAGGAGCGTCAAGCATTGCGGTAAGTCGGAAGAACGAAGAGAACGTAATTGCATAGTAAGGAAATTCTTTGCCTACAAAGGATGACTATTTTAGAAGACATCGAGGCGTTTTTTGGCGCTGCTTTTGATTGACACCTTGCTAGTGTCATTAGGTGTTAATCCTCAAAAGAATGTCGTATCACCATCACACTTCTCACTGAACGTAAAAAGTGATTATTTCTGTGTGATATTTCAAGCCCGAATTTTCACATAGTATGATAACTATCTGATTCTTATTTGATTTCAGCAAGGACCGCCCTGTTTTTGGCCTCGTTTTATGCAACACGTCACAGAAGAAACGCATTATCGCTGTCGTTTCTCGTCATCTATAGACTCCAAATACTCCTTCTTTTACCTAGTGAATCTGTAACTAAGATAAATATTGTAATATTTTGTATATCATCTGACGGCCAGATGTTTCCGTCCGTAATATGCAAATTTGTCGATTCGTCATACTTTCTACTTAAGTAGAAAGACTCAATACCTTTTGAGAATCGAAAAAGCGGAAGAGCTGTTATTGCTAGCGGTTCTTCTTGAGATTAATTTCTTTAAAGACCTAAGAGAAGAATCATGATTAGCAAGAAGAAGTTGACGGCCATTGTTGTGGCTGGTTTGTTTGTGACGCCGGTGATGGCGGATGTAGACGGTATTGGCGCTTATGAGGCAGGCATTCAGGGTACACAAGGATACATTATTGCAGACGACTCGCTCTTTGCCCAAGCTCTCGAAAAATCCCAAACAACAGATCACAAAGACGTCGTTAAACTGTTCGTAAGGGAGTCCAACTCTGACACTCAAAAAGACGGTACAACGACCCTTAATTTATCAAACAATAACGGGTACAAGTTGAAGGCTATTGACTTCGACAGCAATTCTGGTCAAAAAAATCCTAATCACCGTGCCACTCTCAACATGAATGGGACAAGCTTAGATTTATCTGAAGGTGTTATCTTCAGAAATGCCGCTGATTGCATTGCTCGCAACTCTGATGGTAGTTATGATCAGTCTAAAGTGAAGAATCTCACTAACACCGCTACGCTGAATCTCACCAACAGCACCTTAAAGGGCGATGTTATCAATAAGTACTACACGTATAACGAAACGCCTGCTTTTTTCCCAGTCTCTTTAAAAACCAGCACACATGTTTCGTTGGAAACTTCTAATTGGGTTGGAGATCTTAAAGATGTGTATCACTTCAAGCATCCAAGCTTGGGGCAACCTGTAACACCTGACGACGTCCATAGCGAATTCATCGTTAACCTCGAAAACGGCTCTTCCTGGACGGGCGGCGTTGATGTTGCCAAGAAGTCCACGGTTGAAGTAACCCTCGACGACACCTCTTCCTGGACGGTCAACAAGGACAGCAAGGTTAACTCCATCCAGTTTAGTGGTGCCGCTGCCGCTTTCAAGGCTGCTGCCGATAAGAAGGGCGTCGTTCTCGCTGATGGCGTTACGTTGACGGTCGCTGATGGTTCCAAATCCAGCACGATCGACGCCCTCCACACTGGTGCTGGTTCTACGCTCGCTGTTGAAAAGGCTAATGTCACGCTCAAGAACTTCGCCGGCAAGGGCGACATCGTCTTGAACAAGGACGGTAAGGTTACTGTTAACGCTGCTTCTGACAAGGTCAACGCTACCTTTACGTCTCTCGAAGGCTCCAACTTCACTGCCAATGACAAAGTCGACGTCAACGTAACTGTTGCCGGTGCCTTGGTTGACGAAAAGGGCATGGACGCTGTCATCGCCGAATACAACAAGAACAACAACTACACGGGTAACGGTACGGTCACCTTCTCTGGCGGCTTGATCAATGACACCGTTACGGGTAAGAACAATGCCCAGGGTGACTTCGTTGTTCAGAACGTTCAGAAGAACGCTCAGTTGGTTTCTATTGGCGAAAGCACCGCCATCACGATGATGCAGTGGCGCGCTGACGCTGACGACATGGCTCAGCGTATGGGCGACCTTCGCAACAACAATGGTTCTGTCGGCGTTTGGGCTCGTACGTTCGGCGGTAAGGCCGAAGCTGGCCATGTTGACAACAAGTACTACGGCGTTCAGGCTGGTGTTGACACCCAGGTTGCTACGACTGGTCCGAAGCAGTTCGTTGGTGGTGCTGTGTCCTACACGACTGGTGATGCCACCTTCGCTAACGGCACGGGTGACAACTACATGGGCACGTTCACGGGCTACAGCACCTGGCTCTTCGACAACGGTTCTTATGTTGACGTCGCTGCCAAGGTGGGTAAGCTCAACAACGAATTCGACCTCGCTGTTGAAGGCAAGAAGCTCGCTGGCAAGTACAGCACCCAGGCAATCGCTTTGACGGTTGAATCTGGTCATCGCTTCCCCGTCACCAACCTCACCTATGTTGAACCGCAGGTGGCCTTCACGGCTTCTCACATCTTCGGTGAAGACTACGGTGCCACGAACGGCGTGACGATCGAACAGGATTCGATCAACTCCTACGTCGCTCGTGTGGGTGTTCAGGCTGGCTTGAACTGCCCTGACAACATGGGTAGTGTGTTCGTTCGTGCGTCTTACCTCTATGACTTCGACGGTGAAACGTCTACGGTTGCTCATAAGGCCAATGCTAAGGACGGTAACCGCTTCGATCAGGACTTCGGTGGCGGTTGGTACGAATTGGGCCTCGGCATGAACGTCAACTTCACGAAGAATCTGTACGGCTACGCCGACTTTGAATACGTGACTGGTGGCGAAATCAAGACCCCGTACCGTTGGAATGCTGGCGTTCGCTACGCCTTCTAATCAAGCATTTTAAATTCACCTGTTGATTTAAAATAGCTTCAAGGCTACTACCCTCTTCTGAGTGTAGTGGCCTCTTTTTTTGTCTATCAATCCTTAGTCAATGCACGACCAAAACGTCATCCCAATTGGTCGTATAGCATGGTGTCAAGAAGTCTCGCTTCATCTCCCATTTGGTAGAAAGTGCCGAACTTGCGGTTTTAATAATCCCTTTGCCATATAAGTCGGTCAAAGTATCCATCACACTCATGAGTTCTCGACGCTTAGCGCGTTGAATGTCTACCGATGGATCATCAAACAAAGACTGCGATAAGGTCGGCGCTCCTTCGTCCACTAATTGAGAGAGGATCACACCGGCACGACGATATTTGATCCCTGGGCGCCAAGCTTCTTCTACCAACGTACAGGCAGCATGCGTTAGGCCTAACGTGTCGGACGTAGGTCGATCAAACTCGATCGTAGGCGACGCAAAGTATTGCGGATCGTCCGTTCTAAAGGGATCAGACTGAAATTGCACCGTGAGACGCGTCGCTTCCGTGCCTTCAGCTCTCAAGATGCGCGCAGCTGAAGCCATATGTACCGAGACCGCAGCGAGCACACTATTTTTGTCGGTAATCAACTCACCGAAACTACGTGAGCGCACGATCTGCTGCCGTTTAGGTGGCGTTTCTACAAGCGGGAAACAGACTTCACCTTGCAGTTCTAGCCAAGTGCGCTCTAACACGACCCCACCTAACTTACGCACGGTGGTTCGAGGAAGCCGCACAAAATCTAAGACATGCTTGACGCCTAAAGCTTGGAGTTTAAGGGTTAGGGCCCCACCAATCCCCCACACTTCATCGATGGGTGTCATGGACCAGGCTTTGGTTTGTCTAGCTGGCGTTAAATCGTCCCAATTAAGCACAGACTTAAAGGCGGGATAAATCTTTGCGTAGTGGTCACAAAGCTTAGCCAGGGTTTTGGTGGGCGCAATGCCCACACATGTCGGAATCCCTGTCCACTTTAAAACACGGTCATGGACTTGAAACCCTAAGGTGGTAAGGTCAATCGGCATCCCGGTAACATCCGCAAACTGCTCATCAATCGAATAGATCTCTTGACGTGGCACGAGAGTACGAATGGTAGTCATCATGCGGTTAGACATGGATTGATAGAGTTCATAATTACTCGAGCGCACCACAATATGATGCTTTTCAACCAAGTCTTTAATCTGGAAGAGAGGCACACCGCGTTTAATGCCTAAAGCCTTCGCTTCAGCGGTGCGCGTCACCACACAGCCATCATTATTCGAAAGCACAATCACGGGCTTACCTCGAAGCATCGGTTCAAAGACACGATGAACCGACGCATAAAACGTATTGCCGTCAATGTGAAGAAAGCGCATGATGGTGAACCTTGATGTTTGCGTATACTGATATAAAAGTCATTTTAACCTGACAACATTTATTATTGCAAACATGAATAGAGACTCAGCTTTATGATAGGCTTTGTCGGCATACTTTCTAATGACGCTCTCATGCCAGTCCATCAAGCCCTTTTCGATTTGATCCTTGCGGGTGACCCTCAATCGCGCGTACTCCTCCCTGATGCCGAACTTCAGACGGCCCAAACGACGCTCCTCACAACAGCCATTGCGTTTGCCAATACTGCGGGCGGCAAAAATCTCATGTTCGCTTATGTAAATTTATGCTATATGTAAATTTTTTCATGCAACTAACATAAGCCGTACGTTGAACATAAAGACCAACCAAACACACCTCTTTCGTTCATCCTTCACAAATCTAAGCACTTCGCCCTATTCGTGTTAGCGTAAATCAAAGCATCGGTTCGACGTCATGAAGAATTTTTAAGCTTCTGCTAAGGTATTTCATATCATTTTTTGTGCGCGCCTTTGGTGTTGCACATTTTAAGTATTGGAGATCGATGATGTTAAAACGCAAAATCGAGGTACACGACCTCGCAAGGCAAGCCCTGATGAACATAAATGCCCGTATTGCGTCCACTTCTTCTTCCTCCTCAACAACATCCTCATCAACATCCACACGTTCACTCTAACGTGTGCGATTCCTGGCGTCGCTAGACCACCCCGGTTTCATTAGCGAGCCAACTCAAACTTTCCTTTTCTTTTTTTGAAATTTTTGTCGGTTGATATCGCGTTTTAGGCGCATTGCTTGGCTGAATTACGCCCTCATTGCACCCAAAATCCGTCGAAAAAACGCCAAATCACGCTAGACGTGCGTCTTTAGACGACCAAACTCGCCTTCAACCACACGAACCCTCGTGGAGACACCAACATGGACCTCATCAAAAACTGGAAGTTGCATCTTCTAGCGCTCGTGATCGTGATCATTGCCGAGTCGATCGGCATGCTTCGCTTTGGACTCGTTGTCCTTTTGCCTTTGCTTTATGCCTTGGTCTTAGGCGGCCTGATTTCTTATCCGAAATTCAAGATCCTCAAGATGCCTGAAATGGATCGTGCAGCCAAATTTATGCCAATTGCCATGTTGGTCTTGCTCGCCAAAATTGGGCTTGGCATCGGTCCCAATCTTGAGATGCTCCTCAATTCGGGCTGGGCACTCATCATGCAAGAATTTGGGCACTTCTTTGGCACGTTGATTTTTGGTTTGCCAGTTGCCTTGTTGCTTGGCATGAAACGTGAAGCCATTGGTGCCTGCTACTCGATCGACCGTGAACCGAATGTCGCCATCATCGGTGAAAAGTACGGTTTAGATAGCCCAGAAGGTCGTGGTGTCATGGGCATGTACATTTGCGGCACGGTCTTTGGTGCTCTTTGGATCTCGATTCTTGCGGGTATCGTTGCGGGGCTTGATATCTTCCATCCGCACTCGTTAGCGATGGGCGCTGGCATTGGCTCTGCTTCGATGATGGCAGCGGGTACCGGTTCGATCATTGCTGCGTATCCTGAAGCGGCTGAAACGGTGGGTGCCTATGCGGCTGCTGCCAACTTGATGACCTCGGTGCTTGGTATTTACTTTGCGCTCTTTATTTCGTTGCCAGTCACGGTCAAGATCTACGAACTCGTGACGGGCGATAAGCGTACGGCCTAAAGCAAACGCCAATAATCATAGTAAACACAGACACTACATTGAAGGATATCCATCATGACCGCCATCTTCAGCCATATTGAAAAACTCAAGGACTATATCTTCATTCTTCTTGTCACGGGACTCTACACCTTAGTCGCCAATACCTTTGGTTATAACGGTGATATCGCACAGGGTGCTGTTGGCATTCTCATCATTGTCGCGATCGCGTTTTTTGGTGTCGTCATTCAGATGTTGCCTGGCTTCAATAAGCTTCCCGTGGTCTTTTGGGTTTCGATCACGGCCGTGATCGTCTCGATTCCGAGTTTCCCGGGCGGCATCTGGATTGTTGAACAGACGCAACACATCAACTTCCTCGCAACCACCACGCCCATTTTGGCCTATGCCGGGCTTTGCTTAGGTAAGGACATTGAAGCCTTCAAGCGCCTCTCTTGGCGTATCGTCCCTGTCGCCATGGCCGTTGCTTCGGGGAGCTTCCTTTGCGCCACGGCACTCGCCGAATTGATGCTTCACCTTGAAGGCATTTTCTAAAGCGCACAACCATCATGATGCGCCTCACGACACACCGTGAGGCGTACACTACGACAACAGTATTAACAGAGGAGCGGATCGCTTCAGCAGATCGTCAAACCTGCGACTATAGCGACCCAACAGACATCCATGAATCAAGCAACCATCAAGCAAAAAGTTTGCGACGCCATCGTGGCACATCGTGCTGAGATTGAAGCCATTGCCGAGGCTATTCTCGCTGAACCTGAACTCGGCTTTAAAGAAGTCAAAACCTCCCAAAAAGTCCAAACTGCCCTTGCCAAACTCGGCATTGAATTTACGACGGATCACGGCCTCACCGGTGTCAAGGCGCGCTTAAAAGGACGTACGTCGAAGCGCACGATCGCGATGCTTGCAGAACTCGACGCAATCGTTTGCCGTAACCACAAAAATGCTGACCCTGTGACGGGCGCTGCCCACTGCTGTGGTCACAATATTCAGATTGCCAACATGATTGCAGTCGCTTGTGGGTTACGAGACGTCATGCAAGAACTCGACGGTGACGTAGTGCTTTTTGCGGTACCTGCCGAAGAATATGTCGAAATTGATTGGCGTGGTGCCCAGCGTCAAGCCAAACGCCTTAAGTACTTGGGTGGCAAACAGCAACTCATCGCAGAGGGCGCTTTTGACGATATCGATATGGCCATGCAAATGCACGTTGCCACGGGCACGGATTTTAATCTTGGTGCATCGAGCAACGGTTTTATCGGCAAACTGATTGAATACCATGGTCGTCCCGCGCACGCTGCATTTGCCCCAGAAGAAGGCATTAATGCGCTTAACGCCGCCATGATGGGTGTCATGGGCGTGAATGCCATTCGTGAAACCTTTAGAGACCAAGACCATGTGCGCTTTCACCCGATCATTAATGCAGGCGGTGACCTCGTTAACGTGATTCCAGACTACGTCAAGATGGAAAGCTATGTGCGTGCATCTAATATTGACGCGATGGCGCGCTACAACAAGGCAGTCGATCGTGCGCTCAAAGCGGGCGGTGATGCGATCGGCGCAACGTGCACCATTCAAAATTTGCCTGGCTACCTGCCGCTAAGACCAGACGAGGCCTTCCGAGACGTGTTGCGTGACAATGCGGTCGGTCTTTTTGGCGAAAACAATGTGACCTTAGGCGAACATAGTGCCGGGTCAACCGACATGGGTGACGTGTCGCACTTAATGCCGGTGGTGCATCCTTGGGTGGGTTGTGTGGACGGTGTGCTTCATGGCGCAGACTACCAGCTACGCGATCGTGAGGTGGCTTACATCAAGACGCCACAAGTCCTTGCAATGACGATCGTTGATTTGTTGGTTGATGGTGCCGCTAAGGCTGATACCATTTGCAAGGCCTTTAAGCCACAACTCAATCGTGAGTCTTATGTGACGTTTATGGATGAGATCAAATAATCGTCCTTCGACAATCATCAAAGCCCTGCTAGATCCTATCTAACAGGGCTTTTAGGGCGAGCCACGGCAAATCGTAGGCGTCGCCCGAAGGCTTACGCTCAAGCTAATTGAGCGCAGCTAGGCAATTATTTTTTGCCCACAGCCGTTTCAGCCGCGATCACACCCGAGACAATCGCCCAGGAGTTCATCATGGCGGTCATAGAGTCAGCGCCGTTGGCACCACCTACGACACAACCTGCGCCATAGAGACCTTCGATAGGCTTACCGTTCTTATCAAGAATGCGCATGCCTTCGCCCGCGCGTAAGCCACCCAACGTGGTCTGGTAACGCACCTTCTGTTCGACAATATAGAAGGGACCATCACCCAAACCGCCGACGATCTTACGACCGAACTGCGTGTCCTTACCGTTGGCGACCATATCGTTCCATGACTTGACAGTGGCAGCTAAACCTTCAGGATTGACGCCCATGACTTCAGCGGCTTTCTTAAGGTCGTCCGCCACGGCCATCACAGGATGACCGTTATTGACGATCTTCGTCCACTTCATCAGAGACGCTTCATCAGGCACTAAGCGGTCTTCAAGCGACTTGTTGACGTATTCTTTCCAAGCCTTGGCATCCATCACGATATAAGCGATGTGACCAGGTTGAGCCACTGTTGTATCGGTGAGTTCACCGAGCGACGCCAATTCATTGACGTATCGCTTACCGTCACGGTTCACATAAATGGCACCTGACTTCTTCATCGTATCGGTCGACGAAGCGGTTGCGGCGAGACCGTGCCCAGGCACTGTTTCAACACCCTGCGGATACATCTTCACGAGATCCATATTGATGGTATCAGCACCGATCGCCGTGGCCATCTTGTAGCCGTCACCCGTTTCGCTATCAAGACCATAGAAGACGTATTGATTCATTTCTTTCGGGAGCATCGACTTCACAGCACCAAAGCCGCCCGATGCCAAAATCACCGCCTTCGACGAGAGTTCGACCGTATTGCCTGCCGAATCCGTCGCACGAACACCCACGACGCGACCGTCCTTATCACGCAAAAGTTCTTGTGCGCGAGTTTCAAGCATCAGCTTGCCGCCCATATGCTCGAACTTTTCACGCATGAGTTTCAAGAAGTTGACCGAACGCCCTGTTACGCCCAATTGACGGTTCGCCGAATGGTCGGGGTATTGAGTTGCAGCGGGACCATACGGAATCTTGAGGTCATAGACGAGCCAGTCAACCACGCCGCCCACACGTTCAGTGACCTGCTTTACCATCAACGGATCATTCCGATTCTTACCGACTCTAAAGATATCCTTCGCAGCTAGTTCAGGCGAATCCTTCGTTTCTTTGAGGCTTTCTTTTTGGAAGCGAGAGCCCGTTGCAATCAGGGTCCCAGCGTTCAAAGCCGTTACGCCACCAATCATCGGCATTTTTTCAATCAAGATGACATTGGCACCAAGCGACTCAGCACGGACAGCAGCTGACATCCCTGAGCCACCCGCACCGACCACAATAATATCGGCGTGATCTTTAATGAGTTTGGTTGCCACCTTCTTCTTGACAGGAATAGCAGCAAAGGCATCTGGATCACCGCCCGCTTTGCGAATGGCATCAGCTACGGCCAAACGAATGCCCTCACTTGTAAGCGTAGCGCCTGAAACAACATCCACATTGAGGCTTTGCGCGTCAACAATACTCTGTGGGAAATTCGTGAGCGCCGCATCCGAAATGCCCGGTGTTTCGACGTGTTTAACGACGCGAACTTGAGCGAGCTTGCCGCTCGCCACTTGGAGTTCAACTGTGACTTCGCCATTCTTACCTTGTCCGACACCTGTGTAGGTACCATCGGTCATCGCGGCAGATGCTGGGAGAGCCATGACAGCAGAAACCGCCATGGCAAGCGCTAATGTCTTAAATTGAGGCATAGTCCTCTCCTTTATTTAGAGACAACACGCACAAGGCTTGGTCAGCACCTTGTACCGCCTCATTCTAGGCTCTCGCGCTACGATTAAACAATCATCTCTACGAGAGACATTTCCCTAATAGACAGATGTTTATATCGCGATAAGTGGCCGTAACCCAATTAACACACGCCATAAAAAAGAAAAACACCTCAGCGCTACAGAAGTGCTGAGGTGCAAAGCCGTGATGTCTCATCCATCACGGCACTAGGAAGTATTGGGTTTGAAGGGCATTGCCAATCGCGCAAAGTGCGTACTCAACGCCCTTCTCTACTTTTAACTTTTAAGTGCTCTATGACGCACGTTTAGGCAAAATCGGTTCCACCGACTTGTAGCCCGACAACCCTAAAAGCGTCAAGAAAATCATCTGTGGACCCAAATGAATGTCTTGGCGAATAAAGTATTCATCGGTCGTATGGCAACTCTTCTGAACGCCGCCTGCCGACAAACATGTGGCCGGAATCCCTAAGCTCACGGGATAGTTAGCATCGGTCGACGAGGCACCATAGTTCGTGAGTTCAATCCCGAGCACTTTTTGAGCTGCACGCGAAGCTTGCAACACTGGGCAATCATGCGGACGCTGACCCGCAGGACGGTCACCAATCTGGGTCTTCGTGAGCGTCAAGAATTTCTTATCGTCGTCCACTGGCCACATGGCGTTTTCTTCAGCGACAGCTTCTTCAAAAATGCCAAGGATTTGCGTTTCGAGCTTCAAGAGTTCGTCGTTATCGAGACTACGGATGTCAACGTCGACCTCACAATGAGGTGCAATCGTATTGACCGACGTACCACCCTTGATCGTACCGATCGTATAAGTGGTCTTGGGATTGTCGACTGGGCGAATGTTGGCGATACGGGCACCCGCGCGGCACATTGCATGAATGGCGCTTGGCGTCTGGCCAAAAGCAGCATAGGAGTGACCGCCCTTACCATCAATCGACAAACGCCAACGGTGCGAACCAATGGCTGCCCACAAAATACGACCGACGTCCGTGTTGTCGCACGCAATGAAGCCATCAACATGATTGTGCGAATTGAACCACTTCGAGCCACGGATGTCGCCGTTACCTTCTTCGCCTACGGTGGCGACAAAGTAGATATCACCCTTCGGACGCACCCCCGTCTTCGTAAAGCAACGAATGGTCTGTAAAAGCGCACGCACACCAGAGCAGTTGTCACCAATACCCGGCGCGCGATAGATGTTGCCTTCCTGGACGACCTTAATCGGCGTCCCTTCAGGAAAAACCGTATCCATATGTGCACCGACGGCAATCACCGGACCCTTGTCCGTACCACGCAAAAGACCTACGCAGTTACCGATTTCGTCAAGATGCACGTCTTCAAGACCATAGGCCTTCATCAAACCCGCGAGATACTTGCCACGCACTTCTTCTTTGAAAGTAGGCGCAGGAATTTCGCAGATCGTGCACTGCTCTTGCATCGCAAAGGGCTCTTCGTCAAGGCAAAGTTGCAAGCCCTGTTGGACTTCAGGCAATGCTTTGATCGCGTCGATAGCCACTAAAACGTCAGCCTTTAATTCAGGAATGGTTGTCATGATCGATCATCCTTCAACTTAAAGAAGAATCAAAGAGGTACCAAAGGCCGTCACGAGCCCTAGAATCATCACGGGCACGGTACGACGAACGACTTCAAAGGGCGACAGGTCAGAAAGCCCGGCCACAGCCATGGTGACACCCGAAATCGGAGACATCGAGCGCGCGATCCCTGAAGCCAACTGCACAGGCACAGCCATCACAGCGGTCTGCCACATCACAGAACCCGCAGCCTGAGGCAAAAGCGGCGCAAAGGCAAAGAAAGCAGCGTTACCCGAGCCCGTCACAAAGGCAGCCAAAGCCATGATGAGGAACATCGTTAACAACATTGCAACGCCACCCACACCTTCGAGCGAAGCTGCGTTTTCAATCAACATCGTGATGCCGCCCGTGGCCTTTAAGCCAGCGGCAAAGACTTCAGCACAGACAATCAGAATGACCGTTGATCCAAAGACCTTACCCATACCCGTAAACATCGAACGCGTATTTTCAACCGCCTGCTTACTGTCACGACGAGCAATCAAGTCAAAGACGAACGCAATCATCGTGCAGGTTAAGAGAGCCGTCACGAGTTCAAGGCGCACGCCCTGATAAACGAGCTTCGAGAAAGTAAAGAGGAAGAAAACTGGAAGAATCGGCAAAATAGCGAACCACACAGGCGCATCGACCTGATTCGCTGCACCCTTCGTTTCGACCGTACCGACCAGACCAAAGTCAGCTTGCGTCAGACGACCCGAAGCGAGGTCACGCTTATCGAACCACTGCTGAACGGCCCAATGACCAGCCGCAATCACCACAGCCGTACAAAGACCCACGGGCAACTGATTCTTAATAAAGAATTCGATCACATCCATCTTGGAGAGTTCTGCGGCGAGCAAGGTGTTACCAGAAGCAGGTCCCAAGTCCAAACACGAGGCCGTCACGATCACAGCGGCCGCAGACAAGCGAGAGACACCAACTGAAACGAGCAACGGATAGAGCGTCACCATCAAGAGCATGCCTAAGCCCGTCGCTGACGGAATAAAGACATTGAGCATCTGCCCTAAGAAATAGCCAATGCCGAGCAAGACATACGGCGCATGAATGCGAGACAATGGCTTCGTGCAAACTTGCACCAACGCTTTGGTCGCACCGATCTTATCCATATAAGCAGCAAAACCGCCAACGACCATAATATTCATGCCGAGACCCGCTGCGCGACTCTGAAGAATATTCGTTAAAACCTGGATAAGGTCAAAGAAGAACGTATTCGTTGCTTTCTTGCCGGTTACTAACGGATCACCCGTCATCAAACCAGAAATCACGAGCAAAGCAAGGCCAACCATGAGCAGGGCCCACGGTGCGTAATATTTTTTGAGAATGAGGAATGCCGCGATGACTACACCGGCAGCGGCCAAGACTAAGGACAGCATAGAGCCTCTTAATAGTTATGTTGGTTGGTCAGAATGAAGCGCTTTGTTGAGGTCACTTCACCAAGGAAAGGACTTTCTTTAATGAGTGCCAAAGAACTAATCAAACTAACACGTATCATTGATCGTCAGCTTTAAGGCACACTAAAATGGCACATGCTACAGTCAGAACCTACAGCACCACCAAAAGAAAGTGCAGTGCACCACTAGCATTAGATCGATCAACATGCAATCCATCTATGGTCCACGCTAAAAGCACTCCATAATCATCTAGATAAAAAGTCGCCATAACCACGCAATCGCTACAACATTTATCATGTACATGAATTTTCATTTCTTTGGAGTCATGGATGCCTAATCCTATCGTTTGCCGTAATCCGCTTTACCAACAGATCAAACAAATTTTGCTCGACGAAATTCGCCAAGGTGTTTGGAAGGCTGGCGAGCAATTACCCACAGAAGCGACACTCGCGGAACGATTTGGTATTTCGGTAGGCACCGTGCGACGTGCGCTTGGCGGCTTAGAGGACGAAGGCATCATTAATCGTCGTGAAGGTGCTGGTACCTTTGTTCGTACCTACAAAAATACGGGAAGCGCCAACCAATTCCAGATCTTTTCTGACATTGACGGCAAACCACGAGGCTCTCGCAAAGAACTCATTGCGCTCTCAACCGTGCCTGCGCCAAACTTTGTGGCGGATGCTTTAGGACTACCACACAAAACGCCGCTCCTTTTAATGGTGCGAAAACTCTTTGGCGAAGTCGGAGACGAAGAAGAATTGATCACAGTCGACGAGAGCTACCTATTGCCAGAACGCTTTGCCGGTCTTACTGCCGAGCATTTTAATAAACACTTTCGTCACGACGACTCACTCTATAAGTTCTATGACCGTGAATTTGGTGTCGTCATCATTCGTCAAAAGTGCAAAGTCTGGTTTGAGCGTGTGCGTCCTGAAACCGCGAAGCGCCTCAAGATGCCTGAGCATCTCGAAGTCTTGCGCACGGATCGCATTTCGTTTGACATCACGAAGCAGCCTGTCGAATACCGCATCAATCGCGGTCGTGCACGATGCACGCAGGTCTCGTTTGATGTCATGGTTTGAGGATTCGTCGGCTATTTGAAGATATCCGTATGTCAATCAAGACCGTGCCGTCGGCCACTAGAAAGCACACAAAACACTGAAACCGACCATTTTACTAGTGTTTATAGGCTGTTTAGCCTAAGCCATTGACCCTGTAGACAGACCTTAGCCTCAAGCGTAACCTGAGTCATAGATACATCACGATTGCGAAAAACAGCCCATCTAGCCAATCAAACATAGGTGTGAAGTTAGATCAAACCTTGATCGCCGTGTTGCACTTTGCACAGGGCTGTTTTCGCGTTCTTTGTTTAACGAAAGACTCACAGGATCATTATGAATAAACAACGCAAAGTTGGCATCATCGGTTTAGGTCACGTCGGTGCTCATGTCGCGTACACGCTCTGCGTGCGTGCGATTGCTGACGAACTCGTACTTGTTGACATCAACAACAAAAAGCTCGCGAGCGAATGCCAAGACCTGCGCGATGCCGTGGCCTATCATCCGCATCGCGTCACGATTAACTCAGGCACCTATGAAGATCTGGCTGATTGCGACATCATCGTGAATGCCGCCGGTAAGATCGACCTCCTTCGTGAGTCGCTCTCTCGCGTGACTGAAATGGACTTTACGATCCCGCAGGTGCGAGACTTCTGTCCTAAACTCAAGGCTGCTGGCTTTAAGGGCGTCTTTTTAAATATCACGAATCCGTGCGACATCGTGGCTCATGAAGCAGCCAAACTTTTGGGACTCCCCAAAGGCCGTGTTTTTGGTACAGGCACTGGCTTAGACACTGCGCGCCTGGTATCAGCGTTAGCGCGTCAAACTGGGATCGACCATAAGTCCATCACGTGCTACATGATGGGTGAGCACGGTGCCAAGCAATTTGCACCATGGTCAGCTGTTAATTTCCACGGTATGCCGCTTGACGAATGGGCAAAGACCGATGAGCGCTTCCGTTTTGATCGTGATGCTCTTCAAAAAGAAGCGATCGGCGGTGGCTGGGTCACCTTCTCGGGCAAATTCTGTACAGAATACGGCATCGCCAATACCGCTGCCTTCATGATTGATGCCATCTTCCGTGACGAAAAGGTCATCTTACCAGCCACCGTTGAACTCACGGGCGAGTTTGGAGAATCGGGCCTCTTTGCGGGCGTCCCATGCTTAATCGGCAAGGATGGCGTCGAAAAGGTCATCGAAATCCCGTTGACGGATGACGAAACGGCCACCTTCCATGAATGCTGCGAAGGCATTCGCGCCAATATGGAACACCTCAAAGACATTCCGTAATTGGATGACAAGTCATTATTTACCATGGGCGTATCCACCAACCACGGGCAAGATCCCGGTGGTGAGTACGCCTCATTGCGTTTACCAAAGCGCAAGGATGCCTTCTCAGACGCGTTTAAGTAAGGTTACTTAGGTCGAATTTGTCAGAATCAAACATACACCCTATCGTTAACACCTAAAACAACACAACCCATTTAGGTCGAATAATCTTGGAAAATTACAAGATCACCCAGGTTATTTGTAACTCTTTGTAATAATTTATTTTTGCAAAACACTGAAGCCAGGCGCTCAAAAAACATATTTTGTAATTTTACAAAATCGTCTTTCAGCCTATTTTTCTAGCGATATCTAGCGCCTCATCGACTTTTAGATGACAACAGCATCTCCTTAAAGTCCCTATCAACATCCCTCATCATCACATTTCGACCTACCTAGGTCGACTTGTCAGAATCGAAAACCGTCGCTAATATGCGCTTATCGACCTAGTTAGGTCTAGTTCCAAACAAACTTTTAACCCCTTTTTGCTTTGACAACATCATGAAAATCGGCTTTATCGGTGCCGGCAAGGTCGGCACAACCTTCGCCATGGCATTCGCTGAAAACGGTTTAGATGTCTCTGGTTTTTGGAGTCGTTCGCAGCAGTCAGCGGCCTTCGCGGCAGGTTTAACTGTCACGCATGTCTTTTCTGACATCGCTTCCCTCGTGCGACATTCGGACGTTCTCTTTATTACCGTGACGGATGATGCGATTCATGGCATCTATGACACACTCACCCACCTCCCTTTAGAAGGGAAAGTGCTTTGTCATACGAGTGGGGTCTACTCTGTCGACGACGTCTTTCCGAATCGTGCCGCTTACGGTGCTTTTGGCATGAGCATTCATCCCCTCACGCCCATCCACAATAAAACGACTGAATGGCGTTCACTTCGAAAGAGTAGCTTCTCGATCGAAGGTGACGAAGAAGCGATCTATCCATGGATCAAAATTCTTCGTGACCTTCATCTTGAAGTCAAAGTTGTCACACAACAGTTCGCTCAGCCAAAAGCGCTAGCGACGGACCTTGCTAGTCAAAACGTTTATGAGTCCATCGGGGCTCAGCAGTCTAGGATGCTCACCAACCTGGCGCCAACACTGCAACAAAAGGCCGTAGTTACTACGCGTACATTCGAGCGTCCCAAGTTCGAGCCCGCGTCGCTTCGCCATTCAACGCTCACGAGTAAACCTGCTCGTCAAGGTTATTTGGCATCGGCCTTTCAATGCTTTGAGAAAGCCCGCACCAAACACCCGACAACGGTGGTTGACTTACTCAAACACTGGTTATTGCAATACGCCTAACCGCGCGATTGCCTCTTTTCGGGTTGAGTGCTCGCACTCAATCCATGGTGGCGAGATCAGGCTCACCACCAAAAGGAAGAACGATGAGACCTGTCCTTCCACGTCATGATTTCTAGGCGACGCCCGGAAAACATGGTTTTTATTCTCGCTTTAGGGTCGCCGCTCTCGCTCGCGGCGGCCCATTTTTTTTGTTTTAGCTTAAATAGCCGTCACACGAGGCCCACAGACTGTTCCCAGCATAAAGCTGCCCTACTATCGCTTCAACAGTACGATTGGGATAACCTAGTAAGAAGTTACCGGCCAAATTGACGGACCGAATGGTCAGACACCCTGTTTGCCAAAGCCAAGTCTTGATGTCGTCAGGCTTCGGCATTGCACCGCCCATCAACTTTCGCGAACTCATCGGCACCGTGTCTTCAAAAGCCATCAGTTTCTCTAACATACTCAAAGCCATCGCGCGCTTGATGACGGCCTTGTCGCTCGCTGGCAGGTACTCATCGACTATCCTCTCGAATGTTTGACACTCAAGGAATCGGATGACGAGCCACGGGCAATACACCTGCGTTTTCGCCGCTTGATCAAACGTGTAACCACCACAATGCACTCGCATCTGCTCGATCAGTGCTTGCAAAGAAACACCAAGCCTTGCTGCAGCAGCATTGAGCGATGCGCCAAAGTACGCCATCAGTTCGTCTTCTGTAAACCCAAGCAAAGTGCTATAGGTAGGATCAAAGGTGATGTCGCTCAGTTGGTTGATGCCGGCAAAGAGCGTCGAAAAATTCAATCGCCTGACACCCGTGATGAACAAAAACCGACAACATGCGTCCTCCGACTTCAGGAGACTAAAAAATTCGCCAATGACCTTTTGAACACCTATCAGTAAAGCCTCATGAGGCTGCGCCTTAATCAAAGGCGCATCATAGTTGTCGATCAAAATCACTAGCGACGTATCAGGCTGCATTCTGAACCACTTCGCCAATTGATAGACAAAAGATAGCGCCTGACCATCCCACTCAAAACCCATTTCGGCTAGCGCGCCTGACAGCAAGGTATAAAACTGCTGCCGAAAAAGATCAACAGTCCCGAAGTCGGTCACCCGCGCAAAATCCAAACGTATCGTGTTGTACGTCTTCTCTTTCCACAACTTTTCGATCGCTAAGCCTTGAAAATCCCGCAATCCGTGCTTGAAAAGCGCCTCCAAGATCGAAACCAAGCATGTCTTACCAAAACGCGGTGGCCTTGATAAAAAGCATTTCTGTCGACCAGTAGCCAATTGATAGACGATCGCCGTCTTATCGACAAAAGCCGTCGGTGACTCTCGTAAGGCCATCACCGACAGAGGGTTGGTTGGCAAGGAAAGCAAATGTTGCATCGTTCTCAAAGACTCTCACAAAACACCTTGGCGATTAAAGCACCGAATCGGCCATGGGTCAACTTTGTCATCTATCAATCTCACCGTTTTTATCTTGATAGTTCGGCAATTGTCAAGACCATCGACCAAGTCCTGAGGGATCATAAGCACACGAGCAGAGCCAAAAAGTGTAAGCTTTATTGCACCAAAACGATGTAACAGCGGTTGCATCCACAATCAAATCCCACAATCAAAAGGAAAACTATGCTTACACGCCGCGCTTTTATTCAATCTGCCACGCTTAGCGTTGCCGCACTTTCTATGTTCACATTAACAGGCTGTGGCGAACCAAAGCGCCCTTGTGATGTTGCTGTGGCTTTTGTTGAAGCACTCTACAAAGGTGATGCCGCAGAAGCCCTCAAGTATGTTGACCTTGAAGGCGCTGAAGAACCTGCTTTGAAGCTTGCCGAAGAAAAGATTTCCGCCGCAGCTGCTGATGCTAAAGAACGTGCCGATAAGCAAGGCGGTCTCAAGGATGTGACCGCCATCGCCAAACCTGGCGAAGCTGAACTCTCGAAGGGTGTCCTCCGTATTCAGGTGAAGGCTGCTTTCGGCAACGACACGTCCAAGATCGAAGGTGTGAAGCTCGCCAAGAAGGGTGAAACCTGGAAGGTCCAATTGGGCTTCTAACGCAAAAACATCGCGTCGAATCTCGCGCCTGTGACTTTAAGCGCCGAAAACCACATCGGAGCGCTTAAGGCTACAGGCTTTTTTTGTTGCCTATGAAAACGTCGTCACAGACAAAATCCTGAGCCACTAGTCACACCACGTTAAGAGCAGCCTGTGTGTGCCACAAGCGTGACTTTATGCAAGCATCCAACAAGCGCATCAAAAACTGTGTATATTTAGCAGAAAACTATCACTTTAACCACTTTGACACTCAAACATAACACAGACATTAAGGAGGAATATGTTTACTCGTCGTAGGCTTATCGCATCAGCAGTCATCGGCATGGCAGGCCTTTCTATGGTCACTTTAACGGGTTGCAGTTCTGAAAGCCCGACCGACGTCGCCCTAGCTTTCACCAAAGCCATGTATGAAGGTGACGGCAAGACCGCGCTCAAATTTGTGGATATGTCAGGCGCTGAAGAAGCGCAAGTGAAGTATGCCGAAGGCAAGATTTCAGCCGCTGCGCTCACCACCAAGCAACGCGCAGAAGAAGATGGTGGTGTTAAGGACATCACAATCCTGAAAGAACCTAACGAATCTGACGCCTCGAAGGACACTGTGTCCGTCAAGCTCGAAGTCCTTTTTGAAAATGGCAAAACCAAGCGTGAGAACGTCAGGCTCGTCATGAAGGATGGCGTCTGGAAAGTAAAACTTTAATCCGCACCTTTAAAACCTATGCCTGTGACTTTAAGCGCCGACGACAACATTCGACACTTGAGCTCAGGCATTTTGTTAACGTTTTAAAGGCTCACGGACAGAGTGTATGCGTCGCCTAGTCAATCACTCCAAGGCAACGCCAACAGCATCATAATCCGTGTATATTGGTCAAAAAACTACATGAACTGCTTTTGACATATAAACTCAACTACGACATGAAGGAGGACTATGTTTACTCGTCGTACTTTTTTCGCCACTGCTCTCCTAAGCATGGCCGGCCTTTCTACGGTCACCTTAACAGGCTGTAGTGACCCAGAAACACCTACCGAGGTTGCCGTCGCTTTTGTTAAAGCCATGTATGAAGGCGACACCGACACTGCGCTCAAGTACGTGGACTTTGAAGACCATGATTCAGCGGAAGTGAAGTTGGTTGAAGGCAAGATTTCCGCTGCGGTGGCTGAAGCCAAAGATGAAGCCAAAAAGAGAGGCGGCATTAAGCGTATTGAAACAAGTGACCCTAAAGAAACCGTGAAAGACATTGTGCACGTGGATTGTCGGGTTATTTTTGGTGATGGCTCTAAAAAACTCGAAGACGTGAGACTCACCAAGAAGGGTGCTACCTGGAAGATCATGATATAGGCGTCTCACGTGAAGACCACACCATCAAACAATGTGCCTCAGCACCAAGCGCCGAAAACCACCTCTCGACGCTTGGTAGCAGGCCTTTTTATTGCCGTGACCTTATGTTTGGCCTTAGGGACGGTTGGCGTTCATTTTGTCATGACGACTGGCATCGCTGACGACATAGGGACACAAAAAACTAATTCGGTGCGTCCGCTCACCTTAGCAGACGTCGCAGACATGCCACCCTTAAAAGTGGGAGACCTTGTTTTTCGCTGGGGGTTTGGTACCGAAAGTAACCTGATCGTCAGAGCGCAATCCGAAGCGCGCGCGCCCTACTCTCACGTTGGCATGGTGACGAAAATCAATCCAGTCGTGATCACACACGCCACAACCACAGATGATCCCAAACACCGCGATCAAGTCATCCAATCATCCCTTGAAGCCTTCTTGCAGCATGGGCACCGCTTTGGTGTAAAGCGCCCTCATTGGTCAGATGACATTAAGGCACAAAGTGCGCTACGTGCCGAAAAACGCTTGGGCACCCCCTTTCAACTCTCGCCCGACAACCCCGATGCTCTCTATTGCACGACATTGGTTACGCAATCTTTATTGCCTGATCTAGTGCTTGATGTCCCGCGAGACCTCGTTGATGTTCCTGTCATTGGTGGTCACTACCTTATGCCCGCTGCGCTATGGGAGCATCCGGGCATGACGACTTTATACGAACGTTAAAGACGCTGCGAGCATGAGTCGTAGGCTGCATCATTGGCGTGGGTTTTGAGTCTAAAGCGTCGTGCGTTTGCGTGCACTTCGCTACAATGTAGGCTCCTTACCTTCATTGTCTGCCCTAACCATGACCCCCGACATTTTGCATCACTACCCTACTTTTCCTGATGATCTGATTGAAGCGGTCAGACTACGTCGCAAAGCACTAGGCTACTCATTAGACGCCTTATCTGAAGCCACAGGCCTCACCAAGAAAACCTTGATTCGTTTAGAAAAAGGCGAAGACATTCGCATGAGTTCTTTTTTGATCGTGATGCAAGCCTTAGATATGACGTTTGACTATACCTTTCAAACGCGTATGGCCCTCATAGCCCATCACGACAACCAGCCATAACAAGCGCCGCCAAGGTGCTTACTCTTGACAGCGCGCTGTGAGTGTTCAGTGATCTTTCCTTTATATTGTCACAACCTGATTGATAGGCAAAAGCTGCACGGGCGCCGTCAAACGTTCAACAGCCATCACGCGAACTTTACGGGCCGTGGACTTGGTTGCATCTCTAAATCCAGGACGCACGTAGTCCATCGAGTCGTCCCATAACAGATCCTTCTTGTCGTAAGTTGCGCGTCCTAACAACTTCGCACGCTCTGCTGGTGTCAAATAGTCTGGCTTAGTCTGAGACGTCGAGGGCACCGCTTTAGCCATAAGGCGATAACGTACAGCCGGCACTTGATTATCCTTGGCTCTCAAAATGACTTCAGCTTCATATGCTTCGATCTTCGCTGGCGTCCAACGCACCCACGGTAAAGCACGAACCGTTGCGCCATCGAGCATGGCATCCGTCAAGCCTTCGGGTAGCGCTTCACGCGTATAGCAATCAAAGACGACTTCTTCAAAGACCTCTGGCAAACGCTTGTGGTTATCGAGTTGGCGAACCCAATCGTCAAGCGTTAAACCGTTGACCGACACCACATCTACCCACTGACCACGCGTCACGCGGGCATTAGCTCTAACCCATTGCAAAGCACGACGACGTAATGCGTCAATGAGCGGCGTCTCCACAGAAGAAAGAGAAGGCTTAACAAACACGGCTGGCATGAAATTTCCTTTGAGCGGTCGTCTGACGATAGGGTCGATATGCGTCACAACGACCGAGAAGCAATAGTGCTTTAATTGTAGCGGATCGCAGCGCTACAATATTGAGATTGGTTCTCAATAACAATATTCAAGCATCATCGCTCTACATCAGCCAGCAATATCGATTCGACGCAACAAGGATCACCTAAAAATTCTTCGCGATCTTGTAAAACGCTAACTGATCGGCGTTTCCCTCACCAAAAGGACTAGATCCGATGCACAACGTTCAGTCTCTCGCAATTCCTTTAAGATTGAGTTACGAAATGCCGCGTATGATAGAGCGCTTTAGTATTTTGTTGTCACGACTTTGGCGTTTTTCAAAAAATAATAACCCCATCACGCTTTGTGACGACATCAACCATCGAAATGACCCATTGTAGGTCGAACAGAATCACGCCGATCAACCATCGGCACCAGTCGACTTTTGCTTTGCTTTCGCTCCGAGTTCAAACGGAGTTACGTTCGCTCTGAGAGAGGTGGGGATCTCTTAGTGTGAAACACCGGACGTAAACCGTCTGGCTCACCCCTGGAGCCTGTCAGAAGTAAAGTGAAAGACGAAGGGGCTGGCTCACTTTGGGTCAGCCCCTTTTTATTGAAAGTTTTCGGTGAGGTTGTTTGCTTAAGCCTTGAGTTTGATAGGCTCACCCACCTTTTCAGGCGCCTTCGTTGGACGCACAGACGACCAACAAACAAGTGACCCTAAAACCAACAAGCCAACGCCCTGCCAAAAGGTACTCGTGAGTTCTGCGCCAATCCAAAAGGATGCAAAGACACATGACAAGACGGGCGTAAAGTACGATCCGATCGCAAGCAACGTCATGTTGCCTCGCTGCATCCCATAAGTCCAAACGCCATAGCCTAGCCCCATGGCAGCGGCACCCAAAAAGACGCCGATCCAGCCAGGATGGAACCACTCGAGCGGAGCGCTAGGCGTCAACGCCCAAATCAGCGAAAACACAACCATGTCGTTAAAAAAGATCACGACCGTCGGATTATTACCGTCAGACCAAGCGCGAGTCATGGAGCTATAGCTTGCCCACAAAAAGGCACCGATCAACGCAATCGTGTAACTCCAAGGGTTAGCGCCCCAGCTTGCCAAAAAGCCCATGAGATCAAAGCCTTTTTCACCGCCCAAAACAACAAAGACACCAGCCAAGCATATCAAGACACCTGGCACTAACCACCATCGAGCGCGCTCACCGTTAAAGAGCACCGCAAACACGATGGTCAAACATGGCCATAGGTAGTTCACCATTCCGACCTGAACTGTTTGCTCTGCGTTTTGTGCCATCGAAAGCGAAAAGATAAAGCAAAGCGCACAAAGATTCGCTGATCCAATGCCAAAGATCAGGTACTTGAGCGAAAAGCGTTTAAGGGGTGGTTTACCAAAAAGGAGCAACAAAAATAAAAAGGCCACGCCATACATGATGGTGAAGCCTGGTCCAAGGCCAAAATCTTCCGTCACACCACGGACGATTCCAACACTCATGCCCCAATGCGCGGGCGCCAACAGACCAATACAAGTCGCTTTAACGACGGGCGTCATGTTTCACTCAAGCATACAAAGATAGAAGTCGCTCAACATGCAATAAACACATCGAACGCGCCTTATGAACTTCGAAGTCTATACCTTCTTGATGGCGCTTTATTGCATGGATTGTTGCAAATTCTATAAAGACCGGCGGTAAGTATGAGTGACATTGACACGCATCTCATGATGTCGATCACGCGGCAAAAATTAGAAAGCCTCTATCGTACGAACAACCTTCACGACCTTCAAGATCGACTTTTGGCATTTATCTCGTATAAAAAGCCTTTTTGTAGTCTTTGGCGACTCAAATTCTCTTCAAATTCTTTAGATTTACTTTTCATAAATTTTATGAAAGCGTGTGCGATTTGCTCGTATTTTTCAAATGCGCGCTAACCTAACAAGATATACCCTCTGCCTCCCCTACTCTTTCAAGCTACCCAACAGATTTAATCTGTTAAAAATGAAGCCACACTTTTCTTTGAAAAAGTCAAATATGAGTGTTTTATGCGTGTTGCTTTCTCGTAACAGCTATCTTCACACCAAATTACATATACGTAAGAACGCAAACGATCTCGCCTCTAACGTTTATTGCCATTTTCAAAATAATTCTAGGGTTAACACTAAACGATATTAATGAAATATCTTAGAGACTTTGAAGGACGTACAAGTCGTACGGATAATCGAGGGAGAACCCTAAATGAACTCTACATTCCGAGTAGTTTTTAACAAGGCGCGTGGCGCCTTGATGGTCGTGAACGAAATCACATCCTGCGTTCAGGCCAAGGGCACCAAGACTGTGGTCGCCACCGCTGCCGCCTTGATGGTAGCTGGTGTTGCTCAGGCAGCCGAACCTTCTCAGCTGACTGAAACACCCCAGGCGCCTGAAGCAACGGTAACAACTAATTATGTTGGTAAAACTGGTTTAACCGCTGCCGAATTCGTCGAACTGAAAAAGAAAGCTGAGGCGTCTAACGCTAGCGACGAAGCTAAACAAGCCTTCGAAAAAGCCAAAGCCGACATGCATCTCGGCGCTTTCATGTATGTCGACAAAAACACCAAGAAGTTGGATGGCTACACCTTCAAGAACAATAGCTTCGAAATGAAGCGTGGTCTTGTGAAGGTCTCTAACGGTGCTACGTTAGAAGTCACTAACAACACCTTTGAAGGCAACACCACAGCGTTTGGTCAGATCAACAACTACAAAGGTAAGTTAGTCGTTGATCAGTCTGTCTTTAAGAACAACACTGCTCGCGCAAACGGTGGTGCCGTCTATTCGACCGATGGAGAAACCACTATCACGAACACCAGCTTTGAAGGCAATAAGGCCACGGGTGTTGCAGGTGGCGGTAAGGGTGGTGCCGTGGCGGTTTCTGGCGGCAAGCTCACACTCACGAACGTCGACTTCACAAAGAATAGCGGTCAGTTACACCTGAACTTCCCAAAAGAATGTGCACTCAAGACAAAAATCTGAGCAGACATTAC
>ERZ826016.842-NODE-842-length-33519-cov-7.628885_pt1 | contig 33519 bp, 31 predicted proteins | sample MGYA00519872_ERZ826016 | MGnify/ENA primary metagenome ERZ826016 (study PRJEB31778, sample SAMEA3449218) | human gut metagenome | biome: human gut; feature: human-associated habitat; material: faeces | place: United Kingdom | collected 2010/2012 ... | reverse complement strand
TGGGCATTCCGTTCTATATGTTCGGGCAGGCCATGAACCCCATCATCCGTGCCGACGGCAACCCCAAGTTCGCCATGATCTCCACATTGGCAGGCGCTGCTATCAACATTATCCTCGACCCCATTTTCATCTTTGTATTAAAATGGGGTATGATGGGTGCGGCAGTGGCCACGGTCATCGGTCAGGTGGCAACGGCGTTTCTTGCTGTGTGGTATCTGCTGAATATGAAAATCATCAAGCCCTCCAAAAGCGACTATGCTTTGCGGGGTGATATCTGCGGGCGGACGCTGACGCTGGGCATTACCAGCTTCCTCTCTCAGATCAGCCTTGTGGCAGCCATGGCGGCTATCAACAATATGCTCCGTAAATACGGCGCATTGGACGCCGTGTTTGGGCAGGAACAGTATGCACAGATCCCCATGGCCGTGGTCGGCATCGTGATGAAGTTCTTCCAGATCGTTATTTCCGTTGTGGTTGGCATGGCGGCAGGATGCATCCTCATTGTAGGCTATAACATGGGCGCGGAGAAAAAAGCGCGTGTGCGGGAACTGTTCACCAGACTGCTGATTGCCGAGGCGCTGGTGGGCGCGGTGGCCCTCATACTGGCAGAGGGCTTTCCGCGACAGCTCATCAATATTTTCGGCGCGGCCAACGAAAGCAGTTACTACACCGATTTTGCCATCAAAGCCTTCCGCACCTATCTCTGCATGATGATCCTCGCCTGCGTCAACAAGGCGTGCTTTATCTTCTTGCAGGCGGTGGGTAAGGCGCTGGCCTCCACGCTGCTGTCCATGTTCCGCGAGGTGGTGTTCGGCGTGGGCTTTGCCCTGCTGCTGCCGGTGTTCTTCGGCTTGGACGGCGTGCTGTATTCCATGCCGGTGTCGGATATTCTGACTTTTATCATCTCGGCGATCATCATCGTGAAAACCTATCGGGAATTGAATACGGAAGGAGTGCAAACCGCATGAAAAACAGAGTCATTACCATCAGCCGCGAATTTGGCAGCGGCGGACGCACCATCGGCAAAAGGGTGGCGGAAAAGCTGGGCATCCCCTGCTATGACGCGGAGATCATTGAGAAGATGGCAAAGGAGACCGGCTTCGCACCGGACTATGTGAAGGAGGCGGGAGAGTACGCTCCCGGCAGCTTCCTGTCCTCCGCCTTTTCCAACCGGATGTTCGGCCCCACCAACGAGGACATTCTCTGGGAGCATCAGTACAAGGTCATCACGGACCTTGCCGCAAAAGGCCCCTGCATCATCGTGGGCCGCTGCGCGGACTACATTTTGCAGGACACGGCGGACTGCCTGAAGGTCTTTATCCATGCGGATCTGGCGTTCCGTGCCAAGCGCATCGTGGAGGTCTACGGTGAGCGGGAGCAGTCTCCGGAGGAGCGTTTGCGGGATAAGGATAAGCGCCGCGCGGCGTATCACCGCTTCTACACCAACATGAAGTGGGGTCATGCCCAGAACTACCACCTGACGCTGGACAGCGGCGTTATCGGCATCGACAAGTGCGTGGACATCATCGCGCAGCTGTATTGAAAACTTTCCAGAAAAAACGTTTGAAATTCGTTTTGAAACTCGTTAAAATATAAGTATACTCAAGGTATCACGGGAGTGCATCCGGTGCAGTGGGCGTTGGCGGCAGACTGGCGCACACAGGCTGTTTGTTCACTGATCATCTCTCTGAAAAAGGGCATCAGTTCTGGCCGGGCGGAGGCTGATGGAGGTGAAATCAATGAAGCGCGTAAAGGCAGCGTGCATCTTGCAGACGTTGCTCTTTTCACAGAAGGACGATTGCGGTCTGACCCATGAACAGCAGCTCAAGGCAAACCATGGCGAAGTGAATCGCTATAAGGCAACCATGGACAGAAGCCGTATCCGGTATCAGATTACCGAGGAGACCGAGCAGGCTGATGGTTCTGTGCTGGTCCGCGTCCGCAAACAGTACAATGACAAAGCTGATGTAAGTGAATACTTCAACTAACAACAAGCCCGCCTGATTTGATCAGGCGGGCTTGTGATAGAAAGCGTGGGTATGATGAGTGATATTTATGAGCTTGAACAGATCCGGCGGCGCATTTCAGAGCGTTATCGGAGCGATCCCAACATTCGCATCAATGTTTCCCTTCGGCAGCCGAAGCTGCGTCTGAGCAATGTTCCGGTGAAGATCACGGGCGTCTACCGGCACATCTTTCAGGTGGAGGAAGCCTCACCCGGACAAACGAAGCGCCATGCACTGCAATACACGGATGTGCTGACGCATAGCATTGAGCTTTTGGATCTTTGAGCGGCAGAGGTGTGTTTTGATCGTATCCTGACACCCTGCAAAAAATGAGGACAGGTCATCCCTGTCCTCATTTTTTTGTGCATCTGCGTGGCTCAAAAAAGTTTCCCTTATTTTCCCCTCATAAGCAGGTCCAGGTCATAGATCAACGATCTGCTCTATCGCGTACAGCGGCAAATTCACAAGCCAGTCTTCCTGTTTGAAATCCGCCATCGAAGCGCGGACAGCTATTTCGGGCGCGAACTTCTCCTGATAGGTTTTCAGGCTTTTGGCCCGGAGATTGGTTTCCGCCTTCACTTCTACCGGAATAATTTGTTTGCCCGTATCCACAATGAAGTCAATTTCGCAGGAGCCTCTATCGTTGGTATAGTAGTAGACCCCCAGATCCTCAATGGTTTTCAGCTGCTGGCAGACATACTGCTCCGTAAGAGCGCCCTTGAATTCAACAAAGAGGTCATTTCCATCCAGCAGGGTGCGCTGGCGGAGCCCCGCCATGCACCCAAGCAATCCCACATCCACGATAAACAGCTTGAACGCCTTTAAGTCCTCGTATGCTTTCAGGGGAATTCCGGCGGCATTGACTCGGCTGATCTTATGCACAAGCCCGCAATCGGAAAGCCATAGAATAGCCGTTTCATATTCCTTGGCCCGCGCGCCTTCCCGAACAAGGCCATAGATGAACTTTTTGTTCTCTCTTGCCAGCTGAGAGGGGATGCTGTTCCAAAGCATACGGATCTTGGGAACGATCTCATTTGGCGCGTGCTTGGAAAAATCCTGCTCATAAGCGGCAAGTATCCTCTTTTGTATCTCACGGGCCTCGTTAAAATCCTTGTTCTCCGCAAAGCTCTGTACTGCCTCCGGCATACCGCCTACGAAATAGTACTGCTTGAGCGCGTCGATGTAGGTCTGCTTAAAGCTCGTGATCATTTGATGATCCCACTTGTTGAGCAGTTCCGCGAAACGCTCCTTTCCGGTGGCCATCAAAAATTCCTTGAACGAGAGCGGGTACAGCTTCAGGAAGTCCACTTTGCCCACTGGAAAGGAGGTGCCTTCATGCAGGGCAATACCCAGCAGAGAACCCGCGCATACAATGTGATATTCGGGAGCGTTTTCGTAAAAGTACTTGAGAGAGCTGAGCGCTCTCGGCACCTCCTGCACCTCATCAAAAATCAAAAGCGTATGATCGGGATCGATTTTCTGACCGGAATATAATTCCAAGCCCATGATCAAGCGCTCGGTATCCAGATCGGAGGCAAACAGCTCTGCCATTCTGGAATTGGAATCAAAGTTGATATATACGGTGTCGGTATAATAGAGCCTTCCGAATTCCTTCATCAGCCAGGTTTTCCCGACCTGCCGTGCGCCTTCGATGATCAAGGGCTTACGCCGCTTGCTTTCTTTCCATTTCAATAACTTCTCGATTGCGATTCGGTACATACTCGCCCCTCCTATCCATACTACAAGTATAATATACCACTGTATCGCAAAATATGCAACGAACTTTCGCTGTTATATTACATTTTTTACGGTGAACTTTTGTGACACCGCTATATATTTCGATGTATTTCGCATATAAGGGCCTAATCAGCGGGGGTGGTGTAAGTGTCCATGATCAGCTTCTCGACCGCCCGACTGCGTTCCAGCGCTTTTTCCAGATCCTTCGCAATCATCCAATTCTTTGCGCGGGCAATCACCAAAAGCTGGTCGATGTTGCAGCCCACACGCCGGACCTCGCGGATCAGCGTGGGCACATCGGCAGGCGGGGCCTCCTTGACCTCCGCACCGTTCAGGATATGACGGCAATAGCTCTCACGGGAAAGACCGGCTCTCCGTGCTTTTCCGTTCAGAGCGTCAAGCTCTTCTCTGGTAAAGCGAATCTTCATTTCATGTGTTCTTTTCAAAAAAATCATCCTTTCTCAGTGGGGGTCATAGGGGCATGGCCCCTGTCAAGCTGAATTGTGGCCCCACGATTCGTTGCTTGTTAGGACAATACCGTTCTTAGTCCGATAGGGCAAACGCTCTTGAAAACTCATTACTGGCTGAAAAGAGAACAGAGAAGTTTTTCTCTTTCAGCTAGTATAATAATTCAGGGGGAGAGTGTGAGAGGGGGAGCACGGCAGAAGCATTTGCACCGCAAAAGGATAGACTTCCCCCTTGGCGTATGCTCGCGGATCATTTACCGCTCCCGCCTGCGGTACAGTTCCAGCGCCTTTACAACGGTATCCTCGATTTTCTCCACAGGCGTCCCTGCGGGGAAAAATCTGCCGATCAGTTCCGTGCGGCCTTCGCCTGCTCCGCCTGATTTGGTTTTTTCTCCTACTGTCAGATAGGTTTTGCAAGCACGGGCTTTGAAGGACGCAAAGCAAAAGAAACGTCCGCAAATGCAGACGTTTCTGATGTAAATGAGTGTTTCCGGCTCTGTTATGTTAATTTTTCTTTGAGGTCTTTACACACCAAGGTCAGCGGCGGCTTCCATCTTAAACTTATCCATAGCAGCGCGGGCCTCGGGAACGTTGATCTTGTTGGTGTTCTTACTGGACATAACAGTTTCTCCTTTTCAATCTCTTACATGTGTGGGTCACTTGGGTATCGCAAGCATAGTTTGACACGAAAAGGATCGGCTATGCGGAAATAAAAACGGTAAAATCTGTGTTTTTCTCAATTTTCGCCAGTATTATGCCCGGCACCGTTATTTAAAAGGATCTGGACCGCATTTTTATCGCAGGCCGGCAAACGGTATCTTCCGGTTCGTTTTGTCATTGCTTTCGTAAAAAATCACGGGGACTGCTTTTGAGCAGTCCCCGGGTTGGGTCATTCAGCAGTATTTGCCATCGAGGCGATATAGTCCTCGTAGGTGCCAAGGCGGTCGGTCAGCTTGCCGTCCTCCAGCACCATAATGCGGTTGGCGATGGTCTGCACGAACTCGTGGTCATGGCTGGAAAACAGCACCACGCCCTTGAAGTCCACGAGGCCGTTATTCACAGCGGTGATGGACTCCAGATCCAAGTGGTTTGTGGGCTGATCCAGCACCAGCACGTTAGAGCCGTAGAGCATCATGCGGGAGAGCATACACCGCACCTTCTCGCCGCCGGAGAGGACCTTCACCGGCTTGAACACATCGTCGCCGGAGAACAGCATCCGTCCGAGGAATGCCCGCTTGAAGGACTCGGTATTGGCCTCGGGAATCTTGGGGGTAAACTGCGCCAGCCAGTCCACCAGATTCAAATCGCAGTCATTGAAAAACGCGGAGTTATCCAGCGGGAAGTAGCTGGTGGTGATGGTGGTGCCCCACTTGTAGGTGCCCTCGTCCGGCTCCATCTCGCCCATGACGATCTTGAACAGGGTGGTCTTGGCGATCTCATCCTCGCCTACAAAGGCGATCTTATCTCCCTTGTTCACCCGGAAGGACACGTTATCCAGCACCTTGCGGCCGTCCAGCGTCTTGGAGATGCCCTCCACCGCCAGGATCTCCTTGCCGCACTCCCGCTCCATGGTAAAGCCCACGAAGGGATACCGCCGGGAGGAGGCGGGCATTTCCTCTACCGTCAGCTTGTCCAGCAGCTTGCGGCGGGCCGTGGCCTGCTTGCTCTTGGATTTGTTGGCGGAGAAGCGCTGGATGAACAGCTGCAATTCCTTGATCTTTTCCTCGTTTTTCCGGTTCTGGTCCTTCATCATCCGCTGGACCATCTGGCTGGACTCGTACCAGAACTCGTAGTTGCCCACATACATCTTGATATGGCCGTAGTCCACGTCCACGATGTTGGTACACACGGTGTTCAGGAAGTGACGGTCATGGCTCACCACAAGGATCAGGCTCTCGCAATCCATCAGGAAGTCCTCCAGCCACTCGATGGCCTGAATGTCCAGATGGTTGGTGGGCTCGTCCAGCAGGATGATGTCCGGCTTGCCGAACAGCGCCTGAGCCAGCAGCACCTTCACCTTTTCCTTGGCGGTCAGGCTGGACATTTCGCTGTACAGAATATCGTTGGAGAGGCCAAGGCCCTGAATGAGCCGGGACACGTCGGATTCGGCCTCCCAGCCGCCCATTTCGGCAAATTCGGCCTCCAGCTCGCTGGCCTTCACGCCGTCCTCGTCGGTGAAGTCCTCTTTTTCATAGAGGGCGTCCTTCTCCTTCATCACGTCATAGAGGCGCTGGTTGCCCATCATCACCGTATCCAGCACGGTGTAGGCGTCATACTGGAAGTGGTCCTGCTTCAGAATGGACATCCGCTCTTCCTTGGGGATGATGACCTCGCCGGTGGTGGGCTCCAGATCCCCGGAGAGGATGCGGAGGAAGGTGGACTTGCCAGCGCCGTTGGCGCCGATGATGCCGTAGCAGTTGCCGGGAACGAACTTCAGCTCCACGTCCTTGAACAGGGTCTGGCCGCTGAAGTTCATGCTTACATTGTTGACTGTGATCATGTCGGTATCCTTTCATCACGGAGTCCGCGGTTTTCCCGCAGGCTCCTTTTATTATCCGTCATAGCCGGACAGCGGTCCAAACGGCAACCAGTTCCCCGCCGCCGCATAAAAAAGCGACGGCCAAACGGTCGTCACAGAACATTGTGCTGCCCAAAACTGGTACTATTATGTTGCTTTTTCTCTCTTTTGTCAAGTATTCTTCTGCATTTGTACAGAAACATACGGACATTTTCTTTTTCATGCCGCTCTCCCGGCGTTTTTTCCTTGAAAACCCCTTGACAATTTGGTTTACACATTGTAGACTGCAAGTAGAAGGTCTACATGTAGTAAACCTCGGAGGTGAGCCTATGAGCGATTTGAAAATGGGGCCGGTGGAGACCCGGTTCGCGGAGATCATCTGGGACAGGGAGCCGGTCGGCTCCACAGAGTTGGTCCGACTGGCGGAGGAGGCCCTTGGTTGGAAAAAGTCCACCACCTACACCGTTCTGAAACGGCTGTGTGACCGGGGCATCTTCCAAAACGAGGGCGGCACCGTCACCAGCCGGCTGTCCCGGGCGGACTATGACACCGCCCAGAGCCAGCAATTCGTGGAGGAAAGCTTTTCCGGGTCCCTGCCCGCGTTTATCACGGCGTTTACCCGGCAAAAAAAGCTGACGGAGGACGAAATCGCGGAGCTGCAAAAGCTGATCGATCAGAACAGGAGGTAGCGTATGGGCGAGTTTGTAATGCACCGGCTGTTTCCCATCGTCTGTAATATGAGCCTCACCGCCAGCGTGGTGATTCTGGCGGTACTGGCAGTCCGCCTGCTGCTGCGGCGGGCCCCCAAGGTCTTTTCCTATGCCCTGTGGGCGGTGGTGCTGTTCCGGCTGCTGTGTCCGGTGTCCGTCACCTCCGCCGTGTCCCTGCTGGGGGCGCTGGGCGCTCCGGCGCAGGAGCGAAGTGCCGTTACCAGCGTGGTGGAGTATGTCCCGGCGGACATCGTCCGCAATATGGTCCCCGCGGTGACGCCTTTGCCCCAGGAGCCGTTCCCGGCGGAACCCGGCGAGAACATCGTCAGCACCGCCCCCAGCGTGACCCAACCTGATGCTGCCCCGGTCTCGCCCCTCAGCGGCCCGGTGGCGGTCCTGACCCTGACGTGGCTGACGGGCATGGCCCTGCTGCTTCTTTACAGCGTGGTCTCGCTGCTGCGGCTCCGCCGCCGCCTGGTGGGGGCCGTGCGGTTGGAGGACAACATCTATCTGGCGGACTACATCCCCTCCCCCTTCGTCATGGGCCTGTTCCGGCCCAAGATCTACCTGCCCTCCACCCTGACGGAAACGGAGCGGGGCTACATCCTGCGGCATGAGCAGTATCATCTCCGCCGCCGGGATCATGTGGTAAAGCTCCTGTCATTTCTGGCCCTGTGCGTCCACTGGTTCAACCCGCTGGTGTGGGCGGCGTTCATTTTGGCGGGGAAGGACATGGAAATGAGCTGCGACGAGGCCGTGGTAAGGGAACTGGGCGAGGACATCCGGGCGGACTACTCCGCCTCCCTGCTGAGCCTTGCCACCGGCCGCCGCATCGTGGCGGGGATGCCCCTTGCCTTCGGCGAGGGCGACACCGGCGGACGCATCCGGAACCTGCTGAACTGGAAACGGCCCCAGCCGTGGATCATCGCCGTGTGCGCCGTGGTCTGCGTGGGTCTGATCGCCCTCTGCGCCGCCAATCCCAAGGGGAGCGGCACCCCAACGGAAGATCCCCCGGCGGACCGGACGGAAACCGGCCAGTGGCCCAGCGTGGAGGCCTACGTCCAGCAGGTGATGCTGTCCCAGACGGAGGCCCGGTATTACGCGGAAAACGCCGACGGCACTGTCAGCGGCCAGCCCCATACCGCCGCAGTGACGGATCGAAAGCTGGAATATCTGACGAAGGGCGGCGAGCTGGCCGGACTGGCCCTCGACGGCGTGTTGGAGGAATGGGAATATTTCTATCTGGTGAAGCTGGATGTGGACACGGCTTCGGTGGCGCTGGTGGGCGGACAGTATTATGACAACGAGGAATACTTCTCGTTAGATGATCGTCATGTAATAGTGGCCCTGCGGCACGATGACGGCAGCTATGACATCCTCTGCGATGACCCCATCAATGACGGCGGCGATTTCTTCGGCTATCACAACACCATAGAGGAGGCCATTTATGACTGGTATGTGACGGATCAAAATTTGGATCTGCCGCTGTATGTGGAGGACTGGATCGACCAGATCAACTACAACAACCCCAATGACAAGCCCGGCAACTATCCCGTCCACCGCTATGATGTGGACGGCGGCTACCTCTATATTCCCGGCAGCGCATGGATCATGGCGGACGTGACGGCCCATCGCAGTCACGGTCACTGGGAATGGTATTCCGGCTATGATACCGGCTCCATCCTTACGGTAGACCGGTTCACCCAGACCTTGGAGGACGAATATATTACTTCCCGGAAGCAGGGCTTCGAGCCGCTGGACGATACCAAGCAGATCTGGAAACGGCGGCAGGACGGCATAAACGAGCGGTACTACTTCTACCCCGCCGCCGATGGGAACGGCTGCTGGCGGATCTGGACTTTGTGGACGGATCTGGGCATCAGCGACTATCCCTACATCTTCATCGAGCCTCAGGTGATGTATCTCATGGCGGAGAGCTTCACGCCGACGGAGAGCTTTCCCGCCGCCGGCGCGTCCACCCGGACTACGATGACCTCCACCTACCGGGCGGAGGTGGACGGGCGCGCCGCGGATCTTACGGTCTCCTACACGGTGGAGCAGAAAAACGGCGAGCCGCAGCTCTGTTCTCTGGACAGCGCCCGGGCCAGAAACGTTCACGGCTGGGAGCAGGTGCATCTGGCAGCCACGGTGGAGCAGCATCAGTCGCTGTTCGGTTCGGGCCTATATCAGTACCTCGTTCCAGTATTCTACGAGGCCGACCGGGGCAATGGCTGGGAAACCTTTCAGGCCGTGGTGGAGATCTCGCTGACAGGGCAGTACAGTCCCCGGCACACCCTGACGCAAGAGGAGCTGGCCGCCTACAACGCCGTTATGGACCCTGCGGTCCGGGATGAGAGCGGTGACATTGTGGACTTTCACATCCAGCCCTTCAGTTACTTCTTTTCCTCCTATTATAAAAATGTCAGGAACCTGAATTTTGAGGAATTTATCCGCTATTTCCCGGACAGCGGCCAGGCGACTGAGGCGGAATTTGAGGCGTTGAAAAAGCTGGATGACTGGCCGTTCAAGCAGGTGGAGCGCATGGAGAATATGCCGGTACCCATCCACCGGCACACGGTTTCCAGCATCAACGAGGTGCTGACCCGCTGGGGCGGCATCACCACGAGCGATCTGGACACCTCCGGCGTCTGCTATCTGGAGGAATATGACGCTTACTATACATATACCTCAGATTTCAATATGTTCTATTTTATAGCGGAATCCGGCGAACAGGTCGGAAACTACGTTTATCTGCGTAAATCTGTTGAAAACGGAAATATTGCAGCCCTGACCCTGCGCCTGATGCCGGGAACGGACGAATGGCAAATTGTGTCCCACTGGCGCTCAGGCAGTTGAACCGCATAAAAAGTCAGGCGTTGGAAAACCAACGCCTGACTTCAGCGTGTCGAAAAAGTCTTTTCTCCCCGCTGAGCCAGTTTTCAGAACTTTATAAAAGTTCTGAAAACTAAGGATTTCAATGGCGCAGGACACCCTTCTTGGGTTTCCCGCGCACACCCTTCCTTTCCGTTGCGGAGAATCTACCTCTTTATCGACAGCCTCAAGTCAGGCGTTGGAAAACCAACGCCTGATTTTTACTATGTTCGCTATGTTCCTTTTTATTCGTCAGTCCTTTCGGTACTCCGGCTTCCAGAGCAGTTCCTCAAAGCTCTTGATATACACGTCGCAGAAGGAGCGCATTTCCTTCTCGTCCCCGGCGAAAAAGCTGTCATAGACCCCTACCACCCGCATTTTGGCGCTGCGGGCGCCCTTGCAGGCGGCAAGGCTGTCGTCAAACAGGGTACAGGTTTCCGGCTCCACGCCGTACCGCTCCGCCACCCCTAACCACAGGCGCTTGTCCTTTTTCTCAATACCCAACTCCTGAGCAAAGGTAACGGATTCGAAGTACTTCATCAGATCCAGCTTTTCCATCGCGGTGCGGCAGTGCACCGGCACGCTGGAGGTCACCAACGCCATCCGCCGGTTCTCCGCCTTGCACTGCTTTAAAAACGCCCGGACGCCGGGCTTCACCGTCACATGGGCGTAGGCGTCCTTGGCCAGCTCCATCCACTCCGCCATGATGTCTTCCTCGCTGTCGGGCAGATTACAGAACTCCTTGGTGAACTTAGCCGCCAAGGGGAAAATGGTGTGGGCCACCCCCTCGTAATAGGCTTTTGTGTAGGGCAGACCCCTCCGGGCCAGAAATTCCCTGTCCACGTCCTTCCAGACATCGTTGGAATCAATGAGGGTGCCGTCCATATCAAATAAATACATATCAGTTCTCCTTTTCCAGCCAGAATCGCCACGGGAAGTCCTTGGCCTCCTCCGCATAGTCCACGCCGATCCGTGGGCCGGCGCAGATGTGCTCCGGTCCGGTCACCGGGTCCGTCAGCCCCACATCCGCCATGGAATCGCAGAGAAACAGAACGTCCCCCTCCAGATCCAGCTTATTCTGGGCCGTGGTGAGGTCCAGCGCCTTACAGACCTTGCCGGGACCGTTGAGAAAGTTTTTCCGCCGGTAGGCGTTCATGGGCGCATCCCCGAACCGCAGGTGCTTCATGGTCTCTGCCCCCGCCGCCGGTTCCAGTCCCCGCAGCAGCACGGCAGAAGGTTCTCCCTCCGGCTCCGTGACGAAGTTCAGACAGTGGTACATCCCGTAGATGAAATAGATGTAGGCGTGGCCGGGGGCCATGAACAGCGTTTCCGTCCGGGGCGTGCGGCGGTAGTTATAGGCGTGGCAGGCCTTGTCGCACCGGCCCACGTAGGCCTCCGTTTCCGTAATGCGGCCCGCCAGCAGCTCGCCGTTCCGGTTCCGCACCAGATACTTTCCCAGCAGCGCCTGCGCGATGGCAACGGTGTCGCCGTTGAAGAAATCATGGGTCAGCTTCGCCATAGGGCCTCCTTTATCAAATATGCAGAATTTCGCAGAAAAGCAGTAAAAATCCACAAAAACAGCCGCGTTTCCAGAACTTCCTTTGCGGCCTTCGGAGAAGTCGGCCAGCCCCTCTTGCGGCGGCGGCAGTTTTCCACTATAATCGCTACATTCGCGGTCTCTGTGCCAACCTTCGCGCAGGGCTGATTCGATGCGTTGATCCACGCTGCCTGCCGTCCAAAACCGGCGGGAGAAATTTTTATCATCATACCACATCCGGTGGGGAGGAGCAAGTATATGAAGCAGGGTTCTCTGCGTTCGTCCGCCTATGCGGTTCTGACGGCTTTCATCTGGGGCACCGCCTTTGTAGCCCAGAGCGTGGGCGCGGAACATGTCCCGCCGCTGGCCTTTAATGCCGCCCGGTCGGTGATCGCCTTTGTGTTTTTGCTGGTGCTGTGCGCCGTCATGCGATCCGGCCGCCGCCGGAAGGGGCAGGCTGCCTCCATCACCCGCTCCCGGAAGGATCTTCTGCTGGGCGGCTTCTGGTGTGGCCTGACGCTGGGCCTTGCCTCCTTCCTTCAGCAAAAGGGTCTGGACACCACTTCCCCCGGCAAGGCGGGCTTCATCACCGCCCTTTACATCGTGCTGGTGCCCATTTTCGGCATTTTCCTGAAGAAGCGAGTACCCAAGGCGGTGTGGGTCAGTGTGCTGCTGGCGGTGGCGGGACTGTACTGCCTGTGCATCACGGAGAGCTTTACCGTCGCCCCCGGCGACCTCTGCGTGATGCTGTGCGCCTTTGTGTTTACAGCACAGATCCTTCTGGTGGATCACTTTGTCACCGTGGTGGACGGCGTGGAGCTGTCCTGCTGTCAGTTCTTCTTTGTCACAGCGTTTTCCCTGATCGGCTCCCTGCTTTTCGAGCATCCCACCTGGGCGGGCCTGACCATGGCGGCGGGCGCCATTCTGTATGCGGGTCTCTTTTCCAGCGGCGTGGGCTATACGCTGCAAATTCTGGCTCAGAAAGGCTCCAACCCCACGGTGATCTCTCTGCTGCTAAGTCTGGAATCCGTGTTCGCCACCATTTCCGGCGCGGCGATCTTGGGAGACCGCCTCAGCGGGCGGGAATATTTCGGCTGCGCCCTGATGCTGGCAGCGGTGGTGCTGGCACAGCTGCCGGACAGAAAAAAAGCATAAGCCCTGCGTGTTTTTTCGGAAGCGGAGCCTGTTGGCTCCGCTTTTTTCGTGGACATTCGCAAAGGTATGTGCTATACTCTAGTCTGTATGAGTATGGAATCCATAACTGAGGTGAAAAATATGCGGATCGACGTATTAGGCGTTGGTTTTGATAATCTGACCATGACGGAAGCCGTGTCCCGCGGAGCGGCACTGCTGGAGGAACCGGGGTGCCACTATGTAGTGACCCCGAATCCGGAAATCGTGGAGGTCTGCCGGGAGAACCCGGCGGCCATGCAGGCGGTCAACGGCGCGGATCTGGTGCTGCCGGACGGCATCGGCGTGGTAAAGGGAGCGGCCATGCTGGGCACGCCCCTGAAGGAAAAGACCCCCGGCATCGAATTTGCCGCAGGGCTGATGGGAAAAATGGCCGAGCGCGGGAGATCCCTCTATCTGCTGGGCGCTAAGCCCGGCGTGGCGGACATGGCGGCGGAACGGCTGCAAAAGCAGTACCCCAGACTGAAGATCGCCGGAACTCATGATGGCTACTTCAAGGAGGACGCCCCTGTGGTGGAAGCCATCCGGGAAAGCGGCGCGGACTGCGTGTTCGTCTGTCTGGGAGCCCCCAAGCAGGAGCTGTGGATGGCGCGGAACGGCCCCGCCACCGGTGCCCATTTGCTGTGCGGCCTCGGCGGCAGCCTGGACGTGTTCGCGGGCACCGTGGAGCGTGCGCCGAAATTCTGGTCCGATCACGGTCTGGAATGGTTTTACCGCCTGTGTAAGGAGCCGAAGCGCATCGGCCGGATGATGAAGCTGCCGCTGTTTCTGGTCCATGTGCGGCAGGAGAAGGGAAAACGGAAATGAACGGACGTTTGATCGTATTCGAAGGGACCGACGGTTCCGGAAAAGCCACCCAGTCCCGGCTGCTGTGCGAGCATTTACAGCGAGAAAGCATCCCCTATAAAAACATCACTTTTCCCCGGTACGGCAAGCCCTCCGCCGCCATGGTGCAGGAGTATCTGGACGGCCACCTGGGCAGCCATCCCGGCGATGTGAACGCCTATGCAGCGTCGCTGATGTTTTCCATGGATCGCTATGCCTCCTACAAGCAGGACTGGGGCGCTTTCTATGAGGCCGGCGGGCTGGTGATCGCGGACCGCTACACCACGTCCAACGCCGTCCATCAGGCGTCCAAGCTGCCGCCGGAGGAACGGACGGTCTTTTTGAACTGGCTCTTTGAGCTGGAATACGGCAAGCTGGGCCTGCCGAAGCCGGATCTGGTGCTCTATCTGGATATGCCCACGGAGATCACGGAGAAGATGATGCGCAGCCGGGAGGCCGCCACCGGCACCCATGCCGACATTCACGAGCAGGACGAGGCTTATCTGAAAAGCTGCCGGGAGGCCGCCCGGGAGATCGTGAAGGACTGCGGCTGGACCGTAATCCACTGCGCCAAGGGCGATGCTCCCCGAACCGTGGAGGACATCCACATCGAGGTGTACAAGACTGTCAAGTCGCTGCTGTAAGGCCTGTCCCCCCAGCGGGACGCGGTGCGTCCCCGCCGGTTCAGCAGCAATCGCAACCGTTGTGGATACAGCCGTTTCCGCAGCTATATCCGCTGCCGCAGCATACCAGTACCACGATCAGAACGAGAATGATCCAGAGCCAGGAGCTGTCATTGTTGTTGCAGCACATACCACTACCCCGCTTTCTGTTTGATAGGCTATCTTATGCCGCTGTCACCGGAAACCGGGCTTGGACCGGACAAAAATCCGGAAATTGTATTCCCCTCCCTGACGGGGACCGGGAAAGCAAGGAGGAACCAATGTCTGAATACAGAAGAGATGATACTGCCAGCTGGGACGCACAGGAGGTCCGGCAGGCGCAGTGGGCGCGGCGTGAAGCGGCGTCTGCCCACCACAGCAAAAGCCGTTCCCGCAGGCGTAGACAGAATCCGCTGGCGGTGCTGGTCGGTTACCTGATCTTTGTCCTGCTGGCTTCCGCCATTCTGGCGGGTGTGGGCTGGATGCTGGGCTCGGATTTCTGTGCCTTCAACCGGGGTGCTCTGCGGGAGACCTCGGTGGAGGTAACGGCGGAGGACAGCGTGTCCACCGTGGCGGATAAGCTTCAGGATGCGGGGCTGATCAAATACAAATGGTTTTTCAAGCTCTACGCCGGGATCTCCCATGCCGATAAAAAGATCGGCATCGGCACCTATACACTGAATACGGAGATGGATTACCGGGCGCTGATCCTGGGCATGCACAACTCCTCCGGCAACCTGACGGCGGAGACTGTCACCGTCACCATCCCCGAAGGCTATACCGTGCGGCAGACCATCCGTCTGCTGGCGGAAAAGGGCGTCAATACGGAAGAAAATCTGCTGGAGGCCGCCAAGACCGCCACATACGATTACAGCTTCATCAACAACAATTCCGAAGACCCCAGCCGTCTGGAGGGCTACCTGTTCCCGGACACCTATGAGTTCTACAAGAATCACAATGCCAAGAACGCTCTGGGTAAGCTGATCGATGCTTTCGCTGACCGTATCGACGAGGACGCCTTCGCCTCCTCCAAGGCCAAATCCATGGGTTACAGCATGAAGGATGTGGTCATCATCGCCTCCCTCATTGAAAAGGAGACGGACGGTACGGATCAGCGGGATATCGCCTCCGTCATCTATAACCGTCTGCAAAAGCCCGGCGAGACCGCAGGGCTGCTCCAGATCGACGCGTCCCTGCTCTATGGTCTGCCGGATCACACCGGCGCCATCACCAACGCGGACAAGGCGGTCGATACCCCCTACAACCTGTATCTCCATAAGGGACTGCCGCCTACGGCCATTGCCAACCCCGGCAGTGCGGCTCTGAAAGCGGCTATGGACCCCAACGACACGGATTATTATTACTACGCATTGGGCACCGACGGGAAGCACCACTTCTCCAAGACCCTGTCTGAGCACAATGTCTTTGTGGGGAGCAGCTCCTATGGTGGATAAACAGAGAACGCTGCCGGAGTTGCTGGCTCCGGCAGGAGATATGGAACGGCTGAAAATGGCCGTGCTCTACGGCGCGGACGCCGTATATCTGGCGGGCACCGACTTCGGTATGCGGGCCTTCGCCGGAAACTTTGACCCGGACGAGCTGAAGGCGGCAGTGGCCTATGCCCATGCGCACAATGTACGGGTCCACTGCACCATCAACACCATGCCCCGGGGGGATGAGATTGTCCGCCTGCCGGCGCATCTGGAACGGCTGAATGACGCCGGTGTGGACGCGGTGATTGTGGCGGACCTGGGTGCCTTTACGCTGGCGGGGAAATATGCCCCCAACTGCCAGCGCCACATCTCCACTCAGGCCAGCATTTCCAACTATGTCACTGCCAACGCCTGGTATGATCTGGGCGCTTCCCGGGTGATTTTAGCCCGGGAGCTGAGCCTTGAAGAAATTCGGACCATCCGGGAGAACACCCCGGCAGAGCTGGAGATCGAGGCCTTTGTTCACGGGGCCATGTGCGTCAGCTATTCCGGGCGGTGTCTGCTGAGCAATTATATGACGGGCCGGGATGCCAGCCGCGGCGCCTGCGCACAGCCCTGCCGCTATCATTACGCCTTGATGGAGGAAAAGCGCCCCGGCGAGTATTTCCCCATTGAGGAGGACGAAAAGGGCAGCTATATTTTAAATTCCCGTGATATGTGCATGATCGACCATCTGGATGACCTGCTGGATGTGGGGCTGTCCAGTCTGAAGATCGAGGGCCGGGCCAAATCCGCCTATTATGCCGCCATCGTCACCGGCGCTTACCGGCACTGTCTGGACGACGCCGCTGCGGGCCGCCCCATCGACCCGGTGTGGCGGGATGAGGTGGAGCACGTCAGCCACCGGCCCTACGCCACCGGCTTTTACTACGGTTATCCCGGCCAGTACTACGAAAATTCCCGCTACATCCGGGAATGGCAGGTGGTGGCGCTGGTCACGGAATGTGACTCCAACGGCAACGCCGTCATTTCCCTGCGGAACAAGTTCCGCACCGGTGACACGGTGGAGCTGGTAGGGCCGGATCTGCGTCCCTTTTCCATGACGGTCCCGGAAATGCAGGATGAGAGCGGCGCGGTGGTGGAGGAACCCCGAAATCCCCAGATGTTGCTGAAGCTCAGGCTGCCCCGTCCGGTGCCGCCTATGACGCTGGTACGCCATCAGGTAGAATTGTCAGCCAAATAAGGAGATAGGAGATATTATGAACGCAGATGTTGTTATCATCGGCGCCGGTCCTGCCGGCATCTTCACCGCCCTGGAAATGGTCAAAAAGGGCAGCAAGCAGAAGATCATCATGGTGGAAAAGGGCCAGGCGGTAGAAAACCGCCATTGCCCCAAGGACAAGACAAAGAAGTGCGTCAACTGCAAGCCCTACTGCCACATCACCACCGGCTTCTCCGGCGCCGGCGCGTTTTCCGACGGCAAGCTGTCCCTCAGCTATGAGGTAGGCGGCGATCTGCCCACCCTCATCACCCCGGAGCTGGCACAGGAAACCATCAATTACGCTGACCAGATCTATCTGGATTTCGGTGCGGATGAGCACATTGAGGGTCTCGGTAATGACGAGGAGCGCAAGGAGATCCGCAAGCACGCCATTCAGGCAGGCTTGAAGCTGGTGGACTGCCCCATCCGCCACATGGGCACGGAAAAGGCTCAGGGTATCTACTACGCCATCGAGAAGTACTTACAGGAGCACGGCGTAGAGATGTACTTTGGCTACGAGTGCAGCAACCTGATTCTGGAAAATGACGTCTGCAAGGGCGTTTCCGTGTCCAACGGCAAGGTGGACATGGAGATCTACGCCAAGCACACCGTGGTGGCCACCGGCCGCCGGGGTGCCGACTGGCTGGAAAAGCTCTGCGCGGAACACAACATCGCTCACGCTCCCGGCACTGTGGATATCGGTGTCCGTGTGGAGGTCCGCAATGAGGTCATGGAGACCGTAAACCGGGTCCTGTACGAGTCCAAGCTGGTAGGCTATCCCCGGCCCTTCAAGAACAAGGTCCGTACCTTCTGCCAAAACCCCGGCGGCTTTGTCAGTCAGGAAAACTATGACAACAACCTGGCGGTGGTCAACGGCCACTCCTACAAGGAGAAGAAGAGCGACAACACCAACCTGTCCATTCTCTGCTCCCACAATTTCTCCGTGCCCTTCAACCAGCCCATTGCCTACGCCCAGAAGGTGGGCGAGCTGACCAACATGCTGGCCAACGGCCAGATCCTGGTGCAGCGCTTCGGTGACATTCTGGACGGCAAGCGCACCTGGCAGAAGGAGCTGGCCCAGTCCAACATCCGCCCCACTCTGCCGGACGCCGTGGCCGGCGACATTACCGCCGCCATGCCCTACCGGGCCATGACCAACATCATCAACTTCATTCAGGCCATGGATTATGTGGTGCCCGGCTTCGCCGCCTACGAGACCCTGCTGTATTCCCCCGAGCTGAAGTTCTACTCCAACCGGGTGAAGATGGACACGGATTTCAACACCAGCCTTCAGGGGCTTCACTGCCTGGGCGACAGCTCCGGCTGGACCCGCGGCTTGATGATGGCCTCCGTCATGGGTGTCCTCATGGGCCGCAAGATCGCGGAGGAGGGCTGAGTTCCCTTCCGCCCGTAATATGTTCCGAATAAATACAGCCCCGCCGGATTCCTTTCGGAATCCGGCGGGGCTTTTATCATGTAGGAAAGGCTTTGCGCTTATTCCTGCGGCTGATCGGCGGCGATGTTCACGCCGATGCCGTTGACCTCCACGCCGTCATCGGCGGGGATCAGGAGATACTTGCGGCCGTCGATGATCCGGGTCTCGATGAGATAGCTGTTTTCCGGGGCGATGGAGATCTTCACCTCCGGGGTGGTGACCTGAAACTTGCGGCTCTCGATGATATTCACAGGGTTCAGTTGGGCGTTTTCGCCGTACTGCTTTTCGCAGTTCGCCTTGAACGCTTCCACCTTTTCGGTGTCCACGCCGCTGTTGGCCAGTATGCAGCCCACGTCGGAAACCGTCAGCTCCAGCGGCTCTGGATCGTGGCTTTCCTTGTGGTCCTCGATCTTTGCCCGGATCTGCTCATGGACGGACTGCACCACGTCATAGCTGCAAGCCTCATCCAGCGCCTCCGTCAGCGCCGTATCAAAAACGTTTTTCTGTTCTGCCGCAGACATGGGCGGCTCCACCCGGAACAGCGCGTCAATGACCTCCTGATGCAGCTCCGCCGGGTTCTTGGCGTAGAACAGCAGGTCATAGATGTTGGCGGCGCGGCTGTCAAAGGCGGGGTACAGGAAGCCAAGCTCCGGGGCCAGCGCGATATGGCCGGTGGAGCCGGGATGGAATTCGTTCAGGTCATGATCATACCGCAGCTCCAGGGTAGGTGCCTTCACCGGGCAGACGGCGCAAACGAAATACCGGTACACCGTGTCCCCCGCGTCCGCCTGAAATTCATCGTCCCGGCTCTTGTGGGGTACATCGTAGGTGTCCGCAGCCAGCAGGATCAGGTAGTTGGTCTCTCCCATGTTCAGCGCGTCGATCAGCCGACGGCAGAAATCCTCCCGGGAGGCAGGGTCCTTCAGTTCCGTCTGCCGCATGGTCTGCAGCAGGCGGTGCTCGTCACTGTCCGCCACCTGTGCCGTGGAAAATGTGATATCCACCAAGTTCTTGCCCAAGGCCCCGGAGAGGGCCTTTTTCAGAAGGCCCAGATACATTTCCTGCTCCTCCTGCTGCATGAGGCCCATAGAGGCGTCGATCCAGGAAATGATCTCCTTATTGCTGTTGACATAGCAGCCAAAAATCTTGGAAATGCTGTTTTTATCCAGCTTGAAGCGCCGCCGGATCTCGTTGAGTTCTTTTTGATTCATGGTTATCCTTTCCCTTCGGTCAATGCTCGTACAGGAAGAAAGTGTACCACGGAACCGGCCGGAGGGCAAGGGAAAAACCTACAAATCGCACACAGCAAAACCGGCGGATACGCATACACGTATCCGCCGGTCATTTATTGTTCGGTCAGCCGATCAGCCGTTCTTCTTGCCGGCGCACAGCTTTTCCGCAAGGACGCACAGGAGAACGGTCAGGACCATATCCGGCAGAGTGTAGCCCACCGGGGTGTCCACGCCCATGAGCCAGCGATAGGCGATGAAGCCCACCAGCCAGATCACCAGATTCCGGCCGTCCGCCGCCACGGCAAAGCGATCCCGCTTGAGGAGGAAATGATCCGCGATCTGCACCGCGATCATGGGTGCAAACACAGAGCCGATGAGATACAGGAAGCCGGTGATATCATCCATGGGGAACAGAATGGCCCCCGCAGCGCCGATGACCGTCACCGCAATGGCGGTCTTTTTCCCGTTCAGCTTCTTGGAGAGGGACTCGGCAGAAATACCGGCGGACCAGGCATCCAGGAAGGTGGTGGTGACGGTGGAGAACACCAGGATCACCAGCGCGGCAATGCCGAGACCGGCCTTCACCATGATAACGGCGATGTCATATTCCCCGGTGAAGATGGCCGCACCCATGCCGATGACATACATCCAGCAGGACACCAGGCCATACACCACCACGCTGACCCAGGTGGCCTGCACAGGCTTTTCCGCCTCGCGGGTGTAGTCGCTGATGAGGGGCAGCCAGCTCAGAGGCATGGCCACCGCCAGCTCCACCGCCGCACCGAAGGTCATGGCCTCGCCGGAGGCCGCCATAGCGCTGCCGGAGAAGAAGATCACCTTGCACAGCACTAAGGTCAAAAGAAACAGGGCCGCCATGGTCAGCTTGTTGATCCAGCCCAGATCTGTAATACCCACAGCGATCCACAGGATAATGAGGACGCCGATGACCAGACACCAGACCCAATGTCCAAGATTGAAAATACCTCCGATAGCCAAGGCCCCGTCATAGATCATGATGGCGGTCCAGCCCACCAGCTGAAGGACGTTCAGGAAGGCGAACAGCAAACCTCCTTTCTGGCCGAAGCTCATTTTCACAGTCTCCATGGCGCTGCGGCCGGTGCGGCCGCCGATGAGACCCGCCAGAAGCATCATGGCGCAGCCGATGATGTGGCCAATGAGAATGGCCGCCAGGCCCTTGGCCATGCCCAAAGGCGCAAAGGAGGTGCCGGTGAGGATCTCCGCTAGGGAGACGCCCGCGCCGAACCAGATCAGGCCGTTTTGAAAGGTAGATGTCTTTTTCATGCCTGAGCACCCCCCAAATCAGTCCGGGGCCGGGCCGCCATCTCCCAGAAATGGCGCTCATGCTCCGAGCAGGTGCGGAAAATTTCCAGGCAGTGGGCCTCCCGCTCCGGCGGAATGCTGGCGCAGACCTTTTCCGTAAAGGCCTCCCAGGCCTTGCAGATGCTCTCGTACCGCTCCCCGGCATAGTCGTTGACAAACCGGGCGTACGGGGTGTTCTGCACGCCGGGAACGTTTTTCAGCATCTCTCCGAAGATCCAGCCGTAGCTGAGCATACAGGGCAGGCAGGCCATCATGCAGTCCGCCGCGTCCACGGCGTTCTGGGCTGCGTTCAGCATGTAGTCCACATAGGCCCGGTTCTCCGGCCGCAGGGGCAGGGGCTGGATCTCTTCATCTTTCAGGCCGTAGCGCTTGAGATAGTACCGCCGGGTGGAGTCCTCCGCCTCGTTGACAAAGGCCAAGAGCGTATAGTAGTTCCTGATCTCCTCCATGTCGCTGGAATGGAGGATGCCCCAGGCGAACACCTTGGAGTATTCCCGGAGGTACAGGCTGTCGTCCACAATGTAGCCCTTGAAGCATTCTTCATCCAAGGTGCCGTCCGCCACGCCCCGCAGGAACGGGGTCTCCATGCAGGAGCGCCAGATGGGCAGGCTGTCCTGAATACAGGTATCCAAAAAGCTCATACCCGGGACACCCCCTTTGCCGCCTTCCGCAAAGCCCCCAGGGGCAGGATCATCAGAATCACCAGGGAGAAGATACCCTCGGGGATCTTGCTGGAGATGTGGTAGGTCAGGCTGTAGCCCCAGGCGCCCCAGCCGTCCCAGGCGTTCTGGGAGAAGAAGATGACGCCGCTGAATACATGGGCCCAGAATTTGATGAAAATGGCCAGGATGCCGCCGCAGAGGATCTTCCAGCGCTTGTCGCTGCCGAACACGCCGGCATAGCCCAAGCAGGAGAAGCAGACCAACTGTTGCACAAAGATCTGAGCCCAGTGGACCGCCTGCCAGCCGGGGATCAGGAGCATCGCCAGAATACCGCACACCCAGCCGCTCAGCATGGACAGCCGATAATCATACAGCAGGGCCAGCAGCATCAGCGGGATCCAGGAGCCGCAGGTGATGTTGGAGCCGGTGGGCAGGGGGATGCGGATCGTGGCCAGCACCAACGTCATGGCGCAGACGATCCCACCCAGGCACAGGTCCCGGGCCGTCAGCCGGATGCCCCGGCACAGCCAGACCGTTGCCAGCAGGTAGCCCACAGCGAATAAGATCGCAACCGTAGAGGTGATCATTCCGTAAAAGCTCCCTTCAGGGCGAACATGTGGTTCATGGGACCGGAGCCGTGGCCCAGATCCAGCATGGCCGCCAATGCGCCGGAGATGTATTCCTTGGCCCGCTCCACAGACTGGTCCAGATCATAGCCCTTGGCCAGGTTGGAGGCAATGGCGCTGGAAAGGGTGCAGCCGGTGCCGTGGGTGTTGGGATTGTCGATCCGCTTGCCGTGGAACCACTTGCCGGAACCGTCCCGCCACAGGAGATCGTCGGCATCGTTGACCTTATGGCCGCCCTTGCACAGCACGGCGCAGCCGTATTTCTCGCTGATGTACCTAGCGGCGGCCTCCATGCCGGTAGCATCGGTGATGGTCATGCCGGAGAGGATCTCCGCCTCGGGGATGTTGGGGGTCAGGACCGCCGCCAACGGCAGCAGCTCCCGGCACAGGGCCTCCACCGCGTCATCCCGCAGCAGCTTTGCCCCGGAGGTGGCCACCATCACGGGGTCCACCACGATGTTCTTCGCCTTGTACTGCTTCAGTTTTTCCGCGATGACCACGATGAGGTCGGCGGAGGAAACCATGCCGATCTTCACCGCGTCGGGGAAAATATCGGTAAAAATAGCGTCCAGCTGCTCACCCAGGAAATGAGGAGTGGACTCCAGAATGTCAGTGACGCCGGTGGTGTTCTGGGCGGTCAGGGCCGTGACGGCGCTCATGGCGTAAACGCCGTTGGCCGTCATGGTCTTCATATCCGCCTGGATACCGGCGCCTCCGCTGGAATCGCTTCCAGCAATGGTCAATGCTGTTTTCATGTGAATACTTCCTTTCTCTTTTACAGCACAGTTTTATAAAGCGATACAAGGTGGTGCCCCCAATGTACCGCCTGAACACAGGGCAAGGCCCTGAGCGTTCCGAATTTACTTGTTGAGCGGTTCCCAATGGTCGGGAAACTCCGTCAGGGACGTGAGATAGACCTCCGCCGCCTCTTTCAGCCCCGCCTGATCTGTTTCCCCGTGGGCGTCCAATACGCCGACAGTGCGGAAACCCGCCGCCTTAGCGGTTTTCAGGGCGTAGAGGGAATCCTCGAATACCAGCGTTTCCGCCGGGGCCGTCCCCAACGCTTCCGCCGCCAGATGGTAGATCACCGGCTCATGCTTGCTGACGCCCACCTCGCCGGTGGTGAAAACCGCTTTCAGATAGGGCAGCAGGCCCAGCCGATCCAACGCGGCGGTCACGTGCGCCCGCGGGCTGGAGGTAGCCGCCGCCATGGAAATGCCCCGTTCCGCCAGAAATTCCAGCAGCGCTGCCGCGCCGGGCTTGGCAGGGACCTCCTGAGCATAGTAGTCCTTCAGCATCCGGGCAATGCCGCCGCAGATTTCCGTCTCGCTCTGTTGAAGCGGGTAATGCGCTTTCAGATAGGCAGCCCCCTGTTCCATGCTCATGGGAAAGAGGACCTCATTCAGTCCCGGCTCCGGGGTGATGTGCAACCGCCGGAGATACCGGGCGCCCAGATCTTCCCAGATACCCATAGAGTCCAGCAGGACGCCATCTAAGTCGAAAATGGCCCCCCGGATCATACCCGCAGCATTTCTTCCACGGTGGCTTTCAGATCAGCGGCGGCGGCTTTGACGTCCTTGGCGGCGTAAATGGCGCTGATGACCGCCACGCCGCAGATGCCGCTGCCCGCCAGCTTGCCTACGTTCTCGCCGGAAATACCGCCGATAGCCACCACAGGAATGGACACGGCCTTGCAGATAGCCTTCAGGGTCTCGTAGGACATCTCCCCCACATCGCTCTTGGAGCTGGTGGGGAACACAGCTCCCACGCCCAGATAATCCGCCCCCTGCTTCTCTGCCAGCAGAGCCTCCTCCACCGTGTGGGCTGAGACACCGATGAGCTTGTCCGGCCCCAGCTTGGCCCGGGCATCCAGCGCCGCCATATCGTCCTGCCCCACATGAACGCCGTCAGCGTCCATGGCCTTGGCGATGTCCACGTTGTCATTGACGATAAAGGGAACATGCCGCTCCCGGCACAGGGCTTGCAGCTCCTTGGCTTCTTCCAGAAATTTGCCCGCATCCAGAGACTTTTCCCGGAGCTGGATCATGGTAACGCCGCCGTCCAGGCTCTCCTTGACCACGTCCACCAGCGTCCGTCCGTTCAGCCAGTGCCGGTCGGTGACGGCATACAGCAGCAGATCTTTCGGATCACATTTCATATTGAACACCTCTGCATCTTTTGAAATCCCGGCGGGCACCGCTCTTGTCTGTCCGGCACAAAGGACCGGATAGAAAACAAAACGCGGATATGCCTGAAAGACATATCCGCATTACGAGCTCCATGAGCGTGTCAGCGACGGTATCTCCCTACGTTGGCATTATCCAAATCAGGTTTACGGGTCTGGGCGATACATCCCACTCTCAGCCTGCTTGCGCAAGCTCCCCTGTTGACAAAGGGTATCATAGCACTATTCGCCCCGGTTTGCAAGGGATTTTTCCGGATACGGGGGAAATCGGTCAATTTTCCCCGCTCTGCGCGGACTGCACAGAAATTCTGGAGAAAATGCAGTGCGTTTCGCAAAAGTTCCGCGCATCGAGGACATCTGTCTTTTCAATGACCGCCATGAAGAGACCCCTTTGTGATCCTGCACGAAGTTTATTCGGAGGGGTAGACAAGTTTTCGCCACGGGTGTATATATGTATACAAGTATACAGCAAGCGTATCGCTGGAAAGGAGCCCGCCATGCTTGAATTATCCGCCAAAACCAATCTGCTGGAGGAAAATGACTACCGTTATTCCCTTCAGGATGTGAAGGACCCGGTGCTGTACCGGGACGTATATAACTATGACGAGGTCCCCAAGGTGGCCTTTAACCACCGGCGGGTGCCTACATCCATGCCTGCCGATATCTGGATCACGGACACCTCCTTCCGGGATGGTCAGCAGTCCATGAACCCCTACACGCCGGAGCAGATCGAGCACCTGTTCAAGCTGCTGAGCAAGCTGGGCGGGCCTTACGGCCTGATCCGCCAGACGGAGTTTTTCATTTACAGCAAGCGGGACCGGGAGGCCATCGAACGCTGTCAGGCTTTGGGGCTGCGCTTCCCGGAGATCACTACCTGGATCCGGGCCACCCGGGAGGACTTCCGGATGGTGAAGGATCTTGGCATCAAGGAGACCGGTATTCTGGTGTCCTGCAGCGACTATCATATCTTTAAGAAAATGCAGATGACCCGCCGGCAGGCGTTGGACTACTATCTGGCCACGGTGAAGGACGCCTTTGACGCCGGGGTTATGCCCCGATGCCATCTGGAGGACATCACCCGTGCGGACTTTTACGGCTTCGTGGTGCCCTTCGTCAACGAGCTGATGGAGCTTTCCCACCAGGCCAAGATCCCCGTCCGTATCCGGGCCTGCGACACCATGGGCTACGGTGTCCCCTATACAGAGGTGGCCCTGCCCCGCAGCGTCCCCGGCATCATCTACGGTTTGCAGCACTATTCCGGCGTGGAGAGCGAATATCTGGAATGGCACGGTCATAACGACTTCTACAAGGCCGTTGCCAACGCCGCCACCGCCTGGCTGTACGGCGCCAGCGGCGTGAACTGCTCCATGCTGGGCATCGGTGAGCGCACCGGCAATGTGCCGTTAGAGGCCATGGTGTTTGAATACGCCTCCCTCCGTGGCTCTCTGGACGGCATGGACCCCACCGCCATCACCGAGATCGCCGACTACTTCGAGCGCGAGATCGGCTATCACATCCCCCCCATGACGCCCTTTGTGGGTCGGAACTTCAACGTCACCCGTGCAGGCATCCACGCTGACGGGCTTTTGAAGGACGAGGAGATCTACAACATTTTCAATACGGAAAAGCTGCTGGACCGGCCCGCCGCCGTAGCCATCAGCAAAACCTCCGGGCTGGCGGGCATCGCCTACTGGATCAACCAGAACTACCGGCTCCGCAGCGACCACCAGCTCAGCAAGCATGACGCACTGGTGGAAAAGCTGAAGGTCTGGGTGGATGAACAGTATGCCGGAGGCCGCACCACCGCCCTTTCCAACGAGGAACTGGAAGAAAAAATCGCAGAACTGTCCGGCGGCGTACTGAAGCCCCGCCATTGAGGAGGAACCCACCATGATGAGAGATCACAAGCCCATTTCCATCGCCGATCAGGTTTTCGAAAAGCTGGAACGGGATATTCTGTCCGGTAAATACCCTCAGGGCGAGATTCTGAGCGAGCTGCGGCTGTCCGGCGAGCTGGGCGTCAGCCGCACCCCCATCCGGGAGGCCATCCGGCGGTTGGAACAGGAGCGCATTTTGGAGGACTCCGGACACGGTCTGGTGGTCATCGGCATCTCCCGGCAGGATATGCTGGATATCTACGAGATCCGCCTTCAGCTGGAGGGTCTGGCCGCAAAGCGGGCCGCCGCCAGCATCACTGACGATGTACTGAGTGAAATGAAGGAGGTCCTGGACCTGCAGCGCTTCTACATTGAAAGTGAAAAGGAGCCGGGTGAAAATTCCGATCAGATCAAAAACCTGGACTCCCGGTTCCATGAATTGCTTTACAACAGCTGCGGCAGCCGTCCCTATGCGGATACGCTGATCTCCCTCCATAAGAAGATCATCAAGTACCGCAAGGCCTCCGTCACCCACCACAGCCGAGCGGTCCACGCCTTAGAGGAGCACACCGCCATCTACGAGGCCCTTGCCGCCCACGATGGGGACCGGGCTGCGGAGGCGTCCCTGCGCCATGTGGAAAACGCCCGGGCCAATCTGGCAGACATCATCCAAAAGGAGGGCTGAACCATGGGAAAGACATTGACAGAAAAGCTGATCGCCGCTCATCTGGTCAGCGGCAGCATGGAGCCGGGGACTGAGGTGGCCCTGCGCATTGACCAGACCCTGACGCAGGATGCCACCGGCACCATGGCCTATCTGGAATTTGAGTCTATGGGCATTGACCGGGTCAAAACAAAGCGGTCCGTGGCCTATATCGACCACAACACCCTCCAATCCGGCTTTGAAAACGCCGACGATCACCGGTACATCCAATCCGTTGCCGCCAAGCACGGCATCTGGTTCTCCCGCCCCGGCAACGGCATCTGCCATCAGGTGCATCTGGAACGCTTCGGCGTACCGGGGCAGACCCTCATCGGCTCCGACAGTCACACCCCCACCGGCGGCGGCATCGGGATGCTGGCCTTCGGCGCGGGGGGCATGGACGTAGCCGTGGCTATGGGCGGCGGAGCCTACTACATTACCATGCCCAAGGTCATCAAGGTCGAACTGACCGGTGCGCTGCGTCCCTTCGTCACCGCCAAGGACATCAGCTTGGAGGTCTTGCGGCTTCTCTCCGTCAAGGGCGGCGTGGGTCATGTGATGGAATGGGGTGGTCCCGGCATCGCTGGACTGTCCGTTCCGGAGCGAGCCACCATCACCAATATGGGTACAGAGCTGGGGGCTACCACCTCCATCTTCCCCTCCGATGAAGTGACCCGCGCCTTTTTGAAGGCACAGGGGCGGGAAGCCGACTTCACACCCCTTTCCGCTGATCCCGATGCGGCCTATGACCGGATTATCCACATTGATCTGGACACGCTGGAGCCGCTGATCGCCTGCCCTCACATGCCGGATAAGGTGGTGCCCGTCCGCAGTTTGAAGGGCGTTAAGGTGGATCAGGTCTGCGTCGGCTCCTGCACCAATTCCTCTCTGTACGATCTGCTGAAAACCGCCGCCATGCTGAAAGGCAGGACCGTGTCCCCCTCTGTCAGTATGTCCGTGTCCCCCGGCTCCCGGCAGGTCCTGACCATGCTGGCCAACTGCGGCGCGCTGTCGGATATTCTGGTCTCCGGTGCGCGGCTGCTGGAATGTGCCTGCGGCCCCTGTATCGGTATGGGCTTCTCCCCCAACTCCGGCGGTGTGAGCCTGCGGACCTTCAACCGCAACTTCGAGGGCCGCAGCGGTACGGCGGATGCCAAGGTGTATCTGGTGTCCCCGGAGACCGCCGTGGCCGCCGCCCTCACCGGGGAGATCACCGATCCCCGGGACCTGGGGATGGAGGCCCTCCATGTGGAGATGCCGGACCACTTCCTCATTGACGACAGCGCCGTGCTGGCCCCTGCCGCCCCGGAGGATGCGGCCCAATTGGAGGTGCTTCGCGGTCCCAACATCAAGGAATTCCCTCAGGGCAAGCCTGTGGGGGACGCCATCACCGCCAAGCTGACCCTAAAGGTCGGAGACAACATCACCACCGACCACATCATGCCTGCCGGCTCCAAGATCCTCCCCTACCGCTCCAACATCCCCAAGCTGTCGGAGTTCTGCTTCGCCGTGTGCGACAAGGAGTTCGCCCAAAACGCCAAGGCAGCCGGGGAGACCATTCTGGTGGGCGGCAGCAACTACGGACAGGGTTCCTCAAGAGAACACGCGGCGCTGGTGCCCCTGTACTTAGGTGTCCGGGCAGTCATCGCCAAGAGCTTCGCCCGTATCCACGCCGCCAACCTCATCAATGCCGGGATCCTGCCCCTGACCTTTGCCGACCCCGATGACTATGACGCCTTGACCCAAGGCGAGACCCTGACCCTCACCGGCATCGACGCCGGTCTGGACAGCGGCACCATGACGCTTCACGCTGGAAACCGTGAAATCCCCGTCTGTGGCAGCTTCACCAAGCGGCAGGCAGCGATGCTCCGGGCAGGCGGTCTGCTGAATTACACGAAAGAAGGCAATGACTGATGGATCAGAACGCATATATCGAGCAGGCGGCGGCGCATTTCCGTGCCTTACTGACTGAGCAGTTAAACCGGCAGGCGCGCATGTCCCAAGGATCTCCCGCCAAGGACTTTTCCCGTATGGAGCGCATCGTCATCGGCCTGATCCCCGGTGACGGCATCGGTCCCATCCTCATGGCCCAGGCCCGGCGGGTGTTGGAAAAGCTGCTGGCAGCAGAGCTTGCCGTCGGCCGGATGGAGCTGCGGGACATCGAGGGGCTGACCATTGAAAACCGCACTGCTCAGGGCAAAGCCATTCCTGATGAGACGCTGGCCGCCATCAAGGACTGCGACGTGCTGCTGAAAGGCCCCACGGAGACTCCCAAGGGCGGTACGCTGGAAAGCGCCAATGTGGCCATGCGCCGGGAGCTGGACCTGTTTGCCAACGTGCGGCCTGTATCCGTCCCGAAGCTGGGCATCGACTGGACCTTCTTCCGGGAGAATACGGAGGGCGAATACGCTCTGGGCAGCCGGGGCATTGAGGTGCCCGGTATGCTGAGCATGGATTTCAAGATCACCACAGACGCCGGTACCCGCCGGATCGCCAAGGCCGCCTTTGACTTTGCCCGGGCCAATGGGAAAACCAATGTGGCCATCGTCACCAAAGCCAATATCATGAAAAAGACCGATGGGATGTTCACCCGCATCTGCCATGAGGTCGCGGCAGACTATCCGGAGATCACCGCCGAGGACTGGTACATCGACATCATGACCGCCAATTTGGTGAACCCGGAAATCCGCAGCAGGTTTCAGGTGTTCGTTCTGCCCAATCTGTACGGCGACATCATCACCGACGAGGCCGCCCAGATTCAGGGCGGCGTAGGCACGGCGGGCAGCGCCAACACTGGCAGTCAATATGCTATGTTCGAGGCCGTCCACGGCACCGCCCCCCGGCTCATCGCCGACGGCGAGGGGGACTACGCCAATCCCGCCAGCATTTTGAAAGCGGCAGAGCTGCTGCTGCGGCACATCGCCATGGCGGACAAGGCAGATCAGCTTGCCGCCGCTATGCGCCTCTGCACGGAAACGGAGCGGCGAGTGGTCATGACCGGCCACCGGGACGGGGCCTCCTGCGCCCAGTTCGTGGATTATCTGCTGGAAAAGCTGTAAAAGCAGCATCCAAAGGGTTCACTGTCCATATCGTCAAAATACGGTCCGCAGACATCTGCGGACCGCATTTTGGTATGTTAGAACAAATCAGTCAACATGACAGAAAAACAGCAAAATAGGACATAATTTGCACGGGGCACATTTCTCTTGTTTTCACGCAGATATATCCGACAGTGGACGCGGGTAAGACACACGGGACGCAAAAAGAGAGGGAACCGGTTTCCCGATTCCCTCTCAAAAGATTTTGGTTTTTGCGGAACTTACTTGTTGAAGTAACGCTTCAGCATGCCCTCCAGAGCCTTGCCGTGACGGGCCTCGTCGCGGGCCATCTCATGGACGGTGTCATGAATAGCGTCCAGACCGTTCTTCTTGGCGCAGGCGGCCAGCTCAAACTTGCCGGCAGTAGCACCGTACTCGCAGTCCACACGCCAGGCCAGATTCTTCTCGGTGGAGGCGGTCATGTTGCTCTCCAGGTCGCTGCCCAGCAGCTCGGCGAACTTAGCGGCGTGCTCGGCTTCCTCATAAGCGGCCTTCTCCCAGTAGAGGCCGATCTCGGGATAGCCCTCGCGGTGAGCGATCCGGGCCATGCACAGATACATACCCACCTCGCTGCACTCGCCGTTGAAGTTGGCCATGAGCTGATCGAAGATGTACTTCTTATCCTCCTCGGAGATGTCGGCGTTGTTCTTCACGGTCTCTGCATAGATGCCGAACTTGTGCTCAGCAGCCAGCTTCAGCTCGCCCTTGACCTCTTCAAACGCATTCTTGGCGTGGCAGACGGGGCACTCGACGGGAGCCTCGGGACCCTCATAAATGTAACCGCAAACCTTGCAAACCCACTTCTTCATAGATGTATCCTCCTTAAATAATTACCTTATCTTCGCTCTTTCCTTGAGCGTTTTTTGCTTTGTGAGTGTAGTATATCAGGAATCGTTTCTATTTGCAAGTTGCAAATGCAACTTTTTAAAAGAACCTAAAATTGTTCACGCTTTGTTAGAGCTATTGAACTGCCCTGGGACTATCCCACACAGATACAGCGGCCGGGGAAGCAATCGCTTCCCCGGCCACACTGGTTGATCTTATTCCTCGTTCCGGGCCTTGGCCTCTGCGATCGCCTTCTCCTGCGCCGCGGGAGGGCAATCCTCATAGCGGACAAAGTGCAGGGTAAAGGTGCCGCGGGACTGGGTCATGGAGCGGAGGTCGATGGCATAGGTGCTCATCTCGCCCATGGGGACCTCAGCGGTGATAACCTGCTCGCCATTGCCGGCAGGGTCCATACCCATGACGCGGCCGCGGCGCTTGTTCAGGTCACCCATGACATCGCCCATGTAGCTGTCAGGCACGGTGACCTTCAGCTCGCCCACAGGCTCCATCAGGCAGGGGTTGGCCTCAGGCAGAGCGGCCTTGTAGGCCAGCTGAGCGGCGGTCTTGAATGCGATTTCGGAGGAGTCAACGGGGTGATAGGAGCCATCATACAGAACGGCCTTCAGATTCACCACCGGATAACCGGCCAGAGGACCGTGGACGCAGGCCTCCCGCAGGCCCTTTTCCACAGCGGGGAAATAGTTCTTGGGCACGGAGCCGCCGAACACTTCCTCAGCGAAGATCATGTCATCCTGCTCGGTCTGGGGCTCGAAGCGGATCCACACGTCACCGAACTGGCCGCTGCCGCCGGTCTGCTTCTTATGACGGCCCTGCTTCTGCACGGTCTTGCGGATCTTCTCACGGTAAGCCACGCGGACAGGGCTCAGCTCCACTTCCACGTTGAAGCGGGTCTTGAGCTTACTGACCAGCACATCCACCTGCATATCGCCGGCGCCGGAGAGGACCATCTGATGGGTCTCGGCGTTGTTGACCACGGAGAAGGAGGGGTCCTCCTCATTGAGACGGTTCAGGCCCTGAGCCACTTTATCGTCCTGGCCGCGGGTCTTGGGGGCGATGGCCACAGAGTAGCAGGGTTCAGCGAAGGGGATGCCCTTCAGCGCCACGACCTTACGGCTGTCGCACAGGGTATCGCCGGTCTTGACCTTATCCATCTTGGCGATGGCGCCGATATCGCCGCACACCAGCTCCTTGACCTCGGTGGCCTTCTTGCCCCGCATGGTATACAGGCGGCCCAGCTTCTCGTTGTCGCCGGTGCGGGCGTTGACCATGGTCATATCCGGCGTGATGCTGCCGGAGAGGACCTTCACGAAGGAGTACTTGCCGTACTGGTCGGAAATGGTCTTGAACACGAAAGCCGTGGGCACACCACCGGCGGACACCACGAATTCCTCGGTGGTGCCGTCAGCCAGAGTGGCCTTATGATAGTTGCCCTGCTCGGGAGAGGGCAGCAGCTCCATGATGTTGTCCAGCAGCATCAGGGTGCCCATATCAGCCACGGCGCTGCCGCACAGCACGGGGAATACGCTCAGCTCACGGACGCCCTGACGGAGGCCCTGAGCCATCTCGGCGTAGGTGAAGTCCTCGCCGTTGAAGAAGCGCTCCATGAATTCCTCGCTGGTCTCCGCCACGGATTCCTTCAGCGCATCGTTGAACTCGTTGATGACGGCCACCTTATCCTCAGGCAGCTCGATCTCCACACGCTTGCCGTCCTGCATCTCATAGGCGCGCTTATTCAGGATGTCCATGAGGCCGGTGACTTTCTTGTTTTCGTCCAGCGTAGGCACCACAACGGGAGCGATCTTGTTGCCGAAGCGCTCACGGAGCGCATCAAAGGTGGCGTTATAGTCGCTGTGATCCTCGTCGATCTTGGAGATATAGATAAAGCGGGGCATATTCCGCTCTTCGCAATACTTCCACGCCTTCTCAACGCCCACGGACACACCGTCCTTAGCGGAGGCCACGATGATGGCGGCGTCGGCGGCCCGGAGGGCCTCCATCACTTCGCCGGAAAAATCGAATGCGCCCGGAGTATCCAGCACGTTGATGCGGCAGCCCTTATAGTCGATAGGCGCCACAGCGGTGGACAGAGAGATCTGACGCTTGACCTCTTCGGGATCATAATCACAAACGGTATTGCCGTCCGCGACTCTGCCCATACGGTCGATGGCGCCGGTCATAAACAGCAGGCTCTCTGCCAGAGAAGTCTTACCGCTGCCGCTGTGACCCAGCAGGCAGACGTTACGGATGTTCTGTACTGAATAGCTCATGTTTGTTCCACTCCTTATGTTGATGCTGT